>OMFR01000993.1_pt1 | contig 12631 bp, 6 predicted proteins | sample 1645691 | NCBI WGS metagenome assembly OMFR01 (sample SAMEA103958132, study PRJEB25191) | human gut metagenome | biome: human-associated habitat [ENVO:00009003]; feature: intestine environment [ENVO:2100002]; material: feces | place: Germany | collected 2013/2015
AGCGGGGCCAGCACCTGGTCCGCCAGCTCAATGGCCGTGACGTCCACTCCGGCGTGGACCAGATTCTCCACCATCTCCACGCCGATGAAGCCGCCGCCGTTCCAGACGAACCGGCGTTCGATCCGGGAGTTGCCGATCGTCAGGGTGTCGTTCTGCAAACGGCTGTAACAGCCCTCCTGCGGGAAGGCGGACGTGCCGCAGAGCAGCATCGTGAACAGTATCGGGAGTGTGTGTTTCATGGTCGGGATTCTATTTTGCCGGCAGGATTCTGCGCATCGTGTCGGTAAAGATTGCAGCCATCCGCTGCTGGATGTATTTGTCTTGGCCCCGCTGGGGATGCCACCCGTAGGCGACGCCTTCGATGGTTTGCGTGTCCTGGGCGTGGAGCAGGCTCTGCTGGGTCCCGGTGGCCGGGTTCGGAGTGTCTTTCGAGAAGCCGATGTTCCTGTCGAACTCCACGAGCGGCAGGCCCCACCGTGCGGCGAGGCGCCGTATGGCGGCGTTGTAGGTCGTCCGCGCGTCGTGCCAGTCGGTGCAGAGGACGATGACGGCGGGTTTACCCGATTTCGTGCCGTAGTACTTCGATTTCGGGTCGTCCTTCAGGGCGTAACACTCGCTTTGGTAGCGTTTGATGACGTAATCGAACGCCGCGGCGTAGTTGCTTCGGTCGAACGGCGTCGTGTAATCGGTGTACTTCTCTTTCAGGCCGCCCGTGGCCGAGACGTCGCGGTTGTGGACCTGCATGATGACCAGCGCATCCATCTCGTCCAGCTCCCCGGCGTTCCAGAGCGTGCCCTCGGCCATCCGGTTGGCCGTGTCGGCGATCGACTCGCCGCCGATGGCCCGGTTGATAGCCCGGGCGTCCAGTTGCCGGCATCCGATTTCGAACCAGCCGTTCTGCGGCGAGGCGAACGAGGCCCCGGTGAGGAGGATCGTATATTTCGCGTTCTCCTGCGCTGTGGCATGCCCCCATGCGAGGGGCAGCGCAAGCAGCAGTGTCAGTAGTTTTTTCATTGTCGTTTTCAGTCGTTGCGCAGTGCGCGGGGCGCTTTCAGAGAACCGCCCGTGTTGAATTTCTGGTTATCGGGAAGCCCCTCTTTTCTGCCGACGCCTTCGCGCATCAGCCTGCGGAGTTCTCCGAGGTGTTTCTGGTAGATCAGGCGGGGCGAAGCGTCGTATTTGCGGCACAGCGAGGCTGCCATGCCGACCACCTCGCCCATCATGCCCGTCGTGCGCATCACCCGCACCGTTCCGAGGGCCACGTGCGTCACGCTGATGTTCCGCCCGGCCATGAACAGGTTGTCCACATTGCGGGAGTAGAGACACCGGTAAGGCACGGCATGGGGATAGATGTGGATGTGTTTGGTCGCGGCCTTGAACTCCCGGCCCGGGAAGCGCACGGAGTTGAGCGAATCGGGAAAATGCAGGTCGATGTCCCACGTCGCGGTGAACGAGGCGTCTTCGTGGAAGACGTTCTTGTCGATGTCGTCCTGTTTGAGGACGTAGTCGCCCAGAAGCCGCCGCGATTCGCGTTTGCCGGCCACATAGGCCACCCAGCCCAGCTCGCGGTTGCGGTACTTGGCATTGTCTTTCAGGCCGTTCTTGAGAAAGCTCCAGTTCGAATAGATCACCAGCAGGCCGTAGTCGCGGATGCGTTCGAAATCGCGGATCTGGTCGAGGTTCATGCCCGTCTCCCATTTCCATTCGCCCATCGTCACCCGCTCGCAGTTTTCGGCGTTGAACTCCACGCCGTAGCTGAACGTCGGGAACGAGGTTTTGCGGCCCGTGTCGACCGAATACCATTGGACGGACGAACCCATCGTCATCCGGTCGGCGGTTTCGGGCGCCAGCGTTTCGCCGAATTCGTCGCGGCTCTCGCGGCCCATGCGGTAGTCGGCTCCGGCCAGGAATCCGACGGTTCCGTCGCCCGTGCAGTCGGCGAAAAGCGGCGCTTCGAGCGTCGTCTCCTCCCCGGTTTCGATGTGGCGGACGATTACGGATTTTATCCGGCCGCCCTCTTTGTTCACCGCTACGGCGCGGCAGCTGGAGAACAGCTTCACGTTCTGCTCCCCGGCGATGAACGCACTTTTCTTCGCGTCCTCGTAGTTTTCGGCCGGCCGGGCGTTGCCTTCGCGCGAGTGGCCGAATTCGCGGATCATGCGGCCCAGTCCCTCGTTGGGGCCAAGCTCGATGACGCCGCCCAGATGCACGCGGACTTCGGAGCTGTTGTTGCCGCCCAGCACCGGGCGGTCGTTGACCAGAGCGACGCTGCACCCCAGCCGGGACGCCGCGGCCGCGGCGCACATGCCTGCGATGCCGCCGCCCACGACGACGAAATCGAACGATTCGGCGGTTTGCGGCGTTGCGGGGATGCCGAGCATCCGTTTGCGGAACGTAGCGAGTTCCGCGCTTCCGGACGGAGGGACGTCGCCCTCTTCGGTGGTGAAATAGACGGCGTCGCAGCGGCCGTCGAATCCGGAAAGGTCGGTCAGCGAAACGCTGACCGGACCTTTCCGGACGGAGACCTTTCCGGCGCACTGCCACATCCACTCGCTGCCCGTGCAGCCGAGCGTCGCGGACAGTTTCCGGCTGCCGACCCGGAGGGCGAACTTTCCGGGACCTTCCCCGTCGTACCAGGGGGCGACCCAGTTGAACGTCCGGACGTAGACCCGGTAGGTTCCCGTTTCCGGGAATTCGACCGTCGTCACGGCGTCCGCCACGGGTTTGCCCATGCCGTGCGCGATGAGGTAGGGCGAACCCATCTGGTCCATGAACTGCTGGTCCACGGCCCACCCGCCCTTGTCGCGGAAACTCTCGGCCTCGACCAGGACGCCGCTCCCGAAGGAGGCGGTGACGGACAGCAGCAGCGCTGCGGAAAGCAATGCAACCCTCTTCATGGTTTTTCAGGCGTTAGTTGATCTGTACTTCGTGCAGTTTCACCCAGCCTTCGGCCGTCTTTTCGTTGTTTACGGCGAGCTGGATGGCAGGCCGGTTCTCCTTCGTCGTGTCAACGATGGCGATGCCCCACGTGTATTTCCCCGCGGGAAGATCGACGGCCGGCGTTTCGAAGGTGTAGGAGAAGGGCTTGCTCTCGACCCAGGTCGAAGGCTCGCAGTCCTTGTCGACGAAGACCTTCTGCGCCTTGTCCGAAGCGTCGATCAAAGCGAAGGCCACCTTGTATTTGTAGTTCCACTGCGGCAGGTTGTTCGGGAAATAGCCCCAGCCCATGTTGCGCCAGCGCGAAGCGACCTTGACACGGCTGCCTGCGCTCACCTGGTCGGGAACGATCACCTGGTCGGGATAGAGACGGTAGCCGCCTTCGGAGACGAAGCGCTGCACGAGGCTGAAGGCATCGTTGAACCACGACTCGGTCTCCTGGCCGACACGGAAGTCCATCATGTTGACGCGGGCTTCGGCCGAGGAGTCGAATTCGCCCTGGCGGACATCTTCGGGGTGTCCCTGGCGGTAGCCGGCCGGGTCGTTCCAGTAGCTGTGGCTGCTGACGATATATCCGCCCTCCATGATGATGGGGACCTTGTAACGCCATTGTGCGGCGATTGCCTTCTCCCAGGTGCTGTAACCCCAGCTGGAGTTGTTCATGCCGAAGGCGTCGGAGCGGATGCAGTAGCCGTTGCTGATGGCCAGGGCCACGAGGCTTTCGCTGTTCGGGTTCGCCGTGCCCTGGCTCGTGGGATGGCCCAGTACGCGGTGGTAGTTGATCACCAGGGGAACCTTCGTGAAGTGTTTGGCGTAGAGCTTGGTGATCCAGTCGAGGACTTCGCGCTTCACCGTTTCCGTATTCTCATCGACAGCCGATACGTCGTCCTTGTTGTAAGCCACGCTGTGGCCCTCGCCCCACTTGCCGAGGCCGTAGCCGTCGATGAACGAGGTGTATTCCGGATCGTTGAACTCCTCGGCGAGGGCTGCGACGAACTTCTCGTAGTAGCGCTGGAAGATCGGGTCCTGCGGCATCGGGGTCTTGCGGTCGGGGTATTTCGGCTCCGACATCGCGTATTCGGCTCCGGCATCGTAGACGAACTGGGGCGTATTGGCGCCCTGGTCACGTCCGTCCACCACGACGCGGAAAGCGATGGGGAGTTTCAGCTCCCGGGCTTTCTGAACCAGTTTGTAAACCTTCGAATCGGGGTCTTTCCAGGCGTACTGCCCGTCTGCGGGATTCAGCACGGACCATTTCGTGCGGATATAGCAGGCCGAAGCGTAGTCCGCCACCCTTACGTTCTTTCCGAGCAGCGGTACGTAGATCTCCTTGTCGAAATAGGAGGGATCGTAGTCCGCGCTGACATACATCACCCAGCCGTTGAGCGGGTTGTGCAGCACTTCCGACTTGTTGTAGGCGGGCTTTACGGTCACACCGGCAACTTGGCCGCCTTCTTCGCCGCCGCCGTTGTCCTTCGAGCAACCGCAGGAAGCGGCGCAAAGAAATGCTGCCAGAAGACAGCCGGTCATCAGATTTCTCATGTGTATCATGTTGCTGTTTTTACGATTGATTGTCGTTGTAATGGAATATTGCCGTATCTTCCTGTCGGCCGGAACCCAGTCTCCATTCCGATACGGCAATATTTTTCAGTCGTGCGGTCCGGCGTTATTTGTTCCGGGCCAGGATCGTTCCGTGACGCAGATCGAAGATCAGCAGGTCGGAAGCGGGGATCGTGTAATACGAGTTGCGCGTCTCTCCGTCGGCGCCTCCGTGCAGTTCGCCCACCTTGCCGAGAGTCAGCGTGAGGTTCTGCCTCTTGCCTTCTGCCGTCAGCGGACAGGTGAAGCAATAGGCGTTGTTCTGGTTGTAATCCGCATCGCCGACCGAGAAATTCTGGGCTACGCAGAACTTCATGCCGCTGGAAAGTTTCGTGCCGTTGTGCTCTTCGGCGTCATAGATCAGGATCTGCGGGTCGGCGAAGCTCTGCTTCAGGTTGAGTTTGCGCACGCCCCAGCCCGTACCTGCTCCGTAGGCGTAGAGATCGAGCACTTCGATCGTTGCCTCGGGATTGGCTTCCGCTCCGCTCGGGTGGAATGTGACGGACAGCGGCTTCAGGTCGGTCGCCGACGAGTAGATGCGCACCTGCTTGTTCTCCATGTCGATCAGCAGGCGGTAGTTGCCGGCGTTCGGGATATTCCACGAAACGGGGGTTTCCGTCATCTTCACGTCGACAAGCTCCCCGTCGCGGAGCGCGCCGTTGCCGTCGCTCGGAACGATGTAGTAGGTCTGACCCTCCAGCTCGACGGGAATCTGCAACTCGCCGATGCTCAATTCGCCGTACCAGGCATAGAGGTTCGCATTCTCGACCGTCTTTTCGATCTCCGTCACGCTGCTGATGGCCGTGCCGGAAAGCGACACCTTGTCGGCATCGAAGACATCGACCTTGATCGGGGTTACGGTCACCTCCACGGTGCGCACTTCGGGCATTTCGTATGTGGGGCCGCCCGCATACTCCGCGATGACGCGGAACGCCAGCGTGAAGGTCTTGTTTACGGGCACTTTCCAGCGCTCGTTAGCCCAGTTGTTGATTTGCTCGGAGGTGTAGCTCCGGCTGAAGATGCCGTCGTCTTCGCTCGTCACGATGGCGGTGGACGAACCGAAGTTGTTGTTCAGCAGGTCCAGTTTGGTCGTGTAGGACACCAGATACTCGTCGGGCATCGGACGCGCGGGCGTCCAGTCGAAGGTCAGTACCGTAGCCGAAAGGTCGTTTTCGTCCAAAGCGATCTGGGAGGCGGAGGCGGTCAGCTCCAGAGTTTCCCGGACCGGGTCGCTGTCGTGTTCGTACGGGTCCCATTCACAGGCCCACTGGCCGAGTGCGAAAAGGGTCAGCAGCGACAGGTTGCATGCAAATTTTATCTTTTTCATAACTGTTTTTTTCGTGGTTGCTGATACGGTCCGGAATCTGCCGGACACATTCTTGTCTGATCCGCCCGGAGGCGGGGACGAAGGTTTTTAGCCTTCGTAACCTTCATATCCGGGATTCTGCGGGAAATTGCCGACATTCGCGTCGCGGATAGCCTGCGGAATGGGCCACAGCACGTGGAAATCCTGGATGAGGTCGCGCGCCTCGGGGTTGTACTTTCTCACGCGTTCGAGCAGCTTGCCCGTGCGTATCAGCGTGAAGCGGCGGCTCTCTTCGCCGTAGAGTTCGCGGATGCGCTCGTCGAGCAGGAAATCCATCGTCATCTCCTCGTCGGAAACGTCGGACACTTTGGCGCGGCGGCGCACTTCGTTCACGGCATCGGCGGCCTTATCGGGCATGTCCTGACGCAGGTAGGCTTCAGCCAACAGCAGGTAGGTCTCGGCCAGGCGGAATTTCATGCGGTCCTTGTATGCGCCGGTGAGCTGGAGGTTTTCCTCCTTACCGAAGAAAAATTTCTTCAGCGCCGGGAAGAGCTGGGCCTGCGACCACGATTTGTCGTCGATGGGGCATTTTTGTCCCAGCTTGTTGGGCGTCAGCGGGTTGTTGTAGTACCAGTTGCGCTTGATGTTGTACTCCGAGTTGCGGATGTCGCCGTCTTCGAAGATGCCTTTTTCCTGAATCCCGGGGAAACCCTCCTTTTCTCCGGCCGTCGTGGCGTTGGTTCCCTTGACGCCGATCCACCACTTCAGCGGATAGATCTGCGCCAGGCCGCGGCCGCCGAGTGAGTCGGCCAGTGCGAATCCGTCGATGGCGTGGTACTGGGGATTCCAGGCGCGGCGGGTCCAGTCGTCGGAATTCGTGCCGCCGCCGACCGTGTTGTACTGGAACTGCATGACCCAGATACCCTCGGTGTTGCCGGCCGAACGGTTCTGATTGTTTTCGACGAACATGTCGCTGAAATAGTCGCCGGGATCGTTCTTGGCGTTGCCGAAGCGGCTTTTCATCAGACTGTAATACGGGCAGTCGATCACGTCCTGGGCATTCTCCTCGGCCAGCTTATAGTCGCCTTCGGCGCCGCGCAGCAGGTACATTTCGCTCAACAGGTGGCGTGCGGCCCACGTCGTAAGCTTGCCCTCCTTCACGTTGTCGGGATTGTCGGGAAGGTACGTCTTGGCAAATTCCAGGTCTTTGATGATGTTGCCCAGCACCTCGATCTTGGGATCGCGCGAGAACGAGAGCAGGAAGGGCTTCTGGATGGTTTCGACCCAGGGCACGTCGCCGTAGAGGTAGACCAGCGTGCGGTAGGCGTAAGCCCGGAAGAAACGGGCTTCGGCCTGGTAAAGCTGTTTGTCGGTGGGATAGTCCCAGTTGTCGTTCTTTTCGGAATAGATCAGCAGTTCGTTGGCCGAAGCGATCAGGTTGTAGGCCCAGTTCCAGTACGAGCCGACGAAAAGCGTCGACGGGTTGAGCGTCATTTCGGCGAACGGAACCAGCGAACCGTCGCGGACGGTTCCCATGCGGCAGAGGTCGGTCGAAATCTGGAGGACCTCGTAGGCGCAGGCGCCGTTGTGCATGAAAGCGCCGTTTTCACCCCAGGTGTTGTATTCCGAGCGGGCGATGGCGTAGAGCCCCGTGGCTCCCACCTCGAAGCCCAGTGAACTGGTGTAAGTGTTGTCGGGGGCCAGCGAACTTTTCAGATCCTCTTCCAGGAAGGAGGTGCAGCCCGCAGCTATCGAGAGGATCGAACTCGCGATGCCGATCTTGATATAATTCATCGTTTTCATAGTCAGGTCTTGATTAGAAGGTTAAGGTTAATCCCAGTACGTAGGAACGGGCGGTCGGGAACGATGCGAACCAGGTGTTGTCGTAGTTCAGCATCTGGCGCATGTTGGAGAAGGCGCAGACGTTGTTCACGCTGAAATTCACGTCGATGGCGCTCAAGCCGATCCGGCGGACGAATTTCTGGTTGACACGGTAGCCCAGCGTGATGTTGCGCAGCTGCACGTAGTTGAGCTTCTTGTAGTAGCCGTGGCTGAAGGAGGCCTGGTAACCCGGCGAAACGACCTCTGCGTCGGGGGTCTCCGGCGTCCAGTATTTCACGCCGTGGATGTAGTTGCCCGAACCGAACGTATACGAGGAGATGTTGGCCACGTTGTCCGTCATCCACTTGCCGAAGACGCCGTTGAACAGGAACGAGAAATAGAGGTCCTTGTAGGAGAAACGGTTGCCCATCGACATCGTGAAGCTCGGCTGTTTGCTGCCGATCACCTTGCGGTCTTTGGAGTCGATGACGCCGTTGCCGTCGACATCCTCCAGTTTGGCGGCTCCGGGCGTGGCTCCGGTCTGGTGGGCCACCTCCTTGCCGTCCTTGTCGATGAACGTGAACTCGTCGCCTTCCTGCCAGATGCCGATCATGTTCCAGTCGTAGTAGACCGACAGCGGCTGGCCGATGAACCACTTGTTGTTGATGTCGTCTTTGCCGTCGCCGCGCAGCGCGACGATCTGGTCGCGGTTGAGCGAGAAGGTGAAGTCGGTCTCCCACCTGAAATCCTTCTTGCGGATATTCTGCGAATGGAGCGTCAGTTCGATACCCTTGTTGCGGGTCTGGCCGACGTTGTAGAGAATCTTGCTGTAACCGTTCATAATGGGAACGGTACGCGACATCAGCAGGTCGTGCGTGTTGGAGAGGTACATGTCGATCGTACCGCCCAGACGGCCGTTGAAGAACTGGAAGTCGATACCGAGGTTGGCCGTATAGGTGGTCTCCCAACGCAGGTCGGGATTGCCGATACCGTCGCTCGGCAGGTAGGCCGAGTTGGCGGCGTCGCTGTTGTCGCCCCAAATATATTTGACACCATTGGTCGAGTAGAGACGGTCGAGCGACTGATAACGTGAAATGGCGTTGTTTCCGTTGGCGCCGTATGAGAGGCGGATCTTCAGCATGTCGATCCAAGAGGCGTTGTCCTTGATGAAGCTCTCCTCGCCGAGATGCCAGGCAACGGCAGCCGAGGGGAAGAAAGCCCATTTGTGGTTTTCAGCGAAGGCCGAGAACGAGTCGGCGCGTCCGGTGAGTGTCAGAAGGTATTTGCTGTTGAAGCCGTAATTCACACGGAACATGCCCGAAACGAAGTTCTCTTTCCAGAAAGACGAACTGATGGCGATCTTGTTCTCGGCGCCGTCCATCCGGTAGAAGCTCGAGTCGTCGTTTACGAAGCCTTCGCCGCTTTGCGAAGCGGCTGTATACTGGGCCTCCTGCATGGAGAAGAGACCTGTGAAGTCGATGTGATGTTTGCCGAAATTCCGGTCGAATTTAAGCACGTTCTCCCACGTCCAGTCCGTCGTGTGGTTGTTGGCCAGCTCGGCGCGGCCGTCGACTTTCTTACCCGTTACGGTGTTGCGGCCGTAGTAGGTTCCGTTCATCTGGCTGCGGTAGTTGTAGCCGAACTGCGACCGGAAAGAGAGCCCTTTGACCGGAAGTTTGAGATCGAGGAACCCGTTGGCCATGAAGTTGCGGCCCGTGCGTTTCTGGTCGGCGTTGACGTCCTTCATCGGGTTGGGCAGGTTCGAGTAGTCCATCGGCTCCTCGTAGTAGGCGCCGGTCTCGTCCTTGTAGATGCCGTAGGGGCTTTGCTTGATGGCATGTTCGAGGTTCGGCGTCGCACCGCCGGTCTCACGGTTCACGAACTGCGTGGTGAGACCTACGGACAGCCAGTCGTTCATTTTCTGGTTGATGCTGGCATAGACGTTCGTGCGCTGGTAATTCGAATTGTAAACCACGCCGGGGTTGTCCAGGTAGGAAACCGAGGCCATATAGGTGGTCTTCTCGTTGCCGCCCTGGAAGCTCAGCTGGTGGTCCATCGTGAAGACCGTGCGGAAGACATAGTCCTGCCAGTCGTTGGTGATGCCCTTGGCGTAGTTTACCTTCTCGCTGGCGCTGATAATCGAACCTACCAGCGGATCGAGCTGCTCGCCGCTGTAATTGTTCTTGAGCCGGCCCATGTCCTGCTTGAGGCGGATGAACTCGTTGGGACCCATGGTTTCGATGCGCTGCATCGGCTCGGCGATGGCGAGCTTCGTTTTGTAGGTGACATGGAATTCGCCCTGCGAACCCCGCTTGGTCTGGATCAGGATGACGCCGTTCGAGCCGCGCGAACCGTAGATGGCCACGGCCGACGCGTCTTTCAGCACCGACATGTTCTCGATGATGTTCGGGTCGAGGTCGGCCAGTCCGCCCGAGTAGGGAATGCCGTCGAGAATGATCAGCGGGTCGTTGCTGGCCGTCAGTGAGTTCTGGCCGCGGATCAGCAGGGTCTGGTTGCTGCCCGGCGCTTCGTTGCCGGTCGTGATGTTCAGACCGGCGACCTGGCCGACCAGACGGTCCATCAGGTTGTTGGTCGAGACCATTTCCAGCGTCTGTTTGCTGACGACGGCGAGACCTCCCGTGAGGTCTTTCTTTTTCTGCGTACCGTAACCCACGACGACCACTTCGTCGAGGGACTGGGCGTCTTCGGTCATCGTCACGTTTACGACATTCGATGCGCCGAGTTTCACTTCCTGGTCGGTATAGCCCAGACAGGTGAAAAGAAGCGTCGAGGATGCGGGAACTTTGATTTCATAAACACCTTGCGTATTGGATACGGCTCCGTTGTTGCTTTTGCCGTCCTTTACCACGACAACGACTCCCGCCAGCGGGGCGCCGCTTCCGTCGGTGATTTTACCGGTTACTTTGACGTCGTTCTGCTGGGCGAACGACGGTGTTGCAGACAGCAGGAATAAGAGGGAAATCGTCAGGCTGCCTATAAGCTTTTTGTACATGCTCATTATCATAAAAGGTTTCTTTTTGGTTAGTGCTTGTATCTCCGTTATAAAGGGATTGTCTGGAGGGGCGGGAGACACTTCGTCGCCTGGTGTGGTTTTCCGATCATCTTTTCATAGGTTTCAGGTTTTAATTTTTTAAATTTTTTATGTATTTCGAAGGAAAAGCGGACGCCGGGGACTTCGGACCCCGTATTGCAAAGGTCAATAAAACGGGGCGACCGGATGGGCGTCGTTTATTCGGAAATGGTTCCATTTCGTACGGAGGGGTAAAAAAAAGGAGCATATCCGGGCGCTGCGGGCGCTGCGCAGACCTGCGAAGAGTCCCGTCCGGACAAAATGAAACCTCCCTGCCGGTCGCGCGGGGCGACGGCGGGAAGGTTTCTGCGGGCAGATGCGGACGCTGCTCCGGCGGATACGAAAGCACGAGATATTCATAGCCGGTTCGGTCGGCTCCTTTCGTGCGGTTTGCGTCAGGATTTCTTCTTAAATTCGGATGGGGTCAGTTCGAAATGCCGTTTGAAACAGATGCTGAAATATTTGGGATTGGCGAATCCCGTCAGGACCGAGATCTCGGAGATGGTCAGGTCCGACTCCCGGAGCAGCTGGGCCGACCGTTTCAGCCGGACGTCCATGATGAACTCCTTGATCGACATGCCCGTGATGTCGTTGATCTTCTGGTAGAGGAGCGTGCGTCCGATCGACATGTCCGACACGAACGAATCCACGTTGTAGTCGCTGTTGTCCATGTTCCGTTCGATATAGTTCATCGCCTTTTTCAGCAGTTCCTCGTCCATCGACGAAATGGTGATCTTCGACGGTTCGGCGATGTACTTCTTGCTGTAACGCTCCTTGAGTTCCTGCTGGGTGCGGATGAGGTTGGCAACCTGTTTGAGCAGGAAATCCATATCGAAGGGCTTGTCGATGAATACGTTGGCTCCGCATTCCAGTGCCTTGATCTTGTTTTCGGTGTTTTTGCCCAGAGCCGAAAGCATGATCACCGGGATATGGCTGGTCTTGATGTTCGAACGCAGCGAGCGGCATACCTCGAAGCCGTCGGCTTCGGGCATCATCAGGTCGGTGATGACGATCTGGGGGCAGATTCTCTCCGCTTTGGCGATGCCTTCGCTGCCGTTTGCCGCGGTGTATACGTTGTAGTGTTTCGACAGCCGTTGTTCGAGGTAGCTCCGCAGGTTGGGGTCGTCCTCGATGACCACGATGTTGCACGCCTTGCGGTCGTGCCGGTCGTTGGGAGCCATGACGTCGGATTCGGTCAGCAGGTTGTCGATTTCGGAGACCGTGTATTCGTACGATTCGGCGGCGCTGTCGGTCTTTTCGGCGTTGAGCGTGAAGGGCAGGACCACCGTGAACGCGACTTTCGAGTTGCCCGAACGGAGGGTGATGGTTCCGTTGAGGTTGCCGACCAGCTCCTTGACGATGGCCAGTCCCAGGCCGCTGCTGCTCTCGAATTGGGGACGGCGGTCGGAGAGGTGGTTGAACGATTCGAAGATGGCCTCCTTCTTGTCGTCGGGGATTTCCGCCCCGGTGTTGGTGACCGTGAAGGCGATGTATTCGGTGCCGGGCAATTTGCGAAACATTTTTTCCAACCGCAGGCAAAGCTTGTGCGGCAAAAAATGATGTACCAACAGTTTGTCGCGGTGGTATATGGTGCTGCCGCTTTGACAGATGATATAGATGTCGTCCAACAGCGGAGCGAATGCCGGACGAACGAACCCATATTGTCGGCCCGTGTTGAGCGCAAAGGCGACGCCGGATTGCGTGACAGCGCGAATCGCCTGGGCTGTGTGATTGGGCAAAATTGCAGTGCGTACGGGGATCAGCGTTCCATCAATGTCGCTAAAGATCAATTGCGGCATGGTGTGTGTGGTTTGATTGTTTGTTTCTGTTGTCATAAGAACTCCGCTTGCCGTCAAAACGGCGATATGTTGTATCAT
>OMFR01000995.1_pt1 | contig 12600 bp, 10 predicted proteins | sample 1645691 | NCBI WGS metagenome assembly OMFR01 (sample SAMEA103958132, study PRJEB25191) | human gut metagenome | biome: human-associated habitat [ENVO:00009003]; feature: intestine environment [ENVO:2100002]; material: feces | place: Germany | collected 2013/2015
GTCACGGAAACTTCGGTTCGGTGGACGGCGACCCGCCTGCCGCTTACCGTTATACAGAAGCGAGAATGGCAAAGATAGCATCCGAGCTTCTGAAGGATATAAAGAAGGATACTATCGACTGGGGAAAGAACTACGATGATAAGCTGGACGAGCCTACTGTTCTTCCGGTAAAATTTCCGAATCTTCTTGTAAACGGTTCTGTAGGTATAGCTGTAGGTATGGCTACAAATATACCTCCTCATAACCTTAACGAAGTATGTGATGCTATAGTTGCACGAATGGATAATCCCGAATGCGGAATAGAAGAAATACTTCAGTATATTAAGGGACCCGACTTTCCTACCGGCGGTATAATCATGGGATACAGCGGAATACGCTCTGCATATTATACAGGTCGTGGTAAGATCACCTTAAGAGGTAAAGCCGAGATAGTGGAAGAAGGTAACCATTCAAGAATCATCGTTACCGAAATTCCTTATATGGTAAACAAATCAAAGCTGCTTGAAACTACCGGACAGCTTATGCGTGACAAGCGTATCGAAGGCATTTCAAATCTCCGTGATGAGAGTGACAAGGACGGTATGCGTATTGTCTATGAGCTTAAGAGAGATGTAAACGCACAGGTGGTTCTTAATAAGCTGTACTCATTCACACAGCTGCAGGATACTGTCGGCGTTATTATGATTGCACTTGTAAACGGCGAACCTAAGCAGCTGACACTTCTTGAGATATTGGATAACTATATAGCTTTCCAGAAGCAGATAATTACAAGAAGAACAGCATTTGATCTAAAGAAAGCAAGAGAAAGAGCACATATTTTACAGGGCTTCCTGCTTGCTATTGATAACATTGACGAGGTTATTTCCATTCTGCGTTCAAGTAAGTCTGTACAGGAAGGTAAAGAGCGTCTGATGGAGCGATTCAAGGAAGATGACCTTGCAAAGCTGTTACAGAGGGCTATGGGAGAGAACTATAAGAATGTTCATTTTGAACACGAGATAGGACTTTCCGAAGAACAGGCGGACGCTATTGTTCAGATGAGATTAGGACAGCTTACAGGACTTGAACGTGACAAGGTTATTTCTGAGCTTGCCGAAATTATGGAGAAGATAAATGACTTCCTTGATATACTTTCAAGCGATGAGAGAGTAAAAGAAATAATCAAGGAAGAAATTACAGCTATCAAGGAAAAATACGGCGATGAGAGAAGAACTGCCATTGAGCCGATAAGCGGAGAAGTGGATATAGAGGACCTTATTCCCGAAGAAGAATGTGTACTTACCTATACTAATATCGGATATATCAAGCGTCAGCCTGTAGATGTATATAATCTGCAGAAGCGTGGCGGTAAGGGCGTATCTGGTATGAAGCAGAGAGAAGAGGACTTCGTTGAGAATATGTTCATAAGCTCTACGCACGACAATATTTTATTTATTACAAATTATGGTAATATGTATAAATTGAAGTGCTATGAAGTACCTGAGGGTTCCAAGCAGAGCAGAGGCACAAACATAGTAAATCTGTTACAGCTTGACGAAGGTGAACGTATTGCGGCAATGATGAAAACAAGTGATTTTGCCGAGAACAAGTATTTCATCTGTGTTACAAAGTACGGAAAAATCAAGAGAACGCCTCTTTATGATTTCAGAAACGTGAGAAAGAACGGTCTGAGAGCGATTACGCTTGCAGAGGGCGATGAAATAGCAGCCGCACATCTTACTGAGGGTGACAGCTCGATTATAGTTGCTACACATCTTGGTATGGCAATACATTTCAGTGAAGATAAAATAAGAAGTATGGGAAGACTTGCCGCAGGTGTAAGAGCAATAAAACTGCGTGAGGACGACTATATTGTTGGTGCTGCCAAGGTATACAGTGATGATATGAGAATACTTACCGTAACCGATAAGGGATACGGCAGACTCAGTGCGCTGAGTGATTACCGTATGCAGAACAGAGGCGGTAACGGTCTTAAGAACTACAAGATACGAGATGACAGAGGATATGTCTGCGGTATACGTTCTATACAGGCTGACGATGATGTTATACTTATCAGCACTGACGGTGTTATTATCCGTATCCGTGCAAACGATCTCAGAGTGATGAGAAGAACCGGTTTAGGCGTAAGAGTTATGAAGCTGTCTGATGAGGACAGAGTTGTAACATTTACAAGAACCGAGCATGATGAAACTGCGGATATTGAAGAAGTAGAGCAGGCAAGTGATGAAGAGATAGCTGCGGCTGAAGCAGAGGCAGAAGCTGAGGTTATTGAGGACGAGCCTGAAACAAACGAAGAAGAATAAAATATATCAGCCTGTCGGCAGAAATTCTGTGACAGGCTGATTTTCTGGAAAAATACCTATTGTTCCACATAGAACATTTTTATGATCGGGGTTATTTATGTACGAACTTGATTATTATGACGTTATAGTTGTAGGTGCAGGTCATGCAGGCTGTGAGGCGGCTCTCGCCGCCGCAAGACTTGGATGTAAGACTGCCGTTTTTACTTTAAGTCTTGACGCTATTGCAAATATGCCTTGTAATCCGTGTATAGGCGGCTCGGCAAAAGGTCAGCTTGTAAGAGAGCTTGATTCGCTCGGCGGTGAAATGGGTAGAGCCGCAGACGCTACTTTTATTCAGTCAAGAATGCTCAATAAAGGTAAAGGTCCTGCCGTTCATTCCCTCAGAGTACAAAGTGACAGGGTAAAATATCATACCTTTATGAAGTCTGTGCTTGAGCATACCGAAAATCTTGATATAAAACAGGCTGAGGTTACAGAAGTGTGTGCCGAAAACGGAAAAATTACCGGTATAAAAACAAGGCTTGGCGCTTTTTATCCTGCCGGCTGTGTTATCATCACCACAGGAACTTATCTCGGCGGTAAGATTCATATCGGTGAGCTCAATTATCAGAGCGGACCTGATAACGTATCGGCGGCTTTACAGCTGACAGAGAGCCTCAGAAATCTCGGTCTTTCTATGAGAAGATTCAAGACCGGTACTCCTGCCAGAGTTCATAAAAGATCTATAGACTTTTCTGTGATGGAAGAACAGGACGGCGATGAATATATTACTCCGTTCTGCTTTGATAACACATTCAAGCTTGAAAATAAAGTTAAGTGCTACGTTACTTATACTAATGCCGAAACACATAGAATTATACTCGATAACCTTGACAGGTCGCCTCTTTACGCAGGAAGAATACAGGGTGTAGGTCCGAGATATTGTCCAAGCATCGAAGATAAGATTGTAAGATTTTCAGATAAGCCAAGACATCAGCTTTTTGTTGAACCGATGGGTCTTGACACCGATGAATATTATCTTCAGGGTATGTCCAGCTCGCTGCCGGAAGATGTTCAGATAAAGTTTTTAAGAACTATCAAAGGTCTTGAGCACGTTGAGATTATGCGACCGGCTTATGCGATAGAGTATGACTGCTGTGATCCTCTTGAATTATATCCTACTCTCGAATTCAAAAAAATCTCCGGATTATTTGGTGCAGGTCAGTTTAACTGCACAAGCGGATATGAGGAAGCCGCCGCACAGGGCGTAATTGCCGGTATGAATGCGGCAATGAAGATAAAAGGCAGAGAACAGTATATACCTGACAGAACTACTTCTTTTATCGGTACGCTTATAGACGATCTTGTTACAAAGGGTTGTGTTGAGCCGTACAGAATGATGACCAGCAGAAGTGAGTACAGGCTTCTATTGCGGCAGGATAACGCTAATGACAGACTTGTACCGATAGGACACAAATTCGGTCTTATATCGGACGAGCGTTATCAGAGATTTTTAGAGCGGAAGAATATACTTGATAATGAAACGAGCAGAATAAAGAAAGCTACCATCTATCCTTGCGAGGAGCTTAATAAAATGCTTGAAAGTAAAGGTACATCACCTATTACGCAAGGGGTCAAGTTTATAGAGCTTTTAAAGCGTCCCCAGATAGATTACAGAGATTTGGCTCGGTTTGATGAGAATGCACCTTCACTGGAGCATGATATAATTGATAAGCTTGAAATTAATATTAAGTATGAGGGTTATATCAAAACCCAGACCGAAAAAATTGAACAGATGAAACGTCTTGAAGAAAAACAGCTTCCTACTGATATTGATTATAAGACAATATCGGGCTTAAGACTTGAGGCACAGGAAAAGCTGAATAAATACAGACCGCTGAATATAGGTCAGGCAGGAAGAATTTCAGGAGTCAATCCTGCCGATGTATCTGTACTTCTGATATGGCTTTCAGGGAGAAAACATGGAGAAAATTGAATTTATAATCAGTGAATTTCAAAAATGCAATATCGAATTATCGCAGGATAAAGCCGATAAGCTGTTAAAGTTGTATGAATTTCTTGTTGAGTACAATCAGAATGTAAATCTGACAGCTATAACCGATTTTGAAGAAGTAGTGGTGAAGCATTTTATAGACAGCGTGTTGCCGTTCAGTATGATTGATATTAAAGAAAACAGCAGTTTTATTGATGTCGGTACAGGAGCGGGATTCCCGTCCATTCCGCTTATGATAGTAAGACCGGATCTTAAAGGCACACTGCTTGAGGCACTGAATAAAAGATGTGTATTTCTTGAGAAAGCGTGCGAGCTTACCGGAGTTGATGCGAAGGTGATTCACGGCAGAGCAGAAGACTATGCAAAAGAAAAGCGTGAAGCGTTTGATTTTGCAACGGCAAGGGCTGTTGCGGCTATGCCGGTACTTTGTGAGTATTGCATTCCTTATGTAAAAACGGGCGGCAGGTTCATTGCTCTTAAGTCTGTAAATGAGGATAAAACCCTGTGCGAAAAAGCAGTTAAAGTCCTTGGAGGTAAGATAGCGGAAATAAAAGACTATACAATAACAAATGGCGACAACAGACGACTATTTATTATAGATAAAGTAAGTCAGACTCCGACAAAATATCCGAGAAATCCTTCGATGATTAAGAAGAAACCACTGTAATACAGTGAAAATATAAAACATTCCGTCGTTTTTAGCAGATAAACGGCGGATTTTTTTTATTGCCCGAGGAATAAGTTTGATATAAAATTAGGTTGGGGGTGAAATAATGGGGTTATTTACTAAAGATAAGAAAATAACTAGACAGGTTATTACAGTGAACATTGGAGAAATAGACGTAAATCCGAATCAGCCGAGAAAGTATTTTGATAAAGCAGAATTAGAAAGCCTTGCGATAAGCATAAAAGAGAACGGTCTGTTACAGCCGCTTACAGTGAGAAAAAAATCCGACGGCAGATATGAGCTTATAGCGGGAGAAAGGCGGCTAAGAGCGTCCATACTTGCCGGTATAAATGAGGTCAGGGTAATTATTGAGGACAGAAATGAAGAAGAATCTTCGGTGCTTGCAATAATAGAAAACATACAAAGGTGCGATCTTAATTGCATTGAGGAAGCTGTTGCAATGCAAAGGCTAATGGATCATTACGGGTATACTCAGGAAGAACTTGCAAGAAAGCTCGGAAAAGCGCAGAGTACGATAGCAAATAAGATAAGGCTTCTGAAGTTATCAGACAAGCTGTTAGGAAAAGCATTGGAGCACGGTTTGTGTGAGCGGCAGATAAGAGCATTGATAAGATTACCTGAGGAACAGCGGGAAAAGGCGGAGGAGCATATATATAAGTATGGACTGAATGTAAGTGAAACAGAAAAATACATAGACAAATTACTTGCAAAGAAGAAAAAAGTAGATAAGCCAAAATGGACATTTACTGCTAAGCGTCTGTATATAAACAACATCAACAGAACTCTTGAAATAATGAAAAAATCGGGGATTGATTTTATTTCAGAGAAGCACGAGGAAAACGGTTATCTTGAGTATATAATCCGAATTCCTCACGATTGATGTTCATAATGAAGAACGTTCATAAAAATGTTCCATGTGGAACAATTTGTGAACGTTTTTTTGTAAAAAGGCTTTATTTTTCTTCCATAGTGTGATATAATGTTATAAGTAACGTTTGAAGGAGGTACTATGGGAGTAATTATTTCTATCGTAAACCAGAAAGGCGGAGTCGGCAAGACAACATCGGCTGTAAATATCAGTGCAACTCTCGGTGCAAAAGGCAAAAAAGTGCTTTTGGTAGACTTTGATCCACAGGGAAATGCAACCTCCGGCTACGGAATCTCAAAGAAAAATCTTAAAATAACCTCTTATGATGTCGTAATGTCCAATGTGCGTCCGCAGGAAGCGGTTATCGCTACAAATTGTAAAAATGTAAGCCTTATACCTGCAAACGCTCAGCTTGCTGAGGCCGAAATGCATCTGCTGCAGATTGAACAGAGAAATCATCAGCTTAAAAAAGCTCTGATACAGCTCAAGGATGATTATGATATTATAATCGTTGACTGTCTGCCGTCACTCGGAATACTGGCAATAAACGCCCTTATTGCAAGCGATAAATTTATTGTGCCTATGCAGTGCGAGCATTACAGCCTTGAAGGTCTGGCACAGCTGCTTTCAACTGTGAAAAAGGTTAAAAAAACCTCCAACAAGAATCTCTCCCTTATGGGAATCGTATTCACTATGCTGGATAAGCGTCTGTTGCAATCAAATGAAATTATGAGGGATATTAAAAGAAATTTTCCTCCGTCATCTATATTCAATACGGTTATACCGAGAAATGTACGTATCTCCGAAGCACCAAGCCACGGTATGCCCGTTATATATTATGATAAAAGCTCAAAAGGCGCAGAAAGCTATATGAAGCTCGCCGGTGAGATAATAAAGAAACTGAATGATTAAGGAGGGTGTATGGCAAAACGTGGTGTTTTAAATCAAAGGTTTAACAGTATTTTCGATGATAACAGCTTCGATGAAGACGATGAAGGCGTAAGCACTCTTAAACTTACCGATATCGAGCCTAACAAATCTCAGCCAAGAAAAAATTTTGATATAACCGCTCTTAATACACTGGCTGACTCGATAAGACAGAACGGCGTCATTCAGCCTCTGCTTGTACGCTCAATGCCTGACGGCACTTATCAGATAGTCGCAGGTGAGCGAAGATGGCGTGCCGCAAAAATGGCAGGCCTTACAGAAGTACCCGTTCTTGTCAAGGAGCTTACCGACCTTCAGGCTCAGCAGATTGCTCTCATTGAAAATCTGCAACGTGAAAATCTGAATCCTATCGAAGAAGCAAACGGCTACAAAGAGCTTATGGATAAGTTCGGTATGACGCAGGAGGAGGTCGCCAGAGTAGTAGGAAAGGCAAGATCGTCTATAGCAAACTCTCTGCGACTGCTTAATCTGCCTCCTATAATAGCCGAGATGGTTTCAAATAACGAACTTTCCACAGGTCACTGCAAGGTCCTTCTTGGAGTGAGTGAAACCAAGGATATGGTCGAGCTTGCTCATAAAGCGGCAGGTAAGGACGTTTCGGTGCGTGAAATGGAACGTATGGTAAAGGCTCTTGATAAAAAAGAAAAGCCCGAAAAGAAAAAGGATACATTCTATACGGAGGCAGAAATAAGTCTTGCCAAGGCACTTGAAACTAACGTAAGTATAGTACCCGGCAAGAAAAAAAGCACAATTCAGATAGAATTCTATAGTGATGAGGATCTTACCGATATTATAAATCGGCTTGCAAACAGTAAATAATTTTAAAAGAAAGGCATATCAAATGATAGACATTAAATTTTTAAGAGAAAATCCCGAGGCTGTAAAGGAAAATATCAAAAAGAAGTTTCAGGATGAAAAAATCGTACTCGTTAACGAGGTTATCGAGCTTGATAAAGAATTAAGAGCCGCTCAGCTGAAGGCTGATAATCTGCGTGGCGACAGAAATAAGCTGTCAAAGCAGATCGGCGGACTTATGGCACAGGGCAAAAAGGACGAGGCAGAGCAGATAAAGGCTCAGGTAAAGCAATTCTCCGATGAGCTTGAAGAGCTTGAGAAGAAGGAAGAAGAGCTGGGCGAAGAAGTTAAGAAAAGAATGATGATAATCCCCAATATCATCGACCCTTCAGTTCCGATAGGTAAGGACGACAGCGAAAACGTTGAGATAAAGAGATACGGAGAACCTGTAGTACCAGACTTTGAAGTACCTTATCATTCCGAGATAATGGAAAGATTCAATGGTATCGATCTTGACAGCGCAAGACGAGTAGCAGGAAACGGCTTCTATTATCTTATGGGAGATATAGCACGCCTTCATTCCGCAGTTTTAGCTTATGCCCGTGACTTTATGATTGACAGAGGATTTACCTACTGCATTCCTCCTTATATGATTCGCAGTAACGTTGTTACAGGCGTTATGTCGTTTGCCGAGATGGATGCAATGATGTACAAGATCGAAGGCGAAGATCTCTATCTTATCGGTACAAGCGAACATTCTATGATAGGTAAGTTCATAGATACAATAAACGAGGAGGAAAAGCTCCCCTATACTCTTACAAGCTACTCACCCTGCTTCCGTAAGGAAAAGGGCGCTCACGGCATAGAAGAAAGAGGCGTTTACAGAATACACCAGTTTGAAAAGCAGGAAATGATAGTTGTCTGCAAGCCCGAAGACAGCGCTATGTGGTTTGATAAGCTGTGGCAGAATACAGTTGACCTGTTCAGATCGATGGATATTCCCGTAAGAACCATTGAGTGCTGCTCAGGCGACCTTGCCGACCTTAAGGTCAAGTCTTACGACGTCGAAGCATGGTCACCCAGACAGAAGAAGTATTTTGAAGTGGGCAGCTGTTCAAACTTAGGCGATGCACAGGCTCGCCGTCTTAAGATAAGAGTAAAGAGCAAGGATAAGGGAAACTACTTTGCACACACACTCAACAACACCGTTGTTGCTCCCCCAAGAATGCTTATTGCGTTCCTTGAAAATAACCTTTGCGCCGACGGCAGCGTAAAGATACCTGAGGTTCTCAGAAAGTATATGGGTGGTATCGACAGAATAGTTCCCAACGATAACAAGTAAGCTACAGAGCCACGGATACTCAGGTATTTGTGGCTCGTTTTGTTAACAGAAAGGTCATTATGGATAGCAGAAAGTATACCGTAGAATATATTCCCGAATTTGCCGACTGTGATAAAAAGTACGACATAAAGCCGCAGGTGCTTCTTGCGTGGTGTGCCGAGCTTGCCGGAAATCATCTTCGCAGCAGAAATATAACACGGGAGCATATGTGGGAGGACGGTCAGGTTTTTCTTCTCACCCGTGCCGCAGTTAATTTTGAAAAAGTACCGCAGTATAACAATAAATTGTATATGACAACGTGGGAGGGCGGAACCAAAGGCTCTCAGTTTACAAGAAAATTCGTTGTCAAAGACACGGACGGAAATATTCTGTGCGATGTCGATACTATGTGGGCGCTTGTAAATCCCCATTCGCATAAAATATGCAGACCGTCCGAATATATCTACGAGCAGATTCCCTGCGAAGATGAAGTAGAAGCAAAAGTCATAAAATTCAAGGCGGAAGTTCCTGAGAAAATAAAGGATTATACATTCGTCTACAGCGACATTGATGCCAACGGCCATGTAAATAACGGAGTCTATTTAAGGCTTATGAGCGATATAATACCGCAGGAGCTTACAGACAAGCATTTGAAATCGTTGAGGATAAATTTTATACACGAGTGCAGGCAGGGAGAAACTGTCGGACTTTATCTCGAAATAAACGATAAAATCTGCACTGCTGAGGGAAGATTCCCCGACGGCAAGGTCAGCTTTGAGGCACAGGCAGAATTTGTTTGACAAAATTTAGTTAATGTGCTATAATTAATATCAAGGTAAATTTAATTTACCTTAAAAAACAGGGAAAGGGCAAAAAAATGCTTCACATCAAAAATTTGCATAAGAGCTACGGTGCTTTTGAAGTGCTGAGAGGCCTTGAAATGAATGTAAATACCGGTGATATTTACGGATTTCTCGGTAAAAACGGTTGCGGAAAAACCACAACAATGAACATAGTTTCAAATATTATCCCCAAAGACAGCGGCGAGATCAATTTCGGAAAAGAAAACTGCAAGATAGGCTATCTGCCTGAAACACCGTCAATGTTTACATATATGAACGGCTACGAATATCTTGATTATATCGCTTCGTGCTGCTCCTATAAGGACGACAAGAAAAAACGTATAGATGAAGTTATCAATATAGTAGGAATGGCTGAGGGCGGAAAGCGCAGAATAAAAGGCTATTCCAGAGGTATGAATCAAAGGCTCGGCATAGCGGCGGCAATATTCGACCATCCCGACCTGCTTATTCTTGATGAGCCGACCTCCGCACTTGATCCGCAGGGTAGAGCAGAGGTAATGAGCATAATCAAAAATCTTGCTGATATGGGCACTACCATAATTCTTTGCACACATATATTGTCCGATGTTGAAAGAACGGCAAACAGAATAGGAATTGTCCGCGACGGCAGAATGGCTGTCGAAGGAACTATTGCCGAAATCAAGGGGCAGTACGACAAAGCGGGCAAGAAAATAGTAATGGGCATATTCGGCGACCCCACAGCCGCAATACAGCCCGTAAGCACTCTTACCGGCGGCAATTTCTATTTTGACAGGCAAAGAGCCGTTTTTGAGATACCTCTTGCCTCCGATATAAACGAGCAGGAAACCGCTCATCGTTTATTTGATTTATTGAATTCTGCCGGGCTTACCGTTTCACTTTTCGTCATCGAAAATAAGACGCTTGAACAGATTTATATGGAAACTATAGGTTAAGGAGGAAACAGAAAATGATAAAAGCCGGTATAAAAAAAGAGCTGATGCTTTTTGCAAGAGGATTCAAGCTGTTAGGCGTTATTATTACTATCGTAGCAATATCGCTTCTGTATCCGTTTACCTATAAGTCAATGGAACTTATGGCAAATCAGATTTCGGATATGGGTCAGCAGATGGGCGGCGAAACGCAGGGACAGATTGAGAATTCGGCATCGTCAATAAACAATATGCTGGGCTCAATCTCCGAAATGTACGGCGGAAGTATGGCGGCGGTAGGCTTCAAAACCGGAGTAAGCTCGCTCACGTCAACAGGTTCTATTGTAATAATGTTACTGCTTATGTCAGCCGCAGGAGGAGAACAGAAAAAACGCTCGGTAATAATACCTACCTGTGCCGGACTGTCACCCTCCGGCTATGTAATGCCTAAATTTATAGTCTATCCGTTGGTGATAGGGCTTATGTCTTTCATCGGCGGAATGATAACGGGAGGTATAAGTAATCTTATTTATAACAATGAGTTGATTATAAGCGATATAGTATTCTCCTCGGTGTGCGGTGCGATATATATGTTCTTTATTACTGCGGTGTACTTTCTCACAGGACTTTCCACAGGAAGACCCGGTATATCGGTAATAATAGTGTATGCCGGCTCTACGATAGTTCCGCTGATTTTGCAGGCACTTGATATAGATAAGTATAATCCATTTACCCTGCAGACGCTTCTTATGAGTTCATATAGTGAGGCGGATATGAACAATTTCATTCTCAGCACGGTTGTTTCCGTTGTTTTATCGGTAATATCCTGCCTGCTGACGCTTATGATAACCACGCTCAGAAAGATAGATAACTCTGTCGGAGAAGCAAATCTATAAACAATTTGTAAATAAAACCGTAGATATAACTATATGTAAAGGAGAAGCGTTGCTTCTCCTTTGTTTTATGTGCAGAAATAATGCTGCCCGATAACCTTTTGCACAGGCCTGCTCATCATAAACTGATTGCTTGTCTTTTTCGGATTATAATAGTAAATACATCCGCCGGTAGGATCCCACCCCGATAAAGCGTCACGGGCGGCGTCATATGCAGAATCCGCTATAGGTTCATTGAATTGTCCGTCTACAAGAGCAGTGAATGCACCGTTCTCGTAAATTATTCCTGCAAGTGTATCCGGAAATGACGGATGCTCGATCCTGTTCATAATAACAGCCCCGATTGCCACCTGACCGATATAAGGTTCACCTCTGCCCTCAGCAGAAATAATCCTTGCCAGAAGATTTATATTTGCAGTGGTGGCAGGAGGGATAGAACCTATAGATATACCAAGCCGTTTCAGCGTTGCATTATCGGCAACTCCCGTCTGCGCAAGACCCTGCTGTTTCTGAAATCTGAGAATAGCTTCTTCTGTTTTTTCTCCGAAGTATCCTGTGACCTCGGCGTTAAACAATCCTCTGTCCTTAAGCGTCTGCTGTACAGCCTCAACTTCAGAGCCCTGCGAGCCTTTCTGTGAATAAGCCGTGACAGTTTCGTTATTCCCGTTTCCCGCAAAAGCCGAAAAAACACCGCTTATAAGAAAGATGATAACTGTTACTGACATCATTTTATAAAACGGATTCAATTGTCTGATGTATTCCATACTAAACTCTTAACTTCCTTTCAGAATGTACCTTTATATAGAGTATCTGCAATAAGCAAAAGAAAATACATAAAATGTGTAACCGAAATAAGAAAACTACATATAGTAATAAAGAGTCTATCGTTATCAAGATGTACCATTATTTACAGGAAATAAATAGCAAATAGCAAAGATGCAAAAAAATTTGCAAAAAAATTCAAAAAATGCTTGACAAACGTTATTTTCCGTGATATAATAGACAAGCACTCAAACGAGAGGGCACAAAAACAGAGGG
>OMFR01001000.1_pt1 | contig 12589 bp, 10 predicted proteins | sample 1645691 | NCBI WGS metagenome assembly OMFR01 (sample SAMEA103958132, study PRJEB25191) | human gut metagenome | biome: human-associated habitat [ENVO:00009003]; feature: intestine environment [ENVO:2100002]; material: feces | place: Germany | collected 2013/2015
TCCACTCATAATATACTTTTACTTTTATTTCTTTAACAGCACCATTTTCAACTTTATTGATTATCGTTGTAATAATAATAGTTAAATCATCATCGGGAATTTGTCCTCTTGTAACCATCGATTCAACTTCATTGAGCGTCATAATTTTATATTCAAATCCATCACTTTCTAGAATCTGCTTAGCTAATTCTGCTTTAGTGTAGCTACTTAATTTTTCAATTGTTTCTTGAGGAAAATCCGCATTTATTAAAATCTCATCCACATTTAATTCTGAGGCTTCAAATTTGGATATTCCCACTACAGAAGTAATTATTGTTATTCCTAATAATACTACAAATATTAAAGCTTTTATTATCTTTTTCATTTTATTCTTTTCTCCTTTTTATTTTTTTACATCATTTGAGATAAACAATACAATATAATTTAAAATTTGTGAGCCAACATAAAATAATATATATGGGATGATGCCCAATATAGACATAGTAATTATTCCACTAATAAATAATATTGATGATAAGATAAATAAAATCAGTCCCATTGTTTTAAAAATTTTGACCCTCAATTTTAAACAAATAATAAGTATGGCTGCTAAAAATAGTAAATAAATCAATGTTGCAACAGTGATTGAGAAAATTTTGTTTTCAATTAATAATGTTAAAAATAAAGATAATACAAACAAAATCATACTAAAAAGACCTAAATAATTTTTAAAAATTCTTATATATTTTTCATTTGTATACTTATTACGTATAAAATCATACATTTGAATTGAATGCAATATAACAGTTATCAAAGAAAAGAGCGCAACTATCACTCCAATAAAAATAGAAATTATTGATAATTCATATGATTGAAAAACAAAAGCACTAATTATATACAAGACAGGAGAAAAAATTAATATGAAAAAAGCAAAAATAATATTTAATTTATACTTTGTCATAATCTTATAATCATATTGTTCAATTGATTCAGGTTTTAAATCATCTGTGCTTAATAGTTCATTTACCGAAATATCTAATACTTTCGCAAGAGTTGGAAGTATTAAAATATCCGGATAACCCAATCCTCTTTCCCATTTACTAATGGTTTTATTAGAAACATTTAGTTGATCTGCTAATTGCTCTTGTGTTAATTGTTTCTTTTTTCTATTTTCATAAATTACATCTTTAATTTGTTTTTCAATCATTTCTTGCCCTCCATTATTTATTTACACTATTATTATACGAATTTAAATCACAAAATGTAGCCCTAAGTAGGGAAATAATATCTACAAATAGTAGAAATCAATCTTTTATAACAAAACTATTCTTAATATATTAAATTATATTATAAATATATAATTTAATATGTCGAAATTTGCATTATTTTGATTCACTTGTTGAAGTTTTAAATAAAAATTCAATAAAAAAGAGAACAAATTATTTTGTTCTCTAATGGTTTTCATCTTCTTTATTTAAATTCTATTTATCTAAAAGTAATTTTTTGCTTTATCACAACCCGTGCACGCAAAAAACAATAATAAACTTAATATAAACAATACTTTTTTCATATCTTCTTCCTCTTTATTTTTTTCTTATTCACAAACTTAAATTTCCAAGGACCTTTCTATTCTTAAAATTGCTTTTCTATATTATTCATTTTCATATCTCTTATTAAAAAATTTCTTCACTTTTAATATAATTTATACCATCATTAAAGGATTGATTATCAACGAAACCATGATGTGGTTGAATAAATTTACAAAAGAAAATATTGAAGATGATAATAAAAAGAAAGAACACGCCCATCGCCAAACAGAGTCGTGTTCAAATTCTAATGCATATGGTAGCCAGCACGGGGTTCGAACCCGCGAATGTCGCCTTGAGAGGGCGATGTGTTAACCACTTCACCAGCTGGCCATATTAAGTTAAGACTTTCTTAACTTAATTTTTCTATTATTATATTTATCCTTCTTTCTACTTCTAATTTTCCTAAAATTTTTAATACATAATAAAGATTAGGAGTATTTTTTCTTGTAGAAATGGCAATTCTAATCATCTCAGAGACATCACCTACATGCCCAAGATAAGCATCTTTATTTTTTTTATATTCTTTCACATTTGGACAAAATCCACAAGCTGTAGAAATTGCTTTAAGGTTTTCAAACCATCTTTCTTCATCATATTCTAGTCCCATATTATTTTTAAAATTGCTAAGAATATGAATAATCACTTCATTGTCAAATCTTTCTCTATTAAATGGTAATTCATTTTGAAGAAGTTCTTCATATAAATCATTATAGAAAAAATTTATAATTGGATATATATCTTTAAATGTTTCATAATCTTTTCGAGGATTTTCTTTTTCCCTTTCAATATTAATGATTGCCTTAAAATATTCTTTATCTTTTTCAATTAATAATTTTAAATTTTCATCATACTTACATGCATATTCATATGCTTTTTTGGTAAATTCTTCTTTATTTAATCTTGCTAATCTTTCCTTACAAATATTTTTCACTTTTGCAAGATCAAATAAAGCTCCATCTAATGTCATCTTATCAAATGAAAGTTTAAAATCAAAAATATTTGCATTCATATTTTGTAACCGCCATTCTTCAAAATTAGAATTAGCAATTGTTACCAAGTATTCTAAAATTCCTTCAACTGGATAGCCATTTTCTAGAAAAAATGATACTGATGCCTCAGGATCCTTTCGTTTAGACAACTTTCTTCTGCTACCATTATCTAATTTCATAATAACAGGAAGATGAGCATAATTTGGTTTTTTCCATCCTATTGCATCAAATAATTCGTAATGAATTGGCAAACTTGGAAGCCATTCCTCACCACGAGTGACATGGGTAGTTCTCATAAAATGATCATCCACCAAATGGGCAAAATGGTATGTAGGAAGTCCGTCACTTTTTAAAATAACAATATGTTGATCATTTTGTGCTAGTTCTAAATTACCTCTAATTAAATCTGTAATTTTTATTTTATTTTGATAATTACCATGTGATCTAAAACGAATTACATATGGCTCATTATTTTTGATTTTTGCAATCGCTTCTTTTGGTGATAGTTTAGAACACTTCGCAAATTCACCATAATAACCAGGGTTTAACTTATTTTCCTCTTGAAAATTCCTCATTTTGGATAACTCTTCACTTGAACAAAAACAAGGATATGCCAAATTTCTTTTTACAAACTCTTTAATAACAATGCGATAAATCATTTCACGATTGCTTTGTTTATATGGTCCATAATTTCCAAGTTCATAACTTCCCATATAACCCTCATTAGGAGTAATTCCAAATGCTTCAAGTTGTTTTAATAATTCTTCACCAGAACCTTCAATTTCCCTTTTTGTATCTGTATCCTCTAATCTTGTAAAGAAAACACCATTTGTTTGATTGGGAAAACGCCAAGCAATCAAAGTTGCAAAAAGACTACCTGTATGAAGAAATCCCGTTGGTGATGGAGCAAATCTAGCAACAATTGCTCCCTCTTCAAGATTCCTTGGTGGATACCTTTTTTCTAAATCTTCTACTGTTTCTTTAACATCAGGAAAAATTAACTCTGCTAATTGTTCTAAATCGGTCATTCTACACCTCATTATTATTCACTATTTTTTACTTGTTATATTATAACATATTTTTAAAGATAACGCAAGATATTAATCATATAGAATTTTATTCTATCAATTCACGTGCTAAATTATTAATTTCTTCATAATTTATATTTGCTAGTGCAGATTTAATTTTAATTTCATTTTCACAAAAGACTAAATTTTTACATCCTGATAATTTTTCTTTAATTTTCTTTGCAACTAGTGGTGCCCATGTACCATTATCAATAATAGCAATTTTTTTATTTTGAAAATCTCTTTCAACTAAACCATTTATAAATTGATTCATATAAGGAAATAAATCACCATTATAGGTAATAGATGCCAATACTAATTTAGAATATTTAAATGCTTCACTAATTGCAATTGATTGATCGCATCTTGCAAGGTCAAAAATTTTAACATTATAATACTCATGATTATGCAAAGCTTTTACAAGTTCTAAAACTGCACTTTTAGTATGGCCATAAACAGAATTAAAACAAATTACAATTCCATCTTCTTCACTTTCATATTTAGACCATTTATCATATAAACTAAGATAATAGTTCAAATTGTCACTCAAAACTGGACCATGAAGAGGACAAATAAGTTTAATATCAAGAAGCATCGCTTTTTTTAATAAATTTTGAACAGGAAGACCATACTTTCCCACAATGCCAATATAATATCTTCTTGCTTCATCGATCCAATCTTCTTCAATATCTAAAGCACCAAATTTACCGAAACCATCAGCAGAAAATAATACTTTGTCTTTTGTGTCATATGTTACCATAACTTCTGGCCAATGTACCATGGGAGCAAAGACAAACTTTAATTGATGATTACCCAAATTTAATTGCTCATTTTCCTTTACAACTAATTTACTTTCAATAATCAAATCAGGAAAAAATTGATCAATCATTTGAAATGTTTTTGTATTCCCGACAATTGTAATTTGAGGATATTTTTTTAAACATGCATGAATACTAGCAGAATGATCAGGTTCCATATGGGAAACTATTAGGTAAGAAGGTAATTTACCATTTAATACATCTTCTATATTTTTAAGCCATTCTAAGGAAAAATGTTCATCAACAGTATCCATAATAGCTATTTTTTCGTCTTCAATTAAATAGGAATTATATGAAATACCATTTAAAACTTGATATTGACCCTCAAATAAATCAATTTTATGATCATTTACTCCTATATAATATATTGTATTTGTAACCTTTTTTATCATTATTCTCACCTCATCAATATATTTTACCAAAAAAATACAAACATTTCTATTGTATTGCAAGTAAAATAGCATTTCTTAACTTATTAATTGATAACATATGTTATAAATATCTGTATTATCTATTTTAGAAGGTATTGTAGATGAATCAACATCAAATGGGAATTGAAGAAAAAATTTAACCTTTTTTCTAGAATGATTTTTCCTACGATATAGTTTATTATTGATTTCTTCCTTTGTCCCTGTAAAGTGCGGAAGATTTCCTGTTTCATGATCAGCAGTTACAATAAAAGCGGTATTAGTATTTTTTGATAATTTTTCATAAGCATATTGTATTGCATGATTAAACTCATCTAAATATTCAATCATTTTAAAAATTTCATTTTGATGACTCATCTTATCAATATGAGCAGCCTCAATCATCAAAAAATATCCTTCAGGATATTTACTTTCCATAAAATTAATTGCAAATGCTACCAAATTTACTAGTGTAGGTGTATCATTTTGATGTTGATAATTTACGATTTCTTTAAAACATCCAAAGACTTTTTCTGCATGCATTGACAATTGGTCAAACTGATTTGTAAACAAATACTGCTTATTTTCTAATTGATTTTGATAAGGTAAATAATCAGTATAACCAGCTCCCAAAAATAGATCAATTCCACTATTTATTTGACCATTAATGATATCTTCCACATCATCACGACTTTTGGCATGTGATGAAAAACAAGATGGTGTTGCACCTGATAATGAATCTGTTGTGACAATTCCTATACCTTTATTTAAACTTTTTACATATTCACTAATCGTTAGTAAGTTTTCATTTTTATGCTTTGAAATCTCACCATTGTTAACTTTTTGACCTGTTGCCATTGCGGTCGCGGCAGCAGCACTATCGGTTGGTGAAAAAATAGCATTAGAAAAAGTAGTCATATATCCTTGATAATCAAACGATTCAAAAATCATTTTTTGATTTAAGTATTTTTTCCCAATTTCAATATGATTTTCTCCCATTCCATCACCAATACATAAAATGACTTTTTCTGCTTTTTGTTGTAGATTATCAAAACTATTGCGACGAACAATATCTCTTCGATGAACAAACATAATAACAAAAAATCCAATAAAAACAATCATACTTGATATTAGACAAAAATATCCTATTTTTTGAAGTTTTCTTTTCATTTTTCTTTCCTCATATCATTTTTAAATTTTTATAATTTAAAAAATCTATTTCTTTAACATTTAGAAATAGATTTTTCTATTTATGACAACGTAAAAATTTCTTTTAATCCTACTTTATTTACTTTTAAATCATAGATAAACAAATAAAGAAAATGTAAAATCAATATTAAAATTCCAATTACATACCAAGATGTAAAAATTGGTGCTGATTTTAGTAATGGTTCGCCAATTTGCATTGCTTTCGTAAAGTGCAAACAGTCTTTCTCAAAAAGGCCGAAAGTCATAACCATAGAAAGTCCAATTGGAAAGATAGACCATTTTTTCATTGTTGGTACAATATATTTAGTTAACATACAAATTATAACTAACCAAACCATTATTGTATGATGTAATAAACCTGACACTGATCTTAAATCAAAAAAATTTTGTGATTCTAAGAAATCAGGATAAAACATTGTGATAATACCACCAATAATACCTAAATAAGAAATAAAGTGCAAAACAACATTGTCCTTCTTACCAAAGATAATTGCCAATGATAAAATCAATGATGATATACCACAAAAAGTATTAGGAATTATATTTAACCAACTATACCCTTCTCTTTTAGAAATTACTACATCATAATAAGTAACCGAAATTCTATTAATCAAAATTAAGATTAGTAGTATAATACCACTTATTTTTATAATTCTAAAATAGATGTCTTCTTTTTTTACTAATTTTATAATGATGATTCCCAATACCATTAAAAGAATTGAAATTATCAAATAAACAATATGGCCAATTCCATATACACCTTGAAATGATACTAAAAACATTTTTGAAACCTCCTTGTTTTTTAATCATTTTCAACTTTTAATTTTGCTTGCCAAATAGCACATAACTTTTCAAAAGAATAAATAGCATTAGCAGGACTTGTCGATGGTAATAAAATAGCTTCAACGCTAAGATGTGGTAATAAATATTTATTATATAAATTTAAAGCTTGATTACCATTAACATATATTTTTTCTATCTTCGCATTTTTTAAAATTACATCAAGATTATTAGGAACTACATTTTTAATTGAATTATCAGCAGAACCTATAATATCACAACTCTTTATCACATCCCAAAGAGCAATTTTATTTTTTAATAACATTGCTTTTTTCTCATCAATAGTCTTTGGAAGTTCTTCTTCATAGATACTAGCAATTACTTTCCAAAACCTATTTTGAGGATGTCCATAAAAAAAAGCCATTTCACGCGACTTAACCGAAGGAAAAGAACCTAAAATAAGAATTCTAGAATCACCATTCCAAACCGGTTCAATAGGATGTGTCTGATTGGTATATTTTTTGTTCATAAATTTCTTTCACTTCTATTTCCTTTTTTTGCAAGTCTATTATAACATATTTTTTAATTTTAGACAATAAAAAAAGATATTTATATTGAATATACAAATATCTTCCTATATTTTGTTTATCATAACATGGAAATTTTGATTTTAGATTTCAATATCATAATCAAAATATTGTTCTTGAAATTGAATATACTCTTCAATCTGTTTTTTTGAATAATTTTTCCCCTTTTCAGCAACAACCCATTTATCCTCTATATCATTTTTACGATGAACAATAGCAATAATCGTTCCTATAAATACTTTCAATGGTATACAAGGACCTATGACATAAGCATCTTGGTACTCACCATCATTTGCAATCACTCCTTCAACATATCCATAATTTACAACATAAATCGTATTATGGTATTTTAAATGATGGCTTCCAAGTGGTCTATCAATTATGACTTTCACTTCTTTACCAATTATCTTACTCATTATTTACAACCCTTTTAGCAATCTCTAATGCGATGAAGAAATGTTTTAATCTTTCATCAATTTCAATATTAGATAAAATTCCTTTATCCCATTTAGATGAATCAAGATTATCAGCACGATATAAAAAATTATATAATTGATAGCCCCTAAAATTAGCAACAGCTTGACAAGCACTAACTTCCATTTCGACCGCAATACATCCTTCTAATTTTCTCTTTAAAAAATTTCCTTTCGTTTCTCGATAAAAAGCATCAGTAGTCCAAGTTCTACCTAGTACATATTCGATATTTAAAGTATCTAAGTATTCACTAACTATTTTATAATTGGAAATCTCCATATAATCACTAGCTTTAACATAATGATAACTTACTCCCTCATCTCGATAAGCATGTGTAGGAATAATGATCTTATTTGAAGCAATATTTTTATCAAGTCCACCACAACTACCAAACATAACAAACTTTTTACAAGAAAAAACATAACCAATCTCTTCCATTAGACCTACTGTAAGTGGTGCACCAATATTAGTTTTAACAACTCCAATTTTAGTATTTTTATAGATATAAATAGGATAATTCCCACTCACACTTTTAATTATACTATCATCTAATAGTTCAATTAAATCATCTTCTATTAAGGCTTGCATTATTTTATAAGAAAAATTGATGATACAAACATCCAATTGAATAGTACTTTTTTGACAAACATCCTCTAAATGGATCATTGCTTCGGTTTCGTTATCAAATGTATCAATTATACTCATATTTACTCCTTTTTTTTATTATAACTGAAGTATGCATATGTATTGCAAGAAAATCTAATAACCTATTACGTTATATAGTCTGTATTCATTCAATAAATATTGAAAAAATCTTAAAATATTGAAATTTGTAGACTTTCAAAAGATAAAATAGCCTTTTCGTATGACATTTTACATACTCCTATAAATTATAATTTAATCCATAATCTTTTCCATACATATTTTTAGCGGTTTCATACCGCACTTTTCATAAAATTTAAGTGCACTTTCATTTAGATGCCAAACATTAAGGGTAACATTATAACAATGCTTTTCTTTTGCAAGTTCTAAAACAGCATCATATAATTTTTTACCAATATGTTTACCTCTATAATTCTCATCAACACACAAATCGTCCAAATATAAAGTTTTTATATCAGTCAATATATTGTCGTTTTTATTTTCTTGATATATACAAAAAGCATAACCCTTAATTTTGCCATTATCGTTGGCTACCAAAATAGAGCAATTATCATCATCTATGATTTCTACAAGTTGTTCATAAGTATATTTTGTACCGATATTGAAAATATCTGGTCTACCATTGTGGTGTATTAAATTGACTTGCTTTAATAAATTCAAAATTGCATTTATATCTTTTGTTTCTGCTTTTCTAATTTCCATCATTTACCTCTCTAAATTACCATTTATTTTTTGTTGCTTTAATCCCTTTTTTAATAATTATACCACAAAAATTTCAAATATATCAAAATAAAAGTCTTACACTAGAATTCCTCTTTTACTATTTATTTCTGCTTTTATCTCTAGGCACTATTCTCTTATCTACAAAGATCAACTAACAAAAATGACCTAACATATCTAAAACTGGTGTTTTTTCAAGTGATTGAACAAATAGATTTATCAATTTTGTTTGAATAATTTTAATAATTGTAAAACCATTCTATATCTTACCACTATTAGTTGATGTTTTTTTAGTCCAATAAATGTGCAAAATACCATTCATCTTCCCATGTACTTTTTTTCATCTTGGAATGAATGGATGGTTTCAAATTGACAAAAGTATATAAAATGAATCAGCAATAAAAAACTGTTTGCTATGGACAAACAGTTTTTTATTTATTCAAGTTCAAATACTCCGGTATACAATTGATAGTAATATCCATGAAGATCAATTAACTGCTCATGTGTTCCTCTTTCAATGATCCGTCCGTGTTCTAATACCATAATCGCTTCAGCATCTTGAATGGTTGAAAGGCGATGGGCAATTAAAAAGACAGTGCGTCCCTTCATTAAATTTTGCATTCCTTTTAAAACGATTTGTTCTGTACGTGTATCAATAGAAGATGTTGCTTCATCTAAAATAAGTGCTGGTGGATTAGCAACAGCTGCACGCGCAATCGCTAATAACTGTCTTTGTCCTTGCGATAAGTTCGCCCCATCTCCTGTAAGCATTGTTTGATAACCATCTGGCAAATGTTTAACAAAGAGATCGGCATTGGCAAGTTTTGCTGCTTCAATACATTCTTCATCCGTAGCATCAAGACGCCCATAGCGAATATTATCCATAACTGTTCCAGTAAATAAATGTGTATCTTGTAATACCACACCTAATGATCTTCTTAAATCGTCTTTTTTAATGAGTTTAATATCAATCCCATCATAAGTAATTGAACCTTTTTGAATATCATAGAATCGATTAATTAAGTTTGTAATCGTTGTTTTACCAGCACCAGTCGCTCCAACAAAAGCAATTTTTTCACCAGGATTAGCATAAACATCTACATTGTGTAAAACCATACGATCATCAAAATAACCAAAGTCAACACCTTCTAGACGAATGTCTCCCTTCATTTCAACAAGTTCAACATGTCCATCACTACGAGGATGTTTCCAAGCCCAATGTCCTGTTCTTTTATCTGTTTCAACCATTTTTCCATCAACAGTTTCTACACGACATAAAGTCACAACACCTTGATCTTCTTCACTTTCTTGATCTAATAAATCAAAGATACGTCCTGCTCCTGCTTGTGCCATAGCAACAGCATTGATTTGTTGAGAAATTTGTCCAATAGGTTGGTTGAAACTTTTATTCAATGTTAAGAAAGCAACAAGTGTCCCAATTGTTAATGCAAAATGTCCATTTAAAGCAAGAATAGCACCTACAATTGCACAAATAATATAGGAAATATTTCCAAGTTGTACTGTAACTGGCATTAAGATATTCGCAAATTTATGTGCTTGATAAGCACTTTCTCTTAATTCATCATTTAATTTTCTAAAATCAGCGATTGCTTGATCTTCGTGATTAAAAACTTTAACAACTTTTTGACCAGAAATCATTTCTTCAATATATCCATTAACTTTACCTAAATCGCTTTGTTGTTTAACGAAGAATTTACCTGATAAAGAACCAAGTTTTCTTGAAACAACAAGCATCACCATAAGCATACATACACTTAACACAGTTAAAGGAATATTTAAAATAATCATGGATATAAATGTTGTCACAATAGTCATACAACTTGAAATAAGTTGAGGAATTGATTGTGAAATTAATTGTCTTAAGGTATCAATATCATTTGTATAAACAGACATTGTATCACCATGAGGTGTTCTATCAAAATAACGAATTGGTAAAGATTCCATATGTTCAAACATATTAATTCTTAAATCTCTTAAAAAACCTTGTGTTACATAAACCATAATACGGTTAAATGTAAAGGCACAAACAACACCACAGGCATATAGTGAACCTACTCGAATCAAAGCATGGAACAATCCACTAAAGTCAGGTGAAGAACTTTTTAAAAGGGGAACAATATAATCATCGATTAATGTTTGCATAAACATTGTTCCTTGAACATTAAATAAAGCATTTCCTACAATACATAGAAAAACAATAATTAAATGAATTTTATATTTACTCCATAACATTTTAAGTAAACGTTTCATTGTTCCTTCTTTCATTATTCTTCCTCCTTTCCTTTCATTTGTGTTTCATAAATTGTACGATAAATTTCATTTGTTTCTAATAATTTTTCATGTGTATCGAAACCATCCACAACACCATCATTTAAAACAATAATACGATTTGCATTTTGAACTGATGAAATACGTTGTGAAATAATAATTTTTGTTGTATCTGGAATACGTTCATTGAATGATTCTTGAATACTTGCATCTGTAGCCGTATCAACAGCACTTGTTGAATCATCTAAAATTAAAATCTTAGGATTTTTAAGTAACGCTCTAGCAATACATAAACGTTGTTTTTGTCCACCTGAAACGTTTGAACCACCTTGTTCAATATACGTATTATAACCATCTTCAAAACGATCAATAAATTCATCAGCACATGCTAAACGACAAGCTTCTTTACATTCTTCTTCTGTTGCGTTTTCATTACCCCAACGTAAGTTTTGTAAGATTGTTCCACTAAATAAAACGTTCTTTTGTAAAACAACAGAAACTTCATCTCTTAAAACTTCAAGATCATAATTACGAACATCTTGTCCACCAACAACAACACTACCTTCGTCAACATCATATAAACGAGAAATAAGGTTGACCAAACTACTTTTAGCACTTCCGGTACCACCAATAATTCCAATTGTTTCACCACTTTTAATATGAAGATCAACATCTTTTAAGGAAAGATTTCCACCTTCTCCTGCATAACTGAAGTTTACATGATCAAAGATGATCTCTCCGTCTTTCACTTCTGTTACTGCATCTACTTTATCCTGCATTTCTGGTACTTCTTCCAAAACTTCTGTAATACGGTCTGTAGATGCTTCTGCGATCATGATCATTACGAATACGAAGGTTACCATCATCAGAGAACCAATGATCTGTAATGCGTATACGATGATACTTGTTAATTCTCCAGTTCCCATTGTTCCATGGATGATCCCTGTTCCACCGATTGCTACAAGCAGAAGTATAACAACATACATTGTAAACTGCATAACTGGTGAGTTCCATGCAA
>OMFR01001006.1_pt1 | contig 12509 bp, 14 predicted proteins | sample 1645691 | NCBI WGS metagenome assembly OMFR01 (sample SAMEA103958132, study PRJEB25191) | human gut metagenome | biome: human-associated habitat [ENVO:00009003]; feature: intestine environment [ENVO:2100002]; material: feces | place: Germany | collected 2013/2015
ATTTTGAGCCGCTGGCGAAGTGGAACAACTCAAAAAAGTTTATGGTAGGGTTTATATAAACTGACCGAAAATAAGAAATTAAGGTAGTCAATTATGGATAATCAATATTATGATATACACGTATATTTTAAGGACGGTACAATACAAGTAAACAGAATGTTATCCCGTTACGATATCAGAACATTATTAAATACGTTATTAACATATGATAATATAAGAAAAATCGTAATTGACTAAAAGGAGTAATTATGGCTATTGATATTAGAAAAATCGCGCAGCAAGCAACCGTTATGTCTGAACTTATGGAAGGCAGAGAAAAGATTGAAACGGAAAACATCATTAAATATTATAAAGACGGTATAACGATTAACGCGGCGGATAAAGTAGAAGTATCCGACGAAACAAAAGAAAACGGTATTAGCGAGTTTTACGTTTATACATTCAAAGAAGAGCCGAAGAAGTTTGCATTTTCGGGATTTATTCTGTCGAAAATCTTTGACGAAATTTTAGAGGCCGTCGAAGGCGATTTCTACGAATTCAAAAACGCGCTTGCCGAAGGTTTAAAAGTAAGACTTAAAGAGGGTAAAACGAAAGGCAAACAGAACATAACGCTGGTCGAAGTTCTCTAAGTTTCCACTCGAACGGAATAATTAAATAAAAGGGGAATGTACCCCGTCGATTAATAATATCGGCGGGGTATTGTTTTTATCTATGGAAATAAAAAGAATAAGTGATTTTACAAAACTAACTTATGAAGATTTACGTTCAATGTCAAAAGAAGAATTATTGAATATTCATAAACAGACTTATTTGTGGGCACAAACGAGATATAATGCTGCAACTAACGCGTTAAAAGGTTATTTCAACGAAAAGAAGTTTTATCCTATACCGAAGGCATACCGAAAAGACTTTGAAAGAAATGCAAAGACGGGTGAAGTTGAATTTCATAAATATAAAAAACACGAATTTAATGATTTTCGTACAGAAGATGTAACGCGCGGAAAATTATTAAATGAAGTTATGAAAGAAAAGTATTTTCTATCTACTAATACGTCCACAATAAAAGGTCACGAGCAAGATATACGAGATTTTATAAAAATGTTGAAAGATAAATTTGACATTAGATTAAGAACTCGTGAAGAATATTCAAAGTTTTTTGAAGTTTATGAAACTCTTGACGTAAGTTTTGAGGTAGTAATCGGAAAATATGAAACTTGGCGAGAGATTGCGCAAGTAGTGGACGACAGAAAATTTAAGGATATGTCGCCAGATGAAATTGCAAGCTATTTAACTAATAGGTTAAATAAAAACTATGAAGAGGGGGTATATAATAATGACCTCGAAGGAATTGAAGATTTACCCCCCGACGCCAGAGAACTCTACCTTGACAGTATTTTCGGCGGACGAAATAGAAAAGGCGATAATTAAAGCGGGTATTCTGGATAAAGTTACAAGTACAAAACAGATAACGTTTTATAACGCCCCGTTAGCGTTCGATATTGAAACAACATCATTTGAAGTCCACTCGAATGGACAAGTAATAAAGCAAGCAATAACATATATATGGACATTAGCAATCAAAGATGTTATAGTTCAAGGTAGAACGTGGGAAGAGTTTATCAAAGTTTGCAAGTTTATGTCTGAATGGTACGAACTTAATGATAAACAACGTTTAGTTATTTACATTCATAACCTTTCATATGAATTTCAATTTATGCATAAATGGTTTGAATGGACAGAAGTATTTTCACTACATAAGCGCCGACCTGTTAGGGCATTGTGTGATTTAGGAATAGAGTTTAGATGTTCTTATAAATTATCTGGTTATAGTTTGGCAATGGTAGGGAAACAGTTAACCAAACATAATATAAGAAAATTAAAAGGTGATTTAGATTATTCTTTAAAACGTAACTATAAAACACCGTTGACAGAGAAAGAATTAGCCTATACATATAATGATGTTTTAATAATTACAGCGTATATTGAAGAATATATTGAACGCGTCGGTTCTATTGCTGAAATACCTATGACAAAAACAGGTGAAGTACGTAATTTTACGCGAAAACAATGTTTTTATGGTGGGGGTAAGAAAAAGGAAAATCAAGATGTTTACAAAAAGTATAGAAACATAATGAAAACCTTAACATTGACAGCAGAAGAATATAAACAAGCGAAAGCGGCGTTTGCTGGTGGGCATACACACGCAAATGCAAATTATGTTGGTGATGTAGTACACGAAGTTGCGTCGGAAGATTTTACATCAGCATATCCTGCTGTAATGGTAATGGAAAGATTTCCTATGTCTGCCCCCGAATTTATAAAAATAAAGGACGAGCAAGATTTTGCTACTAATTTAGAGCAATATTGTTGTATGTTTGATGTTGAGTTTGACGACATTCAATCAACAAACTACAATGAAAATTATATAAGTAAGTCGCATTGCACGAAAATTAAGGGTTTAGTTGAGAATAACGGCAAGGTTGACAGCGCAGAACATATTAAAATCACGTTGACAGAGCAAGATTTTAAGATAATTCTTGATAATTACACGTGGAAAAATATGATTGTATATAATTTTCGTCGTATGAAAAAAGGTTATCTACCCACAAACTTAATAAAGGCATTACTTGAAATTTACAAGTTAAAGACTGAATTAAAGGGGGTAGACGAAAGAGTTGTTGAATATCAACAATCAAAAGAGCGTTTGAATTCATTTTATGGAATGTGTGTAACAGATATTTGTAGACCGACGATTGTTTACAGTCCACTTGAATGGACAAGTGAAACGCCAGACATTTCAGAAGCCATAGAAAAGAATAATAATTCAGCAAAAAGGTTTCTATATTATCTTTGGGGTGTGTGGGTTACGGCATATAATAGACGTAATTTATTTATGGCTATAAAAGAATTAGGCGAAGATTACGTTTATTCTGATACAGATAGTGTTAAATTCAAAAATTTTGAAAAACATAAACAATTTTTTGAAACATATAATAAAATAAATGAGTTTAAGCTGAAAAATGCAATGAATTATCATAAATTAGAATATGATTTATGTCGTCCAAAGACTATTAAAGGCGTAACAAAAGTATTAGGCGCTTGGGAATTTGAAGGTATTTCTACGAGATTTAAAACATTAGGTTCAAAAAGATATTTGTATGAGAAAAATAACGAGCTAACTTTGACGGTTGCAGGGTTAAATAAACAAGATGCATTAAAGTATATGCAAAAAGTGTTCGGCAATCAAATCTTTGAGAATTTCAAAGAGGGGTTATATATTCCGCCAGAGAATACAGGTAAGCAAACGCATACCTATATTGACGAAGAAATGGACGGAATATTAACAGACTATTTAGGAAATAAGGCAGAATATCACGAAAAATCTGGTATTCATTTGAGTAATGCAGAATATACACTTTCTTTATCGGAAATATATCTGCAATACTTATTAGGGATAAATGACGAGGAATTATGATGTATACAGAGATTGATAATAATTGTATTTTTTCAGACGACATAGAATGTAAACAAATAAATTGCCATTTATGTCCGATTTATGCTGAGAAAGTTAAGTTTTCCGCTCGAATGGACACAATAAAAGGCACTCAAATTTCAATGCAGGAGTATTTAAATGGAACAGAAGTTGGAACATTATCGACTAACAAGGATAGATAAATGCCACGCACACTATAATATTATTTATGGTATGCGTTCAAACGGTAAATCCTTTGCAGTCGAAGAAAGAGGGCTTGAAAACTATTTAAAATCAGGCGAGAAAATGGCAATAATCCGTCGCTATGATGTAGATTTTCAAGGGAAACGAGGTGTAGACGTATTTAGTCACTTTGTAGAAAATGCTGAAAGGGGTAACATTATCGAGCAAATGACTAATGGTGAATGGACTGATATATATTATTGGTCTATGCGTTGGTATTTTTGTAAGTGGACAGAAAAAGGCGAACGAATAAAAGATACAGAACCTTTCTGTTATGCATTCTCACTTGCTGGACAAGAACACGACAAGTCAACATCATATCCTAAAATAACGACTATATTATTTGACGAATTTATGACACGTAAACTTTACCTGCCAGACGAATTTGTAACATTTACGAACGTATTGTCTACAATAATTCGTGATAGGGATAATGTAAAAATTTATATGTGTGGTAATACTGTTAATAAATATAATCCATATTTCAAAGAGATGGGCCTTGACAATGTTCTTAAAATGGAACCCGGCGATATTCAAGAATATCAATTTGCAGTAAAACACGACAAGAAAACAGGAAAAGATGTAGTATTAAGAATTGCAGTAGAATACGCAGACAATCCTAACCCCGAAGGAAAACCGTCAGACGTATACTTTGCATTTAACAATCCGAAACTAAAAATGATTACTAACGGTATGTGGGAATTAGCTATATATCCGCATTGTCCCGTAAAGTATCGTCCTAAGGATATAGTAGGAACTTATTTTATAATTTGGGAAGAAACAACGTTACAATGCGAAATTGTTACAGTTGAAGATTTCAGTTTCACATTTATTCACTTAAAGACTACGCCGATTAAAGACGAGGATATGGATTTAGTATTTTCAACTGATTTCAGACCTAATTTTAATTGGCGTAGAAAGATTACTAAACCTATTGACGATATAGGGCGTAAAATAAAATGGTTTTACGACGTTGATAAAGTATTTTATCAAGATAACGAAATAGGCGAAGTTGTGCGAAACTATATGCAATGGTGTCAAACTGACAGGGGGTTTATATAATGAATAATTTTTTAAAAGAGAGTGGCGACTATATCGAAAAAGCAACAATAGAAGAATTAACTATTATGGAATTTCTGTTTAAAAATAAATTTACTTTTAAACAGCAATTTCCAGAATTTACAGAATATGACAGAAAAACATTATTAGCTTATGTAAGAATAGAATTAGTAAATAGAGGTGTATTATGAAAATTCCGAGATGTAAGTGTGGCAAAAGAATGATAATTGAAGATAAGGACAGCTGGAACGGTGTTTATCAATACTGGTTTAGATGTCCAGATTATGAAATAGGAAATCCGAAACATAATTGCTGCTATATAAAGACGCATTATGAAAAAGGTAAATCTATTGAGGACGAAAGAGAATACAGCGACGGTAGTGAGATATAATTCCACTCAAACGGAAAAGAATAGTCCCCTCATTTGAGGGGACTATTTTAAGTTATAACACCACTTCGGAGTAGTCTGTATATTTCGTCTTTCTCAGTTTTTAATGCTGTAATCCCGTCAAGGTGGCAATCATGCACATATAAGATAATATTTGAACCTAAATCTGATATATGTTCTATCCACTTCATAGACGGTAAACCGAGTACAGAAGAAATGTTAGCAGGAGCCTCAGTACAGTTTTTAGTTCTACGTACCAACATCATATTAGTAGGTAAGTAAATACCAACTGTATTGTTACTCTTACTTCCAGTTGCTGATACATTAGGGATGCTTTCAAAATTAGCGGCCATACTTGTTCCAGCCGTAACACCACCTGCCGCGCCGCCGATAGCTAAACTTGCTCCAAGTCCAGCACCTGCACCAGTAGCCATAAGAGCAATACCTGCAACTACTGATATAACTGACGCAACTAAACCGCCGACACCCGAAATCATTTTACTTTCGTTACTACGAATTATCTCTTGATAATTAGTAGCCGAAATCGGAATTTCAATACCGAGTGTAACATTGATAGTTTCGATATATTCAACGGAAGGCGCACGAACAGTCCCTTCACCTTTATCACGATAAAACCCGTAAGTAAGTTGCCCAGTTGTAAAATTTAACATAACATCATAATATAATCCATTATAAATGTCATTTTCTTTTAACTGGTAATTTCCGTAATAGGGAAGAAACATTTCAAATGTAGTAAAGGGAGCATAATCTCGATAATCATTGTATTTACGAGTTACCTCTATTTTTTGATGTGCTTTTACAACGTACGAAGTTGTATTAACAGCGTTATTATTTACTACATTAGGTATATACTGAACGCGTTCAAGCAAAACGTGTTCATTACCCTCACTATCATAATACTTCATATCGCCGTACAGCAAAGTTGTAGTAAAGTTAATAGCATCTAACGGCATAGAACGTATTGAAATGATATAAGACGCGGCCTCTGAGTTCTTAAGAACTGCATCTGCAAGTGATTGTAATTTTTCGTGCGATAATACAAAACAACAACTGAATGGAGTATTTCCGCTTAAATTTGCGCTGGGTACTGAAAGTAAATTCCCAAGCCAAGAACCGCGAGCTGCCTCTATGTTTAACGGTTGCACTATTGTAACGACGAAACATAAATCAGTTGCAGTCCCCGCACCGCCGATATTGTTGATAAAATCACCTCTTAATTGCTCGTTGTATACTATTTCAGTATCAATTGTTGGCAATAAGGGTATTTGATTATCATACAATTCCTTACTCACATACTCTTCATTTGACGTTCTTGCGACGATACACGGTAAATCATTTATAACTGAGTAATAGCTTTGCAAAACATCAACTCTAAAATGGAATTCCCAAACTTCATTGCGTACTGAAATAATATCGTCTATAAAATAAAAGCGATTAAACTCTTCAATATATGCGTAGTTTATTATCTTTAAGTCAATCGTTCCACTCAAATGGACTTCTATAACAGGGGACGTTATAGATGTTTCTCTCCGTAACGTCCCTGTTAAAGAATATAGAACTTCTCGATAACTCGCTTTATTAATTCGGTTATCTTCACCGAACATTCTATATAAAGTTAATTTCATAATCAACCGTACCAATATTCGCTGAAAGCGCCATTACCGTTTAAGTCAATTTCAGAAACTGTACCACCATCAGTAACAGCATAAGCCGCATCACCAGCAGCATAAACACCAACTACTTGACGTTTACTCCCACCTTCGCTTATCCAGCCATTAGCGGGCATATATGTCTGTTCAGACGAAAATCCTAAACTATCAATAAATGAAGTAAAAGAATTAACGTCATTAATAGTGTTAGTGTGATTATTAGGGTCAATAACCATATGGATATTAATATCAAATAAATTAGTATCCTGTGCATACATAACTAAGTTAGTATAAGTAACGGGGTTAGGTGTAATAATAGTGAAATCTATAACTATGCAAGTAACGTACACAGGACCGATTGTTTGTACTCGCATACACAAGAAATACTTTTCACCGTCTTTAATACCAACGAATGAAAAATATTCACCGCCGTTAGGTGTTCTATTGAACATATTTTTTCTTAATTGTAAAGTATTATTTACAACAATATTCTGTTCAATAGTCGGAATGTCGAAAAATACTAAATAATCCTCACCATTCATACCATTCATTCCAGCAGGCCCCTGTGGTCCAGCAGGCCCCTGTGGTCCAGCTGGGCCAGTATCACCTTTCGGTCCATTCAAGTGGAGTACCGCGGTAACATCACATTCACACTCGCCACTTGTAACGTTATTTACATTAGCTATTGTTGCATATACATTACCTTTGTAAGTTCCAGATATAGTTTGCTGTAATACTAAAACATTATCACCGACTTTCGGAGTGCGGTTCAAACTAACATTTTGAAGTATAACAGCAGAACCCGGAACTACTTCACCTAAACGGTCAACGGTAACATTATATACCAACGCGTCCTGCCCGTCAACACCATTCGTTCCAGCAGGACCTTGCGGACCTATTTCACCCGCAGGACCTTGTGGACCAGCGGAACCAGTTTCACCCGTAGCACCTGTATCGCCCTTAGGACCTTCGGAGCCTTGTGGACCTACGGGACCTTCGGGACCAGCAGGTCCAGTTGCTCCTGTATCACCCTTAGGACCTTGCGCGCCTGTTGCCCCAACAGGACCTTGAGGCCCCACAGGACCAGCTTCACCAGTATCCCCTTTAAGCCCCTGTGGACCTTGCTCACCTTGCGGTCCTTGCTCACCCTGAGGTCCAACCTCGCCTTGCGGTCCCTGTGGTCCTTGTGCACCTGTATCACCCTTAGGTCCCTGCAATTTACCTTGATTTTGCCATTGTATAACATTGTTGTACTCCACGCAAACATATACATCACGGGGTTCAGTAGTACCAACGAATATACCATATCCGAGATATGCAGAGCTAGCAGTAGGTAAATTATCTACACTATCAACTTGACCTTGAATAATAAAGTCTTTACCGTCTTTACCAGCGGGACCTTGCGGACCAGTAGCACCAACAGGACCTTGTGCACCCGTAGGACCTTGTGGACCTTGATCACCTTTTATACCCTGTATGCCTTGCGGACCTTGTGGACCTACCGGACCAGTAGCACCAACATCACCCTGCGGACCAGTCGGTCCAGTCGGTCCAGCAGGCCCTTGTTCACCCTGCGGGCCAGCAGGACCAGCGGCACCCGTGGGACCTTGCGGACCTGCGACACCCTGCAATCCTCTCGGACCTGTCGCACCCGTGTTTCCTTTATCACCTTTTTCACCCTTAGGACCTTGTGGACCTGTTTCACCTGCGGGACCAGCAGGACCTTGCGGACCAGTAGTACCCGTGAAACCGCGAGGGCCTTGGGGGCCTTGTGGCCCTTGCGGTCCTTGCGGTCCTCTACCGTGCTGCTCAATGTAATTGTCTAATCCCTGTACCTGTTCGGCTGTGGTTTCGGGATACAACACGGTAGTCTTTATATCGTCGGGGTGAAGTTGAGTATTTATATACGATTTATCCATAACTCACCTCACATTCCACTTGAATGGAAAACTGTTATTTACTGGCTTATTCGGACGCCGCGTCTGCTACATAGAACAGCACAAACTGTTCATTGTAATCGTTGAAATACTGGGCGTCCATTTTGTACCAGTAATTCAAGAATTCGCCGGGCGCATTGTAATGCGACGTTGCTCTACGGTTATAATTGTTAATGCCGAGAGCGTCGTGGTCGAAGATTACACCGAGAACACCCGTAAGCGCAACTTCCTGTGCAGAACCACCCGTACCTTTAACTTTAACGTTAATTGCCGTGACGTCGTCCCAGTTAAACGTTTTACCCGTGCCCTGCCAGAACGAAACTTTATCTGCGTTGGGCAATCTCGTGAACTCGTCATGGAACGTATCGGACTGCAAATAAATATCAGCCGCGTCGGCAAATACGTCGAGCATTATAATTTTCTGCAAATCAACAGGGGTGAACCTACGTCTGCCGCCCGCGTTAAATATCGTGGTCATATTCGTCATACGGTGCGACATAACTTTGAACATATATGCCGCGTGTCTGATAAACTCGGGGTCATATAACGCCGTCGCAGCCGTGGTAGTCGTATCGGGTTTAATTTTCTTATAACTGTCAAGCAGATTGACCACCTGAGCTTTGTTGGTACCCGCATAAACTGCCGCCGCAAAATTGTTTACCGTATCCATAGAAAGAGCATCAAGCGAAAGAGTAAACTGATTTTCAATCTTAGTGTAGAGCATGGAAACAAAAGCATTCATTTGCTCCACATTGCTGAAAGACTGTTTCAGCAAATCTTCCGCAAGAGAGAACGGAACTTGAAACGTTACACGGTCGTTATAGAATTTTGCGGTAACATTCTTAGGCGCTATGAACCTATTCTGTTCGTACACCTCACCGTCAGTAAGCTGCCAATGCGGATTGGCCTCGGCATCGGGTTCGCCCGCGTCAATCTTTTCGAGAATGGAACCAAACTCCCAGCCCGACATTTGAATAGACGGCGCGCGACCTGCATATCTGCGATTTACGAAAACGACTTTACCGATATGATTGATAAGTTTCTTGGTGAAATGGTCGACTGCGTTGGCGTCAAAAATTTCATTACCGACGTCGACGAGGTTAGACAGGTCCTGCTGTAAAAGGTCAGCCTTACCTATACTTTCTGCAACTGCTTGATTTACGAGAGGGTAAATCTGTTCAACTTTCATAACAATTAAACTCCTTTAATTTATTTTTTAATAAAGCTAAAAGTAGCCTTATTTGTTTCTTGTCCATTCGAATGGAATTCTTCAACTTTGGTTGTATTTTCCTGTCCATTTGAATGGACTTCATTTTTAGTAATGGTATCTTTGGTATTCATTATGTCGACTAATCTATCAATTATATCACCGACACATTCACTATCAAAAACAATACCATTACTCTTAAAGAACTGCTCTATTTGTTGTAATGCAAGCTGTTTCTTTATTGCACCTGTTTTAGTACCCTCTTTCTGAACAGAATTAACAGATATTTCAACGTATTGAATAACGTTGCCTATATAATTTATAATGTCCAGAATAGAGAAAGTTTCGCCTTTGTCCTTTTTCTTCTTGAATGCAATTATTGTAGTAACAACTGCATAAAGAACTATAAGAACTCTACCTACCCACTCTAATACCGTTAACCACATATGACACCTCAATTATACATAGACCGAGTTAATACCGTGTCTAAATCTTGAAAAATTATATCGAAAATTTGAAATTGCAACAATTGACGCTGTTCCTCAATCAATTCGGGCGCAGTTTTATTTCCGATATTACCACTTCTTATAGAATTTTTGTGATTTGTGCTATCACGTGAATAATCATTTGTATTTTCACGAGTATATTCACCGTTATCACTTGAATTGCCAGAAGTATTTACTGTATTGCTATTAGTATCCGCGGGGGCAGCGTCGGAACTATTGAAACCATATATGTTATCTTTACCGTCACTTGTAGTATCTGCTGAATTAGTACCTGTGTTCTTCGTAGTGCCCGAACCTGTATCTACGCCCTTAGAAGTGAGATTATCGGTACTGTTTTCTTCATTCTGTATTTGATAAGGCTTTAATACGTCATAATCCATATTCAATGTATCAGATAACAATTTCCATTTATCGTGGAATTTAGTATGTAAAATATATTGAATAATTTGAGTATCAATTTCACTTACCATTCCTTCCCACGTAATACGTTTTCCATTCGAATAGACTATATTTTCATTATCGTCAATTATATAGCCTGTCAACATAATTTCAAGCATATTACTTAGGGTTTTCATACCAGAGTGATTATACAGATACATAAAGTCCATTTTATGTGCTTCGTCCTCGGTATTTATACCGATAGCAATTAAAGCGTCCCTCATATTGTCATAAGAGAACATATCATAAAATGGTCCAACTTTAAGAGGGTTTTTATAAAAATCAAGAAGTTTATTTATCTTCATTTTCTTCACCCTCTTCCTCTTCCGTTCCACTTGAATGGACTGGCTCTTCTGTATCCGAATTTTCGCCGTCAGTATTGACATCAATATCTACTTCAATGTCAACCGACGGCTCGTTCGTTCCCGTTCCTTCTCCCTCAGACACGGCGGACTTATCACTAAGTTTAGGTTCTCCAGCGTCGGTTCCCTCAGAAACCTGTTCAACATTGCCATCTGTCCCTTCGGATTTTCCGCTGCCGCTTTCACTTTCCTCAGATACGCCTTTATCCACTTGAACATCTTCATTCACCTCACCGTTTCCACTTGAATGGACAATATCGGGATTACTGTTTTTAACCTCGTTTTCTTCGGCCATTAATCCAAACTTTATGGATTTACGCAAATCGGACCACGCAGAACTGAATTCAACTCCCCAATTAAGGTCAAAAGTTTCTTTCAATTCTTTACAAGATTGTTTCCTCATTTCCATCATTTCGTCAGAAAACGGCAACAATGCACCTTCACCGAGTTGGGCCTCGGAAGATGTTATTGTTTCACGTTTCATATTGTAATTCATTTGCATACCGAAATCATTGAAAAAAGCAGCTTTCTGATACTGTTCCATTTCAAGAACTTGCGTAATTATGTTATGATTGCCGCTTTGTCCCTCACCTAACGTTGCGATTTTGTTAAGTATGTTTTTGTCTAATATAGCAGAAATATCGCCATTTTCAAGGCGTTTCAAGTAATCTTCTATATCAGATTTAGCATTATCAGTAGGCGCAATATAAGCGTCGGGGTCCCGTTTCTTAATCATTATACAGCGTTTTGTAAGGTTGATTTCAGTTAGCAATTGGCTGTGAAATGATAATGTAGGAAGTACACCTTGATAAAGTGCATCGTTAGGAAATATAACTACATCTTTATTAGGTCCATAGATATTATATTCGGTTTTCAGTTTGGTTCCTAATGCAGGATTAGCGGCTACAAATTTTGTAGGCATATATTCAACATTAGGTTCGCCGCCTAAGTGCCCCGCCATAATTGCATAAGGTTTACCTTCTACCATTACAACACCTGTAAAACCTTTTGTCATTATGAATAATTCAAGACTACGAGCGGTTACTGTTTCGTCTGGAATAGTCCATTTAAACATTTTCAATAATCGCCGCAACATATTATTCATTTGCAATCGTGTGATTTTATCTTTACGAGATTTGCTATCGTTAAAGTAGTCAATCACTTTGATATGCGACATTATTTGCAACTCATAATCTAATGCCATTTACACCGCCTTCCATTCGAGTG
>OMFR01001007.1_pt1 | contig 12501 bp, 14 predicted proteins | sample 1645691 | NCBI WGS metagenome assembly OMFR01 (sample SAMEA103958132, study PRJEB25191) | human gut metagenome | biome: human-associated habitat [ENVO:00009003]; feature: intestine environment [ENVO:2100002]; material: feces | place: Germany | collected 2013/2015
AACCGCAAAGCGCAGTTGGTGCTGACAGCCGACGACGTGATCCGCGAACTGATGTGGGACCTCGGGGAGAATCCCGCAACGCTGCGCGCAAAACCCCCGACACCGGAACTGACACCCGACGAAGCGGGATTGCTGGGCTGTTTCCGCACGGACGACCCCCTTTCGGTCGAGGCGCTCGGCGAGCTGACGGGGCTGAATCCCGGCGAGCTGGCGACGCTGCTCGTGGGTCTGGAGCTGGCAGGAGCCGTGCGCCAGCTGCCCGGAAACCGATATATGAAGCTATGAAACTGACAGATACGCATTCACACCTTTACGACGAAGCGTTCGACCGCGACCGCGAAGAGGCTTTGGCGCGCGCCGCGGCCGAAGGGGTCGGGCAGCTGCTGCTCCCGGCCATCGACTCCGAAAGCCACGAACGGCTGTTCGGGCTTTGCCGCCACCACCCGCAGCGATGCATCCCGATGATGGGCCTGCACCCCACGTCGGTGAACGACAATCCCCGCTGGCGCGACGAACTCGCTCTGGTCGAAAGTTACCTCCGGACGCCGCCCGAGGGAATCGCGGGGTTCTGCGCCGTGGGCGAAATCGGGCTGGACCTCTACTGGAGCCGCGACTTCCGGGAAGAGCAGGCCGAAGCCTTCCGCCGCCAGATCGACCTTTCGCTGCAATACGGACTGCCGATCGCCGTGCATACGCGCGACGCCTGGCCCGAAACCGTCGCCATCATGCGCGAATACCGCGGCCGGGGCGTCCGGGGCGTTTTCCACGCCTATTCCGACGGAATCGAAACCTATCGCAAACTGAAGGAGTGCGGCGATTTCGTTTTCGGAATCGGCGGCGTAGTGACCTTTAAAAAGAGCAGGCTGGCCGAGGTCGCGGGCGAAATGGAGCTGCGGGACCTCGTGCTCGAAACCGACTGTCCCTATCTGACGCCCGCGCCTCACCGGGGCGAGCGCAACGAATCGGCCTGGGTGCGTTACGTCTGCGAAAAAGTCGCCCAAATCAAGGGACTGACCCCGGAAGAGGTCGCGGAAGCGACGACGGCCAATGCCGAAAGGATGTTCGGACGGCCGCAAAACCGGCCCGCCCCCAGTCATGGCCGGAAGATTTTCGATGCGCCCGAGGCGAATCGGCAGGCCGCAGCTCCGCCCTGCGGAGGCCTGCCCGCAACTGCGTTTCGAGCGGACCCCCGCGAGCTGCCGCCTGAAAACGCGACCGAAGTTCCGGAGAACGAATCTTCCGACCACGCATCCCCCTCGTCAGACAACGGCCTTTCCCGGCCCGAAAGAGCATAACACGACACCGGACATGAAAAAAATAAAGATCACGGTCTTGCGCAAGACCTGCCACAGGGATCTGATGGAGCAGTACGAAAATCCCATCGAACATGCCTGCGACCTGTACGAAGGGCAGGTTTTCACGACCGACGGCTGGCGGAAACCCGACGGATTGTGCGACAGCGCCTGGCAGACGCTTTCGCCGTTCGTCATGACGCTGGCACACGGCGGCACGAACATCTACGACGGCTGGATGAAGAATCCCGCCTCGGCGATGATCTCCTGCAACGACGGGTTTCGCCCCGTGAGCTTTCTGATCGAAACATTAGAGAAATAAAAACGCTATGCGATCCTCCATTCTGATCATCTACACGGGCGGGACCATCGGCATGAAGACCGATGCCGCCACCGGGGCGCTGGTCCCCTTCGATTTCAGCGGCATCTACGACGAATTCCCCTCGCTGAAACGCCTCAACGTCGACATCGACGTACACACGGTGTCGCCCGTGATCGACTCGTCGAACGTCGAGCCGGCGAACTGGGTGGCCCTGGCCCGCCTGATCCGCGACAACTACGCCCGCTACGACGGATTCGTCGTGCTGCACGGAACCGACACCATGTCCTATACGGCATCGGCCTTGAGCTTCATGCTCGAAAATCTCGCCAAACCCGTGGTCTTCACCGGAAGCCAGATTCCGATCGGCGTGCTGCGCACCGACGGGCGCGAGAACCTCATCACGGCCATCGAAATCGCCGGAGCGCGCATCGGCGACCGGCCCGAGGTCCCCGAAGTGTCGCTCTATTTCCAGAACCGGCTTTTCCGCGCCAACCGCACCACCAAACGCAGCGCCGAAGCCCTGAGCGCCTTCCGTTCCTACAACTACCCGCCGCTGGCCGAAGTCGGCGTCAACATCGCCTACAACCTCCCGGCGATCCTGCAACCCGAAGAGTCGCCGGCGGAACTGCGCATCGCCACGAAGCTCTCCGGAGGCATCGAGCTGATCAAACTCTTCCCGGGAATGGGCGAGGAGATCCTGCGGGCCATGTTCTCGGCTCCGGGGCTGCGGGCCGTGGTGCTCGAAACCTTCGGCGCGGGCAACGCCCCCACCTCCGAATGGTTCATCCGCGTCATCGAAGAGGCCGTCGCACGCGGAATCATCCTCCTCAACATCACGCAGTGCGGCGGGGGCCGCGTCTCGATGGAGTTGTACGAAACGGGGCTTAAACTGCAAAAAACCGGCGTCCTGTGCGGCTACGACATGACCACCGAGGCAGCCGTGACCAAACTGATGTACGTACTCGGGCTGGGGCTTCCGGACGACGAGACACGCATGCTTCTGCGCAAGCCCCTGCGCGGAGAATTTACGGCATAAGCCATTGCACGTAACAAATTTTTTTTCTATATTTCGCACTGCTAACGTACCCTTTCCACCGGGACCATTGGGCGGAGGCCGGCGTAGCGCACAGGCAAAAAGATTGATTTACAACTACTTGATCGGGTCCGAGGTGAATTATCCGGGATTCGGCTCTACGTGCGGGAATAACCTTTCGCAACTGCGCCGGAGCACAAAAGGACGCCGCAAAGGCTGCGAAAGACAAAAAAAATAACTATTTTTAGCGAAAAAATAACCCGGCGGAAACGCCCGAAAAGAAAAGAGGCCCCGACCGGCCGGAAAAACGAAGAAACCAAAACACAACAATAAAAAATCAACTAATCAAAATTTAATTTATCCAACACAACTATGAAAAAACTTTTTTTGATTCCGTCGGCTGCCCTGTCCGTATTGGGTACCGTTAGTGCGTTCGCACAGGATGCCGCTGCCGCAACCGAAACGGTTGTCGCTGAAACCCAGATCGCAGGCGACAGCATGCACCACGTCATGATGCAGAAGTTCCTCGAAGGCGGCTGGGAGTGGATGCTTCCGGTGCTCCTCTGCCTGGTGATCGGTCTGGCCGTGGCCATCGAGCGTATTCTGTACCTGTCGCTTTCGACGATCAACTCGAAGAAACTCATCGCATCCGTCGAGGAGGCGCTCAAGAACGGCGGCATCGAGGCTGCCAAGGAAGTTTGCCGCAACACCCGCGGTCCGATCGCTTCGATCTACTATCAGGGTCTCGACCGTTACGACCAGGGTCTCGACGCCGTCGAGAAAGCCGTCGTTTCCTACGGTTCGGTTCAGACCGGCCAGATGGAGTCGGGTCTTTCGTGGATCGGCCTGTTCATCGCCCTTTCGCCCATGTTGGGATTTATGGGAACCGTCGTCGGTATGATCGCGGCGTTCGACGCCATCCAGGCTGCCGGTGACATCAGCCCGACGCTGGTTGCAGGCGGTATCAAGGTCGCCCTGCTGACGACCCTCATGGGTCTTATCGCTGCGGTTATTCTTCAGCTGTTCTACAACTATATCGTTTCGAAGATCGACTCGCTCGTGAACGATATGGAGGATTCGTCCATCACGCTGATGGATATTCTGACGGCTTACAACAAGAAATAATCGAACGCTGAAATAGTCAAAAGCAATTATGAAAAAGATTTTAAACATATTGCTGGGTATTCTGATGGCTATCACCGTAGTCCTCATGGTCTACGCGATCGCTACCGGCGGCTCGGACGCATCGATCAGCGTGAACCTGATGTGGGGTTACTTCCTCTTCGTGTTCGCTGTCGCTGCGGCCATTTTCTGCGCCGTTTTCGGAATGATTCAGAACCCGGCAGGCATCAAGGGAACCATCCTGTCCCTGGCGTTGATCATCGTTATCGTGGGCGTGTCGTACTTCTACTCGGCAGGCCACACGGTGAACATTGTCGACCTCCAGAACAACGGGTTCTTCGGCCACGGTGAAACCGTAATTACCGAAACGAGCATCCTCGTAACCTATGTTGCATGCGTCGCCGCATTCGTGACGGCCGTAGCAACCGAGATCTGGGGCGCATTCAAATAACCGAGTAAGACACAATGGCAACAGATAAAAGAAAAATCCAGGAGATCAATGCCGGTTCTATGGCCGACATCGCCTTCCTGCTGCTGATTTTCTTCCTGGTGGCCACTACCATGAATACCGACACGGGTCTGGTGCGCATGCTTCCGCCGATGCCTCCTGAGGATCAACCCCAGGATGAAATCAAGGTCAAGGAGCGCAACCTCTTCCTGGTGTTCATCAACGGTAGGGGCGACATCATGGCAGGAGCCGCAGGAAAACAGGAGGCGATCGACCTGCGTCAACTCAAGGACAGGACCAAAGAGTTCATCCTCAATCCGCTGGATGACGAGAACCTGCCCGAGAAGGCGAACAAGGACATTGAACTTCCCGACGGCGGCAAGTGGGTATATCCCGTGAGCGAAGGCGTCGTCTCGTTGCAGACGACCCGGGATACGGGCTACCAGTCCTATATCATGGTGCAGAACGAACTCACGCGCGCATTCAACGAAGTGCGCGACGAAGTGGCACAGCGTAAATTCGGCGCAAAATTCGCGGATCTTCCCGAGGAGTTGCGCAATGCAGTATCGAAGGCCGTACCTCTGAAGATTTCGGAGGCTGAACCGCGTAACATTAAGAAGTAAGCCATGGCAGTAATGAAAAAGAAGGGCAGCAAAGGTCTGCCCCCTATCTCGACCGCTTCGCTTCCTGACGTGATCTTCATGATCCTCTTCTTCTTTATGGTCTCGACGACCATGCGCGATCAGGAACTGCTGGTGAGATACAAACTTCCGGAAGCTACCGAAGTGCAGAAACTCGAGAAGAAATCGCTCGTAAGTTTCATCCACATCGGTCCTCCGGCAATGACGATGCAGGCAAAGTTCGGAACCGCGCCGCGCATCCAGTTGAACGACTCTTACAAATCGACCCGGGACATCCTGGACTTCGTTGCCGCCGAGCGCGACAAACTCTCCGAAGCCGACCGCGCTTCGATGACGATCTGCCTCAAGGCCGACGAAGCTACGAAAATGGGTATCGTGACCGACGTCAAGCAGGAGCTGCGTCGCGCCAACGCCCTGAAACTCTCCTATGCGGCTTCCAAGTCGCTGGGTTACTGATCCGGAGATTTCTTTTTGAAAAAGAGCAGGCTTACAGCCTGCTCTTTTTGTTTGACCGGGAATGCCGGGAATGTGCGGCAAATACGCGACAAATACGCCGCAAGCACCGGAAACGTCAGAGAGAGGAGGGGAGGGGCGTCAGAAAGGGAGTTCCAACTGATCAATCTCGTGGTTGAACGTCAGCCGGTGGTGGGGCGTGAGGCCGTGCTCGCGAATCGCCAGCCGATGCTCGCGCGTCGGATAGCCCTTGTTCTTCGCCCAGCCGTATTGGGGAAACTCCTCGGCAAGCCGGTACATATATTCGTCGCGGTGCGTCTTGGCGAGCACCGAAGCCGCCGCGATGTCGGCGTATTTGCCGTCGCCCTTCACGATGCAGCAGAAAGGAATTTCGAGCCGTGTGCGGAACCGGTTGCCGTCGATGGCCAGAAACGCCGGAGCGGGATCGAGTTGTTCCACCGCGCGGCGCATGGCGAGCTTGGTCGCGTTCAGAATATTGATCTCGTCGATGCGTGCGGCCGACACGGCCTCGACCGCCCAGGCGACCGCCTCCCGTTCGATGACGGCCCGCAACCGGTCCCGGTTCCGCTCGGTCATCTGCTTCGAATCGTTCAGCAACGGATGGCTGAAGTCCGGAGGCAGCATCACCGCAGCGGCAAAAACAGGCCCTGCGAGGCACCCGCGCCCCGCCTCGTCGCACCCGGCTTCGGGCAGCTCTTTCTGGTAGCAGTTCTCCAACATCCGAAACAAAGTTATTATCGCACGATTTCGATGCCCCCTTCGAAAACGGACAAGCCAGCGCCGATCTCCGCAAAAACAAGGGAACCCGGGGTATGCGCCGAAACGCTTCGGACCTCCCCGAAATACCGCACGCATTTTTGCAAAATTAAAAATATCGGCAATCATATCCAATTTTACACCGACGTTTCGATCGCCCCGGATTTGCCGGAGCCTCCCCGAAATTCCTCCGAAAGGCAGGAGGCAGGCTTCAGTACGGAACCGTAACTACCGCCCAAGGCGGCAGACAACGGCCGTTCGAGGCAAAGTCCCGGGACCAGAAACAGATCCGGAATAAAATCGTATATGGTTCCAAAATAATTACGGTTTCGTCCGCTTTTTTCCTAATTTTGTAGCCGGGATTATATACTCCAATGTACCTTTGGGGGAGTGTTGCGCCCCGAGTTCCCTCCGAGGAGGAAATTTAGGGGAGGGCAGCCTTACAGGCGCGGCTTCGGACCACGAATAAGCGCCCCTCGGATTCGGCGCTGCAATCGTCGGATAAGAGTGTGCATCGAAAGATATAATTGCCTTTGTAGCGGCCGTTTCCGACAAGCGAACGCAATGCTGAATTTTCGGCACCTTGCCGGGAACAGAAACCGCAGCCCGCATTCGGACAAAACCATCGTCGAACCATGAAACCGGACATTATCCGCCAACCCTTACTGCTGGCCATCGCGTCCATACTGGTCGTCATCGCAGCCGCCATGACGACCGGGACAACTATTTCACCGGCTCCGGAAACGATGATTTCCACCCCGCTGGGTGACCTGATCGGCTTGTTCCAGGAACGATTCCCCCGCTGCTCCCGCATCCTTTGCGGCGGCCTGCTCCTACTGACGGGCATTCTCTGCGGGAGGCTGGCGGTCCGCTACGGACTCTACCCCGTCAGCAGTACGCTGACCATCCCCCTGTACGGACTGGTCGCCTGCGGAATCCTCCTGGGGCAGGAGTATCTGACGGAATCCGTCGCAGCGTTCGTCCTGCTGTTATCGACCCAGAACTTCTTCGCCTGCTTCCGCAACGGCTACGCGATCGGAGCCGTGTTCCGGGCTTCGTTTTTCCTGGGGCTGCTGCCACTGCTCTATGCCCCGCTGCTTCCCCTGCCGCTGTTGGTCCTGGCCGCAGCATTCTGTTTCCGACGGACCTTGCGCGAAGTCTTCGTATCGCTGTGCAGCGTCGTACTCCCTTTTCTGGCTGTCTGCTACATCGCCTGGGGGCAGGGAGCCAATCCCCTGGATACCCCCGCCGGATTATGGCACTCCTTCGTCAGCGACAGCGGATACCGGATTTTCGCCAATACGCCTCCGCTCGTCCCCGCACTTCTCGGAATCGTCCTTTTCATCGTACTCTGCGCCATCTTCTTCGGACTCATCAGTTTCCGCACGGTAAGCATCAAAGCCCGGGGCATGCTGACCTACACCATCCTGCTCTTTACGGTGACGGGCTGCCTGATAGCGGTACCGAGCGTCACGCCGGGACTGCTGGCCGTCGCAGCCGTACCCGCAGCACTGCTCATGCCCCTGACCTTCATCCGCATCCAACGTACCGTCGGAACTCTGCTGTATCTCATTTTGTACATCACTTGCATTGTAAATATATTGCAATAAAAAACGCGTAAAATGTTGAAATAGTATATATTTTAACATTTTCGATCTAATTTTTTCCTATTTTAATTTGAAATATACAACCTTAGATTGTATATTTGATTCATAATCTTCGATAAAAGGCTATGGACACCGGCCTTCATCGAGCCATAAAATCTTCCGATTATGAACGAATCCTACGACACCCAAACCGTTAATCCGTCGATCGAAAAGTATGTATCGGCCTCCAACAACGGCATCGAAACCCATAAGTTCACCCGCTGCGTGATCGGATATATCCTCAACGGAGAAAAATACGTCTATTACGACGATAAATGCTACAAGTTCTCCCAGGGAGATCTTTTCTTCCTCGGTATGGGTTGCCACTATACCAAAAACATCCCCGCGCAGGGACATCCCTACGAACAGATCCTCGTTCGCTATACCTCGGAAGAGCTGCAACGCATCCTGCTGCACCTCAACATCGCCTACAAGCTGAATATCACCAACAACCACCAGTGCGACGACTGCCGTACCCTGAACCACGCCACGATGCCGGGCTGGAGTTCGATCCGGCGTTTTTTCAGCCACATCGACGATTGCCTCACGGAAGGATCGCTCCTGGACGACCCGACCGCCGAAAACCTCAAAATGACCGAACTGCTCTACCTGATCGTTTCGCACGGGGATTGTTGCATCAAAAGCAAGCTGCTGGGCAACGTCGATGCGGCCCGGGACAACCTCCAGCAAATCGTCTATTCCAACATCTTTTCCGATATTTCGGTCGAGGAGATCGCAAAACGCTGCAACCGCTCCCTGACTTCGTTCAAAAAGGAATTTTTCCGCATCTACGGGACCTCGCCCCACCAATGGCTCATCCGGCAACGCCTGATCCATGCCCGGTTGCTTCTGATCTCGACCGACAAGGCGATCGCCGAAATCGGCACCGCATGCGCCTTTCCCAACACCTCGCACTTCATCAAACTCTTCCGCAAACAATACGGCATGACACCCGCGACCTACCGCAACCGGCATCGCGGACCCGAAGAGTTGCAGCCGACACCGCAAGCCGAAGCCGCCGTACGGGAAACAGCCGTTTCGGTAACGGCGTAACCTCATCCGACCCGACCCGCAAAGGCATGCTTCCGCCTCTGCAAACCGTCCTCTCCCGCACCTCGGGGACGGCGTGGTTCGCTTCGGGCCACCGCCGCGAATTTTCCGGCGGCAGGACACCGATTCGGATAAAATCCTTATCTTTGCGTGGAATCCGTTTTCCGTATCGACCGGCCGCATTTCGGCACGATTCGAACGAATTCGGCTCCGCGTCCGACCTTCACCGTCCCGGACGCGCCATAACGCATACGCCATGGAATTTTTCAATCGCATCATCACTCATTACGGCTGGGAAGGCACGGCCCTCGCGGGCGTCCTTCTGGTCATGTTCGGGATCCAGTTATATTACTACCTGTTCGTTTACGGGCGCATACCCAAATACAAGGACACCCGGCGTCCGGAGATCCTCTCCGAAACCCCTCCGGTATCGGTGGTGATTCCCCTCTTCTCGGAAGATTACGCCTTCGTGGAGGAGATCCTGCCGCTCATCGTCGCCCAGGAGTACCCCGACTTCGAAGTGGTGATCGTCTATGTAGGCCGGGACACCGACTTCTACGACGACCTGGTCCGCATCAAACAGTCGTTCCCACAGATCACGGCCACCAAGATCGAACTGAATCCCCGCTTCCCGATCTCGCCCAAAATGGCGCTCAACGTCGGGATTAAATCGGCCCATTACGAGCACCTTCTCTTCACCACACCGGACGTGTACCCCACCTCGGACCGCTGGCTCTCGCTCATGGCGAACGGCTTCCGACGCGGCGAAATCGTGCTCGGCTACTGCGGCATGGAGCGCGGGAAAGGGTTTGCGAACTACCTGATCCGCACCTGGCGGATGATGCACTCGGTGGACTGGATCTCGAGCGCCGTCTGCGGCAGACCCTACCGGGGCATGCGTCAGAACTACGGATTCACCAAGCGGCTCTATTTCGGCGCCAACGGCTTCAGCCACCTCAATATGAACATCGGCGAGGACGACCTGTTCATGCAGCGGGTCATGACGCGCGACAACGTGAGCGTGATCCTCTCGCCCCGCGCCTCGCTGCGCGAAAAAATGTGGGGCGGCATGGGCTGGTGGACGAGCCAGCTGCGTTATTTCGGCTCGGCCTTCCGCTTCTATCCCCGCGCGGTGAAGACCTTCGTCCGCTGGGAGATCGGTTCGCGCGTGCTCTTTTTCGCCACGGTGGTCTGCGCCCTTGCGGTCATGCCTCCCGAGTACAAGCTCGCCGCGCTGCTGCTCGCCGTCATCCGTTATGTCGTCGTGGCGTTCGAAGTGCGCCGCATCGCGCGGCGGCTGGGCGAGGGCGGCATTGCAGGGCGTTACTTCATCTACGACCTGCTCGGCCCGCTGTGGGCCGCGGCGCTGGGGGCGATGCTGCTCCGCCGTGACAACCGCGTATGGAGATAGCCGACTATATCGTAGCCGAAGACCGTGAGCTGGTCGACCGGGTGCTCAAGGGGGACAACGACGCCTTCGAGTACCTTTTCAACCGCTACCGCGACGCCATCCACCGGTTGTTCGTGCAGCGGCTCGGCGGTGTGAACGATGCCGACGACCTGTTGCAGGAGACCTTTATCAAAGTCTACATCAACCTCCACCGGTACAGTGCGGACTACACCTTCGGGCAGTGGGTCTACACCATTGCGCGCAACACGTTCATCGACTTCGTGCGCCGCCGCCAGGACGACCTGCCGATCGACGAGCGTTTCGCCGCCCCGGCGTCGAACGCCCCGACTCCCGAGGAGAGCGTCATCAACCTCCAGCAGCGGTCGCAGATCGAGCACTATCTCGAACACCTCGCGCCCCGTTACCGGCAGCTGATCCTGATGCGCTTTTTCGAGGAGTACTCCTACGAGGAGATCGCGGCGAAGCTCTCGCTGCCGCTCGGGACCGTGAAAACCCAGATACACCGCGCCCGCGAACAGATGTGCCGGCTCATCGCCCAGGGCGACGAGCGATGAACGATTCACGATTCACAATTCATAATTCACAATTGGAGCTGATAATTAAATATTTCCCGGACTTGACCGGGCGTCAGAAGGAGCAGTTCGCGGCGTTGTACGACCTCTATGCCGACTGGAACGCGAAGATCAACGTCGTTTCGCGCAAGGATTTCGACCAGCTCTACCTGCGTCACGTGCTGCATTCGCTGGCCATCGCCAAGGTCTGTACGTTCGGCGACGGCGCGCGCATCCTTGACGTGGGGTGCGGCGGCGGATTCCCTTCGGTGCCGCTGGCGATCCTCTTTCCGGAGGCCTGTTTCACGGCTGCGGACTCCATCCGCAAGAAGATAACCGTGGTCGAAGGGGTTGCGGCGGGCCTCGGGCTTACGAACCTCACGCCCCGCTGCGTGCGGGTCGAGACCCTGACGGAGCGATTCGACTACGTCGTTTCGCGCGCCGTGACGGCCATGCCCGAATTTGTCGGCTGGATTTGGAACCGGCTCGAAAAGGGACAGAAAGGGTCGCTGCCCAACGGCATTCTCTACCTCAAGGGCGGCGACCTGGCCGAAGAACTGGCCCTGACCGGCAAACGGTGGCATGTCTACGACATTCCGCGCTTCTTCGGCGAGGAGTTCTTCGAAACCAAGAAGGTGGTCTATACCCCGAGGTAGGGCTTGATTCGTAGCCGGTGTTCCGGATCTCTTTCGTGCGGGGCGGAAGTTGCTGCCGGCGGCCGTGATTGTGCGGACAAGCGTCGGGAGGGCCTTCGTTCCGAAGCCTTTAAGGCTGCTGCTTGTGCGGCTTCTGCCGGGCGATGATCGTGCGGAGGTTGTCCATGAAGGTCTCGGCGTCGGCCGCGCCCTGGATGCGTCCCAGCAGTTCGCCCCGGGTGTCGAACACGAGGTAGAGCGGAATGGCGCCGCGGCCGTATCTCTTCATCAGTTCGCGGCCCGTGGTCTTGTCCGTGTCGTATTTGGCCGCCACGAACCGCTGGTCCATGAACTCCCCGACGTCCTTGCGCGAAAAGACCTGCCTCTCCATCATCCGGCACGGGGGACACCAGCTGGCATAGAGGTCGATGAAGACCAGCTTGCCCTGCTTGATCGCCATTTCGCGCACGGCGTCCGTCGATTTGGTCTCGAACTTCACCTGCGCCTGCGCCGCGCCCGTTCCGAGTGCGAACATCAGCAAAAAAAGTAGCTTTTTCATACGAATCGAGTTTTCCGGTGATGGGTGCAAAAACCGAACCGGCCGTTTGAAAAACGGCTTTTAAGGGTAGCGGCGCAGAATTGGCCCGACAGCGCGATAAGCCCCCCCCCTAAATCCCGCCTTTTAGGCGGGTGCTCAATAACCCGCATGCGGCCTGGATGTCCTCGCCCCGCGAGGCGCGGATCGTGGTCTGAATGCCGCGGGCGGTCAGCGCGTCGCGGAAGCGGACCATCGCCTCGTCGCCGGGCGAGAAGTAGGGCGAGTCGGGAATCCGGTGGAAGCGGATCAGGTTGATGCGGCATTTGATGCCGTTCAGCAGGCGCGTCAGTTCGCGGATGTGGCGCGGGGAGTCGTTCAGCCCGCTCATCACGATGTATTCGAACGACACCCGCCGCTGGTGGGTGAAGTCGTATTCGCGCAGGATCGCGGCGACTTCGGCGATCGGCCACGCCCGTTCGACGGGCATGATCTCCATACGCTCTTCGTGGAAGGGGTTGTGGAGGCTGACGGCCAGGTGAACCTTCGTCGCGTCGAGAAAACGCCGCAATTCGGGCACGACGC
>OMFR01001013.1_pt1 | contig 12448 bp, 9 predicted proteins | sample 1645691 | NCBI WGS metagenome assembly OMFR01 (sample SAMEA103958132, study PRJEB25191) | human gut metagenome | biome: human-associated habitat [ENVO:00009003]; feature: intestine environment [ENVO:2100002]; material: feces | place: Germany | collected 2013/2015
TCGAACGTCTTTTCGATGCTGGCCAAGGGCGACGTGGCCCTTTCGGTGACGCTGACCGCTTTGAGCAGCCTCATCACGCTCTTCACGATTCCGCTGGTGATGGGTTTCGCCGCGCGTTTCGTCGCGGTGCATGCCGGTGCGGCCATCGAACTTCCGGTCGGGAAACTGCTGGTGCAGAACATCGTCCTGCTGTTCCTGCCGATGATCTGCGGGGCGCTTTTCAGGCATTGGCGGCCCCGGGCGGCACGGCGTGTGCACGAGCTGCTGGGGCGTGTGGCCTTCCCGGCCCTGATGCTACTGGCGGCGGTGTTCTTCGTGCAGTACGCCTCGACGATTCTGGAGAATCTCGGCGTGCTGGGTCTGGCCGCGGGTGCGCTGATCCTGCTGGCGATGGCGGGCGGATCGCTGCTGGCCCGCCTGTTCCGGCTCCGGCGGGCGGTGCGCCGCACGATCGTCATCGAGGTCGGGATGCAGAACGCTGCGCAGGCGATCGCCGTCGCCACCTCGCCGCTGATCTTCGACAGCGGTGAAATGGCCGTCCCGGCCATCGTCTACGCCCTCGTGATGAACGTGGTTCTGCTCTCGTACCTGAAACTGCTGCCGAAATGTACCGATGAAACGGCGTCGGAAGGCGCTTGACCGAGTATCTTTGCCGTATGAAATTCCTGAAAGTCGCTGTTTTGTTTTTCGGCCTGGCCGCGGCGTTTGCCGTGCGGGCGCAGGGCGGGACCTATCCCGTCAGCGGGCGGGTGATCGACCGTTTGAGCCGCCGCCCCGTGGCCTATGCCGCCGTGGTGCTGGCCGGGCAGGAGCAGAAGGGAGCCTCGACCGACTCGCTGGGGAGGTTCCGCATCGAGCGCGTGAAGCCGGGCATCTGGCGGCTGGCGGTCTCGTCGGTGGGCTACAAGAGCCTCACGACGCCCGAATACATGGTCTCGGCCGCCACGCCCTTTATCGAAGTCGAGCTGGAGGAGGATGCCGCGCAGCTGGAGGCCGTGACGGTCCGTCCGTCGCCGTTCCGCGTCACGGCGGAGAGTCCCGTAAGTTTGAAGGTGATCGGCCTGCGGGAGATCGAGAAAAGCCCCGGCTCGAACCGCGACGTGTCGCGCATCGTGCGCTCGTATCCCGGCGTGGCCTTCTCGCCCGTGGGGTATCGCAACGATTTGATCGTGCGCGGCGGCGGGCCTGCGGAGAACAAGTTCTACATGGACGGGATCGAAATCCCGAACATCAACCATTTCGCCACGCAGGGGGCGACGGGCGGTCCGGTGAGCATCGTCAACGCCGACCTCGTGCGCGAAATCAGTTTTTATACGGGAGCCTTTCCCGCCGACCGGGCCGGGGCGTTGAGTTCCGTGCTGGACTTCAGTCTCCGCGACGGCAATGCCGAAAAGCAGACCTTCAAAGCGACGTTGGGCGCCTCGGAAGTGGGGTTGAGCGGCAGCGGGCACATCGGCGGCAAGACGACTTATCTGTTTTCCATCCGCCAGTCCTACCTGCAACTGCTGTTCAAACTGCTGGGGCTGCCCTTCCTGCCCAACTACATCGACGGGCAAGCGAAAGTCAAGACACGCCTTTCGGAGCGCGACGAGCTGACGGTGCTGGCCCTTGCGGGATTCGACAACATGCGTCTCAACGTCGACGAGAAGGGCGAGGACGCCGAATACCTGTTGAGCTACCTGCCCCGCATCCGGCAGGAGACCTTCACGGTGGGGGCTTCGTGGCGTCACTATGCGGGCCGCCACGTGCAGACCGTGACCTTGAGCCACAACTACCTGAACAACCGCAACCTGAAATACCTGCGCAACGATGATTCGTCGGAGGACAACCTGACGCTCCGGCTGCGCTCCGTGGAGCAGAAGACCACGCTCCGGGCCGAGAACCGCACCTATCTGGGCCGCTGGACCGTCCGCGAGGGCGTCGAGGTGAATTATTCCGACTACACGAACCGCACGCTGCAACGGCTTTATACCGACAGGACGCAGCTGTCGGACTACCGGACCCGGCTGGGAATCGTCGGCTGGGGGCTGTTCGCCGGGGCCGAATACGCCTCGGCCGACAAGCGGTTCACCGCCTCGGCGGGCCTGCGCGCCGACGGGTGCGACTACTCGGGACGTATGGCGCGGGTGTGGCGCCAGCTGTCGCCCCGGGCTTCGGTCTCCTATGCGGTAGGTCCCGGCTGGTCGGTGAGCGGCAGCGCGGGACTTTACTGCCAGCTGCCGCCCTACACGGCGTTGGGATTCAAGGTGGACGACGCGCTGGTCAACCGATCGCTCGATTACATGCGCGTCGGGGTCTTCAGCGCGGGTGTCGACTGGCGGCTGCGCGACCGGCTGATCGTCTCGGTCGAGGGATTTTACAAACGCTACGGCGATGTGCCGCTGTCGGTGGCGGACGGGATTCCGCTCTCGTGCAAGGGCAACGATTACGGCGTGGTGGGCAACGAGAAGCTGGTCTCCTCGGCGCAGGGGCGCGCCTACGGCGTCGAGGCGATGGCCCGCTGGCAGATTCCGGGGCGAGTGAACGTCGTGGGATCGGTGACCGTGTTCCGCTCGGAGTACCGCAACGACCGGCAGGCCCCGTGGATCGCCTCGGCGTGGGACAACCGTTTCGTGGTCAACGTCAGCGGAACCTACGACCTGCCGCGCCACTGGAGCTTCGGTGCGAAGCTGAGCGCCGTGGGCGGTGCGCCCTACACGCCCTACGACGTGGAGCGTTCGTCGCTCGTCGAGGCGTGGGATGCGCAGGGACGGCCCTACTACGACTATTCGAAATACAACGCCGGGCGGCTCGACGCCTTCGCACAGCTGGACGTGCGCATCGACAAGGTGTTTTACTTCCGCCGCTGCATGCTGGGTCTCTACATCGACCTGCAAAACGTTGCGGGCGGTCGTTTGCGCCAGCCCGACGTGCTGATGTCCACGGGGGAGATCGAGAACCCCTCGGCTCCGGCTTCGGAACGGCGTTACCGCATGAAATACCTCGAACAGGTGAGCGGCACGCTGCTCCCGACGCTGGGCCTGACGGTCGAGTTTTAAGCCTCCGGCGTCCGCCGGGCGTTCCGTTTGTCCATTGCGAAACTGATGATGAAGGGGATCGCGAGGAAGACCGCCGTGCCGGTCACCACCAGCCACGTGTACGTCGCCGGACTGCCCACGGGCAGTTGCGAAGGCGGGAAGAAGGTGACGATGAACGAGAACAGCACGGCGAGGAACCCTACGCCTCCGATCAGCCACATGCCCGTGTTTCCGCCCGGCACGCGGTAGCTGCGGATAAGCTTGGGCTGCGTGTAGCGCAGGCGGATTCCTGCGGCGTACATCATCATGTACATGATCAGATACAGTCCCACGGTCAGGGCGCTCAACAGGAAGAACGCCACGCTGACGTCGTCCATCACGATGTAAAGCGACGAGAGGAGCGTCACGATGCAGCCCTGGATAATCAGTATGTTGAGCTGCACGCCGTTCTTGTTGGTCTTCTGGAGGAAGCAGGGCAGAGCACCGTCCCTGGCCGTCCACAGCAGGCCGCGGCTGGGGCCCGAAATCCACGACATCACGCCCGCCAGCGCACCGAAGGCCACGAGCAGTCCCATGACGTTCGAGAGCCATCCCACGTGGTAACGTTCGAAAGCGATCTGGAAGGTGGTGAACAGCCCCGACTGGAGGTTGATCTGGTCGTAGGGGGTGATGATGGCCACGGCCAGCGCGCCCAGCGTGAACAGTCCGAACGAGATCAGCGCCGCGAGGAACATCGCCCGTGGGAACTGCGTCTGGGGTTTGGCCAGTTCCGGAGCGTGCACGGCGTGCACCTCCACGCCGGCGAACAGCAGCAGGATGCCCGCCAGGAACGCGATGTCGCTCATGCCCGTGATGTGGGGGAAGAGACGCGGGTGGACGTGCTGCGCGGCGTCGACGTTGACGATCTGCGAGACGCCGGCCGGAATCTCCTTCAGGGCGATTTCGTTGCCGCCGGCCATCCAGATGACCGCCATCACGATCACGACGACGCCCGGGAGCACCGTGCCGATCAGAAATCCCTTCGAGGTGATGCCCGAGATGGCCGACGTGCCGCGCAGGGTCACCAGCGTCGCGCACCAGTACATCGCAATCGAGAACAACCCGACGTACAGCCCGTTCTGCGCCAGAGCCGGAACGCCGATCATGTAGGCGATCGACGCGGCGGCGAATCCCAGTACGGTGGGATACCAGACGACGTTCTGAATCCATTGCAGGAAGATCGCCGAGAAGCCCAGGTGGCGGTTGAAAGCCTCCTTGACCCAGGTGTAGACGCCGCCGCCGCGGTCGGCGAAGGCGCTGCCCAGTTCGGCGCCAACGAGGGCCGCGGGAATCAGGAAGAGGAACGTCGCGAAGAAAATGTAGAAGAACATCGTCAGTTCCTCCTGGGCCATCATCGGGAGCCCGCGCAGGCTGATGACGGCCGCAGCGGTCATCAGCGCCAGCTGCGTCGTGGTGATATTTTTACGTTTTGCCATGGTGGGTAGGTTGGATTTTGCTGTTTTCCCTCGTCGTCCGCCGCACAGTTTTCGTGCCGGAGCGCATTGCCGCCCCGTGAAATCGGCAGCCGGAGCGTTGCAAAGAACCGATCGGAACACCGGGCGGCTTTTTCGTACCCTGCGCACGCGGGAACGGCGCGCCCGGCATGCGGACGCAAAAACAGCAGGGAATCTCGCGATTGCCTGCTGCCCTCGGAGGTCGCCCTCCTAAAACTACTAACCCAAACTTAAATAAATGAAGAAACCTCACTGCGGTTGCTGTGCCGCAGCTGACCGGAATAAGTACAAAGCGCGTGCCGAACCTGCAATCGCCGTCCGCCGGGGACCGTTTGGCCGATTATCGGGTCTTGTCGTGGAATTTTCACCGGAATAATTTTGGTTTTATTTCTTTTTATTGTTTTATTTGTGGCATATGCCTGATGATAGCGCCTTTAAAGGATAATTCTCGGCGTTGTAACGTGGAAGGAGAAAAAGATATTTTGCGGCGGGTGAGCGGCGGGGACAGCGATGCCTTGTGGCCGATCTTCCCGAAACACGGTTCGCGTGTGGGAGGTCTTCGCCGTTGCGGGAGTTGATGCTACGCCCCGCGAATGGCTGTACGAAACGGCCGTCGCCTGCCGGGTGATCTACGACTGGCAGCGGGCCGACGGGACCTACGGCAAGCAGTTCGTGACGGACACCTACCTGCTGCCCGAACGCCAGCTGATCCTGGCGTCGTATCGTCTGGCCGCCGTGCTCAACGACCTGTTCGGTTAGTGATGCCCTCCGGGGATAAAAAAACAGCAGGGAATCTCACGATTGCCTGCTGCCCCCAGGAGGTTGCCCTCCTAAAACTACTAACCCAAACTTAAATAAATGAAGAAACCTCACTGCGGTTGCTGTGCCGCAGTTGACTGAAATAAGTACAAAGCGCGTGCCAAAGTCGCGCCGCCGTCTGCCGGAAAAGGGACGCATCGTGGTCGGAACGGTCCGCTGCGCAGAGCGGCGGGGCGCGTTTCGCGGAAATATTCCGCCGGATCGCTTGCTTCCTGCCGATAAAAGCGTATCTTTGCCGTGCAATGGTTTCCCCGTGGAGGGGAATTAAAAGGGAATGCCGTGTGAATCGGCAACAGTTCCCGCTGCTGTGAGTCCCGCCCGCAAGGGCTTTTTCGTTGCGGCATTCTTGAGCCACTGGTCCTCCGGGACCGGGAAGGCGCCGCCTCGGGGGACAAGTCAGAAGACCTGCCTTGCGCGATAGGGTGTTTGCTCCTGCGGAGAAAGGGAGCGCCTGAAGTCGTCGCCGGCGGTTTTTCCGTGCGTCCTTATTTGCTTCGGCCCTCTTTTTCCTGTTGCTGCGAACCTCTTCGGACAGACTTTTTTACGGTTGGATGAGGAAGTCGTCGCCATGCTTTGCCGGGTCGTCATGCCTGTTTTTGCCTGCGCGGTATTCTCCGTGAAGTCTGTCCCTTACGGACGGAACAGATGGAACCATTAACTAAAAAACAAGGTATGATGAAAAAATTATTTGTGATCTGCTCCTGGGCGCTGCTTCTCGGCGGCTGCAAGAGCGAATCCGGGGCTTCGGACCCGGATGGAGACAAACCTGTTCCCCCCCCTCGGCCGAACTGTTGCAAAAGATCGAAGACCTGAATGCGGGCCTGGTCTCGCTGAAGACGCTGGCCGGAGCCGTGTCGCAGTCGGAAGTGCGGTCGCTGGCCGAGACGGAGGACGGCGTGCGCCTTACGTTCTGCGACGGGACCGAAGTGACGGTAGCCTGCAATGCGGCGGCGGAAGCGCCGCTGATCGGCATTGCGGTCGATGGGGATGCGTATTACTGGACACTCGCCGCGGAAAAGGATATTCCCTGGCTGAAAGATGCCGCCGGAGCGAAAATGCCTGTTTCGGGGCCTGTCCCCGTCGTGGGGCGCGATGATAAAGGTTTCTGGACCGTGACGACGGACGCCGCCGTGACGCCGTGGCAGATCGAGGACGGCTCCGGAAATCCGGTCGAAGCCACGGGCGACGAGCAGGTGGAGTTGTTTCGGTCGGTAAAGGCCGGAAACGGCCGGGTGGAAATCGCTCTGACGGACGGCGGGACTCTTTCGGCGGCGCAGGTTAACGACTTGAGCGTTGCGGGGACGGCCAACTGCTATGTGGTTTCGGCGCCCGGAACGTATGTTTTCAATGCCCGGGTACGCGGAAACGGAGCCGGCGAAGGGGTCGGATTCGAGCCGGCGATCGAGATGGCGGACGGCATGACGGCCGACTGGCTGTGGACCGACTCCGAAGGACTCGTTTCGGGAGTCGCCCTCGACACGACCTCCGGCGATATTTTCCTCACGGTCGGCGAAGGCAGGGGCAACGCGCTGGTCGCCCTGATGCAGGACGGAAAGGTCGTCTGGAGCTGGCATGTCTGGGTGACCGACGCTCCGCAGACGATGACCTACGGGAACGGGACGGTCTTCATGGACCGCAACCTGGGCGCCGTAGGTACGACCGCAGGCGGTACGGACGCTTACGGCATGTATTACCAGTGGGGGCGCAAGGACCCGTTCTACGGGGGCGAGAAAACGGAAACTTCGGCCAATGCGTTCCTCGAAGCAAAGAACGGCACGGTGGTGAATCCCGCTTATCCGGCGCTGGACTGGGCTTTCAGCAAGAGTGCGACGACGACCGACGGGGCTGCCGCCAATCCCATGACGTTCTACAACGATAAGATCGGAACCGGCTATAACTGGCTTGCGTCGCCGAACGCGGCATTGTGGGGTGAGGCCAAAACGCTCAACGACCCCTGCCCGCCGGGGTACAGGGTTCCTGAAACCGGTGCATGGGAGGATCTGATTTCGGGACGTCAGTACATCGACGGCGTTTCGGTATGGGACGGAACGAACTACGGTATGACCTATACCCACGGGGAACAGACGGCCTGGTATCCGGCGCAGGGCTATCGCAATTACAGTTCGGGCGCCATCGTGGGGCTGCGCAGCTCGACCGGCGGTTCGGGCGCTTACTGGTCGGCGGAAACCTCTTCGGTCAAATCCTATTACCTCTTCTTCCGCAGCAAACTGTCGAGCAGCGGTTCGATCAATAATGAACTGGACATGAACCGGTCTTACGGCTATACGGTGCGTTGCTGCAAGGAGTGACGGTCCGTCGGGACGAATAAAGGCAGGACGCTTTCGGGTCCTGCCTTTGTTTTCGATGTCGGTTCCGGCCTACCGGAACACGCCCGTGTAGGTCGAGGGCGAGAGGGCGCGCAGCTCCTCCTTGACTGATTCGGCGACGTCGAGCGTTTCGATGAATGCCGCGATCGACTCGCGGGTGATGTGGGCGTTGGTCCGCGTCAGGGCCTTCAAAGCCTCGTAGGGCTTCGGGAAACCCTCGCGGCGCAGGATGGTCTGGATGCCCTCGGCCACCACGGCCCAGTTGTTCTCCAGGTCGCGCGCCAGCGCCTCGGGGTTGAGGATCACCTTGTTCAGCCCCTTGAGCAGCGATTGCAGGGCGATCACCGCGTGGGCCATCGGCACGCCGATGTTGCGCAGCACGGTCGAGTCGGTCAAATCGCGCTGGAGGCGCGAGACGGGCAGCTTCGACGAAAGGTGCTCGAAAACGGCGTTGGCGATGCCGAAGTTGCCCTCGGCGTTCTCGAAGTCGATGGGGTTGACCTTGTGGGGCATGGCGCTCGATCCGACCTCCCCGGCCTTGATCTGCTGTTTGAAGTACTCCATCGAAATGTAGGTCCACATGTCCCGCGAGAGGTCGATGAGGATGGTGTCGATGCGCTTCATGTTGTCGAAGATGGCCGCCAGGTTGTCGTAGTGCTCGATCTGCGTGGTGTACTGCGAGCGGCACAGCCCCAGCGTCTCGTTCACGAATCGGTTGGCAAAAGCCACCCAGTCGATTTCGGGGTAGGCCGCGCGGTGGGCGTTGAAGTTGCCCGTGGCGCCGCCGAACTTGGCCGGAACGGCGATGTCGTGGAGCATGAACAGCTGCTTTTCGAGCCGCTCGACGAATACCGAAAACTCTTTGCCCAGCGAGGTCGGCGAGGCGGGCTGCCCGTGCGTGCGCGCCAGCATCGGAACCTCGCGCCACTGCTCGGCGAACGACGCCAAAGCGTCGCGGACCTCCTCGTCGACGGGGTAGTAGAAACCCGCCATCGCCTCCTTCAGCGAGAGCGGAATGGCCGTGTTGTTGATGTCCTGCGACGTGAGGCCGAAATGCACGAACTCCTTATAGGCCTCCAGCCCGAGGGTGTCCATTTTCTCCTTGATGATGTACTCGATGGCCTTTACGTCGTGGTTGGTCACCGACTCGATCTCCTTCACGCGCCGGGCGTCGGCGTCCGAGAAATCGAGGTAGAGCGCGCGCAGGGCGGCGAATTTCGAGCGGTCGATGCCGGTCAGCTGCGGCAGCGGCAGTTCGCACAAGGCGATGAAGTATTCCACTTCGACGCGGATGCGGTAGCGGATGAGGGCCTGCTCCGAAAAATAATCGGCTAATTTCTCCGTTTTATTACGGTAACGCCCGTCGACGGGCGAGATGGCGGTGAGGGGAGTTAACATATGGGATTGTGATTTGTTTTTCGTTTCCAAACGCCAAATTTACGACATTTAATTGAAATACGCATAATTTTCCATACCTTTGTGGAGATGTAAACCGAAATCGGAATGAATTTCATACTGGCAATCATCGACTCCCTGGTGGGCTTCGTGCAGCGCAATCCGCTGACGACGCTCCTTATCGTCATACTGGCGCTCGGCGCCCCCGCGCTGCTCAAGGGCATAGCGCTGTTTATCTTGTATTTTCTTATGGGACTTGTTATTTTGGTCGTCGTGCTGATGTTGGCTTTCCGCTGGCGGATCTACAAGGTCCGCAAGCAGATGGAGCAGCAGTTCGGCGAAGGCTTCGGACAGCAGTCCGGACCGAAGGGATTCGGCGGTTTCGGCTCGCCCTTTGCAGAGCAGCCGCGCAAGGAGCGCGAAGGCGAGGTGAAGGTGCACAAAACCCCGGGAACGCCCGAGAAGCGCGTGTCGAAGGATGTGGGCGACTACGTCGATTTCGAAGAGGAAAAGCAGTAGCATGTTGAAGATTTTCGAACTCATAGGGCGCTATTTCATGCTGATGGGAAAGGTCTTTTCCCGTCCGGAGAAGGCCGCCATCTACCGCCGGCGGATCATTTTCGAAATGGAGTCGCTCGGTGTCAACTCGATCGGCCTGACGGCCATCATCTCGGTCTTCATCGGCGCGGTCATCACGTTGCAGATGTGCATCAACCTCGATTCGCCGTTCATTCCCCGCTCGCTGGTGGGTTACGCCACGCGCGAGACGATGATCCTGGAGTTTTCGTCGGCGGTCGTGGCGCTGATTCTCGCCGGAAAGGTCGGGTCGTCGATCGCTTCGGAGATCGGAACCATGCGCATCACCGAACAGATCGACGCGCTCGAAATCATGGGCGTCAACTCCGCCTCGTACCTCATCCTCCCGAAGATCGCCGCGATGGTCTTCTTCCCCTTTCTGACGATCCTCTCGATCCTGATCGGCATTCTGGGCGGATACCTCATCGCCGCCGCGACGGGCATTATGATCCCCGCCGACTATGTCGACGGCCTGCTGATGGATTTCAAGCCCTATTCGATCACCTACACGCTGATCAAGACCGTCTTCTTCGCCTACATCATCACCTCGATTTCGGCCTTCTACGGCTACAACGCCCGGGGCAACTCGCTGGAGGTCGGCGCGGCTTCGACGCGCGCCGTGGTGGCCTGCTCGGTGGTGATCCTGCTTTTCGACCTGATCCTGACACAAGTCCTGCTTATATGATACGCGCCGAACATATCGTCAAGTCGTTCGACGGCCGGGTGGTGCTCGACGACATCTCGGTCGAATTCGAGACCGGAAAAACGAACCTCATCATCGGCCGCAGCGGCTCGGGAAAGACCGTGCTGCTCAAGACGCTGGTGGGCCTGCACGAACCCGATTCGGGCGACGTGTGGTACGACGAGGTGAACTTTTCGAAACTCGGTTTCCGGGAACGCAAAAGTATCCGCAAGGACATCGGCATGATCTTTCAGGGCGGGGCGCTGCTGGACTCCTCGACCGTTGTGGAGAACGTCAAGCTGCCGCTCGACCTCTTCACCTCGCAGAGCGAGCGGGAGAAGATGGAGCGCGTGAATTTCTGCCTCCAGCGCGTGCGGCTCGACGGGGCCAACGAACTCTATCCGGCCGAACTGTCGGGCGGCATGATCAAGCGCGTGGCCATCGCCCGGGCTATCGTGATGAATCCCCGCTACCTGTTTTGCGACGAACCCAACTCGGGACTCGACCCGCAGACCTCGATCGTCATCGACAACCTGATCCACGAGATCACCCAGGAGTACGGCATCACGACGATCATCAACACCCACGACATGAACTCCGTGATGGAGATCGGCGAGAAAATTGTATACATCCACGACGGCCGTAAGTGGTGGGAGGGGACGAAGGACGACATCCTGCATGCGGACAACCGCGAGCTGAACGATTTCGTCTTCGCCTCGGCCATGGCCAAACGGGCCAAACTGGCTGCGCAGTAGGCTTCCGCGGTGTTGTGCGCCTGAAGACGGCGGAGGTTTCCGGCGGACGGGTGCGTGCCGGGAAACGGATGCGTCCGCGGTTCGTAAAAAATTTAATTTTTTATTTGCGTAAATTATATAAAGTATGTACTTTTGTGCTGTTAAAAAAATAACGCAATTTTTTATTAACAAATAATTCAAATTATTATGGCAACTATTAAAATCGGTATCAACGGCTTCGGTCGTATCGGCCGTCTGGTGTTCCGTGCCGCTTGCACGAACGACAACATCGAAGTGGTGGGCATCAACGACCTGGTTCCCGTGGACTACATGGCTTACATGCTGAAGTACGACACGATGCACGGCCGTTTCGACGGTACGGTGGATTTCAACGTGGAGAAGAGCCAGCTGATCGTAAACGGCAAGGCTATCCGCGTAACCGCCGAGAAGGACCCCGCAAACCTGAAGTGGAACGAGGTTAACGCCGAGTACGTGGTAGAGTCGACGGGTCTGTTCCTCACCAAGGAGAAGGCCGAGGCTCATATCGCAGCCGGCGCCAAGTACGTCGTTATGTCGGCTCCCTCGAAGGACGACACCCCGATGTTCGTATGCGGCGTGAACACCGATACCTACAAGGGCCAGACGATCGTTTCGAACGCATCGTGCACCACCAACTGCCTTGCCCCCATCGCCAAGGTTCTGCACGACAAGTTCGGCATCACCGACGGTCTGATGACCACCGTACACTCGACCACCGCGACGCAGAAGACCGTCGACGGTCCCTCGATGAAGGACTGGCGCGGCGGCCGTGCCGCTTCGGGCAACATCATTCCCTCGTCGACCGGCGCTGCAAAGGCCGTAGGCAAGGTGATTCCCGAGCTGAACGGTAAGCTGACCGGTATGTCGATGCGTGTTCCGACCCTCGACGTTTCGGTTGTCGACCTGACCGTAAACCTGGCCAAGCCCGCCAAGTACGACGAGATCTGCGCTGCCATGAAGGAGGCTTCGGAAGGCGAACTGAAGGGCATCCTGGGTTACACCGAGGAGGCTGTCGTTTCGTCGGACTTCCTGGGCGACGCCCGCACGTCGATCTTCGACAAGGCTGCCGGTATCGCGCTGACGGACACCTTCGTGAAGGTCGTTTCGTGGTACGACAACGAGTGGGGCTACTCGAACAAGGTCCTCATGCTGATCGAGAAGATGGCCGCTTACAACAACAAATAGTCGTAAGCCATCCGATAGAAAAAGAGGGAACCAGCGATGGTTCGGTATTTGTAGGTAAACGAGAATGCAGAAAAGAGTAAATATCTTGTTTGCAAGTATTTAATTCTCTATTCTGCATATGCTCCAAGCAATAAAAAAGCAGAATCGGGCAGGTTTGACGGTGAGTTTTGTTACTTATCCG
>OMFR01001036.1_pt1 | contig 12250 bp, 10 predicted proteins | sample 1645691 | NCBI WGS metagenome assembly OMFR01 (sample SAMEA103958132, study PRJEB25191) | human gut metagenome | biome: human-associated habitat [ENVO:00009003]; feature: intestine environment [ENVO:2100002]; material: feces | place: Germany | collected 2013/2015
CCTTGTGGAGCGCTGCGCCCACCTCGCGGCAGCGCTGCTCCACCACGGCTTCCACGCCGTCTGTGGAGCGGTACAGCACCGCGTCGCAGCCGGGCTTGATGATGCCGCTCTTGGTGGCGGCGATCTTCTCCAGTGTGTCGCCCAGCACCTCCGTGTGGTCAAGGCCGATGTTGCACAGCACGGCAGCCTCGGGAGCGCCGATGACGTTGGTGGCGTCGAACTCGCCGCCCATGCCTACCTCGCACACCACGATGTCGCACTGGCGGCGGGCAAACCACGCGAAGGCAATGGCCGTGACCATCTCAAACTCGGTGGGCTGCTCGAAAATGCTGTCGGCCAGCGGCTTGATCTCCTCGGTGATGGCGCACAGCTCGTCGTCGGGGATCTGCTCGCCGTTGATCTGCATCCGCTCGTTGAAGCGGACGATGTAGGGCGAGGTATACAGGCCGGTGCGATAGCCCGCCTGCCGCAGCACCGAGGCCACCATGGCGCAGGTGGAGCCCTTGCCGTTGGTGCCGGTGACGTGAACAAATTTCAGCGTCCGCTCCGGATGACCCATCTTGTCCAGCAGGGCGCTGATGCGCTCCAGACCGGGGATGCTGCCCTTCCAGCAGACGGCGTGGATGTAATGTAAGGCTTCGTCCAGTGTCATTGTCCTGACACTCCTTTCTGCGCCGATTGGGCGGCGGTAGGCCACACGCCGGCGGCGGTGAATACGCGGGAGCGGCACAGCGCCCACACCAGCAGCACATCCAGCACGCCGGTGACGGCGAACTGCACGCTGCGGGTGGCCAGCTTGGTCACGAAAAAGGCCAGCTTGCTGTCGCCGCCGTAGATCAGGGCCAGCGAGCCGCTCTGATAGAGAATGGAGCCCAGCACGATGGCCGGGAGAAACGCCGCGGCGATGCGCAGCGGAGAGATCTTCTGGGTCAGCCACGGGCGAAACAGTCCGGCGCACAGGCCGTACAGAATGGGCGGCACGCAGAAGATGGGATTGTAGCCGTAGGGGGTGAACAGGCAGCCGATGAAGTCGGCGGCGAAGCCGGTGAAAGCGCCGGGCAGCGGGCCGAACAGCATGCCCGCGATGAAGATGGGCACGGCCTCGATGGAGAAGCGGGTGGTCTCGTTGGGCATGGGGATCAGCAGACGGGCCAGAATGACGCTCAGCGCCGTCAGCAGCGCGCAGATGGCGATGGAGCGCACGCTCCATCCGGACTTTTCGGGATTTTTGGACATAAAAAAGGCCTCCTAACAAAAATGTGGGAGGAGGTTGGGGAAAGGGTATGCGATTGTTCCGCGCACGGCGTACCGTACTCTGCAACAGCGGATGCGAAGATGGCATCGCGGAGCAAGCTCCTTCGTCCGGCGGCAACCTCCCATCCGACCGGCACTTAACGCGCCACTTCTACTCTTGCAGCAAGGGATGTGTTCACAGAAGGAGAAGAGTTCCGGTCTGTGCACACTGCCTGTATCATACTAGGGACGGCGGCAAAATACAAGGCAAAAATCGGAAATTTTTATTTTTCGTCAAATTGTCAAAAAATTCACATAACGATACGGCTATTTTAACAACAGCGTGTAAACGAACTGTGAAACGCGCAAAACGAAATGGTTGTTTTGTGGGATTTGCACGAAATAAAGGTTGACAAAAACGCATGGTTTCAAGTATAATTTCTAATTGTAGAAAAAATAACAAGGGGAAAAGGAGAGCGGTGAAAGGCGCCGTTACCGCCCCGGCAAATGCGCAAAGCGCACGGCCCTGTGGTGAGAAAGGCGAACAACGTTTTCTGGCACACAAGGGGGCCGTTTTCCTTTTTTTTAGGAGATATCCATGAAGCGGTATGAAGTGGTGCGGGAGATCGCCAACAGCTGTGAGCGCAACCAGATGCGGGACGTGCTGTTCTTCGAGGTGGACACCGACGACCCTGTGGAATGGGTCCGGCGGGAGATCAAGGGCGGCGAGGTACACCTTACCGCCGAGGAGGGCCGCCCCGGCGAGATGACCGTGTTTGTGGAGAGCGCGGGCATGTATCAGAAGTTTTTGTTCACGGAGCTGTGAAGGGCAATGTGAACCCCTGATGTAGGGGCCGACGACCCTGTCGGCCCTATGGGAAAAGCTGCTGTTACCGGCAGGGCGGACAGAGTCGTCCGCCCCTACAAAAGGCCGAAAGAGGGCCATGTGGCAGCAAAATCGTCAGATTTTGCGCCAATAAAAGCTTGTATCTACATCCCTGACCGGGATCATGATAAATTGGATGCTAAGGAGGGAATCTATTGAGCGTGTGAAGGGTGCGTTCAGCAAAAGCTGCGTGCTCCTTCAAGGTACTTCCAGCAAAGACCGGTATGGCCTGTATCGCAGAGACTGCCGGTCGGCCGGAGCATTACATGTAACCCCTATGGCCCGCGGAGAGCGACATGCCCCGCAGGCCCCGCAAAGGATGGATCGAAACTATGGGAAAAACACATATCATTGCAGTGGCGGGCAAAGGCGGCGTCGGCAAGACGACCACCTGCGGCATGCTGATCGACTATCTGTGCAAGGCGGGAAAGGGCCCGCTGCTGGTCGTGGACGCCGACGCCAACTCCAACCTGAATGAAGTGCTGGGCGTGGAAGTGGAGACCACGCTGGGCGACATTCGCGAGGAGATGGCCCAGGCGGAGAAAAACGGCACCGTGCCGCCCAGTATGACAAAGGCGGATTACGCCGAAATGAAGTTCAGCTCCGCGCTGGTGGAGGAGGACGACTATGACATGCTGGTCATGGGCCGCACACAGGGCAAGGGCTGCTACTGCTTTGTCAACGGCGTACTGAAGACGCAGATCGACAAGTACGTGGGCAACTACAAGTATATGGTCATCGACAACGAGGCCGGACTGGAGCATATCAGCCGCGGCACCCTGCCTCATGTGGATACCATGCTGCTGATCTCCGACTGCTCCCGGCGGGGCATTCAGGCGGCGGGCCGCCTGGCCGAGATGATCCGCGAGCTGGAGCTGAAGCCCGGCACCATGAAGCTGATCGTCAACCGCGCGCCCAACGGCGAGCTGAATCCCGGCGTGGCGGAGGAGATCGAAAAATACCACCTGGAGCTGGCTGGCGTACTGCCCCAGGACGAAACGGTTTACGCTTATGACTGCGAGGGAAGACCTAGTTCCCAGGTGCCCGACGACGCGCCCGTGAAAAAGGCGCTGGCCGGGATCATCAAGGAGCTGAAACTTTAAACAACATCTACAAGGGGGATTTGTCAAGATGTCTTTCGTACCCAAAAAGCATACCTACAACGCCCACATCAACGAAGTGGTGCTGGGTGTAGGCGACAAGGCCGTCACCATCGGCGGCCAGAACGTGCTGGCATTCCACACGTTTGACGGCGAGATCACCAACGCGCCCAAGATCGGCGTGGAGCTGACCGACGCCGGTATGGCCATGTGCACCATGCCCGGAGAGCAGAAGTTCTATGAGGGCTGCGCTACCGTGGCCGACATGGCCAAGCGGGCCTCCGCCATGGAGGGCGCGTCCTTCATTTGCCTGCATCTGGAGGGCGCGGATCCCAACGGCGAGAACAAGTCCGTTGACGAGTGCGTGGAGCTGGCCAAGTCCGTGGCCGACGCTACCGACATGCCGTTGGTGGTGATGGGCTGCAAGAATATCGAGAAGGATACCGAGCTGTTCAACAAAATCGCCGAGGCGCTGGCAGGCAAGAATATTCTGGTGCTGTCCGCCCGCGACGAGAACTACAAGGCCATTGGCGCTGGCGCAGGTCTGGCCTACGGCCAGAAGGTGGGCGCGGAGTCCGCCGTGGACATCAACCTGGCCAAGCAGCTGAACACCGTCATGACCCAGCTGGGCGTCAGCGCCCAGTCCATCGTGATGAACATCGGCTCCGCTGCCGCCGGTTACGGCTTCGAGTATGTGGCCTCCACGCTGGATCGCGTGAAGGACGCCGCCCTGAGCCAGTCCGACGCCATGCTGCAGATGCCCATCATCACCCCCGTGTCCGCCGACACCTGGGGCGTGAAGGAAGCGATCATGCCTGAGGCCGATATGCCCGAGTGGGGCTCTCAGGAGGAGCGCGGCATTGAGATGGAGATCGTGACCGCCGCCGCCGTGCTGGCCAGCGGTTCCGACGCTGTGATCATGCGCCACCCCGAAGCCATCCGTACCATCGCCGCCATGATCGGCGAGTTGGTCTGACGCGGAAAGGAGGAAGCGAACAATGGCTGTTAAAGGTTTAGATATTTTCAAGCTGTCTCCCAAGAAGAACTGCAAGGAGTGCGGCGTTCCCACTTGTATGGCATTCTGCATGAAGGTGGCGCAGGGCGCGCTGCCCATCGAGAAGTGCCCCTATATGTCCGACGAGGCCATCGCCCTGCTGAGCGAGGCTACCGCGCCCCCCATGAAGGCCATCGAGGTGGGCGGCATGAAGCTGGGCGGCGAGACCGTCATGATGCGTCATGAAAAGACCTTCGTCAACCGCAACCGCTTTGCCGTGTCCCTGTGCACCTGCATGGACGACGCCGCTGTGGACGCCAAGCTGGCCGAGATGAAGGCCGTGGATTACGAGCGTATCGGCGAGCGTGAGTATGTGGAGTTCCTGCTGGTTCACGACGGCGGCGACGGCGCACGTCTGGCCGACCTGTGCAAGAAGGCTGCCGCTACCGAGCGTGCCGTCATCATCGACACCGACAGCGTGGACAACGCCAAGCTGGCGCTGGCCGCCATCGGCGACACCAAGCCTGTGCTGAACGGCGCCAATAAGGACAACTACGAGGCCATGAGCGCCCTGGCCGTGGAGGCCGGTGTGGTGCTGGGCGTCAAGGGCGCCGATCTGGCCGAGATCCACGACACCGTGGCCGCGCTGGAGAAGCTGGAGAACAAGAATCTGGTCATCGACGTGACCGGTGCCACCATCAAGGAAACCTTCGCCAACGCCGTGCTGGTGCGCCGTACCGCCCTGAAGGACGGCGACCGCACCTTCGGTTATCCCTCTCTGGTCAATCTGGCCAAGCTGTGCCACGGCGACGTGCACATGGAGACCGCGCTGGCGGCCCTGTTCACCATGAAGTACGGCTCCATCGTGGTCATGGAGACCATGCGCTATGCCGAGGCGCTGCCGCTGTACGGTCTGCGCCAGAACGTGTTCACCGATCCTCAGAAGCCCATGAAGGTGGAGCCGGGCATCTATCCCATCAACGGCGCGACCCCCGACGATCCCTGCGCCCTGACCGTGGACTTCGCCCTGACCTACTTCCTGGTGTCCGGCGAGCTGGAGCGCTCCAAGGTGCCCGTCAACCTGCTGATCACCGACGCGTCCGGCATGTCCGTGCTGACCGCGTGGGCCGCCGGTAAGTTCTCCTCCGGCTCCATCAAGAAGTTCTTCGACGAGTTCGAGCTGGACGGTAAGATCAACAACCGCACCCTGATTATCCCCGGCAAGGCCGCCGTGATGAAGGGCGACATTCAGGATAAGCTGCCTGACTGGAACGTGGTGGTCGGCACCCGCGAGGCCGTGGAGCTGGTGAAGTACCTGCGCGACGGCGAGTACATCAAGGCTGCCGAGGCGGTTGCCGCTTCCAAGAAGCCTGCCGAGGAGAAGAAGGCCGTGGACGTGGACGCGCCGCTGGACTTCGAGAAGATCTCTATGTCCATCCCCAAGATCGACGTGGTGGACATGGGCGTGACCTACAAGCAGCGTGACCCCAACTCCCCCAAGTTCGTCACCATCGGCGAGCGCATCCACTGCATCAGCCCCGTGATCCGCGAGGCCATGAACACCATGAACCCCGAGCCCATCCTGAAGCGTGCCGCCGAGCAGATCAAGGCCGGCGCTACCTATCTGGACGTGAACATCGGCCCCGCCGAGTCCAACGGCCCCGAGCTGATGACCTGGGCGGTCAAGCTGCTGCAGGAGAACTTCAACAACGTGCCTCTGGCTCTCGATACCGCCAACAAGAAGGCCATCGAAGCCGGTATCCACGTCTATAACCGCACCAACGGCAAGCCCATCGTCAACTCCGCCGACGCCGGCTCCCGTATCTCCAACATCGATCTGGCCGCCGCCAACGACGCCATCGTTATCGCCCTGTGCTCCGCCGACGGCATCGCCAAGGACAACGAGGAGCGTATGATGCACTGCCACCACATGCTGGAGCGCGGCCTGAGCCTGGGCATGGACGCTTCCGACCTGTGGTTCGACCCCCTGTTCCTGGTGGTCAAGGGCATGCAGGATAAGCAGATGGACGTGCTGAACGCCATCAAGATGTTCGCCGACGAGGGTCTGAAGTCCACCGGCGGCCTCAGCAACAACTCCAACGGCGCCCCCAAGGCTGTCCGTCCCATTCTGGACTCCACGCTGGTGGCCATGGCCATGATGCAGGGTCTGACCTCCGCCATCGTCAACCCCAACGACCTGCGGCTGATGGAGACCATCAAGTCCTGCGATATCTTCAAGAACCACGTGCTGTATTCCGACAGCTATCTGGACGAGTAAAAAACCTGTTTCTTTTCCCGCCGCCGCGATGCGGCGGCGGGAAAAGTTGCATCCCCGGCATCTCGCTCCGCCTTGGGACGGAGGGAGAAAGTGTTGCAGATTCTGTAATTTTGATAGAGGAGGAACAACATTATGAGCGTATTGACCGACCTGATCTATGGTGGTTCCAACGCCGTGGCCGGCCTGACGGAAGGTGCCGTCAACGACGCGATCGCCAAATACGGCGCAGACAAGGAGATCGCATTCCCTGATACCGCGTATTTTTTTCCCACCATTTACGCCGCCACCGGCGTGAAGGTGAAAACACTGGGCGACCTGCCCGCCTGCGTAGGCGTACTGAAGAGCCTGATCACCAATCAGGAGGATCTGGGTCAGGCGCTGAACGCCGGTCTTGCTACCGCTGTGGGCGCTGAGATCATCGAGGGCCTGAAGTTCGTGGAGCCCAAGGACGCCTATGAGGAAGCCACGGTTCCCGGCATCGGCTTCGTGCCCGATCCCATCATCCGCTCTCTGGGCGTGCCGCTGGTCACCGGCGACATCCCCGGCGTGGCCGTGGTGCTGGGCAAGGCCGAGAATCCTGAGGACGCCGTGAAGGTGGTCAAGGACTATCAGTCCAAGGGCATCATGACCTTCATGGTGGGCGACGTCATCGAGCAGTGCGCCGAGGGCGGCGTGAAGATGGGCCTTGAGTTCCGCGTGATCCCGCTGGGTCATGACGTGACCGCCGTCATCCATGTTGTCACCGTGGCCATCCGCGCGGCGCTGATCTTCGGCAACGTGCAGCCCGGCGACCTGCCCGGCCTGCTGGCCTATACCAAGGAGCGCGTGCCCGCCTTCGTCAACACCTTCGGCGCTATCGACAGCGTGGTGGTCTCCGCCGGCGCCGGCGCTATCGCGCTGGGCTTCCCTGTGGTGGTGGACATTGATCTGGGCGAGAATCAGGTGCCCGGCGCACTGGAGTCTGTGCTGGATCACAGCGAGACCGTGAAGCGCTCTCTGGAGCTGCGGAACATCAAGATCAAGTCCAAGGATCTACCCATCCCCGTGGCCTTCTCCGCCGCGTTCGAGGGCGAGATCATCCGCAAGGCCGACGTGAAGGCTGAGTTCTGGTCCGCCAAGAATCCCACCTGCGAGCTGGTTCTCATGAAGGACGCCGATCAGGTGGAGGATCACAAGATCACCCTCATCGGCCCGGATATCGACTCCGGCGATCTGGAGTACGCCATGGGCACCTTTATCGAGGTGTACGGCAAGAAGATGCAGGCGGACTTCGAGTCTGTCATCGAGCGTAAGATCCACGCCTGGTTCAACTACATGGAGGGCGTGATGCATACCGGTCAGCGCAATCTGCTGCGTGTCCGTGTGTCCAATGACGCCTTTGAAAAGGGCCTGCGGATGAAGGACTTCGGCGAGGTGCTGTACCATATGATCATGGACGAGTTCGACACCGTGGTGGATAAGTGCCAGATCACCCTGATCACCGACCCGGCCGAGACCAAAAAGCTGCTGGAGGAGCAGGCCATGCCCCGCTATAACATGCGTGACGACCGTCTGGCCTCCATGTCCGACGAGTCTGTGGATCAGTTCTATACCTGCATCCTGTGCCAGTCCTTCGCGCCCGCTCACTGCTGCGTGGTGACGCCTGAGCGTCTGGGCCTGTGCGGCGCGGTGTCCTGGCTGGACGCCAAGGCCACCTATGAGCTGAACCCCAACGGCCCCTCCCAGCCTATCGACAAGGTGGGCTGCCTGGACGAGCGCACCGGCTCCTATGAGTCCGTCAACGAGATGGTGAAGAACGCCACCCACGGCGCGGTGGAGTCCGTCACCCTGTACTCCATCCTGGAGGATCCCATGACCTCCTGCGGCTGCTTCGAGTGCATCTGCGGCATCGAGCCCATGTCCAACGGCGTGGTCATCACCAACCGTGAGCATGTGGGCATGACCCCTCTGGGCATGAGCTTCTCCGAGATGGCGTCCATGACCGGCGGCGGCGTTCAGACCCCCGGCTTCATGGGCCACGGCAAGCAGTTCATCGCCTCCAAGAAGTTCCTGGCTGCCGAGGGCGGCATGGGCCGCATCGTCTGGCTGCCCAAGGAGCTGAAGGATCAGATGGCGGATCGCATCAACGCCACCGCCAAGGAGCTGTACGGCATCGACAACTTCACCAGCATGATCGCTGACGAGACCGTCACCACCGACATGGAGGAGCTGTATGGCTTCCTGACCGAAGTGGGCCATCCCGTTCTGGAGATGGAGCCCCTCATGTAAGGAAATCGTTCCAAATCAAAAAAGCGGTATTCGGGCTTTGCTCGAATACCGCTTTTTTCATGTACCGATAATGCCCTTTTATGTACCCATAAAGGCCGTTAATGTACCAATAAGAATCAGAATTTCGTCTGGATTTGTCCTTCTGCGGCGGACAGTATGGCGTCAGTCTTGTCGCCCAGCGTTTCCCGCAGCCACTTTTCTTCGCTGAATGTGCCCTCCACATGGGGCACCCGAAACGCCCCGGCGTCACATCCCAAGCCGATATGACCGCCCAAGTTAGCGACTTTTCGGATATTCTCCTGGGCCGACCGGAGGATACGTTCCGCTACATCGTCCGGAAACCGCCCACTGCCGATCAGGTTGCCGATGGTGGAGAGAGTCGGTACCCAGACGGTATCGCTTTCTGCCAGAATATGGCAGGCTTCGTCGTCCAGATACGCCCCGTGCTCGATGCTGTCAACCTCTGCTGTGACGGCGTTTTTCACCGCTTTTGCTCCGTTGCAGTGGGCCATGACGGCAAAGCCCAGATCGTGGGCGGCGGCAATGAGATCATGCATCTCCGCACCGGTCAGCGGCTCCTCCGTCAGCACGCCGTAGGCGGAGAAATCCATCAGGCCGGAGACCATCAGCTTGATGAAATCCGCCCCGCTTGCCTGCGCTTCCGCCAATAATGCGCGGTATTCCGCGAAATCCGACCATCCCCGGCCAATGAAGCTGCCGTAGTGGCCTTTTTTGTAGATGGGAAACGCTGGGGTACGGTAGGTGATGCCGTATTCCGGGGCCAATTCCTTAGCCCGCAGGCAGACCCCGAACCGGTCGCCGCCATCCCGGAGATACGAAATTCCGGCAGATTGATAGGCGGAAAGACGTTCTTTGATCAAAATATCGTCCGGATGGGGCTGGTGTCCGGCGATGGCGGCCTTCCAGTCGCTGCCGGACAGCAGCATGTGGATGTGTAAGTCAGCAAACATGGCGGTCTCCTTTGACGGGGGTATTTGTGATACTTCGTAGGGGAGGGGTTCTACCCCTTCCGCTCAGTAAATTAAGCAGCTCAAATAGGCGACGGGCGGGGTAGAACCCCTCCCCTACGCACAGCGCCAGAGCGGTACTTACCGCCGTTCAAATAAACCAAAGCGGCAGGAGAGCCTGCCGCTTTGGGGTCATTTGGTTTCTTCAACTGCGTTGATCACGTCGCCCAGCAGGTACAGGGAGCCGTAGCACAGCACAGTACCGTCCTTACCCGCGTGGTCGATGGCAAGGCGGACGCCGTCCGCCACCGTGTCGCAGGGGGTGACGGGCTTGCCGAAGCTGACCAGATATTTCGCCAGCTCCTGCGCCGTCAGGGCACGGGGATTGTCCGGGGTGACAGTGATGAACTCCACCGCGTGATTCGCCACACTGCGGTACATGCAGTGGTAATCCTTGTCGCTCAATACACCGGTCAGCACCGTCAGGGGACGGTTCGGCAAATAATCCGCGATATTTTGGGCCAGCGCCTGAATACACTGGGGATTGTGGCCGCCGTCAATGAGGAACAGCGGGTCGCGGCGGATGATCTGGAACCGGCCGGGCCACATGACGCGGGACAGTCCCTGACGGATATCGTCCTCGGTGATGTTCCAGCTCCGCTTTTGCAGCACGTCCAGCGTGGTCAGCGCCACGGCGGCATTGTGGAGCTGATGCTTGCCCAGCAGGGGGAGATGGAGATTTTCCCTGCCGCCGAAGTCGAAGACCTGTCCCCGCATAAGGTGCAGGACATGCTCCCGCACAACATGGACCCGTCCGCCATTCCATTCTTTTTCTGGTAGAGTGTTCAGCAAGTCAAAATTCTCATGGTTCCCATCCACGAACAGGGTGGTGAAGGGCTTCTTGTTCAGCCAGTCCAACCAATATTGATCTTTCTGGCTTCCATCCCACAGTCCTCCAAAATCACCCGCGATGACCACATAGTCCTCCCGGCTCATCTCCTTCTGCTGTGGGAAGTATTTGCTCCCAAAGCGTTGGAAGTCGCCGTGAGTATCACCCGTAATATAAATTGCCATTCCATCGCACCTCAATTTACAGGGTCATTTGCTGCTGCCCTGGCAGTGGGGAGCTAATTTCTGCATCGGTTGCCGTGCGGACACCAGGACCGTTTCTGGTTTTCGTTGTCACCAGCAGGCCATCTTGAACAAGCTGCTCCATCAGTTCGCCCACGAAGCGGTTGGCAAGATTATGCTTGCCTTCTTTATCACAGAGCCTGTGTACAGAGAACTTTTGAGCGACATTTAAAGCAACCGGGCCTGTGATATACAGGTTTTTCCGTTTTGTCCGGCACCGTTCCAGGATTTCATGTGTGATCTCCTCGCGCTTGGTCTCCAACTGTGCCAGATATTCCTCATCGGTAATATCCCAATACCTCTCGTAGCAGTCGAAGCCATAACAGCAGAACGATTTCGCATCCTTCAGTAGTTCTTGGATGGCTGGGATCTCGTCCATCTCTATAATACCACTAAAGTTCATCGGATGCAGGTATAACTCCTGCCAGCCTTTTATGACGGTATCAGATGTGCTGTCCCCACCGGGCTGTAGATCCCAGCCCACACTCTGGAACAGGCTGCGGCTTTCTTCATGAAATTTGGCGGCGTCAGTCTCAGCCGGCCAGCCGGAATCGAACTGATAGCGGCTGCGAATCCGGAAGTAAACTTTTCGGTACTCCACTCTTGCTTCACCTCGTTTTCCTATTCCCAAGTGCTTTTTCAAACAATACCACAAGTAAGGCGGCAACATCTATTCGCCAATACCAACAGAATAAATGTTCATAAATTGACCTATTCTACCGATATCCTTCCGCCAGACCGACGCTGACCCCAAGCGCCCAGTCAATCTGTTTCATCTCGGAGGTGTCCAATGCTCCAACGCGCTCTCTGAGCCTGGACTTATCAATAGTGCGAAGTTGCTCCAAAAGGATAACGGAACCACAGCTCAATCCATTCGCTTGCCTATTCAAACAAACATGTGTAGGCAGCCGCGGTTTTCCCATCTTGCTGGTGATGGGGGCTGCGATCACTGTGGGGCTGTGACGGTTGCCCACATTGTTCTGCAGAATGAGTACCGGACGGATACCACCTTGCTCAGACCCGATGACTGGCCGCAGGTCAGCATAGTAAATATCGCCACGGCTGATTTCCTGTCTGCAATATGTTTTCACAGAATACACCTCCTCAGCATATTGGGCTTAATATCACAAAAATAGGGACCGCCCCCGCATCTCCCGCATCTGGTTGGAATGGCTGCTCATACGGCATGTTCCGGTCAGTAAACGGGTTTTGGACAGAAGCGATCCCCATAGCTTCTGATATTAAGACTTCACATTTGTGTTGTCTTCTGCTGCGCTCGTATTCGACACTACTTCCCCAAGCGCAAAAGCCTGCGCCACTGGCGCTGGCTCCATAGGGCGACCATCTGAACACCTTAGAGATCGGAAGAGCGGTTCAGCAGGAATGCCGAGA
>OMFR01001042.1_pt1 | contig 12193 bp, 10 predicted proteins | sample 1645691 | NCBI WGS metagenome assembly OMFR01 (sample SAMEA103958132, study PRJEB25191) | human gut metagenome | biome: human-associated habitat [ENVO:00009003]; feature: intestine environment [ENVO:2100002]; material: feces | place: Germany | collected 2013/2015
ACAGGTTCTCCGTTTTGTGATCGGCCCGGTCAAGAAATTCATAGACTTCCAGCGTAACCTCCATGGTCACAGCTTGTCCGTTATAATTGATGGTGACTTCCATCGGCCTTTCCTCCGTTCAGATTTTTGCGGGAAAATCTGAACGAGGTGGCGGGGAACGGCACCGGGGCAACAGAAAAGCGCCCGGACAGCATGAAGCTATTCGAGCGCAAAAAGCACGATATTCAGTTAAAAAGCGACGATTTTCGCAACTGCTTCCAGACTTCCCCCATTCTGCGGCCAGGCTTTTTTTGACGGCAGTAAAAATCCCGTCAGAATTTGTCGGCGGTCAATGTGCTTCATGGCGGTTCCCTCCTAAAGCCGCCGTGTCAGCGTGTAGTCGTCACTCCTTTGTCGAGGGCATAAGAAACGGCGGCCTTGAAATGTTCTTCAAAACCGCCGGTAAGGATGGTATTTCTAAAATGAGCGCACAAAATCATCTGCCCCAAACCAACGGTTTTTTTCTTTCCCCGTCCGGGGGCAGATCATTCATTATGTAGTGCAGGACCGATGTACGCTAATCGGTTCCCTGTACCTTTTCTTTCAGCTTTTGAAAGGACGTATCGCTGATCACGTGTTCCATCCGGCAAGCCTCTTGTTCCGCCGTTTCCTGATCGACGCCAGCAGCTACAAGCTGTTCCGTAAAGAATTGGTGTCACTCATAGATTTTTTCAGCAACTTCCCGGCCTGCCTCGGTCAAATGCAGAAAATAATCGCTGTCTACTGTTAGGAAGCCGCCCTCCTGCAAAATGGCTACGGCTCTGCTGAAGCTGGGTTTGGAAACCTCCATGTGCCGGGCAAGGTCAACAGAGCGTACCATACCATTTTTCTTTTGCAGCATTAGTACGGCTTCTAAATAATCCTCGCCCGACTCATACAGTTTCATTTTGTTTCTCCTATTCGGTTCGTTTAATAACTTCCCATATATTGACATCAGGGGCAGTCGGGGTAGGCTGATCGCAGCCATGACAGCCGTTGCAATTATGATTGCAGTCGGCTTGATAAGCCACTTTTCGGATATATCCTTGGTTCTCCAAATATTCAAGTTCCACTTGGATGCTCCCTACGTCCTTATGCAGAAGTTCAGCCAACTCCTGAACGCTGTATGTTTTCCCGCTTTGTAAATACTCCAATAATTGAATTAGCACAATAACTCCTTTTCTTTAGAAAATAACAAGACCGACGTGATACGCAATCGTTGCCATAATCAAGGCTGTAAGGACATAATAGAGCGCAATTCGCACAGTCCATTTCATAGAGTGTGTTTCCTGGGTTGTTGCGGTCAAGGCCATCAGGCAAGGCATATTGAAGAAAAACGCGAACAGGAAAGCAAGAGCTTCCGGTCTGGATATGACGGACAGCATACTTGTACTAAGTGCCGCCGTGTCTACGGTAGCGGACTGCTCAATAGCCGCCCAAATACTTCCCGTGTTAAACAGGGAAGCCATAACGCCAAGAGAAGCCTCCTTGCCCATAGCGGAAGCGACAAAAGCGATAAACAGTTGCCACGGTAAACCAAACAGGTTTGTCACAGGTTCAATAAAGGTTCCTACCTTGTAAATGATACTGTTCGCCACATTTCCGTCCGCCGAGTAAGAAAGCAGCCAGAAGATCACGGAAATGCAAATAATGATACGGAGTGCGCGGCTAAGTACATTTCCCATTTTGCTGAAAACGGAACCAAACAGGCTTTTCCAATGAGGCTTATGGTAAGGCGGCAATTCCATAATTAAGCCGGTGCGCCCCTCTACCTTGTTCAAAGACCGGCCAAACACCTTATAAGTGATAAAGATGTGCAAAAACGCCACGGCAAACAACGCCAGAACTACGACAGCAGCCCCGTTTCCGAAGAACGTACCGCTGACAAGTCCAACTACGCCCCAGGTAGAAGCGCAGGGAACTACCCAGGACAGGGCAATCGTCATAACACGCTGTCCCCATGAATCAATGACCCTTGTTCCAGTGATTCCGCCGATATTGCATCCGAAACTGACGAGGAAAGGCATAATTGCTTTGCCCTGTAATCCCAGCTTTGTCATAGTATCATCGAATACATAGGAGATTCGCGCCATATAGCCGACATCTTCCATCAGGCCAAAGACAAGGCTGATTCCGAACACATAGCTTGCCATTTGCAGAGCGAAAGAAACAGCGGTCAAAATGGCGTTGCAGAGCAGCGATACAAGGAATGGCGCTGCGCCTATATCCAGCAGCCAGTTAGCCAGAGGGACGGAAATTGCACTGATAAGCCCGCTGAAAAGCCCCATCAGCGGGAAGCCAATCACCATAGAGCAGATCAGACCTAAAACGATCATGCCAATGGCAATAGGCTTTCCCCAGCGTTTGCTTGTGGCCGCCTTATCAAACCGGCTCCACAGCAGCTTGTTCTTCTTGCTGGTCACGTTCTCATTTACAAGTTTGTCAATCCACTGGAATTTGCAATCACCTGTCAAAAGGTTTCCGTCCTTTACATCGGACAGCTTCTTTTCAATCGCGGTATAAGTGCCTGCATCAACGGTTTCTTTCACAAGAGAACGCGCCAATTTGTCCTGTTCTATCAGCTTTGCAGTCAACCATGTGGACGAATAGATGCCGATTCCGTCCGCAGGAAGCAGCGCCTTGATCTCGTCAAACGCGGCCCCGATTGTATTCTGATAAATCTGCGCCAGGCGCTTTTCGTCTAAAGTCGAAGCATTTTTATCAATGCTTTCTAACATACGGAAAAATGTGCCATACTGTTTTTTATCGGCAGCAACCAGCGGCACAACAGGGATGCCCAGGGATTTAGCGATTCCATTGGTGTCAATCTGCTTCCCCTGTGATTTTGCCACATCCATCATATTCAGCAGGAGAACCACGGGAACGCGAATCCCGGTATAATCAGCCAGCATGAAAAGGCTGCGGTTGAGCTGGGAGGCGTCAGCCAATATGCAAACAACATCTGCCTGCCCGCTGGCTATGTAATTCCGTGTAACAACTTCTTCATCCGAATTTGCAGACAGGCTATAAGTTCCCGGAAGATCAATGATTTTATAGGTGGTATCTTTGTGAACGAAAGAACCATCCTTGCGCTCCACTGTTTTTCCGGGCCAGTTCCCGACGTGCTGACGGGAACCAGTCAGGCCATTAAACAAGGTTGATTTGCCGGAGTTCGGCTGGCCTAAAAGGGCAATCGTTTTTTCACTCATTGTTTTGTCACCTCCACCATGATCTTGTCGGATTCCGCTTTGTTAATTGCAACCATCGTATCTCTTGCATATACCAAGACAGGCCGCTTTTTGGGATTCTGTATTACTTCAAACGGGCAGCCAATCGTAAGGCCGATGGAGGTCACGCGGCTTTGAAAATGCGCGTCCCCGTTGATTGCAACAACCCTTCCGCAGGAGCCATCACTCAATTCATTTAATTTTTTCATTTCTTAAATTCCTCCAATTCTTTTCTGTCAGCCCATAATAAAAATCCGTACCCCGATTAAAATTAAAATCACACCGCCTAATATTCCGGCCCGGTTTCCTAACCGATTTCCGAAAAAAGTGTCCAATCCATACGCCGACAAATGCAATTAAGAATGTTGTGGTTCCTATCAGTGTTGCCGAGGGGATAATTTTTACATTTAAGGCTGACAGCGTTATGCCGACAGCAAAAGCGTCAATACTTGTAGCAATCGCAGCCGGAACCATAACAGTAAAACCCAATGCTCCGTTTGTTTCTTTACATTCACCTTTTAGATTTTCTCGAATCATGTTGATACCGATTATGCACAGAAGAAACAGTGCAACATATTTGGAAACCGCTTCAATGTACTGGCGAATTGTTCCGCCGCAGATATATCCCAGCGTAGGCATAAGCGCCTGGAATCCACCAAAATATAGCCCTGCGACAAGCCCTGTTTTTACTGGGTGCATTTTGGTATTCAAACCTTTGCATACTGAAACCGCGAAAGCGTCCATTGATAGACCGACAGCAACCAGTAATAGGTCAAGTAGCCCCATCGGTATCACCTCCTTTACCGGCTCCTGTTTATGCCCCCTTTACAATCCATTCTCTTGCTTTCTGCTGTTCCTGCACCATTTCGTAGTAATGGCCTTTCTTTCTTAACAGTTCTTCATGCGTTCCCGTTTCTTCAATCCGTCCCTGATTCAGCACAATAATCTGATCTGCGTTCTGAATAGTGTTCAGACGGTGGGCAATCACGAAAACGGTTTTCCCTTTCATCAGGCGGTCTAACGCCTGATTGATCTTTGCTTCATTGTCAGCGTCCAGAGAAGCCGTTGATTCATCCAGAAGCAGGATAGGCGCGTCCTTTAAGATTGCCCTTGCAATAGCAATCCGCTGTTTTTCACCGCCAGACAGGGTGTTGCCGCCCTCGGCAAGATGGGTCTGATAGCCATTAGGCAGTCTTTCGATAAATTCATGACAATGGGCCGCCTTTGCCGCCGCAATCACTTCCTGTTCGGTAGCATCTTCACGGCCAGCTTTGATATTGTTGTAAATCGTATCGGACAGCAAAGTATTTTCCTGGAATACCTCACTGATATAGTGCAAAAGTCCGTCAGGATTTAGCTCCCGTATGTCCTGCCCACCAATGCGGACGCAGCCTTTTGTCACATCCCAAAACCGGGCGATCAGATTAGCAACCGTAGATTTGCCAGAGCCGGACGGCCCGATCAGCGCCGTAGTGCTTCCCTCCGGGGCATGAAAACTGATATTGTGTAAAACATCGGCCTGCTGGTTATAGGAGAAGTCCACGTTTTCAAAGGTAATATCAAAGTGCGAGAGCTTTACCTTTTCTCCTTTGTAGGATAGCGGCTTTGTGTCAAATGCCTGTTCCAGATTAGAAGTGGCAAGTTTCAGTTCTTTCAGCAGGTTATACGAATGTTCAAACGCAATCAGCAGCGCAGAAAGCGCAAGGCTCATAAGCATAAACGCCACAAGCAGTTCAGAAGCAATCGTACCGCCAAGGAACAGATAGCTCCCAATCAGCAGGACAAACGGCAAAAGAAAATTTGCAATGATAGAATACATACTTGTGGGGGCGGCGGTTTTTACTTCCGCCTGTACGCTGGTTTTCCGTATGTCCTCCAATGTATCAGACATTCTTGTGAAGTGCGTACTTGTCATATTTGCAGACTTGAACACTTTCATGCCCTTGATGTATTCCAGAACAATAGAGATCATTTTAGAAGTCAGATCACGCTTGATCGTTCCGTACTTCTCTACAAGCCGGTTGCCCCAATTCAAAACCGGCAGCGCGATCAGAATTACCACGCACTCGGCCAACGCCAGTTTCCAGTTGATAAAAAAGGTTCCAACCAAGATCAGGCAGCCCATGACCAATGTTTTGACGATAGAGGGCAGCGTATGGGTCAATACAAGTTCAAAATTGCTTAAATCCTTTGTCAGTGTACTAAGCAGATACCCGCTGCTGTTTTGATTAAAATAGCCAAGGCTTAGAGAACGGTAATGGTTTGCCAAATCCAAGCGTAGGCCGCTGCACATTTCGGCCCCTCTGGAAAAGCAGAGAAAATAGCCGCTGCGGTAAATAATCAGCCGGAGAATTACACTGATAAGGCATACAATGGTATAGTTTCGTACAAGCCCACCTGTCAGAGAACCGTTCAGGAGATGAATTACGGTAAAATACAGCATAAGATACATGACAAGGCTTCCGATGGCGTCCAGTGACATCAGGAAAATAGGAAATATCAGCTGCTTTCGTTTGTCACCAATCAATTTCTGAATACTGCGTAACATAATCTTTTCACTCCTCCCCGATAGTTTCTCTTGTATAGGTGTCCCACATATGGCTGTATGTACTTCCGCTGGCGATCAGTTCATCATGCGTTCCCTGTTCGACAACTCTTCCATCCTGAAAGACAACAATTTTATCCGCATTGCGGATGGTATGAAGCCTGTGGGCAATCATAATCGTGGTCTTTCCTCGCAGGAGGTTTTGGAGTGCAAGCTGTATTTTGTGTTCGTTCTCAATGTCTGAATAGGAAGTTGCCTCGTCGAAAACAACGATAGGCGCGTCTTTCAAAATGGCCCGCGCAATCGAAATTCGCTGCTGCTGGCCGCCGGATAATTTCACTCCCTCGTCGCCTATTCTCGTTGCGTATCCTTTCGGCAGGCTCATAATGAAATCGTCAATCTGCGCCGCCTTTGCCGCCTGGCGTACCTGTTCCTCGGTAGCATCTGTTCCCATACGGATATTTTCAAGAAGCGTGTCCTCCAAAAGAAATACATCCTGGAATACAAACGCGGTTAAGTCAGAAAGATTTTCGGTTTGAAGTTCTGTAACCGGGACGCCGCCAATCTTGATTGTCCCGCTGCTCACGTCCCAATAGCGGCCAAGGAGCTGTACCGCCGTCGTCTTGCCAGCACCGGACGGGCCGACAAAAGCATTTAAGCTGCCCGGTTCCAAATGAATATCAACGTCGGACAACGCATCCTTTCCGCCTTGTGTGTAGTTAAAGGTCACATTGTCAAAGTCAATACCATAACAGCCGGTTTGGGAAAGGGTTTGCTGTCCGCTTTTCATGGTTTCCATATCCATGATCTTCTTCACATTATCAAGGCCGCTGCCCAGCTCCATAGACTGCATAGCAATCGTCACCATGTTCAGGAAAGACGTGAAAAAGCACATAGTCAGCAGAATAAAGAGAAGATACGATGCCGCAGACAGCGAATCACGCAGATACAGCCAACCGCCCACCGGCAGCGTGAACAGAATGGCAGAATCCAAAACCACAAGAGCGATAGACAGCGGATTGCAGGACGATTCACACATCTTAATCCAACAGTCTGTATATATCTTCAAGGAATTTCGGTACTGCTCAAATTTTTCGGCTGTAAGGTGATACATTTTGATAACCGGCATAGCGGTGATAAATTCATTTGCGGAAGCGTTCAGCTTTTCCGTATCGCCTGCAAACTCGTCCGTCAAATCCGGGTAGCGCCCCATGAGGGCCATCGGAATTGCAATCCCCAAGATCATAGGAACCAGCATGATAAGCGCCATAATCCAGTTCAGCCGCAGCATGAAAATGAACATCATCAGAGGAACGACGATTGCCTGGGCCAGTTCCAAAGTGCTGTGGGCCAGAAAGGTTTCAATCCTGTCCACATCATCAAACAAGGTTGTTTTGATCTGTCCGGGCGCGTGTTCCTGAAAGAATCCAAGGTTGAATTTGGACATATGCTCCAATACTCTGACCTTGATTCTGTGCATGGTGTTGAAAGCCGCCGTATGAGAGCAGATACCGGCAAAGGATGTCAGGATTGCCTGTAAGACTGCTGCGGCAATGCCGATTCCGGCCCAACCAAGCATTGCGGGAAGCGTTACCTCCTGCTTGATTATCAGAAGCAGGATTTGGTAGACTACCAAATACGGGACGAAAGACAGGGCCGACGAAAAGACCGCCAGCAGCATCCCAAGGCTTAACTTGCCGCGCTCCTCTTTCGCAAGAGTAAAAACGTATGATAATCCGGTTCGTTTTTGTTCCATCGAAACGATACCCCTTTCTTTGAAATGTGCCAGTTAGATTTTGCTAACCTGACACAATCTACTTTACCCGCACGAAGTGGAAATTTCAATAGCCGACCCGCTTTACTGTTTGCATTTTGAAAAACGCTTAAAGTGCTGATATTTCTGGTGTTTTCATCGTTTTTGTTTCATATATTTTATAAAATCGTGACTGATAAATATTGGATTGTCACCTTTTTTTGAAGTGGCGCGCAGAAAGCCGGTATGATATACTATCAAGTAGAGAAAGGAGGCGGCGGTACAATGGTTCCATCTGTAATTGACTATTTGTTACAGCTCCCCGAAGCCATGCACTTTGCAAGGGTGCAGGAGCTTTGCGACGACGGTGTTTTTTTCTACCGTATGCTTTCCGAATACGGAAACGGCACGTTCCAACTGATCGAGTTTGAGGACGATCTTCTTTTGATTTTGATTGGTGACTATACGCCCAAGGACACCTTTGAAAAGATCACTGAAATTTCAGAGGACTATATGGAGATCAGCCAGTTTGAAACGGACAGCAGTTCTTTCAAGATTGGTGGACGGAAAAAGAATCAGGTGGATAAGGGGATTTATTGCTATCTAAACACACAGAAGAAAACTTACACCTATTGCGAGGGCGGGAAGCCTGTTCGTTTTACGAAAGTGATTCTATCGCCCAAATACTTCAATACTTATTTTCGGCTGCATGACAGGAACAACGCCGAACTTCTCAACTCTGCAAGGGATTACATTCTCAAAAACCCCAGTCTGCCGGAACTCAACTTTGTGTTCCAGCAGATACGGGATTGTCAGGCAGAGGGGCATACGCTGAAAATCTATCTGGAAAGCAAGGTAATGGAGCTTCTTTCTCTTGTTGTGAAAGGCATGGAGCAGGAACAAAAGCATATTTCTGTAAAGCTGGATTATAAGGACATCCGCAATTTAAGAAAAACGGTAACGGTGATGAAAAATGATCTGGCCGCATACCCGACAGGGGAAGAACTTGCCCAGATAGCGGGTATGAGTACAGCCCGGTATCAACTGGCATTTCGGAAGTATTATGGGACAACGCCGTATGAATATCTCAAGGAATTGCGGTTAAACCAGGCGCTGATTTTGCTAAAAAATTCTGATTATGGAATTGCCACGATTGCGGCTAAAGTCGGGTATCACAATTCCGGCCACTTTGCAAAATTGTTTAAGAAAGCCTATGGCCTCGGCCCCAGGGAATACAGGAATCTTCATGGAATTAAGTAAAGATCATCAGGCCCCGGCCACGCTGCCGGGGCTTTGCTATGTCCCAACAGCCCGCCAACCTACGCGTTTAGAGCCTGAAAACGACTGAAATTTCAAGGCTTTTCCGGCGTGGTTGCTGGGGCGGCGGTATTCTTTATCCCGTTGCCGCCGTATTGGGGTTCTAAATGCGTAGAAACAAGCCATAATAAAGACGCCGGATGCAACGGCCAGCGGGCCGCCGTGTCCGGCGTCTGTCTATTCTTCATTTATGGGCTTTGCACTTTCCGCCATTTTTATGATTTCTTCATCCGCAAACGCATAGGGGCTATATTCCAGGATATAGCTCACCTCCGGCGAATATGTCCAGCACAGGTAGGATAGTTCCCCTCTTTCATAAAGGGCAGCGTCCCAATCCTGAATTTTCATTTTCTGGCAGGAATCGGCCCGGTCAGGATTAACGATTAGTTTGATTGCCTCTGTGTTTAGTCCCGTTATTTCCGCAGGATCGGCTTCATAATAGGTGGTTTTGAGTATGTAATAGTTGATCTCATTGCCCTCCTCGTCTCCATATTTGAGGGTGGCAACTAATTCCGTCATGGATTGCTTCTTGTACTCATCTCCTAAAGCGTTTTCAATCCGTCCCAACATTTCCTCCGGGTTCTCTGCTGGATTTGGTGATTTGCCTCTTATCACGATAAATACAAAGACCAGAATACAGACCACGACAGCACCGGCTAATCCGATTATTTTCTTTTTGTTCATACCACGCCTCCCTGTTTTGTGTGTTCAGAACACCAACTCGTTTATGATGGATGATGTGCCCCTTGCCGCTCCCATGACGCACAAGTTTTATAATCACCATCTTCCTGACAACACAAACATTCTACTACAAAACATTCAATTAGTACAGGTACAGGGACTAAATTTCCAACGTACCGCCATATAATAATTAGTACAGTGACAGGGATTGGTGGTGATGCGGATGCAGCTAAATGAAGCCGTGAGTAAACGACTGACAGAACTTCTTTCAGAACGGAACATGACACAGTACCAGCTTTTTATGAAAAGCGGGGTCCCGAAATCAACCATAGGGAACGTTATCAACTGTTCGTATGAATCCGTGAAGCTACGGATCGTCCATGAAATGTGCCAGGGACTGGGCATTACCCTGTGCGACTTCTTCCAGTCGCCGCTATTTGACGATTACCATCTTGATCCATAAACTCCGATACAACCGTTTGGGATGTACCGGAGTTTTTTTGTTGGAGAAATGTATTGCAGAAGATATGGTTTCTTCGTTTTTAACGAACACAGCCATTTTACTTTTTCCAATTTTCCAAATTAGTTGAAGATTATTTCTGACAAAACAATTTCCTCCGCCTGCGCCTTCAGCGTGTTCATCAGCCCCACCCAGCGCATAGGGTCACAGGCTTTCAGTTCCTCGGTAACGCCCGCCGCCTCCATCATCCGGGGCAGCATGGCGTCCATCCGCTCCCGCGCCGCCCGGTCAATCTCCAACAGGTGCGGGTACAGCTTTTCGCTCAAAATCAAGCTGCTGTAAAGGCCGGGCCGGTGTTCCTTCAGGTAGCGTTGCCGCATACGGCCATACTTGCCGATGGGGGCCTCCGGCTGCTCGGACAACTCCAGGTCGGGGATGTAGTAATCCCCGCAGCGGGTGTAAGTCAATTCGTTCATGTTTGTCCTCCTTTGCACTGTGATGGTTAAACTGCGGCGCTGGCCGGTAAGGTGGCCTTGCGTGGCTCCTGCCTGGGTAACTGGCTGACGGTGGTAAAAATGCCCTTCTCCATATCCTCGGCCCGGATCGCGGCCTTTGCTGCCTCCATTTTCGCCTTGCGCTTGGCGTTGTAGCGTTCTTCCCATTCCTTCTGCTTGCCATTAGCCTTGCGGCGCAAGTAGTTCTGGTGAAGCCTGTCCTTGCGTTCCTCCTTCTTCCGCAGTTCTTCCTGTTCCTCCGGGGTCAGGGGAACCGGCTGCAAGGCAGGAGGGATATAGCGGCCCACAAAGTTGAAGTAGATTTCAACCTCCTGTATGGTATCCTGGCTGCCTTTGCGGGCGCGTTCATGGACAAGGATTTTCTCTACAAACTCGTTGAGCATGGTGTTTGTCAGCGTGTCGAAGTTCTCGTACTTGTCAATCAGGGCAATAAACTTCTCCGCAGATTTCCGGCTCTGCTCATAGCCGGTAACGGCCTTTTCCAATTCCACGATTTCCGCATTGAGGGCGTCCTGCTCTTTGGCGTACTGTGCGTCCAGGGCCTCATACCGGGCGTCCGGCAGCTTACCCAGGGCGTTGTCCTCATAGATTTTGCAAATCAGCTTTTCCAGTTCCCCGGCCCGCTTTTGGGCGGCGGCCAGCCGTTTCCGCTTCTTGGATATGTCGGCGGTCTGCTGGGCTACCTGCGTTTCCTGGACGGTGCGGATAAACTCGGCCCGGTCATTTCTCGAATATTCAGCGATAGCCCGGAGCGTGTCGGAAACCAATGTCAGGACAGCACTCTCATTGATACGGTGTTGTGTAGGGCATAGTGTCCCACACGGAACTTTGGTATAATTGGAACAGGTATATTGAGAAACCCGCTTGCCATTGTTGGTGCGGTGGACATACATCTTGCCGCCGCAATCGGCACAATAGAGCAAGCCTGTGAGGGGAGCCGCTTCGCCCCAGCCGTTTGGATAACGCCGTACATTGCTGCGGATTTTCTGCGCCAAATCAAAGGTCTGCTGGTCGATAATGGCTTCATGGGTATTCTCAAAGATCGTCCATTCGTCCTCAGAAACATAGTGGCTTTTCTTGTCCTTAAAGTGCTTGCGGGTCTTGAAATTGATGGTGTGCCCCAAATACTCTCGTTTTTTCAAAATGTTCACGATGGTAGATGATCCCCATCCATAGGGGTCTTTGACCGGCTTTGAACGGTTCACACCCTCGTTGAAGCGGGCAAGGTGTACGACAGGAATTTCAATCCGGTCTGTGGATAATTTGCAGGCGATCTGGTAAGGCCCATATCCCTCCAGCGTGAGGGAAAATATACGGCGTACCACTTCGGCAGCTTCCTCATCTACCAGCCAATGCTCCCGTTTTTCGTCCCATAAGTAGCCGTAAATCACAGTGCCGGTCAGGTGCTTGCCACTCATGCCTTTTGACTTAAACACAGAGCGGATTTTCCGACTGGTATCACGGGCGTAAAATTCATTCATAATGTTGCGGAACGGGGTAAAATCGTCATCGCCTTTCAGACTGTCCACACCGTCGTTGATGGCAATCAGACGAACGCCTCGCTGCCGCAAAACCTCCATAACTTGACCGACCTTCAGATAGTCGCGTCCTAACCGGCTCATGTCTTCTTGTGTCAAGTAGGGACTAAAAAAATTTTGAGAATTTACAAGCCGTTCA
>OMFR01001045.1_pt1 | contig 12158 bp, 11 predicted proteins | sample 1645691 | NCBI WGS metagenome assembly OMFR01 (sample SAMEA103958132, study PRJEB25191) | human gut metagenome | biome: human-associated habitat [ENVO:00009003]; feature: intestine environment [ENVO:2100002]; material: feces | place: Germany | collected 2013/2015
CGGTGACCTGCCCGCCGATTCCGCGGCAGGTGAAATTGTTCGCCGTGAAGAATTCGGGATGGGCGTTGTCCCATCCGTCGGTGATCGAGTTGCCCATGAACACCACCGCGGGCGGGGTCGTGAGCTGCGCATTGGCTTCGGCATAGCGGCCGTAGTTGGCCCAGTCGCGCTGTTGGGCCGTCAGCAGGGCCGGAAGTGCGAGCGCGATCAGCAGAATCAGTTTTTTCATGGAGGTCGTTACTTTTTTTGAGCTTGGGTGATGTTGCGTGCGTTGCGTTCGTCGTCGCTGCGGCGGCGTTTGCCTCCGAAACGTCCGAAGAGCCATCCCGCCGCGAAGGCGGCCAGCAGGAGAATGATGTCCACGAAGACGCTCGCCAGCCACCGCTGGATGGCCGGAGCGAAATTCCAGAGCAGCAGGAAGACGATCAGGATGCCCAGCAGGCCCAGACCGATTGTCCATTTTTTGTCCATAGTCGTATTATTGAGATTATTCTTTTTCCGCTCCGGCTAAAAGCCGGGTTTTAAAGAGGACCGAAGCGCAGTACAGGCTCCGATATGCAATTCCTGCCGTCGCCCCTAAAAAAGGCTTTTTAAGCCTTCCAGTTCTTCGACCGTGACGGGGATTTTCCGGTCGCCGATGATGCGGCTGCCCGACTCCGTCACGAGGATGTCGTCCTCGATGCGGATGCCGCCGAAATCGCGGTAGGCCTCCAGCGCGTCGTAGTCCACGATGCCCTTGTATTTCCCTTCGGCGCGGCACTTGTCGATCAGCGCGGGGATGAAGTAGAGACCCGGTTCGTCGGTCATCACGGTCCCCGGTTCGATCCGCCACGCCGCGCGGTAGACGCAGGTTCCCGACTCGGCGGCCCGTTCGGCGATCGAACCGTAGTCGAACGACCTCTCGCCCATCGCCTCGCAGTCGTGCACGTCCATGCCCAGTCCGTGGCCCAGTCCGTGGGGCATGAACATCGTCATGGCTCCTGCGGCCACGGCGTCGGCGGCCGAGCCTTTCAGCAGGCCCAGTCCGACAAGCCCTTCGGCGAGGGTCATGTAGGCGGCGTTGTGCACCTCGGTGTACATCATGTGGGGCTTCACGATGCGCGCCACGTGGTCGTGCGCCGCCAGTACGATGTTGTAAATGTCTTTTTGCTTTTGGGTGAAGCGTCCGCTCACGGGATAGGTGCGCGTGTGGTCCGAGCAGTAGCCTTCGACGGTTTCGCCGCCGGCGTCGCACAGCAGCAGCCGGCCCTCCTCCAGCACGCCGTCGGCGTTGAGATTGTGGAGCGTCTCGCCGTGCTGCGACACGATCGACGGGAACGACACGCCCTGTCCCTGCGATTTGGCGACGCCTTCGATGGCTCCCGCGATCTGGCGTTCGACGACGCCCGGGCGGCACATCCGCATGGCCGTCGTGTGCATCTCGTAGCCGATCCGGAAGGCGCGTTCCATCTCCTCGACCTCTTCGGCGCTCTTCTTCTCGCGCATCTCCGCCACGGCGAACATCAGGTCCACCGACTTGTAGTCGTGCAGCAGCGCGGGTTTGATGCCCAGCAGCGCCGACAGCTGGAGCTTGGTCTCCCCGCGGTAGGGCGGCAGGTAGTGGACCCTGCGGCCCAGGGAGATCGCCCTGCGCAGCCGTTTTTCAAGCTCCGCCATCGGGAACGTCGCCGTGACGCCCGCTCCGGCGCCCATTTCGCGCAGCGTGGGCTGCGGTCCGGTCCAGATGATGTCCTCGACGGTGAAATCGTCGCCGTACAGCGCCTCTTCGCCCGTGTCGGCGTCGATCACGCCGACGACCGACGGCACGTTCAGCCCGAAATAGTAGCGGAACGAGGAGTCCTGCCGGAAGTAGTAGGCGTTGTTGGGATAATTGTTCGGCGAGAGCGAATTGCCCGGGAGCAGGATGATGCCGCTTCCGATCTTCGTGCGCAGCTCGTGGCGGCGCGCGGTATAGGTTTTTGCTGAAAACATAGTGTTGCTGTTTTCAGCAAATATACGAAAAACTAATTTTTAATTCTTCATTTTTCATTTTTAATTCTCTTCAGCCCTTCGGGCAGGGGCAGGCGGATGCGCGCGAGGCTGACGGCGGCCCCCGCGACGGCGAATCCGCCCGCCAGCAGCAGGGCCGTGTGGGTGCTGTTTTCGGGCACGACGTGGAACAGCAGGGCCATCAGCGCGGCGCCGGTCGTTTGTCCCGCGAGGCGTGCGGTGGCCAGCATGCCGCTCGCCGAACCGCTCCGTTCGGGCGGGGCCGAGGCGATCAGGATGCTGTTGTTGGGCGATTGGAACAGTCCGAATCCCGCGCCGCAGAGCACCAGCCGCCAGATGATGTCGAAATCGGTCGGATGCTCCGGCAGGAAGGCCAGCAGGAACAGTCCCGCGGCCATCATCGTAAGCCCCGTGCCGCCCAGCAGCCCGGCGTGAATGCGCTCGACGAGCAGCCCGGCCGCCGGGGCCACGACCATGATCACGGCGGGCCAGGCCGTCAGCAGCAGTCCCGTCTCGACGTCGTTGTAGCCGCAGGCCTGTTGCAGGTAGAAGGGCAGCGCCACCATGGCGAGCATCTGCCCGAGGAACGAGCAGACCGACGTTGCGACCGAGACCGAGAAGATCGGGATGCGCAGCAGGTCGAACGGCAGGATCGGATACGGTTCGCGCAGCTGGCCGCGGATGAAGAAGAAGCCGACGACGATGAGCGCCGCGACGCCCAGCGAGAGCACGCGCGGGTCCAGCCCGTGGGAGAAACCCTCGACCGAGGCCATCATCAGTCCGAACGTCAGGGCGTTCATCACTGCGTCGCGCCAGTCGAAGCGGTGTTCGCGCACCCGTACGGGATTCTCCGGCAGGAACCGGCGGCTGAGCGCCATGGCGGCCAGCCCTATCGGGACGTTCACGGCGAACAGCCACGGCCAGTCGGCCGCGGAGAGGATGCCCGCCGCCAGCGTCGGCCCGGCCACCGACGAGGTGGCGACCACCGTGGCGTTGACGCCCATGCCGCGTCCCAGCCGGGCCTTGGGGTAGATGAAGCGGATCAGCGAGGTGTTGACCGAGGTGATGGCCGCGGCTCCGAACCCCTGCATGACGCGCGCCAGCACGAGGGCCTGGAGCGACCCGGAGAGCGAGCAGCCCACCGACGCCACCGTGAAGAGCATCAGCCCGCCGATGTAGACCTTGCGGTAACCCACCACGTCGCCCAGCGCCGAGAGGGAGAGCAGCGAGACCATGATGGCCAGCTGGTAGGCGTTGACGATCCAGATCGAATCGGCCGCCGAGATGCCCAGCTGCTGCCCGATGGTGGGCAGGGCGACGTTGGCGACGGTCCCGTCGATCACCGAGAGCGATACGCCGAAGGCCACGGCCAGAATGGCTCCGAGCCGTTGGGGCATGGGCAGTCCGTCCGCAGGACGCTGGGGTATGTGGGGCGCGGCGTGCATTGCGACAGCAAAAGTAGGGATTTTTCCGGGCTTTTCCGGCAAAAGGCCCGGAAATTCCGGGCCTTCGTCGCACAACTGTCATATGGGCTTTTCCGTCGCGGCGGCCGGTAAGAGAGCCGTCTTCCGGGTCGGCCCGGGTTTGAACTTTTTATTTTGAATGGCTGTGGTTCACAGATTCTGTTTCCGCTGCCTTTACCGGCGGCAGCTTTCGGGGACGATGTCGCCCTCGGGCCGGACGCCCTTGAGGTGCTTGCCGAAGAACTTCTCCATGGCGCGGTAGAAGTCGAAGCGGTTCTCCTCGTTGTGGAATCCGTGGCCTTCGTTGTCCTTGACCATGTAGTCCACCTCCACGCCGCGTGCGCGCAGCGCCTCGACCATCTGGTTGCTCTCGTTGATGTTCACGCGGGGGTCGTTGGCGCCCTGAACCACCAGCAGCGGGGTCTTGATCCGCCCGGCGTTGAGCGCCGGGGAGTTTTCGCGCAGCATTTCCTGCTGCGTTTCGGGATTGCCGACCATTTCGTACATCTGGTCGAGCAGCGGCTTCCAGTAGGGAGGAATGGTGTTCAGGAACGAGAAGAGGTTCGAGACGCCTACATAGTCGATGGCGCAGGCGTAGAGGTCGGGGTCTTTGACGATGCCTTGCAGCGTGGCGTAACCGCCGTACGAGCCGCCGTAGATGGCGATCCGGGCGGGATCGGCGATGCCTTTCCCGATCAGCCAGTTCACGCCGTCGGTGATGTCGTCCTGCATCTCCTGCCCCCACTTGCCGAAGGCGATCTCCGTGAAGCGGCGGCCGAAGCCCGTCGAGCCGCGGAAGTTCATCTGCAATACGGCGTAGCCGCGGTTGGCCAGGAACTGCGCCTCGGGGTTGAAGCCCCACGAGTCGCGCGCCCACGGACCTCCGTGGGGATTCACCACCACGGGCAGGTTTTTGGCGTTGCGCAGGGTCCTGCCCACGGGCAGCGTGAGGTAACCCTCGATGCGTTCGCCGTCGCGCGCGGTGTACTCGATGGGGAGCATTTCGGCCATCTCCTCCTGTTTGATCCACGGACGCAGGTCGGCCAGTTTGGTCATCGTGTCGGCGGCGACATCGTAGATGTAGTAGGCGCCCGCCGTGCGGTCGCTGCCGGCGTAGACGATGTATTTGTCCTCGGCCTTGTCCGAACCGACGATGCCCAGTTCGTAGCCGCGCAGGTGGCGCTCCATGCGGCCGAACAGCTCGCCGGCCTCACGGTCGAAGAAGTGGCGCGTCGTCCCCTTGTGTCCTTCGTACGATACGCCGAGCAGTTTTTTCTCCTTTTCGCTGTACCAGACGCCCGCCAGGTCGTAGGTGTCGTTCGTATAGAGCACCTCTTTCTCCTCGCACGTCGCGGGGTCCATCAGCACGAGGGCGTCCTTGTCGCGTCCGAGGTTGGTGATGGCGTACACCATCCTGTTGTCGGGGGTGAACGTCGCGAAGCTGACCCCCTCCTTGAAATTGGTCGTCAGCACGGGGCGGAACTCTTCGGCCTCGCTCTCGCGGTAGCGGATCTGGGTGTTGACGCCGTCGACGACGGCGTAGGCCACGCGCAGCTTGCCGTCGTGGTCGGTCTGCCAGCCCTGCACGTCGCCGGGATTCTCGCAGAGCAGGGTTTTCTCCCCGGTGTTGAGGTTCAAACGATAGGGGTCGAATATCTGCGGGTTGCGCTCGTTCGTGCCGATGATCATCAGCGAGTCGATCTCCTCCAGCGGGTCGATGATCGTGGTCCGCACGCCCGGAACGGCGGTGTAGGCCTTCGGGTCCGTGCCGTCGATGTCGACGCCGTAGAGCTGGAAATTCTCGTCGCCGCCCGTGTCCTTGAGGTAGAGGATGCGGCTGTCGTTGGCCCAGAAGTATCCGGCCAGGTCGCGTTCTCTCTCCGAGGTGATGCGCACGGCCTCGTCCGACCCGACCTGCTGTACGAAGATGTTGCGGCGGCTTTCGTAAGGCGCCATATAGGAGAAGTATTTTCCGTCGGGCGAAATCTGGTAGTCCGACTTTTCCGAGTTGCGGAAGAAGGTCTCCATCGGCAGCTCGGGGGCTGTTTTCGGGGTGCAGGCGACGGCCGTGGCGGCCATTGCGGCGATGATCAGGAGTTTTTTCATGGGATTTATTCGTTTGAGTTCTCTTCTTGTTTTCCGGTTTTGCGCCAGATGTTCGTCAGGCAGAGGAGCAGGCCGATCGCGATCGGCAGGTTGAACCCGTGCGGCGACTGGGGGAACATCAGATGTGTGGCGACCTTCACGGCGAAAGCCGCGACGACGAGAAAAACGGTCAGAATGCGGATGACTTTTTCGATTTCCATGGGGTGCCTTTTCTGTTTTCGACACTGCAAACATACGAAACAATTTTTGAAAAACAAATAATATTTATTGAAATTCGATAAATAATTTTCGATAGTTGGCCGTTCCCGGTTTCCGTGGCACGAAAAAAGGCGCACCTTTCGGATGCGCCTTCCCGTCATTGGGGGGGCGGTCAGATCTTGAGGTATATCTTTTTCCGGTCGAGGAACCACAGCAGCAGCCAGCAGACGGCGACGTACCCCGCCGAGAGGACCACGGCGGCCGCCTCGGGCGAGAGTTTCGAAGCCAGCCCGCCGAAGAAGAACTCCGAGGTGTAGCTCACGCGGACGATCCGCTGGACCATGTAAATCGTGATCGAATTGACGCCGATGACCTTGAAGAAATAGCTCCACCGCCGCCATTGGCACACATCTATTATATAATAGAACAGCGCGAACATGCCCAGCGAGTAGGCTCCGGCGGCGAATACGAAGGCCGGAGTCCAGAGTTTCTTGTTGATCGGCTGCAACGGGTCGAGGCAGAGCGCCAGCGCCAGAGCGCAACCGCCCCGGCGGCCATCCAGAGCGTCTTGCGGCTGCCGGAGGTCCGCTCTTCGGAGCGGCGGACGAACTCGCCCGTGAACATGCCCAGCATGGCCGTCACGATGGCCGGGAGGGTGCTCAACAACCCTTCGGGGTCGAATCCCCTGCCTCCCAGCAGGTGCGAGGGCATGACGATCCGGTCGACGTAGCCCACGATATTGCCTTCGAGGGTCAGCGGCCCGGCCCCTCCGGCGTCGGGCGCGGCGACGAATTGCAGCAGCAGTCCGTAGCCGAGGAGGATCGCGGCGGCGATGACTGCGCGCGTGCGCACGTTGAAATTGACGAACAGCAGCGCCGCGAACATCCACGCCAGACCGATCCGGCCCAGCACGCTCGGCAGGCGCAGCGTGGCGAAGTCGAGCTTGAACAGTCCGCTGTAAACGAATCCCAGCGCCACGAGGGTCAGGCCGCGGCGGATGACTTTCAGGTAGATGCTTCGTTCGCTCATCCCTTTTTCGCGCTGTTTGGCGAGCGAGAAGGGGAACGAGATGCCCGCGATGAAGAGGAACAGCGGGAAGATCGTGTCGTGGTGGAAGAATCCGTTCCAGTCGGCGTGACCCATCTGGGCGGTCATCCAGTCGGAAAATTCTCCGGGACAGAGCTTGCACAGGGCTGTTACCAGTCCTGCGAATCCCATGATGAAGAGCATGTCGAAGCCCCGCAGGGCGTCGAGCGAAAGAAGCCGCTGCGAGGCGGCCGGTTGGGTCGGTTGAGGTTTCATCGGTATCGGGTTTCAGGTTGTTTCGGCGGGGACGAATTTGTAGAGCTGGTCGCCGCGGCGGACGACGCCGGGCGTGCGGATGGCGCAGAGTTCCCCCTGGGCGACCGACTCTGCCGGCTGTCCGTCGGGTCCGTGCAGTTCGGTGAGCGTCTGTTCGGCGACGCCCGTGGTCGCGCCGAGAAAGAAGATCGGTTCCCCGACAGCGAGCGGAGCCGCTTCGACCGACACCTCGGCTACCGAGAGCTTTCGGTAAAAGTTCGTCACCTTTCCCACATACACTTTGCGTTGGGTGGCCGACGATCCGTAGGCGGGGCTGTGCTCCACGACAGGGCGTCCGGCGTAGTAGCCTTCCCAGAAACCGCGGTTGAAAACCGTGCGGAGCCGCTCTTTCAGCTCCGCAGTTAAAGCGGGAGTGTAGGTCCCGGACTCCATCGCCTTGAGCGCCTGGTCGTAACACTCCACCACGCGTTTCACGTACTCCGCGCCGCGGGCGCGTCCCTCGATCTTCAGCACCCGGACGCCCGCCGCGAGCATGCGGTCGAGGAAGTCGATCGTGCAGAGGTCTTTGGGCGAGAGGATGTAGTTGCCCTCGACGTCGAGTGTTTCGCCCGTTTCGGGGTCCGTAACCAGGTATTTGCGACGGCAGATCTGCCGGCAGGCTCCCCGGTTGGCCGAGAATCCGTCGCTGGTGTGGAGCGACAGGTAGCATTTGCCCGATATGGCCATGCAGAGGGCGCCGTGGGCGAACATTTCGATCCGTACCAGCTCTCCGCCGGGGCCCGTGATCCGCTGCCGTTCGATTTCCCGGCTGATACGGGCGACCTGCACCAGGTCCAGTTCCCGGGCCAGGACCACTACGTCCGCCCATTGGGCGAAGAACCGGACGGCTTCGATGTTGGAGATGTTGCTTTGCGTGGAGATATGTACGGCCATGCCGACGCTGCGGGCATATTGGATGGCGGCCATATCGGTGGCGATGATGGCGTCCACGCCCACCTCGCAGGCACGGTCGATGGTCGCGTGCAGGGTTTCGATCTCTTCGTCGTAAATCACCGTATTGACCGTCAGATAGCTTTTCACGCCGTGTTCACGGGCGATCGAAACGATCTGCCCCATATCTTCCAGGGTGAAGTTGGCGGCGGATTGGGCCCGCATATTGAGCCTTCCCACTCCGAAATAAACGGAGTTGGCTCCGGCGTCGATCGCTGCATGCAGGGATTCGTAACTTCCTGCAGGAGCCATGATCTCTATGTCGCTGCGTTTCATTGGGCCGAGGATTTATTTGTTGCGTCCGATCAGGCTGCCGGCGTACTCCCGCAGGCGGGCCGTGCCTTCCGACTGTACGGATAACGTATCGAGAGTGTTCAACGCCCGCTCGAAGCGGTGGTTGATCTGCTGTTCGGTCAGACGGGCGACGCCCAGTTTGTCGAAAACCTCCCGCACGCGCGCGATCTTCTGCTGATCGGAAAGAGTCGGATCGGAATAGGTCGAAGCGAGGATTCGATGCTCGGCGGCCGACGCCTTGCTGAGGGCCATGACCATCAGGTAGGTCTTTTTGCCTTCGAGGATGTCGCCTCCGATCGCCTTGCCCAGCCGTTCGTCGCCGTAACTGTCCAGCAGGTCATCCTGCAACTGGAACGCCAGTCCCAAAGACTCGCCGAAACGGTAGACACAATCCGCATCCGTCTCGCTCGCTCCGCCTATAATCGCCCCTATCTTCAACGCTCCTCCCAACAGCACGGCTGTTTTCAAGCGAATCATCTCGATATATTCCGCTTCGGTCACATCGTCCCGACGCTCGAATTCCATATCGTATTGCTGACCCTCGCAAATTTCAAGAGCCGTTTTCAGGAACAACTCGACGACAGCCCCCGTGTGCGGAGCTTCCGTGCGGGCGATATAACGGAAAGCGATGATCTCCATGGCATCGCCCGAAAGTATGGCCGTATTCTCGTCCCACACCTTATGCACCGTAGGTTTACCACGGCGCACGTCGGCTTTGTCCATCACATCGTCATGCAACAGCGTAAAGTTGTGAAACACTTCCAACCCCACCGCCGCATTCAATGCCCGACGATAATCGCCCGCAAACATCTCGCAGGCAAGCAGCGTCAACAACGGCCTCACGCGCTTACCGCCTAACGACAACTCATAACGCACGGGAGCATACAATCCATCGGGTTCGGCGGCATATTCTATCTTCGAAAGTTCAGCTTCTATCGCATCGAAATATCTTTGCAGTTTTTCCATAAACTACTTGAAAATTTTTATGTTTTACATAGAACAGAGTTCAAAATTAACGATTTCCATCGAGCCGAGCAAACATAACTCACAATATAATACGAATAAAGTTCCGATACAAACTCGTTCCGCCACATACTTTATTGCCCTTTTTCCCGTTAATAAATCATCGGGAACCATTCTGCCGAAAGCAAAATTCAATCACGCGACCTTCTGCCGACCGGGAATTTTGGCTATCTTTGAAACCCGAAAACAATTATGACACATACGTTTCGATATATAACGGTTCTTCTGGCGACTGTCACTACATGCTTCGCCGGGAGGGGACAAGAGGGGAAAAGCTCGTTCGACTTTCTCAATATCCCCACCTCTACCCACGCCTATACGTTGGGAGGAACCAATATATCCGTCATCGACGAAGATATAAACCTCGTCAATCAAAACCCGGCTCTGATGGGACCCGAATCGGATTTGCAACTCGGGCTGAACTACATGAAATACGTCGGGGGAATCAATCTGGCAGGAGCCACTTTCGGAAAGGCGGCCGGAGAACGGGGAGCATGGGCGGCCGGCATACAATACTACGGGTACGGCAAAATGAAAAGTGCCGACGAAACCGGCGTGATCACCGGTGAATTTTCACCCAAAGACATCGTCTTCAACGGTATCTATGCCCACGACATCACCACGACCTTGCGGGGCGGAGTCAATGCCAAAGTCATCTACTCCTCCTACGAACAATACACCTCTTGGGCGCTTGCCGTCGATCTCGGCCTCAACTATTACAACGCCGACAACGACCTCTCGCTCTCGCTGGTAGCACGCAATCTGGGTGGACAAATCAAACGTTACAACGACACTTTCGAACGCATGCCGTTCGATTTGCAGATAGGCTATACGCAAAGCCTCGAACATGCGCCCATACGGGTGTCGGTCACCGCTCGTAACCTCACAAGGTGGAAACTTCCCTATCCCACCATCGAAAGCAGCTCTTACACCGGGAGCGACGAAATCGTCGAAAAAAGCGGATTCGTGGACAACCTTTTCCGCCACCTCATTTTCGGCGTGGAGTTCCTTCCCACCGACCGCATTTACATAGGAGTGGGGTACAACTACAAAACCCGCACCGACATGCGCACCGCTCACCGTAACTTTCTCTCCGGATTCAGCATAGGCGGCGGAATCAAAGTCCGCATGTTCGGCATAGGTGTCGCCCTCGCACAACAACACACGGGAGCGACCACGCTCATGGTCAACCTCTCGACCAATCTTTTCGAATTCAAAAAATAAATGCTTATGAATAAACCTGAACCTCGGATAATCATCGCTGTCGACGGCTTCTCGTCGTGTGGGAAAAGTACGATGGCGAAAGCTCTTGCCCGGAACATAGGCTACATTTATATCGACAGTGGCGCAATGTACCGCGCCGTCACCCTCTACTGCCTCGACCACGGTCTCATCGACGGCGACACGGTCGATACCGATACGCTGAGGTCCCTCATGGACGACATTCAAATCGATTTCCGCCCCGATTCCGAAACGGGTATGACACACACATTTCTAAACGGAATCGACGTAGAGCGTGAAATTCGCTCCATGCGAGTATCCGATAAGGTAAGCCCCGTTAGTGTCATACCTTTCGTGCGCACGGCTATGGTTGCCGCACAGCAAAAAATGGGCGAACGGAAAGGTATCGTCATGGACGGGCGCGATATAGGCACGACCGTATTCCCCCATGCTGAACTGAAAATATTCGTCACGGCCTCAGCGGAGACTCGGGCACAACGACGTGTCGACGAACTGAGGGCGAAAGGTGTCGATGTCGATTTCGACGAAGTGGTCGCCAACATCAACAAACGCGACCACATTGACCAGACCCGTAAAGAAAGCCCTTTGCGCAAAGCCGACGATGCCATAGAGCTCGACAATTCCCACATGACAATCGCCGAGCAGGACGCATGGCTCATGACCCGGTACAGAGAAACCGTCGATAAACTTCGATAATCACCCGCAAAGGTAGAAAGGAGACAGGTTATGGCACGCATAGAAATAGACGAACATTCGGGTTTCTGCTTCGGTGTAGTCACGGCTATCCGCAAAGCCGAAGAAGAACTCGACCGCACCGGACGACTCTACTGCCTCGGCGACATCGTACACAACAGCAACGAGGTGGAACGACTCAAAGCCAAAGGGCTCATCACCATAGACCACGAGCAACTCAAACAGTTGCACGACGTGAAAGTATTGCTGCGAGCCCACGGCGAACCTCCCGAAACCTACCGAATCGCCGCCGAGAACAACATCGAAATCATCGATGCCACCTGCCCCGTCGTGTTGCAACTGCAACGTAAAATCAAAACCGCATACGATTCCAACCCTCCCGGCGAGGCGCAAATCGTTATCTACGGCAAAACCGGACACGCCGAAGTCAACGGACTGGTGGGACAGACCCACGGCAAAGCCGTCGTCATCGAGGGGGACAAAGACCTCGACAAGATAGACCTCCGCAAAAAACTGTTGCTCTATTCCCAGACAACCAAGTCGGTAGAAGGCTTCCGCCACATCGTCGACGAGATAAAACAGCTGAAACCCGATGGACAATTCGAATCGTTCGACACCATCTGTCGGCAAGTCGCCAACCGCATTCCCAATATCAGGGAGTTTGCCCGCCGACACGACCTTATCCTGTTCGTTTGCGGGAAAAAGAGTTCCAACGGACGGGTGCTTTTCGGAGAATGCCTGCAAGTCAATCCCCAATCCCGACTCGTTTCCGACATCAGCGAAATAGACCCCACTTGGCTCGAAGGAAAAGAGAGCATAGGTATCTGCGGAGCTACCTCCACCCCCCGCTGGCTCATG
>OMFR01001046.1_pt1 | contig 12149 bp, 7 predicted proteins | sample 1645691 | NCBI WGS metagenome assembly OMFR01 (sample SAMEA103958132, study PRJEB25191) | human gut metagenome | biome: human-associated habitat [ENVO:00009003]; feature: intestine environment [ENVO:2100002]; material: feces | place: Germany | collected 2013/2015
ATAGCGCACATCGCCAAGCTGTTCCCTGAAGGATTCCAACAGCTCCAGCGTAGCTTCCCGCAGGGAGGGCACGCCCATGATGGAAGAAGCTTCCTCACACTGCTTGCGGCGCTGTCCATAAGCTCCGTCCGCCAGGGAATGCTTCACAGCGCTGTCCAGAACCAGCACGGAGACGGACTCATTGTTCATCGGAACCAGCTCATATTCCAGCGTGGCGCAATCCAGCTTGAGAGCCATGCCCTTCTTGCCGTTGGCAGAAATAAACTGGTCCATGATGCCGCAGGGAACGTTCACGAATTCATGTTCCACGGCCTGCCCGATCAGGGCTACTTCCTTGGGATCTATTTCAACGCCGGCAAAAGCGGCGAGCGCCGTACAGACGGCAACTTCAAGAGCGGCACTGGAGGAGAGGCCGCCACCGCGGGGCACATTGCTGTCAATCAGCATATCCACAGGCCCGATTTCTATGCCGCGCCTGTGCAGGTTGGCCAAAACGCCGCGGACATAATTGGACCAGAACGGTTCGCCGGGAACCAAGGCATCTTCCACCGCAATTTCATGGATCTGGTCACCCAGGGAACCGCAAAAGCGGTGTTTGCCCACGGGGGAGGGAGCCACAGCCACAACACAATGGTTATCAAGCGCCATAGGCATCACAAAACCGTTATTATAATCCGTGTGCTCACCAATAAGGTTCACACGTCCCGGTGCCGCTGCCACATGAGTAGGCGCCTGACCGAAATACTCGATGAAATACGGAGTCACCGTTTCTTTAGAGATTTCTCGCTGAACTAAATCCATAATAGATTGATTCTGCCCCATCCCTTTCCGCACCTCAAGATTAAAGTCTCTGCCCGGCAATAATTTTCTTCATTTTCCACAAAATACACCAATTTCATCCCCCTCCCGAATTGCAGTATTCTTAAAACGGGCCTGTTCCACCGGACAGAGAACCCCAGCCAGATTCCAAATTCCCGGCAATAACGGCTGACGGCCTGCAATCCAGGGAGACCTGGAAGCTACTTTGCCCCACGGGCGAAAAGCACTGCCGGGACGGTTTTCAGAAGCAGTTTGATATCCAGCCACAGGGACCAGTTGTCAATATACTTCATATCCAATTCCACCAGCTTTTCAAATTCCCGGATGTTGCTGCGTCCGGCAATCTGCCAGTACCCCGTCACACCGGGCAGCACGCTCAACCTGCGGCGGTGGGCGTCGCTGGTAAAGGCTTCCGTCTCATAAACGGGCAGCGGGCGCGGGCCAACCAGGCTCATTTCCCCCTTCAGCACATTAATGAGCTGGGGAAGCTCGTCGATGCTGAATTTGCGCAGGAAGCGCCCAAAGGAGAAGATGCGAGGGTCGTGCTCCAGCTTAAAGATGGGGCCGTCCATGTCATTGCCGTACTTGGCTTTCACTTCATCCAGCCTCTTATCCGCGTCCCGGTACATGGTGCGGAACTTCCACATGCCAAACTCCCGACCATACAGCCCGGAACGTTTCTGGCGGTAAAAGACCGGGCCACGATCCGACAGCTTGATTCCCACAGCCGCCAGCACCCACAGGGGTGACGTTCCCACCAGAAGCGCCAGCGCTCCCGTCCAGTCCAGCATTTTCTTCAACTGCCAGGAGGTGGTATAGGGAATGGGGGTGGATTTGTACACCAGCATTCTTGTTCCTCCAATCACGCCGAAATAGGTTTTATGCACAGCGGGCATGCTTACCACCATGCTCGCGTAAAAATCGACTCCCATCTTGCCGCACAGTTCCACCAGGCACCGCGCCACGGAAGAATCCACCTCCTCCGGCAGAAACACCACCTTGCTGACGCAATTCTTAATCAACAAATTCCTGACTACCGCACTGTCCACCTCTTCAGGCGCCATGACCAGCAGCCCATTCCTGAAGTCCACATGATTGTTCTCCAGCGTCCTGCGGAATTCTTTCACATGATCCGGAGTTCCCACCACCAGCGTAGGGGCTTCCTCCACCAGCCTTTTTTCCGCCCGGAACCGGCTGATACGCAGCCAGAGGGAACCCAGGAAGGTAAGCAAATACGCCAGGGTCTGGACACCGACATCCGCGGAGAAGGGAACAAAGAACTTCCATATCATCACGCTTAACACCACAAAACAGGCATATGCCACCACAAACCGCCGGATGCTTTCCCAGAGCGTCTGGCAGCGGTAGTAAACGCCGAACTGGTCACAGCACACATACAGCAGCAGAGACATCGTCAGCGGCGTCAGCACCAGCGTCCGCAGACACCACGGTTCCGGAGCGACCCCATCCCATTGCCAGGACACAAATCCGACAACGAAGAAGACGACGAATGCAAGGACGAAAACAACAATCTTATTAATCCCGTAGGTAGTACGGTCTGCATTTTGAATCAGCATCGAGAGAATATGTAGATTAGCCGGCATTTAAAATGCTCCGTCCTTGTCTTTTTGTCAAATTGTTTGCTCACTCTGAGCCATGCCCGGCACGGAAGCCTGCCTCCCGGACGGCCTTCCCGCCTCCGGGCGAGCAGAAAGCCTAAAATGACGAGATACCGGCTTGCAAGAATCCGGCTCCCTGTGCATTGGTATACGCGTCAATCGACCGGACTGGTCACGCGCCTAGCCTGATCGCCCCCCTATCAGACCATGCATGGACCGTTGATCGGGGCATGGGGCCCCCTTACTCCTGGCTTTTCTCATGGCAGCGGAACGTCCCGGCGATCCTCCGGATGGAATTTACTGCACACAGCGATAAATCCGGCATGACACCAACATAATCACCAACTTAGCATATAAGTATGTCACAACACAACACACAGGGAAGACAGGGCCAGGGAGCTCGCCGCCGCTACAACAAGGGCGGACGCTCCTATGGCAATGACCGCCGCGATTCCAGCGGTTACCGTCCCAAGTACAGAAAAGAAGCGCCCGCCAAACTCTCCTTGTGGCAGCGTTTCCTGGGCCTCTTCGGCATTCGTCCGTCCAAGAATAACAAGTATGCGGCCAGGGATAAAGCCGCCGCCAAAACCAACACCCGCGTAGCCCGCAACAGGCAGGATCGCGTTTCCGCACCCAAACAGCCCGTCTCCAACCGCCGGCTTTATGTGGGCAATCTTTCCTATAAAGCTACGGAAAGCGATCTGGAGGACGTGTTCAAGGGCATCGGGGAAGTCAATTCCGTGGAAATCATTTACAACCCCCGCACCCACAAGTCCAAGGGGTATGCTTTTGTGGAAATGAAGAAGATGGAAGACGCCATCCGTTCCGTGGACATTCTCCACAACCAGCCTTTCATGGGCCGCAATCTGCTGGTCAGCGGAGCCAATGAACGCCAGGAACAACCCCGTCAGCCCCGCGAAGACCGCGCACCCAGGGAAGAACAGGGTTCCATGGCGGAAGTGAAGGAAACCTCCACTCCCCTGCTCCAGCCGGAAGCTCCCGCTCCCCAGTCCCAGGAACAATAACCATTTTACCATGCGGAAGCCGGCCTTTGAAGAAAGGCCGGCTTCCTGCATTTACGGGAAAGGGAACTCCAGGCAGCAACGAACGTGCAGCACGGCACGGGAGCCGCACCATCCACCAGCCCTTCCATCCGTAGTGTTTCAACCACACCCCTGTCCGTCCCGGGGCGGCGGAACAGGCGTGCCTGCAAAGGCGGATTCTGAAAATATCACGGCAGCCCCCAGGCTCTGCGCAGGCGCAAATATTCCCTGGCGGGGAGCAGAATATAAAGGGGATGTCTGGAAGGATCCAGCCATGCAATCATGGCCCTCAAATTTTCCTCGCTCATTGCGGTGCATCCGGCCGTAGGGGCTCCTCCGTCCCGGCGCCAGATATGGAAAAAAATGGAGGAACCCGCACCCGGCACGGGTTTCTGCCGTCCGTCTGCGGCATTATGCCGGATAAACAGTTTCAGACTGTGGGCGTAATCATTCAGCTTCATCTGCTGCTTGAACTCCCAAGGCGTGACGGGATCATGCTTCAGCACAAAGTGCTGGTTATACAGGGGAGAGGCAGGGTCATCCACCCACATGTCCCGCGGCGTGATGCGGCGGTACGGCATGGAACGCTTTTTCTGCGGCGCGGGGACGGTTCCATATACGCCCCCCAGTTCAAAAATTCCTGCGGGAGAACGCAAGTCCCCCTCCTTCTTCACCGGCCCTCCGGCGGGAGGGAAGCTGACGCCCCTGCCCCAGACCAGACCGGATTTTCCCAGACGCGCCGGAAACGGCCCTTTCACCATCACCCAGCCCCGCGGCCCTTTCTCCAAAAGGCTCAACTGCACATGGGAACTATTCCACCCGTCCGCGGAACCTACAATCACCTGGCTGCAATCCGCCGGAAGCGCCGCGGCCGGAAAACAGAACGCCGCCAGCATGCACAAACACAGGTATACTGCCTTCATGAGCCGTAGCATAACGGCACCGTTCCGGAAGAAAAGCAATTACTCCGTCTCCACAGGCACGCCATGCGGCGGAATTTATCCGTCCAGTTCAACGGAAAATTTCATCAAGCAGGGACTCAATTCCCTCCTTGGCAAACCGGGAATACAGATACAGCCTTTTAGCTTCCATGTACTTGCCCAGGGCGGACCCCACTTCTCCCTCATTCCTGCATTTTTCCGCATCATTCAGCAAATTCACCAGCGTGCTTGCCTTTGTCGTCAGGTCCAGATACCGGGCATTCAGCTCCTGGTCATTGATGAACAGCTCCTGGTCTTTGGAACGCAGCTGCTGAAGCTCCTCCCAGGCGCCGTATACGTCCTGCATGGCTTCACGCTGACGCGCCGCGCCCAGGGCACGCTCAATAACGGCCATTTTGCCCAAATCTTCCACAAACTGCTTCTGGAGCTCCGGATCATCCTTCACCAGAACGGCAAATTCATGCTGGTTGTCAAAGATGCGGCGATAATTCTTACTCTTGTGGAAACGTTTGAAATCCTCCAGCGCATGGGATTGCTGACCCGCGGCCATCATGGCGTTCCGCAGCGGAAGAAGGCGGGGGTTTTTCGGCCAGATTTCAATGGCGCTTTTCAGGCATTCCTCCAGTTTGGCGCGGTCACCCCTGGCCAGGGCTTCCTGACCCTGGGAAATATAGGCGTCACTGGCGAATACGGCGGCGCTGATTGCGGATTCCGCACGGCCCGTGCTGAAATCCCTGGAAGTCTTCTTAAGAGCCTCCACCAGGGAAAGGGCTTCTTCATAATCTTTGCCGTTCATCAGCTCGAACAACTTTTCCACGTCCCGCTTGAAGGCATACAGCTTTTGCTTCTTCTCATACGGAAACGTATTTACGGCAGGCATGAATTCCCCGATCAGAAGGGCTTCGTTCAGCCGTTCCAGCGCATCCACATAATGACGGGAATCCACCAGATTGTTCACGGCCTTCATGTGCCGGTCGGAGTCACGGGCCAGCTCCCGGGAAAGATTGTCCAGAATAGCGACGGTGGGCGGAGCGCCCAGCGTGCCGCTGAACATCTTGGCGGCATCGGAATTTTTATCCAGCCGCAGCTTGGTATCCCCGTCATTGAACAGGCGGCTGTAAACGCCGCAGCCTATGGAAACATGGTCAAAACGCCGCTGGGCAAACAATTGAACCAGCGTAGACTGGAAAACAACTTTCGCTTCCGTCACCGTCAGCACCTGTTCACTCTCCAGCTTCAGCTTGCGGGCTTCCATCTCCACCACACGCTTTTCCAGGTATTTGTAACGGGGATTATTTTTCGCCGGATGATTGGAGGGAGTCCCCTTTTTCCCGCCCTTCTGGCCGGAGGGTGCACCGGAAATCGCCGTCACGCCGCTTTCCATCAGGCTCATCTTCTGGGCGTTGCTGCGGATTTCCCTCTCCACCGCCTCAAGCATCTTCCCCTTGTTTTTCCCATTGCTCCTGGCCTGCCACGCGGTGTAAATGGCTTGGCAGAGAGCGTCGGAAACGCCTCCGTCCAGCGGATTGCTGGAAGCGGCGGTCAACAGGTCCACTACCTGCCGCACCACATTATCCGCCGCCAGTTTTTCCTTGCGCATGGAGAGCGTTTCGTGGAGCTTTTCAAAAATTTTCTGATATTCCTTCGCATCTTCCGTGCTCTCCTCCGGCTGGCTCAGGTATTTGTTGAAACGCGCTTCAATCTCCCGGAAACTGCCCATATTCAACGTCGTTCCGTTGATGGTCACCGTGCCGTCCTGAGGGTTCAGGAAAGGCAGCTCATTGCCGTACAGGGACTTGGCATCCCCCTGCCTGGAAGGCTGGTAGGCATTCGGCTGAACGGCGGGAGGGGAGGCAGGAGGCGCGGCAGGCGCACCGCCGGCTGCAGGAGGGTTGTACATCATCTGCCCCAGCGCAGGAACCGCGCAGGCCAGAGTCATCAAAAAACAGCATTTCATAGGACGAGGGAGATTGTTTATTTAGGCTGAATGGATGTAGCTACGCACACGCCGCGCACCTTCGGATTGACGTCTTCCACCCGGAACTCTATCCTGTATTGCTGGTCCCGGTTGATGTTCAGTCCGTTCCTGGCCTCAGCAGAAACACAGACGGGAATGATGCACTCACGCCCGGAGGCGTCTTTGTACAAGAAGGCAATAAGCTCGGACTCGCCGCGCGGAAAACGGTCAATCACCGTTCCGTCCAGTGCATAGTTGTTATTGGAAAGCTGGGAGGCGTTCGCCGCCAGAATATCCAGAGGTATATCCGACCCGGCCTGAGGCTTCTCCCCGGCTCGGAACATGACAATCCCCACAATAACGGCCAGCACAAAAACCGCCGCCCCGACCGTCAAAACCAGTGCGGATGATGAGGAATTTTTCTTTTTTGCTGCACGCCGTCTCGACATAATTTTTGATGGAAGAAGTATATAACGGACTTCCCGCAAATGCACGCATTAAATTAAAGCTCCCAGCGCGAACGGCGGATTCCCGCGTAGGCGGCCGCAATGCCGCACGCAACATGCACGCCCAGAACAATATAACAAACCAGGGAGGGCGTCAGGTCCGTATCCAGCACATTCTTGACGGCGTGATATACGTCGTCCTTCAGGGCGGAGATGCTGCCGGACCACGCCCAATACGCGGAAATGAAGGGCCGTATGAAATCCTCCACATATTCCGGAAGCGCCAGCACCGCTCCGGAGAGAGGAAGCTGGAAACCCACCAGATAAATGCTCAGCAGGGAAGCCTGGTCCGCACTCCGGGCCAGGGCGGAAATGCCCAGGCATACAAAAGTCATGGCGGCGTTCGCCAAAATCAGGAACAGCAGATGCGTCAGGCCGCCGCCACGGTCCCAGAAAAAATCCACAAAGGCAAACATCCAGACGGATTGCACCAGCACCAGGACGCTCAGATAGGACAGCTTGCTCGCCAGGTAGGCGGAAGGCCTCATGCCCGCATACTTTTCCTTTTCCATGACGGCGCGTTCGCCGGCCACCTCGCGCACGGTACGGCCGGTATGTACGGCCACCTCGCGGGCGGCATTGTTGGACCCCATCAGCCCCAGCAGAATCACCTCAAACATGATGATGCCGGAGACGGCGGATCCCGTCTTCATGTTCAGCTGCTGGGCTTCCATATCCTTCTGGACAGTCTGGACATCCTGCGTGGCGGAAAGCCCCACGATTTGCCCGGAGCCCTTGTCCGTAAACATGGCTACCAGCACGGGAAACAGCAGCACCATGACCAATTGAAGAACCAACTGGGAACGGTCGCGGAAAAAGATGCGCCAGCGCCGCCCCAGCAGGCAAAAGAACTGGGTGAAAAATCCGGGAACTTCCGGAATGTTTTCCTCCACGGCCTTTTCCCGTTCCGTTCCGGATTCTCCGGAGGCCCCCTCCTTCTCCGCCTCCGCAAGACGGACGGCATCCGGATCCGGCAGTTCCCCGGAAAGAATTTTCTTTTCCCTTTCCTGTTCCAGACGGGAATAATAGGAATCCCGGTGCTTGCTCCAGGACCGGCTCCAGGAAGGGCCTTCACGATCCTGGAGCTTCGGGTAAATCTCCTCCAGCGAGGAAACGCCGAAGTAATGCAGCATGGTTTTCGGCGAACCGTGGTAAGCCACGCAGCCCTGGTGCATGACCAGGATGGAATCATACCTGTCCAGATGGGAAAGGCTGTGCGTGACGGAAATGACGATGCGGCCTTCCGAACGGGAGATTTCATGCAGGAGGAACACGATATCGTGTTCCGACCTGGGATCCAGTCCGGACGTCACCTCATCGCAAATCAGCAGCCGGGGATTGGATACCAGTTCCATGGCCAGCGCCAGTCGCCTTTTCTGGCCGCCGGAAAGAATTTTCACATCCCGGTCCGTAATCCCCTCCATTCCCGTTACCTCCAGGGCATTGTCAATGCTGTCGTCCAAATCGTCCACGGAATTGAACCGGCAACGGAGCCTGGCGGCGCTCTCCACATTCTCATCCACGCTCAGCTGGTCATAGGCAATGCTGAACTGGGGAACGAACCCGATTTCCGAAGGTTCAAAGTCTTCTTCAGCCAAATCATGGCCATTCCAGAAAAAACGCCCGCCCGTTTCCGCAATCATGCCCGCAATCGCCTTCAATAAGGTCGTCTTTCCGCAGCCGGAAGGACCAACGACCGCCATAAAATGACCGCGAGGGACATTAAAACTGACATTGTCCAATAATTTCAAAGGACCATCCGGTGTTTCTATCTCATACGTAATGCCGTTCGCCTGCAACATGGTTCTTTTACTTTAACGTATCAACTTCCGCATCATCAAGGAAAATCGGGCATTTGCACTCTATCCCGCCGGAAACGGAGAACATGCTCTCCGGGAACCTTCCCCGCCAGCCGCGGGAACGCTCCCGCGGTCAGGCTCCTCCTGCCCCCGCTCATTTCGGCATCCCCCGCGGCCGTATCCGTGCCGCAAGCCGGGCTGCACGGAATTCCCCCGAAAAACCGGATGGACAGACACAGCCCTCCCGAAAGGGAAGTTTGAAGCCTCCGGGAGCGTTTATTTCATCATCTTCCACACCGCCAGCCGTTTTTAAAACGGAAAATCCGCATCCCCCACCGGATCCACAGCTTTGTCCTCAAACTTTTTAACAGCTTTCTGCTGGGGATTTACGGCACGGACCACCAGCGCCCGGGGGGGCATTTCCCGCCGCCTTCCGAACTCGCATTTTTCCTCGCACAGATCGCAGGAGTTCCGGCGTTCGCGTTCCTCAGGCCGTTCCGCGGTAACGGGACAGGCGTGTTCGCACGCGCCGCAGCCGATGCACAGGGAAGGATCCAGCCTGGGCAGGCGGTGCTCCTGGCCGTCACGCCCGATATAGGGCACCGTGTAAAGGGCCTTGGTGGGGCAATGCTCCGTACAGGCTCCGCAATCCATGTCCTCCCGGGCAACCAGGCAGCGGCAAACGTAAAACCGGGCCACGGCAATGCGCGTAGTATCTTTTGTTATTCCCTCAGTATCCCTTTCCGCGGTAACAGGCATCCTGCGTATGGCCCCCGTGGGGCAGACTTCCGCACAGCGGTGGCAATCATAAAGGCAATATTTGGTGGCAAAATCCATCCGGGGTTTCATGAATCCCTTCAGGCCAAGCTGCAGGTATGAGGGCTGAAGCACATGGGTGGGACAGTTGGCAACGCACATCTGGCAGCCGGTGCAGATATCCAGAAAACGTTCCAGGGAACCGGCTCCGGGAGGAAGAACGCACTGGGTAGGGTCCAGCTTCCGGGCGGCATCTCCCCGGCATCCGGAAAAGGCGGCCGCAGCCAGCCCGACCGCAGTAGCCTCCAGGAACTGGCGGCGGGAACTCCCGGCAATGGAGGGAACCGCGGCGGAAGAAGAGGGAGCGGAAGCCGGGGGAACCTTCTTTTTTTGGGCCGGAATCTGTTGGCGGACCCTGGTAAACCAGCGGTAGCGTATTCCTCCCTCACTGCAGGAGCGCACGCAATCGTAGCACGCCACGCAACGTGAGGAGTCTATTTTGTATTCCTTCAGGTTCAGGCATTGCGCCTTGCAGGATTTGACGCATTTGCCGCATTTTTTGCAGGAGGCGGGATCAAAGCCCAGCCGGAAAAGGGAGATACGGGAAAGCAACCCAAGGAACGTGCCGACGGGGCATACCGTATTGCAATACAGGCGCCCCTTCCAGGCGCTCATGACGGCCACCAGGCCGAGCATGCCGGCGGAGGCCAGCAATACCGGGAAAGCCGCGGGGAAATAATCCATTTGAACCAGGTCCGCAGAAGAACTGTCCGCCGCCAGCAGGTTATTGCTCCAAATGGCGGCCGGCCATGCCAGCACATACATGATGCGCCCGAAAATGCTGTAAGGGTCCAGCCAATTCAGAGACAGACCGGCCAGCCCCGTCACGCAGCAGGCGGCCAGCAATGCCAGCACCCCATACCGCATCCACGGCACAGGCCGGGAGAATTTCAGGAAACGCTTCGGCGCCAGCCAGCGGCGGATTCTGAAAACAATATCCTGGAGAATCCCCAGCGGGCAGATGAAGGAACAGTATACGCGGCCGAACAGCAGCGTAAGCAGCAGCAAAACCCCCAGAATCACGGCGGAAACGGCGGCCCCGCTCAAGGTCCCCAGCACGGACGGCACCAATTGCCACCGCGCCAGGGAAAAGGAATCTTCCACCCCCTCTCCGCCCCCCGTCATGTTCGGCACGTTCCACGCGGGAATGTGGTGCAGAAAAGCGTATGCAATCCCAATAAAGAAAATGACGGCCACCGTCACGCGGAGCCACTTCAGAGGACTGACGAGAAAGGCTTTGATGACTGACATATTTATCATAAACCCGCCGGAGGCGGAAAGTTGGCCCTCCACCGCGTCATCCGCAGACGGGAGAAGGAGCCGCCGCGTCAGGCCATGCTGATACGGCGGATATGAAGCCTGGAAAGGTCGGCGACGCCCAGCCCCATTTCCTCCCCAAGCTGCACATGGCGAATTTTTCCGGTCTTGTTCAGCAGGGCGGCGCCCGCAGCGTCAATGGCCACGATGTCACGGGAAGCCAGAAGGGTTTTGCGCTCCACCAGATCATTCGTATCCTTCCCCACGGGGCCATTGCGCACCATGGGCATGTAAGCGTCCAGCACGCACAGGTCCGGCTTGCGGAAATACACGGCATCCGCGATGCACTGGTGCAGGTCGTTCTTATGCATGGCCCCGCGGTCCCAGACGGTGCCCATGACATTCTTCATGCAGGCGGTCATCTCGGAACCGCTGTGGTGCTTGAGGGGCGGGCAGGTGATGTAAACATCCGCCTCCAGCACGGCCTTATGCACCTTGGCGGAGGTGAATTTCCGGGCTTTCGGGTTTTCCGTCTGCACGTACTGGCTCTCATTGCCGCCGTCCACCATTACGCCGCCGGCCTTCTCTACGGCCTCTTTCACGCCGCTGCCCTCATAGGCGCCGTTGTGGCAGCAGTGGTCAAACACCCTTACTTCCTTCGCTCCGGCCTGCCTGCACAGCTCCACCAGCGTGGCGACGGTTTCAGGATGTGTGTTGGCGCCGAATTCCGGAGCCTTGTTCCAGCCGATGTTCGGCTTGATTACGACGGTCTGGCCCGGCTTGACGAAGGCCTGCATGCCGCCCAGCGTCTCCACGGCCTTCCTGACCATCTCCGCACGGGTGCCGTTGCGGACGGCCACCAGATCCGGAATGCCGGAAGCCGCCGGAGCTCCGGCCTCCTGGGCGAACAGGGAATCCATGTCCGATATGGCCGCCAGCGCCCCTGCGGCGGCAGTCCTTTTCAAAAAAGTGCGTCTGTCAGTCATCTTCATGCCAACGTCTGTGGTTTATCCCCGCATGCGGGAACACGCAGAAGGTTTTATGCCTCTTCCTAACACATGCCCTGCCAAAAAACAACCTGTCATTCTTCCCGCACCGGAATTTCATAAACGAATTGTCATACAGGCAGAGCTTCTGTACAACCCGGTCATGAAATGTTCCCTGCTCAGCCGCCCCATGACCTGCGCTCATGACTGGATCAGCCGTGTCGTCTTCCCCGGGGACGCAGTCGTGGACGCCACGGCGGGCAACGGGCATGATACGGTTTTCCTGGCCCGGCTGGCTGGCCCTTCCGGCCAGGTGCACGCCTTTGACGTGCAGGAAGAAGCCATCCGCGCCACCAGGGAGCGTCTGGAGAAGGAAGGGCTGCTCACCCCTTCCGTCCGGCTCCAT
>OMFR01001059.1_pt1 | contig 12007 bp, 8 predicted proteins | sample 1645691 | NCBI WGS metagenome assembly OMFR01 (sample SAMEA103958132, study PRJEB25191) | human gut metagenome | biome: human-associated habitat [ENVO:00009003]; feature: intestine environment [ENVO:2100002]; material: feces | place: Germany | collected 2013/2015
CCTCGACGACGATCTCCGTCAGATCGCCCTTCTTGTCCTTGGGTTCGGTCGCCTTACCCTTGGGGCGATCCGAACAGGTCTTGTAGGCCATCGCGCGGAAAGAGAGGTTCAGATCGCCCGTTGCGTTCAGCGCCGGCGTGAGCAGTGCCCCCGCCTTATTCTCATACTCTGCCCGCTTCACGGCCTGCGACTCGACATAACCGATCTGGGCATAACCCGGACGCTGATGAACGTTGGTGCCCGAAAGTCCGTTTTTCAGCACGGCGTCCCATTCCGAGATGTCGCTGCCGCAATAGTTCAGCATGGCAGCCAACTTATCGCCGTAGAGGTAGTCCAACCCTTCGGTCAACCCGTCGAAAGGCTCGAAATAAACCGCTCCGGCCGGTTTCGGTGTACTGAATTTCGGCACGGCCTCAATCGCGACGCACGAATGCAGGCGCGAATCCGAATTGTATCCAGCCGTACCGCCGTTGCAACTGACGTTGTCTGTCGGATAAAGTTTCAGTAGCAGCGTCTGGCCCTTCATCAGCCGCAACTGCGGCGTCAGGGTCACCGTAAAATAATAGAAATAGCCGCTGCTCGCAATCGCCCCGGGAATCGAGATGGCTGTCGAGCCGTCGGAGGGAGTGACGTACTCCGTGCCGTCGGTCGAATAGGCCACCGCCCAGTTCTTCGGAGCGCCGCCCGTTCCCGACATACCGAATGAGATGCGGAACGATGCAGGCATATCCTCGGCCAAAGGCACGGTCAGCAGGAAATAGGAGTCCTGACCGTAAACCATCGACTTGGCCGGAATGTTGTCATGCGCGGCCTCATCGGCCCAGTGCGTCAGCCGGAAATGGCTGCTGTTCGACGTCGGGGCCACCTTTGCCGTCAGCACGACGCATTTGGTGACATCCTTGTCCTCGACCTTGAAGTCTGCCCCCAATTTGTCGAACGTGCCATCGGTCACCGTCACGTACTTGCAATCCTTGTTGGCCTGCGAGGCGGCGTAGAACGAGAAGACATAGGGCAGCCTGATTCCAACCTGGGCGCCGAAGCGCAGCCCGGTGAGTTCCTTGTCCCCGGCCGTGCAGGGGCGGATCGCATAGGCGCCGTCCTGCGGCACAACGATTCCCTTGAGCACTCCGCTACCCGTCGGCGCAGGATCAATGCCAAACGAGGAAGCCTGCGAAGCCACCAGCCGGAAACGGTTGTTGTCGGGGTCCTGCATCGACAGATCGTCCTTGAGCGTTATACCGTTCAGCGAACCGCCTTCCGGCACGTAGACCTGGGAATAAATGCCTGCATACATCGACTCGTAGGCTCCCGACCGAAGCTCCTCGTAGGTGATCTTCAAGGCTTCGATCTTCACCTGCGTCGTCTCCGTGCGGCTCACCTTGTCGTCCGCGGCGGGTTTCACCTCCATCACGCCGGTTTCGGGATTCACCCTGACGACCGCCCCCTTCAGGTCGATCTCCAGCTCCTCGCCCGGCTTGCGGTAGAGCACCTCGTCGGTGCGGAGCGTAATGCCGCAGTTGGCTTTCAGGGCGCTCTGGAGCGCGATGCAGTTGTCGTAATAGTTATTGTCCTGGACGCTCGACACCACGATTCCGCGCATCTTCACGTCCTGCGTCACGGAGTAGTCGCCGTCGGCGGCCAGTTTCCGCAGATCGGGGATCGAGAGATACCCCTCGGCCGTCGCCGAAGCCTGCACGAAGGACAACTCCTCCACGACCGCGGCATTCCGTTTGGCCGCAACGCGTATCGTCAGCGCACGGGAGCCGGAAGTATTGTTTTCGGCAATGGACACCGCCACGGTCGCCATGCCCGTGGCCTCGGTCTGCGAGAGTTCGGCCCACGAGGTGTCGTCGCCCGCGACGGAGATCGTCCAGTCGCAGTTGGCCTCGACGTCGAACGAGAGCGTCGTGGCGAACGACGGCGCGAGAATCGCGTGCGTGTTCAGCGCTACCCGCTGCATCGGCAGCGCCACGTCGTCCTTGCACGCTCCGGCCGCGAGCAGCAGCGCGAAGGCCGCCGCCGCCCGGAAAAAGCTATTCAAGAGTCTGTTTTTCATAATCGCTTACTTTTTGAGGTCTACCAGTACGGGAAGGTGGTCGGAGACCGTCATCACGTTGATCTCCTCGTACGAGGGCACGGCGGTGCGCAGCACCTCGTACGACGGCGAATTGCCCGTGTAGACGAGCACATAGTCGATGCGCGACGGCGAAGAGGTGTTCACGAAGGTATTGGCCGAGGTGCTGATGATCTTCCACGATTCGAGCGCCGCTGCCGGAAGCTTCGACGTGTTGAGGTCCCCCGCCAGGTAGATCGGCTTGGTATAGGCGGCGTAGTTGGCGGCGATATACTCGGTGATGATCTCGAACGACCGCTGGCGGTTCTCGTCGCTCTGGTGGCAGAAGTGCGTGGCGATGAAGATGTAGCCGTCGAACTCCGCGAGGAAGAACTTCCGCGCCTCGGTTCCCGGCAGATCGCCCGCATAGGTGTTTTTAGGCGCCGTCTTGCAGAGGATGCCGATGCCGTAGTCGCCGCCGCGGTAGCTGATCGTCTTGCAGTAGTAGGGCCTGCAACTGGTCGGTCTGATGCCACGTGGTGTTCTTGTCCAGTTCCTGCAACGCGATCACGTCGGGGTCCATCAGCGAGATGACCTTGGCCGTGTTGTTGTAGTTCGCGCGGTCGGTCCCGGAGTTCTGGGTCCATCCCTCGCAGCGGTGGGTGTTGTAGGTCGCCAGCCGCACCGAGTTGGGCAGGCGGTCGTAACCCTGTCCGTCGTAGGGATTGTCGGGTGCGTCGGAGGTCATGTCCCCGAAATCGAAGTCGGAGTTGTCGCCCTCCAGCCCGGAGCAGGCCGCCCCGGACAGCGCCAGGCAGCAGCCGGAGAAGGCGAGCAGTATGAATCGCTTGATTTTCATAATCATTCTTTTTTTCAGGTTAGAAATTCAGGCCGTCGTTCCAGCCGGGGTTCTGCGTAATGGCGCCCTGGGTCAGCACCCGGTCGTCGGTGGGCACGGGATAGAGGTAGTCGCGCTCCTCGTTCCACGAACGGGCGTAATCCGTATGGATAATGATGTAGCCGCTGTCGCCCCCGCTCAAGAAGATCTCCTTGTTCAGCTCGTAGACCGCCGGGGCCGAGGTCGCGGGCTTCGAGCCGGACCAGATGCAGACGTCGTCCACGCCGTCGTTGTTCAGGTCGTAGGACCCCGTGCCGGGGAAATACAGCCCCGTGAAGGGTTTTTCGAAACGCTTGCCCTCCTTCCAGCGCATGATGTCCCAGTAGCGGAGGTTCTCCATCAGCAGTTCGACGGTGCGTTCGCGGCGGATTTCGAGGATCACGCCCTTGTTGTCGCCCGTCACATTGGCATAGCCGGTCTCCGGCGAAGCCAGATAGGGGTCGGGCGAGGCGTTGGCCTTCGTGAGCGAGAGGTTGGCGACGCCCGCACGGTCGCGCAGCGGCTTGATCGCAAGGTCGATGTCTTCCTGCGTGAGGGTTCCCAGCTCGGCCTTGGCCTCGGCGTAGTTGAGCATCACCTCGGCGGCGCGCAGCAGCGGCAGGTCGTTCGTCGAAGCGTTGTACGAATCGTACTTGGCCGACTGGAGGTACTTCACCAGCTGGTATCCGGTCATCGTCGCCGCAAGGTTCGGGGCCGACAGCGCCGTGTCGTCGATGCGCTTGTACCCGGGCGTGCGGACCGTCTGTGCGAAGCGGCCGTCCCGGTTTTTGCTCTCCTCGGGGAGCTGCATCGTCTCCCAGCCGGGCTGCGAGGTGAAGGGCGTGCCGTCCTTCATCAGATACATGTTGGCGATGTTCTTCAGCAGGCCGGGGCGTCCCATCGTGATGCTCGTGAGGTAGCCGTTGACGTCGTGCTTCAGACCGATAGCCGTGTTGTAGGCCCGGGCGAGCACGATTTCGGTGTCGAGGGCCTTGAGCGACGAGAAAAGGTTGAGATACGGCGTCGTTCCCGTCGTGTAGACCGAGTATCCGCTCTCGTCGGTGAAGCGCTTCGACGCCGTCGCACAGGCCGTAAGATAGCTTTCCCAGTCCTTCAGCCCGTGATACTTGCGGAAGGTTCCCTCGAACAGGCAGACGCGGCTCTTGAGCGCCAGCGCCGCCCAGCGCGTCACGCGGTAGACCGACCTTTCGACGGGCAGGTTGGTAACGGCGAAATCGAGGTCTTCGATCACCTTCTGCATCACCATCTCGCGCGGATCGCGGCCCTTTTCGAAGAGCAGCGGGTCGCCGGCGTCGATCGGACGGTCGACCCAGGGCACGTCGCCGTAATGCTTCACCTTCTCGAAGTAGAACCACGCCCGGAAGAAGCGCGCCACGCCCTCGTACTCGAGCCGCACGTGCTCGTCGGCACAGTTGGAGGAGTATTGGAGGAAGAAATTGATGTCGCGCAGCTTCTCCCACTTCCAGGAGCCAGCCGTCGCGGGCACGGTGCGGTTGCCCAGCACCTCGCTCGTGAGCGTGGTCTTGGCGATGATGTCGGCCGTCTCGCCGTAGATGGTCCCGGCGGAGGGGAACATCGTGTAGAAATCGTTGGTGTAGAGCTGACACTCCTCCTCCGTGTGGAAGAAGTTATCGGGAGTGAGCCGGTCCTTCGGGTAGCGGTCGAGCGCGTCCTCGCAGCTGCAAAGTCCGCACGCCGCCACACCGGTCAGTATATAAAGAATGTATTTTTTCATAACGGCAATCGCTTTAGAAGGTTAAGTTCAGACCCACGGAATAGGTCCTGCACCAGGGATAGACGTTCGACTTCTTGTCCGAATCGGCGGCAGCCTGCTCGGGATCGAGGAAATCGTTTTTCAGGGCGCTCCACGTGGCGAGGTTCTCGCCGCTGAAGTAGACACGGCACTCCTTGATGCCGACCTTCGAGGTCAGCCGCTTGGGAATCGTGTAGCCGAGGGTGAGGTTTTTCAGCCGGCAGTAGGCCAGATTTTGCAGGTAACGGTCGTTGGTATAGTAGGCCGTGCCCTGCGTCGAGTTGAGCGACGTATAGGCGCGGGCGCGCGGGAGATAGGCGTCGGGATTGCTCTCGCTCCACACCTGACTCATAAAATTCTTCGGAATGAAGGTCGCATAGGGACGGCTGTACGGCCCCCAGAAGCGCAGGTTGTCCGCGCCGGGATACCAGTCGAGCCGGCCGATGCCCTGCATGAACACCGAGAGGTCGAATCCGTACCACGAAAGGTTGAGCGTGAGTCCGTACTGGTAGCGGGGCGACGAGTTGCCGATCACGCGGCGGTCTCCCGGGTCTTCCAGCGTTCCCTTGCCGCCGTCGACGATACCGCTTCCGTCCAGGTCGAGGTACTTGATGTCGCCTCCGCGAACGCCCTTTCCATAGGCTCCCGTCGCGGAATAATATCCTGCGGCGACCTTCGAAAGGTCCACGCGCGAAGCGTACTCGGCGGCCTCCTCGTCGTTGCGGAACAGCCCGTCGACCTTATAGCCCCAGATTTCGCCGTACTTCTTGCCCACATAAGGGCCTCCGATCAGCCCCGAGGGGTTGTCGCACTTGGTGTACTCGGCCGTGTAGTCCGAGAACGTCCCCGTGATGCCGTAGCTGAAGGTGCTTCCGGCGAGTTTGAACGAGTCGCGCCAGCCCAGCACCAGTTCGTAACCTTTCGTACGGAGGTTGTTCGAGTTGACCTGCGGTTCGTTGGCGCCGTAGATCGAGGGCAGCGACTTGCCCTTGCCCAGGATGCCCTTCGTGTCGCGGATGTAGAAATCGGCCGTCAGCGAGAGACGATTGCTGAACATGTTGAGATCCGCGCCGAGGTTCTTCGAGATGACCTTCTCCCAGGTCTGGTTGCCCGACACGGGATCGCTCACCGTGGCGTGCTGGCCGAGAATCGTACCGTCGAACGAATAGTCGCCCATCGAGCCCTTGGTCGTGATGGTCTGGATGAAGTCGTAGTAACCGATCTGCTGGTTGCCGAGCGAACCGTACGAAAGTCGGATCTTGAGGTTGTCGACCGTCTTGCGCAGCGGTTCGAAGAACGCCTCCTCGCTGATGCGGTATGCCGCCGAGAACGAGGGGAAGAAGCCGTAACGCTTGCCGCGCGGGAAACGCGACGTACCGTCGTAGCGTCCGTTGACTTCGGCCAGGTACTTGCCCTTGTAATCGTAAGCCGCGCGGTAGAACCAGCCCATGATGGCGTATTCGTTGCGGCCTCCGTTGAGCGTGAAGTTGGTCGTGCCCTTGGCGAGGTTGAAGTCCGAGAGGTCCTCGGACAGCAGTCCGTCGTTGGCCGCCGTGAGGTCGCGGTAATACTTGGCCTCGTAGTTGTAACCGGCGATCAGCGTCAGGTTGTGCTTCTCGCTGAAGGTCTTGTTGTAGGTTCCGTAGACGTCGGCCACATAGTAGTTCTGGTCCCAGACGACCTCCTTGTACTTGTTGGGGAAGCTTCCTTCGGGTTCGGTCATCACCTCGCCCGGATACTGCGAATACTGGACATTGACGCTGCGGTAGTCGTTGTGGAGGTATCCCTGCGTATAGCTGAAGTCGGCCTTTACGTTGAAGTTTTTGTGCAGTTTGAACGTGGCTTCGAACGTCGTGGTGATCTCCTGCGTCTTCTTGTTGCCGAAGCTCTTGCCCTTCTGCATCATGGCGCTGTAACCGTCCATCAGGTAGTGGGTCGACGACTGGGTCATCGAGGTGTGCGACACGGCCGTACCGTCGGGATTCACCGGCACGAACGACGCCAGGGCGTGCAGCGTGGGTTTGCGGAAGTTGTTATACTCGTCCTCGTAACCGTAATACTTGTAGTTCGACTGGAAGAACTTGGTGTTGCTGGCGATGGTCAGCCAGGGTTTGATCTCGGCCTGGAGCTTCACGCGGAAGTTGTAGGACTTGAACATGTCCGGCTCGATGCGGTTGACGCCCTTCTGCTGGTAATAGCGTCCGCTGACCATGTAGGAGAGCGCCTTGGTTCCGCCCTTGATGTTGATGTTGTGGTCCCACGTCGGGCGGCTGTCGTCGTAGAGGTAGTTGTACCAGTCGAAGTTGGCCAGATAGACGTACTGCTGACGGCCGTTGCGCCTGTCGGTGACGACCCACGGACGCGCCGGGTTCTCGGTCTTGTCGTTGCGCCGCTCCCAGAGAGCCTTGTAGTCGGCCTCGGTGTAGGAGGTGTAGGGGGTGTTCTGCGTGGCCATCATAAAGAAGTCGGCGATCTTGGCCGAGTAGTATCCGCGCGTCTCGTAGTCGGTCGAGGTCGTGGGGCTGGAGACGGAGAAATAGCCGTTGTACGACACTTCGGCCTTCTCGTTGTACTTGCCGCTCTTGGTGGTGATCAGGATGACGCCGAAGGCTCCGCGTGCGCCGTAGATGGCGGCGGACGAAGCGTCCTTCAGGACCGTGATCGACTCGATGTCGTTCGAGTTGATGCGGTCGGGATAGGTCTCGACGCCGTCGATCAGCACCAGGGGGCTGCCGCCGTTGGGCGAGGTCGTACCGCGGATGTTGTAGGTCGCTCCGGCTCCGGGCTGTCCCGACGAGAGCGTCACGTTGAGGTTGGGGATCACGCCCTGCAAGGCGCGGCCCACGTTCGACACGGGACGGTCTTTCAGCTCCTTCTGCGACACGGTGGCCACGGCTCCCGTGAGGTTGGCCTTCTTCTGCACGCCGTATCCCACCACGACCACCTCGTCGATGCTCTGCTGGGCGTAGGTCAGCACCACGTCGAAGAACGTGCGGCTTCCGACCGCCGATTTGTAGGTGTCGAAGCCGATGAACGACACTTCGAGCATGGCTTCGGCCGTAAGCGCCGGGAGGGTGAGCGTGAAGCTGCCGTTCATGTCGGTCGATATGCCCCGGGTCTGCCCGGCATCGGTCACGAGGACCGTGGCGCCGATCACGGGCGCACCCTTCTCGTCCTTGACGACGCCCTTCACCGTCTGGCGCTGGGGCGCGGCGTCCTTGACGAGGATGATCCTCCGGTTCTCGAAACGGCACGAGCAGTCGGGCAGCATCTGCCGCACCACCTCGGACACGGGCTTGCGCACGGCCGCGACGGACACGATCCGCTTGAGGTCGAAGTCGCCGTTATTGTAGAAAAACGTGTAATTGGTCAGTCGCTCTATCTCTTTCAAAACCTGTTCGACAGAGACGTTTTCCTTGGCAATGCTAACCGTGGGGGGGGGAGTTTGCGCCCGTCCTCCCGTGGTCAGAAAAAGCAATAGCAGGGCTGCACCAAGGATTTTAGCTTGGATAAGTTTACGCATGGGTTTGTAATTTAGGTAATGGTCGAAACGGCCGGAACGGATTCTGCGTTCCGGAAGTGAAAGCGGGAAAGTCCGGGTCCTTTTTACATAGGCGCGTAATTTTTAGGAATTTTTCGGTTGTTTGGGAATGATCGTTATGCGCCGCCCTGCGCAGACGTAGTCCATCTCCACGACGAGCGACATGGCTTTCAGAATCTCCTCGATACTTTCGTTGCGGATCAGCTTGAACGACATGCGCACCTGCCGGGTCCACGCCTCGGGAGCGTCGATCTCGACGGCGTACCAGCGTTCGAGGTTGGTGAGAATGTCGGCCAGCGAGGTGTCGTCGAACGACAACGAGCCGCCCATCCACTGCGAGTAGTTGCGCGTCGAGACCCGCGAGCGCGAGGCGCGCCCCTCCTTCCTGTCGAACACCAGCCTGTCGCCGGGTTTCAGCGTCACGGGCGCCGGCAGACGGCCGCCGTAGGCGCGGATGCTGCCGTTGCAGAGAATGGCCTCCGTGGTCGCGAACTCGGCGTAGTTGATCACGTCGAACTCCGTGCCGAGCACCTCGATGTTCATATCCTCCATCTGCAGGATGAACGGCGTTTTCTTGTTTGTTATTAGCTGCCATGATTTCCGCTGGAAGTATTGAAGTCATAGGGCAAGGACCTGCCACATGTTATAAACTAACACCACAAACGTTTGTTACAAGTTATTTCGACTTAGAATCATACTTTCGGAAAGAAGTTGATGAGCGTGAAATTCAACAAGCTTTCAATTTCAGTCTTATTCCTGATATATTGCCTAATGTTGACCCTTTCACGATGGACGAACGGAAACATTTAACGGCTCTTCAAGAAACGTTTAGAAGAAATGTATTAGAAATGACAGACGGAGAGTACCGGAAAGAAATGGAAAGGTTAGGTGTGGATCTTAGTTGGAAGTCTTCTCAAATTGAAGGGAACACATATAATCTTCTTGAAACGGAAAGACTTTTGCTGGAAAAAGAAGAAGCAAAAGGTAAAACTAAAGAAGAAGCCATTATGCTACTAAATCACAAGGAAGCTCTTGATTTTATTTTAGATAATCCTGATTATCTTCAGTATTTATCAATAAGAAAGATTGAAGACATTCATAGTATCCTTATTAAAGAACTGGGAGTTGAGCGTCATATTCGTTCTCGGCGTGTTGGTATTACGGGTACGAATTATCGTCCACTTGATAATGAATATCAAATAAGAGAAGCTATGGAAGACACTTGTCAATTAATTAATAATAAGCAGAGTATCTTTGATAAAGCTTTCCTAGCTTTAGTTCTGTTATCTTACATTCAGCCATTTGCTGATGGTAATAAACGTACTGCCCGTATAACAAGTAATGCAATACTTATAGCCAACGGTTATTGTCCTTTATCATTTCGTTCAGTTGATTCTATCGACTATAAGAAAGCTATGTTAGTTTTCTATGAACAAAATAATATATATCCATTTAAGAAAATATTTATAGAACAGTTTGAATTTGCTGTGAATACATACTTTTGAATTTATCTGTATATTGATGGTTGTTCCAACGATAACATTATTATAAATATAATAATTATGTTCATAATAAATTTGTAATGCTTCCTGTTTTAATACAAGATTGTTCATTCCGTCTGCAGTAATTTTCTCCTGAAAGCCGGAAGTTTCTGAAAGACTTTTATCTTTGCAACTATAATACATACGGCACTATGAAAAAAGTGATTCTGATTTTTGTGACAATTGTCCTTTCCGGTCTGCTTTATGCAAAAGATAATAAGAGTACCGATGCGTTACTTCGTGAGATTGATGGTATCATTAAAAACCGTCAGACCTATGGAGCGGAAAAGGAGGCGCGTATCGCTGACCTGAAGAAATTGTTGGCGGAGGCTACTTCCGATGAACAACGATATGGTTTTTGCGGACGTCTTTTCGATGAATACCGGGCTTATAATCTGGATTCGTCTTTTGTCTATGCTCAACGGAAAGAGGAACTGGCGCATCGCATGGATAAACTGGATTATCTGGATGATGCTGCCATGAATATGGCGGAAGTGATGGGAACTACCGGAATGTATAAAGAAGCGTTGGAACTATTGGGGCAGATTAATAAGAAAACGTTGCCCGATTATCTCTATGGTTACTATTATCATCTGTATCGCACTATTTACGGATTGATGGGAGATTATGCCGTTACGGAGAAAGTCAAGAAAGAGTATTATCGAATGACGGATCTGTATCGTGACTCTCTTCTGCAGGTCAACGCTTCCGACTCTTTGGGGCACGTATTGGTGATGGCGGATAAGTGTATCGTACATGCTCAATACGATGAAGCCATCCGTATGCTGATGGAATATTACAACAAACCTTCTTTGGATGACCATTCAAAAGCAATGCTTACTTATACTCTCTCCGAGGGTTACCGGTTGAAAGGCGACAAGCAGGGGCAAAAACATTACCTGGCTCTTTCGGCCATTGCCGACCTGAAATCGGCAGTAAAGGAATATGTATCTTTGCGCAAACTCGCTTCTCTTGTCTACGATGAAGGGGATATTGACCGTGCCTACAATTACCTGAAATGCTCCTTAGAGGATGCCACTCTTTGTAATGCCCGCCTTCGTACGTTAGAAATCTCGCAAGTCTTTCCTATCATTGACCAGGCTTACCAATTGAAAACCAAACGGCAGCAGCAGGAGATGAAAGTATCATTGATTTGTATCAGTTTGCTTTCCGTATTTTTGTTGGTTGCCATTTTCTTCGTTTACAAACAGATGAAAAAGGTTGCTGCCGCACGTCGCGAAGTGGTCGATACCAATACGTTGCTGCAAGAACTGAACGAAGAACTTCACGACTCTAATTCGCAACTGAAAGAGATGAACCATACGCTTTCGGAAGCCAACTATATCAAGGAGGAATATATCGGCCGATATATGGACCAATGCTCCACTTATCTCGACAAGATGGATTTATACCGTCGTTCCCTAAATAAAATTGCCGCTGCCGGAAGAGTGGAAGAACTATATAAAGCCATTAAATCTTCTCAATTTCTTGACGAAGAACTGAAAGAGTTTTATGCAAATTTCGACATGACTTTCCTGCAACTCTTCCCCAATTTTGTGGAGGAATTTAATGCGCTGCTCACAGAACCCATGCAACCCAAACCGGGAGAACTGTTGAACACCGAACTCCGTATCTTTGCCCTTATCCGGCTGGGGATTACGGACAGTACCAAGATAGCGCAATTCCTCCGTTATTCCGTGACTACTATTTATAATTACCGGACCCGTGTCCGTAACAAAGCTTTGGGAGAAAGAGATGAATTTGAGACTAAAGTAATGCAAATAGGGAAGGTGGAAGAATAAGAAAATCACTACTTTTTTAGTCTGACTTCTATTTTATAACGTTCTTATATTTAGTGGTTTATGCTGTGAGATACTGTATAAATCACTATATTTTTGCTATCTGCTTTAAGAAGCAGTATGAAATGTGGATACTTTTGTTTCACGGTCATTTCAGCAATGACACAGAGAACGAAAACAGTAACCCTAATATTAACTTTAAATTAATGTACATGAAACAGAGTATGAAGTCGAAAGGCTTTGAACGCCGCCTCTTATTAATAATGTGGGGCTTGTTCCTATCTCTTAGTGCATTCGCACAACAGATTTCAATAAAAGGACATGTAGTAGATGCCACGGGTGAACCGGTGATCGGTGCCAGTGTGGTAGAAGGACGTACAACGAATGGTACGATAACCGATGTAGACGGTAATTTCTCATTA
>OMFR01001090.1_pt1 | contig 11662 bp, 8 predicted proteins | sample 1645691 | NCBI WGS metagenome assembly OMFR01 (sample SAMEA103958132, study PRJEB25191) | human gut metagenome | biome: human-associated habitat [ENVO:00009003]; feature: intestine environment [ENVO:2100002]; material: feces | place: Germany | collected 2013/2015
TGTGGAAGCAAATTTTGCTTCCACACTTTTGCATTGCTTCCACAGCGTCTGTAATGCCGATGAATAGAGGGATACAAGGAGCGGGTGGAAGTGTGGAAGCAAAAATGATGAAAACTGTTATGAAGAAACAACAGTTGTCTTGATTGTTTAGCTAATCACAAAGTTTTGAGTTTACTGTTTTTTGAAGCTATTGAAATATTCTTTTACATAGACTTTAGTACTTTCGCTAATAAAATGACAATGTAGAGTAAATGCTTCATTGAAAGCAGCTAGGATGATAGATGTTGACAAAAGATATTCTTCATATAAGAGGAAGAATCATTTAAAATCTTTAAGCAACGTATTAACTTTATGATATATATATGATAACCAAGTCATTAATCCAACAAATAGTATCACAGCAGTAAGGTTTTATACATTGTACCCCTATACATACACCTTGTGAGAAAGGAAATTTCGCTATAGTGATTTCTATTACATGGTATAATCGCTTGATTATTAATAAAATAAGAGTGTTGTAGTTCCGCGAAAACTCTGGTAATTTCGTACATCGGCATGCAGACTCAAGAGGTTACAATTAAGCCGCATGTACGGGTTGTCATGCAGAGTGATACTGAACTTTTGGATGAAGTTGTAGTTGTTGCCTATGGTACTGCTACAAAAAGATCCTTCACAGGTTCCGCTACTGAAATTAAAGGAGACCGTATTGCTAACAAAAATCCGTCCGAATTATCTAAAGCGCTAACCGGTGAAGTAGCAGGTGTACAAGTTATTTCAACTAGTGGACAACCCGGCTCAAATGCAAGCATCAGAATTCGCGGTTTAGGTTCTGTAAATTCAAGCCGTGCTCCGCTGTATGTAGTGGATGGAATCCCCTTTGGTTCAGATTTAAGTGGAATTGATCCTTCAGACATAGAGTCAACTACCGTATTGAAGGACGCAACAGCAACAGCTCTATATGGTTCAAGAGCTGCCAATGGAGTAATTTTGCTGACCACCAAAAGAGGTAAAAAAGGAAAAACGCAGGTTGAGGCAAATGTAAAATATGGTATCAACACCCGTATAATTCCTCTTTATGACACGATGGAAAATCCTGAAAGGTTTCTTGAACTGACATGGGAAGGTATTAAAAACAAATATATGTACCGCGCGAACAATCCTAAGGATGAAGCTACTGCCAAACAATATGCAAGCGAAGACCTTTTTGATGCAGATTACGGTATTGCCCCCGTATATAATATGTGGAAGGCTGAAGGTAAAAATCTGATAGATCCTGTTACTGGAAGAATGAAGGCAGGTGTAGTCCGCAAATTTACTCCGGAGAAATGGGAAGATTATATTTTCCGTACAGGAGAAAAAGTAGAAGCCAATGTTAAGATATCAGGAGGTAGCGACAAGTTATCACATTATACCTCTTTCGGTTACTTGAAAGATGAAGGATACTATATAGGTTCGGATTTTGAACGTTTTAATGCCCGTTCCAATCTGTCTCAAGACATCACCTCATGGTTGAAATCAAATGTTAATATGGCTTATAGCTATATGGAACTGAATAAGCCCGGTCAAGGTGACAACATGAACAATGGTTTCCAATTCATTAATTTTATGCCTTCCATATTTCCGGTATTCCAACGTGATGCAGATGGCAATAAAATAAAGGATAATGTGGTCGGAGGATATCTGTATGATTATGGTATGGCTGAAGGTTATGGACGTCCTTACGCTTCAGGCGTAAATCCAGCCGGAGCGATTCAACTGGACAAGAATGAGTACCAGTCTCATTCATTCAACGGAAATGCCATGTTTGAAGCAACTTTCTTGAAAGACTTCAAAGGAACGGTAAACTTTGGATTGCAATATCTTGGTACAAAAAACAATGAATTGACAAATCCATATTATGGTGATGCAGAGGGGTTAGGACGTATTTTCAAAAACATGAGTACATTCTTCAGCTTCACGTCAAACCAGATATTGTCATGGAAGAAAAGTTTTGGTGTGCACAATCTCGATGCATTCGTTGCGCATGAATCTACATTCTACAAGTCATCTGACAACTATGGCCAGAAATCAAAGATTGTTCGTCCTAACAATACAGAATGGTCTAATGCTGTAATTATGGACTATATGGATTCTCAAACCTACGGGTTTGACATGGAAAGCTACTTCGGACAAATTAGATATGATTATAACGATAAATATTTCTTTCATGGAACATTAAGACGTGATGGTTCATCACGTTTTGCCAAAGGGCAGAAATGGGGAACATTCGGTTCTATCGGCGCCGCCTGGGCCATCACTAACGAAAATTTCATGAAAGACGTGAGCTGGTTGAAGAATTTGAAATACAAGTTAAGTTGGGGTGTGTTGGGTAACCAAGACTTTATCACCAATCCTACCATTGCAGGTTATTATCCTTACAATGATTTGTATACGATCGGTAACCTGAATGATGAAATCAGTTTTAGCTTTAAATATAAAGGTAATCCTGATTTGACATGGGAACGCAGCGAAACATGGAATACTGGTATCGAGTTTAATATAGCCGATATTTTGGAAGGTGAAGTGGAATACTACAATAAGACTACCAAAGATATGTTGTTCCTAAAGCAAGTATCTCCATCGCTGGGATATGCACAATACCCCGTCAATGACGGTAAAATGGTCAATAAGGGTCTCGAATTTTCTTTGGTGGCACATCTTGTGAAAACGAATGATATAAGTCTTGATTTACGTGTTAATGGTGGACATTATAAGAATAAAATGACCCAGATGCCTATGGATGATACCACAGGAAAAGAAAAGCCATTGGAGATACAAGGTGCTTACGGATGGTCGAAAGGACATTCTCTGTATGATTTCTATATAAGAGAATATGCCGGTGTAGATCCAGAAACCGGTATGGCATTATACAACTCATACTATAATGTAAAAGCCGATGGAAGCAAGGACTTGATTACAGATATGGTAACTTACCAGCAAAACAATAAGATAGAGCGTTTGGAAGTAGAAAAGACCTCCGATTATAACAACGCAACTAAGAAATATGTCGGGAAATCAGGTATTCCGACTTTACAAGGGGGATTCGGTTTTGATTTAGCTGTTAAAGGTTTCGAATTAAATACGACTTTCTCCTATAGCTTAGGAGGATATGCTTACGACGGTGTATATGCTACATTAATGTCTAACAATACACCTGGTAGTGGAAACTGGCATAATGACATTGAAAATCGTTGGCAAAAGCCGGGTGATATAACAGACGTGCCACGTTTAACTTCCGGATATGACGAATATACAAATGCATCTTCTACTCGGTTCATTACCAGTCGTTCTTATTTGAATTTATCCAATGTAAGATTATCCTACACATTCCCTAAAAAATGGATGAATAGAATGAACATTGGTTCCTTGTCGGTTTATGTTTCCGGTGACAACCTGATGTTCATTTCGGCTCGTAAGGGATTTGTCTCAATGGCAGGAAATACCGTCAGTACAGATCCTAATGAGGATTCCGGAGGCTCTGACAGAAGTCAGTATGCTCCATTGAGTACTATTATGGGAGGTATTAAGATTCAGTTCTAACAATAAAATCATTTGAATATGAGAAATGTAATATATAAAATAGCAGCTTGTTCTGCATTAGTAGCCTTGGTGCTTTCTGGCTGTAAAGAATCTTTTCTGGAGGAAGATCCAAATGGATATATTTCATCTGACCAGATAAAAGAAAATGCAGTGTGGAATCCTAATATCATGTTAGGTCAGGCATTAGGTACGTATTCCACAACATTTGCCTGGCAGACAGGCGGTACGACGAATCACGACGATTTCGGACAAAAATCCATTGATATTGCCACAGATTTAATGAGTGGGGATCTGGCAATGAGCGGAGAAACCTACGGCTGGTTTAGCGATGCAGCTAGATTGCAGTGTAATACTACCACAAAAAATAGAACCTACATGCTGTGGAGGTATTATTACCGCATCATCAAGGCCTGCAATGAAATATTTGACACTGTAGGAGGAGATGAAAGTGTACCGGCTAATGAGGATAACCAAAATTATTATGCACAAGCAAAAGCTTTGAGGGCTCATTCGTATTTCAATTTGGTGAATTTATATGCAAAACCTTACGATATTGATAAAAATGCTAAGGCCATACCTCTTTACCGTTCTCAAACCACAGCAGAGACATTAGGACTCTCCACAGTGGAGGAAGTGTATGAACGGGTTATTATCGACTTGAAGGAATCAATAAATATTTTGGAAGAGTTGGAATCAGCAGGTATTGGTCGTCCCAACGGCACTAAGGACCAAATCGACCAATGGACAGCTAAAGGAATACTTGCCTATGTTTATTTGACCAAAGGTGAATATGAGAATGCTGCTGCATTAACTTCCGATATTATCAATAACTCAGGATATCCTTTGATGAGTGAAACTGAAATTATCGAATCTGGATTCCGGAGTATCAATATCGGTTCATGGATGTGGGCATTTGATATTACCAAAGATAACACCGGAGGTTTGCCCACATTCTGGGGACAGGTAGATTATTTCACTTATAGCTACTGTTCTGCAGGTGATTATAAAATGATAGACCATAATCTGTATAATGAAATACCTGAAACAGATACTCGTAAACAGTGGTTTCATCCGTCTGTATTGATTAGCTGGTATAAATTTTATGATGCCGGAAGAAAAGCAATGGGAGACCGTACATGGACAAATGATATTGTTTACATGCGAGTTGAAGAGATGTACCTGATAAATGCTGAAGCCAATGCACGGGCAAATCATCTGCCCGAGGCAAAAGCAGCATTGAAGGCTCTATTAGAACAGCGGGATCAGGCCACGGCTGCAGAAGTGGACAATATGAATGCTGATCAATTACTGGAAAACATATACTACAACTGGCGTGTAGAAATGTGGGCCGAAGGACGAGGTTTACTTACCTTGAAACGTTTCCACAAATCAATGGTACGTGGTGACAACAACTACGCATTGACTGGTGAAACAATCTCATACGATGACTCCAGATTGATCTTTGAAATTCCAGAGCGTGAAGTAACGAATAATCCCAATTTGCAGAAATGATAAAGTGCCACATTAGATTGTGCAAATCAGATGAATAAAAGAGGGAGAGTATCTAAATTTAGAATACTCTCCTTTTTTAATATAACGAAATCTGGTTCTTGTTGTATAAAGAGGGCAACACAAATCATTGCAGATGCACTGACATATCAATCTTATTTAGACTGCTTCAATAACCATATTTCAAAGAATTTATCGTAAACCTTGTATTCTCCAAGTTCACAAGTAACAAAATCCTTGTCCAACAATCCTTTTATAGCTCCTTGTACTGAGCTGGCTGTCAATTTATAGGTTTTCAAGAATCTGGAAGAAGTTATTTCCCTTGCTTTTCCTTCTTTGCAAATGGCAAACAATACCTCCTTTTGTTTGGGAGGAAGTTGATAAAGAAGAGAGGAATAAGTAAAATTCAACTGAGACTAAATGTTTTCGATCGCTATGCTCACTTTGTCTGCCGTACAAATTTCACCTGTAGCTGTCATTGCATACAATGAGTTGGAGATGAATTGAATATACCATGTAATGCCCTCAAAACGTTCATATACGTTCTGAACAGTTTCTTCTGTAATGTCTTTATTGGCTATGAGGAAATGTTTCCTAATAAACTTTGTGTAAGTTCCTATGTCTATTGGATGTAATTCCATGATGGCTGTACTTTGATAGAAAGGGCGTGCTGGACTTGTGAATATTTCGCCCATCATATGCCGTTGGGAACCTGCATAAATAAATCTTGCATTTGCGCAATGCTGAATATGGGTACGCAATACAGCTTCAATATTTTTTCCGGATATTTGGCAATAGCTTGAAATTCGTCAATAGCCACCAGGCAGGGCTTGTCGGCCTTCTCCAAATAATAAAAAATTTCATCCAAAGTAATAGAAGGAGTTTTTATATCTCCCATCTCCAAATTCCAACCGGGATTTCCTGCAAAATCAAATGAAATTCCCGCCCGAAGCGATGACAAGCAACTTAAAAACAAATCCCACGCTTTTCTACCTCGTGGTTTCAGACCATTCATAATTCCTTTGCCAAGCTCAAAAACAAACTCTTGAAGATTCTTAGTCGCATATATATCAATCAAGAAAATATAATATTCCTTTTCGATATGTTTTTTGATGAAAACAATGTTCTATTAAGCCCGTCTTTCCTAAACGACGAGAAGATATTAAAGCTACATTGTTACCATTTGTGATATAACGGGTTAATGTTCCGGTTTCAGCTACACGGTCACAAAAATATTCAGCGGATATATATCCATTGGTTATGAAAGGGTATTCTTCTCCATAAAGTGAATGCTTTATACAAAAAAAATTATAATCTTATTATAATGCAAATATCACAATGCTTTTGTATCGATTCTCCAACTTTGTTTCATATAATCTGTCAGAGGAAATCTGTTGATTTACTCTTCTCATATTGGAAATTAAATTATAGATTTACAATCTTTCTTTATCCTCTGCCAACAAAAAGTTTCGCAGTGAAATCTGTTTAATTCCTTTGTAATTTCCCCCGCTTTGCATTTCATCCATTGTAACTACATATTTGGGGTAATTGTCTGCTATTTCCAAAAGATTGCCAAATTCTCGCCTAACAGTTGCATCATCGGGAAGCATATACGCTACTTGAATATAGATTTTATGGTCGTCTTTGGAAGCAATGAAATCAATTTCTTTATTACCACTCTTTCCGACATATACTTCATATCCATATCTTAACAAATCAATGCATACTACATTTTCCATTAACTTGTTGATGTCTTTTCGAAAATCGAAATGCTGTATGGAATTATGCAATCCTAAATCTTCAAAATAATATTTCTCACCAATCTCAAAGATTTTCATCCCTTGGATTTCAGCTCGTTGAATTTTGTAAATAAAGAAACTATTGCACAGTGCCTTTAGATAGTTCAGAATTGTCTGCGTAGGAATGTTGACGTGTTGCGACTTTAAATATTTACTAATATTCTGGGCAGAAAAAAGAGAACCGGTATTATCTATCAGATAAGCTACGAGATTTTCCAAAAAAGAGACATTCCGGATTGATTCACGTGCAACCACATCTTTTAGTAGGATAGTAGAATAAACGTTTCTCAAATACTCGAATATGACATTCTTGTCCATTGTTAGATTATGAATGTAGGGCATACCTCCGAATGTAAGATAGAGTTTTAGACTTTCGGTGGAGTCTTGGCATTGATTGAAAGTTAAGAATTCCCCATAGCTAAGTGAATGAATGGGAAATTCTATATATCTTCCTGCCAATTGAGTAGCAAGTTCACTGGACAGCATTTTAGCATTACTTCCGGTGCAATAGATATCGCATTTATTTTCATTCAATAAACTCCGCAGACACAATTGGAATTCTTCAATCTCTTGGATTTCATCTACAAAGAGATAGTTATGATTATGCCCAGTAACCTTCCTTAAAACATATTGATAAAGATCCATGTAGTTCCTAATTTCCGTGAAGGAAAGTTGCTCTTTATCTACAAAAATAATATTGGCTTCCGGTATGTTTTTCTTTATGATATCTGATATCTGTAAAAGAATGTAGCTTTTACCTATCCTACGTTGGCCGGTTATTACTTTTATTATACTTTTATCAATAAACGGTTCAATTCTCTTTATGTATAAAGGACGGGAGATATAATTTTTCATATTCAAACATGATTTAGTTTATATACAAAGATATAAAATATTTCAATTATAATTGAATCTTGCCGTATATATTATATATTCATCAATTATAAATAGCATATGTAAAGCAAATATTTCTCAACAAAAAAATATTTTGGAACTTTCATGGATAAAATTTATCTTTCAAGATAAATTCCTCTATATAATCTATCGTTATTCTTGAATAAAAAACATTTATTGGGTTAATTAGTACATCACCAATTAAAAGAGTAGAATGAAATGTTACAATAACGCGCTCATTATCAGCTTTTAATTATTCAAAACGGTATGAAATGGGTACTTCGAGCCACTTACCTCCCTTTGCCATATACCTTTATAGATAATATACAATAGAATAAACTCTGTTCTATAGCAAACGTAAACAATTGTTTTTTAGCAATATACACTTATTGTAGTTCCGCGAAAACTCTGGTGATTTCGTATATTGGTATGCAGACGCAGGAAGTGGCGATTAAGCCGAGTGTAAAGGTGACAATGAGAAGCAATGCAGAAGCTTTGGATGAGGTTGTGGTAGTGGCATACGGTACTGCTAAAAAAGAATCGTTGACCGGTTCTATCTCGGTGGTTGACAATAAGAAAATAGAGAAGCGCATCACAACCAGCGTAACCGGTGCACTTGAAGGTGCCGCACCGGGTGTACAAGTGAACAATACATATGGTGAACCCGGTTCTGCCCCCAGCATCCGTATCCGTGGTTTTGGTACATTGGTTTCAGGTGCTTCAGATCCTCTGTATGTAGTGGACGGAGTCCCTTTCGATGGAAACATGGCCGAACTAAACTCTAATGATATTGAAAGCATGTCCATCTTGAAAGATGCTGCTTCGGCTGCATTATACGGTAACCGTGCTGCCAACGGTGTTGTCATCATTACAACCAAGAGCGGACGAAACACTCACAAACCGAGTATTACGCTGCAAATGAATCAAGGTATGTATAACAGAGGTATTCCCGAGTACGACCGTCTGGATGCAGACCGCTGGATGGAAGCTACCTGGATGGCCAAGAAGAATGCCATGATGAGCAATGCCGGCATGTCGGCAAGCGATGCTGCCGCATATGCCACGGGACACGTGGTTAGTGAATCTATCGGTCGTAATATCTACAATGCCGCTGGTGATAAGTTGTTTGACAATAACGGTAAACTGATTGCCACTCGCCTGGCTGGCTATGACGACTTGGACTGGCAGAATGCCATCGAACGCACGGGACACCGTCAGGAATACAATCTTTCTGCCGCCACTTCGGGAGAGAAATACAACGACCTTAGAGATCGGAAGAGCGTCGTGTAGGGAAGGCTACTTGAATGAGAAAGGATATGTAAAAGCCACAGGTTACGAACGTTTCTCCGGGCGTATCAACACTACTTATACACCTAACAAGTGGTTCAAGGGTGGCGTGAACCTGACTGGCTCGTGGACCAAGCGTGACTATAACAGTAATGCCAGTGGCAACTATTACGCCAATCCGTTCTATATTACTCGTTATATGGCTCCGGTCTATCCGTTGTTTATGCACAATGCCGACGGTACATACCAACTGGATGCCGATGGTAACAAAATTTATGACACCACCTCATCTTATCTGAGTAACCGCAACATCGCTTACGAAATGTTGTATAATAAGCAGGAAAGTGTGCGCAACGTATTGGGCGGACAAGCTTTTGCCACCATCTCGTTGCCGTATGGACTTTCATTAACTGTAAAAGGTGACCTGAACAACAGCACTTCGAACAATAAGAAATATGACAATCCCGAAATTGGAGACGGTGCTACGAATGGCGGTCGTTTGACAAGTTATGCCTACCAATACAAGACTGTAACCTTGCAGGAAATTCTGAGCTGGAACTATCAATTTAATCAGGTACACAACGTGGAAGCTATGGTGGCTCACGAGAACTATAGTTGGGAGCGCAAGTACACTTCCGGAATGAACACCGGTATGGCTGTAGACGGAAACCTTACTATGGGCAATTTCCTTAACAACTCTTATTTTTCCGGAAGTGATGATGAGGACAAGACGGAGTCTTATCTGGCACGCGTAAAGTATAATTATGACAACCGTTATTTCGTAGAAGGTTCGTTCCGTCGTGATGGTTCCTCACGCTTCCACAAGGACAATCGCTGGGGTAACTTCTATTCTGTTGGTGCCAGCTGGAACATGAAACAAGAAGCTTTCTTGCAAGATGTAGATTGGGTGGATGCCTTGAAGTTGCGCGCGTCCTATGGTGAAGTCGGTAACAATATGGGCGTAAGCCTTTATGGTCACATGGCTCTTTATACCATTGACAAGAACGGTGGTGAAGCCGCTTTGGTAAAACAATCACTTTCAGCACCGGACATCAAGTGGGAAACTACACAGACGGTGGATGTTGCCGTAGAGGGGCGTCTGTTCAACCGTCTGAACTTCCAAATAGGCTATTTCGACAAACGTTCCAAAGACCTGCTGTTTGAGGTACGCCTACCGCTTTCTGCCGGTTCTTATCCTTGGGTCGATGATACTGCCCCGATGAACCTGACGCAATACAAGAATATCGGTACCGTGTCCAACCGTGGCTGGGAAATCTCTTTGAATGCCGATGTCATCAACAACAATGACTGGAAATGGAACATCGGCGCAGACGCTACTTTCCTGAAGAATAAAATCGTGAAACTGCCCGATGGAAAGGACATCTTGCATGGTATGCAAAACTACTCCGAAGGACACTCCATCTACGAATGGTACACTTACCACTTCGAAGGTGTGGACCAGATGACCGGTACTTCTCTCTATACACTGGATCCGGACAAGAAAGCCGCCGCCCAAGAAGCCGGTGCATTGACTACCATCAACGGTACGGACTATGCTACCGCGACTTCATACGCCAAACGTGACTGGGCCGGCAGCGCACTTCCTACGGTTTACGGTTCTATCAGCTCAGCTCTTTCTTGGAAAAACTGGGATTTGAACATGCTGTTTACTTATTCTTTAGGCGGTAAAACATACGATGGTAGCTATGCCAGCTTGATGGGTGTGTCTGAATCCGGTGCTGCCGGCAGCGCTTACCACAAGGACATCCTGAATTCTTGGAAAGAAGTTCCTGCGGGAATGACAGAAACTTCTGCCAATCGCATTGATCCGAATGGAACTCCGCGCGCCGACTTTTACAAATCGTCCGACCTGAATGCCACCAGTGACCGTTGGCTGACAAGCTCTTCTTACTTCGTATTCAAGAACCTGAATCTCTCCTACAGCTTGCCCAAGCGTTGGCTAAAAAGTGTAGGTATAGAAGGCCTTTCGCTGACTGCCGGTGTAGAGAACCTTTTTACATTGACTTCACGCAAAGGATTGAATCCGCAGTATTCCTTCAACGGAGGTTCGGACGATACGTATGTGACAGCCCGTGTTTATAACTTCGGACTGACTGTGAAATTCTAAAGGTATAACCATATAATTTGTATTTATCTTTCTTATCCCACTTGGAAACATATTTACCTAAAAATGATATGATTTGTTGATATGCTTCATTTTCAGGTAAATATGTTTCAAGAACTTCTCGTGTTACCCCAGAAATTTTTAATGCTTCATCTTCAATGATACATGATTCTGCTGGTTTTATATTCCAAACTTTCTTTTCACGAATTATTCCATCAATTTCAACAATACATGCTAATTCATGAATACCATTTCTTTTTGAATCAGTTCCTGTTGTTTCAGTATCAAACCAAAATCTTTTTTCAGGTGTATGTTGTTTACAAAGTTCTTCAGTATCAAGTATCATATATTTGGATTTTCAATTATTTCTAAATAATCAAATACAGTTTTAATTCCACGACTATTTATATTATTTGTTTCATTATTAAATAACAAACATATTTCATAAATAATACTCCAAATAAATTGA
>OMFR01001091.1_pt1 | contig 11659 bp, 9 predicted proteins | sample 1645691 | NCBI WGS metagenome assembly OMFR01 (sample SAMEA103958132, study PRJEB25191) | human gut metagenome | biome: human-associated habitat [ENVO:00009003]; feature: intestine environment [ENVO:2100002]; material: feces | place: Germany | collected 2013/2015
TCGAAGCTGGCGGTCAGGTGATCGTACCGCCGCAGCATGGCGTTGTCGCTCTCGCCCTTTGCCATCCGGTCGGTCAACTCATCCATTTCCGCCTTCAATGCCTGCATCCGCTCAAAAGCGGAGTCCAGTACGTCCTCCACCGTGTACCCGGCGGGATAGACGGGGATCTGTGAGATCAGCCCTACCCGCCGTCCGGTGGCAATGACGATCTGGCCGCTGTCCGGCTCCAGCTCGCCGGTCAGCAGGCGGAACAGCGTGGTCTTGCCGGCGCCGTTCTTGCCCAGCAGTCCGACCCGTTCACCGGTGTCCACCTGAAAGGTGATGCCGTCCAGTATTTTCTTTTCCAGGTCGAAGGACTTTACCACGTCCTTCACAGAAATGTCTACCATAAAAATTTACTCTGTTGCTTCCAGATCCTTTACAATATCGGTGAAATGCATGGCGTGGGACGCCTTCACCAGCACCGCCGTTCCGGCGGTGAACGCCGCCCGGATGGCGGGCAGGGCCTCCGTTACCGTGGGGAACCACAGGGCGTCGGGATCGGCTTCCTGAATGGCCTTGGCCTTGGGGCCGATGGCCACCACCGTATTCAGTCCCAGCGTGCGGGCAAGCGTGCCCATGTCCCGGTGAGCCTGCTCCGTCAGGTCGCCCAGCTCGCCCATGTCGCCCAGCACCGCCATGCGGCGGGGGTGCTCCGTCTGCGCCAGAATGCGCAGGGCCTCCGCCATGGCCTGGGGGTTGGCGTTATAGCAGTCGTCAATGATGATGCGGTCATTGCTGCACCGCACCAGATGCATGCGGCTGCCTACAGGGCGGTAGGCGGCGATCCCCGCCAGCATCTCCGCCTTGGTCAGTCCCAGATGCTCACCGATGGCGATGGCCATGGCGGCGGGATAGATCATGTACGCGCCGGGGGAAGGGATGGATACCTCATATACATCCCGCACCGTGGTGACGGTACAGGTCACGCCGTCGATGCCATGCTCGGCCACGTTGGCGACCCGAACGCCGCAGCGTTTATGCTGCCCGCACAGCACCGTTTCAAAGGGCGGCGTCAGACCGGACAGCAGCTCGTCGTCGCCGTTCAGTACGGCAAGGCCACCCGGCTGTAAATTCTCGAAAATTTCGCACTTGGCCTGCAAAATGCCCTGCCGCGTGCCGCCCAGGTTTTCGATATGAGCGTCGCCCACGTTGGTGATGACGGCCACGGTGGGGCGCACCATTTCGCCCAAGTAGCGGATCTCGCCGAAGTGGTTCATGCCGGTCTCGATGACGGCAGCCTGATGCTCCGGCGCAAGGTTCAGCAGCGTCAGGGGGGTGCCGATGGCGTTGTTGAAGTTGGCCTGCGTTTTCAGCGTGGAAAACCGCTGACTCAGCACGGCGGCGATCATCTCCTTGGTGGTGGTCTTTCCGGCGCTGCCGGTGACCTGCACCATGGGGATAGTGAATTTGTCCCGATACCACGCTGCCAGCGCTTTCAGGGCTTCCAGCGTGTCGGGCACCTGAATGTAGAATTTTCCGTCCAGTAGGGAAATGGGCTTTTTTGCCGTCAGACAGCCTGCCGCGCCGTCTGCCAGCGCCGCGTCCAGATAGTCGTGTCCGTCAAACTGTTCGCCCACCAGCGGGACGAACAGCGCACCGGCGGGGATACTGCGGCTGTCGGTGGAGACCTCTGTCACCACCGCGCCGCTTTCCTGCAGCAGCGTGCCGCCCACGGCGTTGCACAGCTGCTGTACCGTACAGCCTATCATCTGTATTCCGCCTTTCTGGCCTCGATGGAATCCAGCACGATCTTCTCGCACAGGTCGGCGTAGCTGAGCCCCACCTGTGCCGCTTCCTGCGGTACAAGGCTGGTGGGCGTCATGCCCGGCAGTGTGTTGATCTCCAGACACCACGCCTTGCCCTCGTCGTCCAGCAGGAAGTCACTGCGGGAGTAGACGGACAGGCCCAGCCCCTGATGGAGCTTCAGGGCCATCTCGCCCACCTGCCGCCACTCCTCGTCAGAGATAGGAGCGGGGCAGATCTCCTGCGCGCCGTCCTTCTGGTACTTGCATACATAGTCGAAGTATTCGCCCTTGGGGATGATCTCCACGGCGGGCAGATAGGTGTCGCCCAGCACGGCAATCTGAATTTCACGGCCCTTGATCTTCTTCTCCACCACCACATGTCCACCATAGGGCAGCAGGTCATAGAGGGCCTTCTCCAGCTCCTCGCGGGTGTCCGGCAGAGCCATGCCGATGGAGCTGCCGCCGTTGACCATCTTCACCGCGCAGGGTACCATCAGCTCTTGGGTCAGGCGGGGAATATCCTCTTTTTTATAATGTACGTCCACCCACGGGGCGGTGCGGATGCCCAGCGAGTCCATCATCCGCTTGGTCACGGCCTTATCCATGGCCATGGCGCTGCCTAGATAGCCGGAGCCGGTGTAGGGTACGCCCAGCAGGTCGAGCGTGGCCTGAATGCGGCCGTCCTCGCCGTTGGCGCCGTGCATGGCCAGAAATACCGCATCCGCCATGGCACAGACCTTCAGCACGTCCTTGCCCAGCAAGGAGGGGCTTTTGTCCTGCCGCGCCGCCCGGACAGCCTCCAGATCAGGGGCCGTCTCCTCGATAGCCACCTTTTCCAGCAACCCGTCAGGCGCGTCAAAAATATCCTCCAGCTTGCCCTGATAATTCTCCAGCCCCATGAACATATCCACAAAAATGGCCTGATGACCCTTTTCCCGCAGGGCGCGGCACACGCCACTGCCGCTGACCAGTCCCACATGGCGCTCGGTGCAGAAGCCGCCGGATAACACTACGATCTTCATGATAAAAGACCTCCTAGCATAAAAAAATACCCATACAATTCCTATTATATCAATCTAACAGTATAGCATATTCTTTTGAACATTACAACATACTTTCATGAAAAGGCATTTCTTCCGCTTTTCACACGGGACTTTTGAAAAAACAGCAGAAATTACGGCGTTGATATTGCTTTTGTAAAAATTTATGCTATACTTATGCTGTACGTGCGCATTTATCTTTCTACAGCATATGGTGTATGAAGTTTTCCGCCCTGGGCATGATAAGCGTCGGACAGAGCTTCCGGCGACGGTATTCCGACCGCTGCCCACGGGCCTTATGTAAGTCGGATCAAGAGAGGGTGCAAATTTTGAATAAGTATATTGTAAACGGCGGCCGTCCCCTGTATGGCGAAGTGACCATCAGCGGCGCGAAAAATGCTGCGGTGGCGATCATTCCTGCGGCTTTGATGGTGGACGGCGTGTGCCGTATTGAAAACATTCCACAAATCAGCGATGTAACGCTGTTTTTTTCCATTCTGGACGAGCTGGGCGCAAAGGTGCGTATTCTGAACCGCCATGCGGTGGAGCTGGACTGCCGCGCCATTCGTTCCACCCGCCCCAGCTATGAGCTGGCGCGGCGTATCCGGGCCAGCTATTACCTGCTGGGCGCGCTGCTGGGCCGCTTTGGCGAGGCGACAGTGGCTATGCCCGGCGGCTGTGACTTTGGTGTGCGGCCTATCGACCAGCATATCAAGGGCTTTACCGCCATGGGCGCAGAGGTGTCCGTGGAGAGCGGCTACATCAACGCAAAGGACAAAAACGGCCATCTTCGCGGTGCGAATATCTATCTGGACGTGGTGTCGGTAGGTGCCACCATGAACATCATGATGGCGGCGGCGCTGGCGGAAGGCACCACCGTGATCGAAAATGCCGCCCGCGAGCCTCATATCGTGGATCTGGCCAACTTCCTGAACTCTATGGGCGCGGATATCAAGGGCGCAGGCACGGATTCTATCAAGATCCGCGGTGTTAAGCGCCTGAACGGCGGCAGCTACGCCATCATTCCCGACCAGATCGAGGCGGGCACCTATATGGCAGCCGTGGCCGCCGCCGGCGGCGAGCTGCTGATCCGCAACGTGATCCCCAAGCATATGGACTGCATTAGCGCCAAGCTGATGGAGATGGGCGTGGAGATCGAGGAGAACGGCGATGAAATGCTGATCCGCCGTAACGGCCGTTTGCGGCGTACCAATGTCAAGACTATGCCGTATCCTGGCTTCCCCACGGATATGCAGCCCCAGATTGCCTCGGTGCTGGCGCTGGCGGACGGCACCAGCCTTATTACCGAAAGCGTGTGGAATAACCGCTTCAAGTATGTGGATGAGCTGAAGCGCCTTGGCGCCCGCATTCAGGTGGATGGCAAGGTGGCCGTGCTGGAGGGCGTGGATCACTTTACCGGCGCACCGGTGCAGGCGCCCGATCTGCGGGCCGGCGCAGCGCTGGTGATCGCGGCGCTGGCGGCTCATGGCACCACCGAGATCAGCCATGTGCAGTATATCGAGCGCGGCTACGAGGATATCGTGGGCAAGCTGCGGGCTGTGGGCGCGGATATCTCCATGGTGGACGAACCGGAAACAGAAAAGGACGAGGCCCGTATCGGCTGAGAAGCAACACCATATTCAGCGTCTGCCCGGCGATACCGGCGGGCGCTGAGTTACTTTTACGAGGGGGACATATGCAGCGGATCACCGTGCTGTGCGTAGGCAAGCTGAAAGAAAAATTTTATGCCGACGCGGCGGCGGAGTACATCAAGCGGCTGAGCCGCTACTGCAAGCTGGACGTCATAGAGCTGCCGGAGACCCGTCTGCCAGAGGATCCCTCTCCTGCGGAGATCCAGAAGGCGCTGGCGGCGGAAGCCAACGCCATCCGGCAGAAGCTGGAGGCCGGCGCGGTGGTGGCTATGTGCATCGAGGGCAAGACCTGCTCCAGCGAGGCACTGTCGAAAAAGCTGGCGGACTTCGCGCTGGAGGGAAAGAGCCGGGTGACGTTTTTGATCGGCGGCAGCTTCGGCTTGGACGAAACGCTGAAGAAGCAGGCAGACTGGCGGCTGAGCATGTCGCCTATGACGTTCCCGCACCATCTGGCGCGGGTGATGCTGCTGGAGCAGATCTATCGGGCGTGTCAGATCGCGGAGGGCACGCGCTATCATAAATGACGACGTAGGGAGGTTTCGTGATGGGATTTTTGACTGATTGGTTCAACAAGGGGGAGCTGCCGCAGAATTTCTGGGAGGACAGTGCTTCCGGGTGGCATTTCCACAAAAGGAAGCTGGACTGGCCGCTGGAGGAAAACGGCGAAAAGGTGAAGGCCGTGCTGCTGAAGGAGACCTTTGACTCCCCGGCGGAGTCCGACATGATGATCTCCATGCTGGCGGCCTACGGCATTCCCTGCTTCAAATACTACGAAAAAGAGGGCGGCGCAGGAAAGGTCATCAACGGCTTTTCCGGCTACGGCGCGTCGCTGTATGTGCCCCAGACCATGCTGGAGGATGCGCAAAATATTCTGAACGCGGAAGCGGTAGAGGAGGACGAAAACGATGCTGAATTACATGAATGAGTACGAAAAGTGGCTGCATAGCGGCGCACTGACGGCGGACGAGGTGCAGGAGCTTCAGTCCATCGCCGGGGACGAAAAGGAGATCGAGAGCCGGTTCTACGGCCCGCTGGAGTTCGGCACGGCGGGATTGCGGGGCACCATGAAGGTGGGTCTGCACCAGATGAACGTGTACGTGATCCGCTGGGCCACCCAGGGCTTTGCCAACGTGATCTGCGCCGAGGGCGAGGACGCCAAAAAGCGGGGCGTGGCCATCTGCATGGACTGCCGCCACCACTCCATGGAGTTTGCCCGGGCCGCCGCCGAGGTCTGCGCCGCCAACGGCATCCATGTGCGGATTTTTGAGTCCCTGCGCCCCACTCCGGAGCTTAGCTTTGCCGTGCGGCACTACGGCTGCCAGGCGGGCATCAACGTCACCGCCAGCCACAACCCCAAGGAATACAACGGCTATAAGGTTTACTGGGAGGACGGTGCGCAGCTGCCGCCCCACCACGCCGCCGCCATCGCCGCCGAGCTGGAGAAGATTGACATCTTCACCGGCGTGAAGCGCATGGACTTCGACGAGGCCGTCAAGGCGGGCCTCATCGAGACCATGGGCGACGAGACCGACCGCAAATTCATGGCAAATGTCATGGATATGGTCAACGATTACGATTCCGTCGCCAAGGTGGCGGATACCTTCCAGGTGGTGTATACCCCTTTCCACGGCTGCGGCTATAAGCTGGTGCCGGAGGCTCTGACCCGTCTGGGTATCAGGCATCTGCACTGCGTGCCGGAGCAGATGGTCATCGACGGCGACTTCCCCACGGTAGTGTCTCCCAACCCGGAGAACCCCGAGGGCTTCTATCTGGCCATTGCGCTGGCCGACAAGGTGAAGGCCGACTTCATCGTGGGCACCGACCCGGACAGCGACCGCGTGGGCATCATGGTGCGCAACAAGGAGGGCAAGTTCCAGCCTGTCAGCGGCAACCAGACCGGCGTACTGCTGAGCGATTACCTGTACGGCGCCATGAAGCGCAGCGGCAAGCTGCCGAAAAACCCCGTGATGCTGAAAACCATCGTCACCACCGAGATGGCCCGCAAGGTGGCCGAGGCCCACGGCGTCACCTGCTACGATACCTTCACCGGCTTCAAGTTCATGGCCGAGAAGAAGAACCAGCTGGAATCTGCCGGTCAGGGCAAGGTGGTGTTCTCCTATGAGGAGAGCTACGGCTACATGCTGGGCGACTATGTCCGGGATAAGGACGCCGTTACCGCGTCTCTGCTGCTGACGGAGATGGCCGCGTGGTACGCCACTCAGGGTATGACCCTGTACGACGCGCTGGACGTGCTGTACAGGAAGTACGGCTGGTACGGCGAAAAGACCTACAATCTGGTGATGCCTGGTCTGGACGGTCTGGAGAAGATGGCGAATCTGATGAAGTCCCTGCGCCAGAATCCGCCCGCTGCGATCTCCGGCGTGGCTGTGGCCCGCCGCAAGGACTATACCGACGGCAGCGTGGTGGACTGCGCCACCGGCGCGGTATCCGAAATGGAGCTGAAGGGCAGCAACGTGCTGCGCTATGAGCTGGCGGACGGCACCACCATTCTGGTGCGCCCCTCCGGCACCGAGCCGAAGATCAAGGTCTACATTCTGACCCAGGGCAAGGACGCCACTGAGCGTGACGCCAACATCGAAAAGTACGGCCAGTGGGCCGAGGCGCTGGCGAAATAACGATAAGAAATGAGAAACGGACAGACGCGAAAGCGTCTGTCCGTTTCTCTGCCTAAAATCTACACGAGGAGATATGGATAAAGCGTGATACGTTCAGCGTACCGGAGAGCGCGGCGCTGTCCTCCTGTGAAAAACTGTGTGTCTTTGGTATGTATACCAAGTATACCACAGCATTCCGCGTTTGGCAAGATAGTTTTCAATACTTTATAAAGATTATGTTAAAATTCTGTTAAGACTTCTGCACGCTGCGGCGGAGGTCAAAATATACAGAATATTCTGCATAAAAGCGGTTGCGAAACGGAGAGAAGTGTGGTATGATATGAAATTACTGAACAGCGGCGCAGTATCCTAGTCAGATCTGCCGTCTCCTAAGAAGGGCCTAAAAATCCTTTAAAGGGCACAACTGTGAAACCTCTGGTGCTTGCTTCTTACGCCCAGTTTGGGGTGGGTGCTGGAGGGAGGCGTGCGAAATGCCCGCCTGCGGATGTAGGGCGCCCCTCAATGGCATGAGGGACCCGACCCTGCTTCCGTGGAGACCTGCTGTTGTGCACAGGCGTACTCCCCTTGTGGTAAGCGACCTGTGTACGAGGCAGTTGACGTCATCGACCCCGATGGCAAGAAACCTGCATCGCGGTGCTACCCGGCCTTTGTGCCGTGAACGCTGTGTGCAGAGTAGCCTGCCTTGCGTGGGCACGGTGAATAGGGGAGCTGAAGCACCAAAGACCCCGGCCAGGGTCCGCGTGCGATTCCCTTGAAACCCTGCCTGCAAAAGAGGATAAGAGGCGGCGTGACTGCAGTGGAAATCACCTAGGCTGTCCATTTCTGTGGGGCCTTGGGAGGATTGCAGTGCGGACTAAGTGGCAGTCGGGTATCACGACGCGGCAACGCCGTGATACAGCACCTAAGGGGAAACCACCTGATCGGCGACGAGAGGCGTGCTGTGGGGAAATCCAACCCGTACCTAAGCCGCAAGATTTACTCCCAATGCTGCCCTGTTCAGTTTTTGACTTTGATCGCCGGAGTAAGTCCGGTGTTTTGAAATGAGGTTTTTTCATCTTGAGTGACAAAAACAAGCCCAAAAAGAAGAACGACCACTGGCCCTTACGGGTCTTTTTCATGGCGGTGATACTCAGCGCGCTGCTGAGTTTTTTCTCCTCTACTGCGCTGAACGGAGCGGGCTATGTGGTGGCGGGCCTTGTGCTGGCGGCGTTTATCGCCCTGGGCATCGTGTTCGATATGATCGGCGTGGCGGTGACGGCGGCCGACCCCAAGCCGTTTCACTCCATGGCCGCCCATAAGGAAAAGGGCGGCAAGGAGGCCATTCGCCTGCTGTCCAACGCCAACCGCGTCAGCTCCGTGTGCAACGACGTGGTGGGCGATATCTGCGGCATCGTCAGCGGTTCTACCGCGGCGGTGATCGTGGCTGCCCTGCAGCGGGATCTCAGCACCACCAACGTGATGATCTCCATCGGTGTGACGGCGCTGATCTCCGGCCTGACCATCGGCGGCAAGGCTTTGTTCAAGAAGGTGGCCATCAATGAATGTACCGCCGTGGTGTACCGGGTGGCGCGGATCATGCACGCGCTGCATCTCTATCGCTGAAATGAGGAATGACCCCTGATGCTGGAATCGATCCACAGCCCCTCCGATGTGAAGCGGCTGAACAGTACCCAGACCCGTCAGCTTTGCGATGAGCTGCGTGCCTTTCTGGTGCACAGCGTGGCAAAGACCGGCGGCCATCTGGCATCCAATCTGGGCGTGGTGGAGCTGACTGTCGCCATCCACCGGGTGTTTGACACGTCCCGCGACCGGCTGGTGTTCGACGTAGGACACCAGTGCTATGTGCATAAAATTTTAACGGGCCGCCGGGAGCAGATGGATACCCTGCGGCAGTTTGGCGGGCTTTCCGGCTTCCCCAAGCCCTATGAGAGCGTTCACGACGCCTTTATGGCAGGACATGCTTCCAACTCTGTGTCGGTGGCGCTGGGCATGGCGAAAGCACGCACCATGCGCCATGAAAGCTACGACGTGATCGCTCTGATCGGTGACGGTGCACTGGGCGGCGGTCTCAGCTTTGAGGGGCTGAATAACGCCGGAGCCTCCGGCGAGCCCATGATCGTCATTTTGAATGACAACGGCATGTCCATCGCTCCCAATGTGGGCGCGGTCAGCCGCCATCTGTCCCGTTTGCGGACGAAGCCGGGCTACTATGAATTCAAGAAGCGTTACCGCCAGCTGCTGGGGAACGGCCCGGTGGGCGGAAAGCTCTATCACGTCAGCCATGACATTAAAACGGCGCTGAAAAAGACGCTGCTGCCGGACAGTTCTATGTTTGAGAGTATGGGCTTTTCCTACATGGGTCCGGTGGACGGACACGATGTGGAAGCGCTGACGCAATCTCTGCAATGGGCGCGGGAGCAGCGCTGTCCCGTGCTGCTGCATGTGCGCACTGTAAAAGGGAAGGGCTATTCTCCCGCCGAGGAGCGCCCCGCCGACTATCACGGCGTATCGCCCTTTGATCCGGTCACCGGTAAGCCACTGCGTACTGCAAAAATGGATTTCTCCCACGTGTTCGGCCAGGAGCTGACCGCGCTGGCAGGGGAGGACGGGCGCGTATGCGCCATCACCGCCGCCATGCAGGAGGGCACCGGACTGACGGAGTTCGCCCGGAAATATCCCGACCGCCTTTTTGACGTAGGCATTGCCGAGGGACATGCCGTGTCCATGGCGGGCGGCATGGCGAAGCAGGGACTTGTCCCGGTGTTTGCCGTATACTCCAGCTTTTTGCAGCGGGGCTACGACCAGCTGCTTCAGGATGTGGCGCTGGATGGCCTGCATGTGGTGCTGGGTGTTGACCGGGCGGGTCTCGTGGGCGCTGACGGCGAGACGCACCACGGCTGCTTCGATGCCCTGTATCTCTCTCAGGTGCCCCACATGACGGTGCTGTGCCCCGCCAGCTTTGCCGAGCTGCGGCAGATGCTGCGACGGGCGGTGTTGGAGCTGACCGGCCCTGTTGCTGTCCGCTATCCCCGCGGCGGCGAGGGTGCGTATCAGGACTGCTGCGGCAATGAGACCTTTACGCAGGTGCGTCCGGGAGCGGACTGCACCATCCTGACCTACGGCGTCCTGATCAACGAAGCGCTGGCGGCGGCGGAGCTGCTGCATGAAGCGGGGGTCGAGACCCGGGTGGTGAAGCTGAACGCCATCGCGCCGCTGGACGGCGACGCGGTGCTGGCGGCGCTGGGCAGTGAAAAGCGCCTGCTAGTGCTGGAGGACTGCGTGGGCAGCGGCTGTGTAGGCCAGCGGCTGACGGCCATTCTGGCTCAGCGTGGCCGGATGCCGGAGCGGCTTATTTTGAAGAACCTGGGGGACACCATCCCCTGTCACGGCACCGTGCCGCAGCTGTATGCTCAGTGCGGGCTGGATGCGGCAAGCGTGGCGGCCGCGTTGAAGGAGGCGTGCCATGAGCAATAAAACAAGACTGGACGTCCTGCTGGTGGAGCAGGGCTTGCAGGAGAGCCGCCAGAAGGCGCAGGCCACCATTATGGCGGGCATCGTGTACGTCAACAACCGGAAGGTGGACAAGCCGGGTACGGCGGTGCCCAACGACGCCCATATCGAGGTGCGGGGCAAGACGCTGCGGTATGTGAGCCGGGGCGGCCTGAAGTTGGAAAAGGCCTTGCAGGTGTGGCCCATCACGTTAGAGGGGAAGACCTGTGCCGATATCGGCTCCTCCACCGGCGGCTTTACCGACTGCATGCTGCAAAACGGCGCGAAGAAGGTCTACGCCTGCGCGAGCCACGGCGTTCTCTCCGGTCCCGCGCTTGAGCGCCTTGAGGCGAGCTGCATCGAGGAGCTGGCCCTGCTCGATACCATTCCCGCTCCCGTCGGCGAGGCCGAGCTGGCCAAGGCCCGCATCAAGTACCTGACCGTCGCGCCCATGTTCGCCGAGGCGATTGAGCGCACCTATCAGGAGATCTCCATCGCAAAGCTGTTCAACTAAGGGCATTTCAAAAAGAGCGGCGGAAGGCCGCTCTTTTTTATACGAGGGTTATCGTCATGTTTTTTGGAAAGAAAGTCACCGGTCCCGCGGAGTGGCTGCTCGTCTGTCTGGGGAACTACGGCAAGCAGTACGAGGGCTCCGTCAAGACCACCCAGGCCATGAACAGCGCCATTGTGGAGTACATCGGCGGCATTGAGGTCATCAAGGCGTTTAACCAGGGCAAGCAGTCCTATGCCCGCTTCTCCGACAGCGTAAAGGCCAACGCCTCCTACTTCTACCACTGGATGAAAAGCTGCCAGCTGCCCATCTCCCTGTCCAAGGCCATCTCCCCCACCACCATGATCACCATTCTGCCGGTGGGCTGGCTCCTCTATACCGGAGGGAGTTTGCCCATCGAGACCTTTATCACCACCATCGTCCTGTCCCTGGGCATTGCCGGGCCCCTGCTGGCCGCCATGGACTTTGTGGACAGTCTCGCCAAGGTGGGCACCATTGTGGGCTCGGTGGACGCCATTTTGAACGGAGCGGAGCAGGACCACGG
>OMFR01001102.1_pt1 | contig 11595 bp, 6 predicted proteins | sample 1645691 | NCBI WGS metagenome assembly OMFR01 (sample SAMEA103958132, study PRJEB25191) | human gut metagenome | biome: human-associated habitat [ENVO:00009003]; feature: intestine environment [ENVO:2100002]; material: feces | place: Germany | collected 2013/2015
CCCCCGTTTCCTCTATTATAGCAGAAACAGGGGCGTTTGGGTAGTTTTTTGACAGACTGAAAAACGCTCCCCCGGTAGGGGAGCGTTTTTGTGTTATGATCTTCTCTTCTTCCCGACGATCCACGCGCCGCCGGCCAGGCTCAGCAGCGCCATAGCACCGTACAGGGCAACGCCCGCGTCGCCGGTTTTGACGGACTGGACGGTCTTATCGTTCTTGTCCGTCTTGCCAGTCTCGCCGCCGTGGGAGGGAATGCCGCTGTTGTCGCGCTTCACCTTGGGGATCACGGTGTCCTCCTGCGTGATCTCGATGGTAGCTTTGGCGTCCTTATAGTACTTGCCGCAGCCGGAGCAATACCAATACTCGATATTGCCCTCCCGCAGTATGGTGGCCCTTTGGGCGGGGAAGTGCTTCAGGTCGGTATGGTTGTCGGGGTCGAGCCCGCCATACGCCTTGCCGCAGATCTCGCACACCGCCTTGTGGCAGCAGTCCGCCGTGCCGCCGGTATGGTTGGAGATGGTCTTGCCGCAGTAGTCACACTTGTGATCCTTGTTGTCGTCGGCGCACTCACTCAGCGTCTTACCGCAGTAGTCACACTTGTGATCCTTGTTGTCATCCGCGCACTCGCTCAGTACCTTGCCGCAGTAATCACACTTGTGATCCTTGTTGTCGTCGGCGCATTCACTCAGCGTCTTGCCGCAGTAGTCGCACTTGTGATCCTTGTTGTCATCCGCGCATTCACTCAGCGTCTTGCCGCAGTAATCACACTTGTGATCCTTGTTGTCATCCGCGCACTCGCTCAGCACCTTGCCGCAGGTATCGCAGACGTGGTTCTTGTCGGCGTCGGCGTGCTCCGCATAGGCATCCTTCGCATCGCAGCCGTTGGCGCACTCGTGCCAGTGATGCGTCTCGTCGGAGTTCCACTCCTGTTTCCAGCTGTGGCCGGTGGCGTCGATTTGCTCCGTCTTTTTCCTGCCGCATTCGTTACAGGTAAATGTTTTTTCGCCCGCATTTGTACAGGTAGGTTGTGTCGTTACCTTGCCATTGTCCCAATCATGGGGACCCCTGTCAGCTTCTGCACCACAGCAGGAATACTCTTTCCAGTGGTTGTTTCCGTCACTCTGCCACTCACCCAGTGTTCCGGCGTGGTTGTTGGGGTTCGTTTCGCCGTACTCGGCGTTGCAGGTGCTGCACTTTGCCTTGGCAGTGCAGGTGGCTTCGCCGCCGGAACAAGTATCGGTTTCGGTGGCATTGCAGTTCTCACGCTGGCATGTCCGCGTGTGCGTACCGTTGCCATTGGACGTCCAACTCCACAGATGGCCCAGCGCCGTGCCCGGCTCCTCATACAGATGGTCGTCGTTATATTCGATCAGATCGCAGGAGCACATCCAGTAGTGCAGCGCGTTATGCGTACAGTCTGCGGGTGATTTCAGGGTTCCGGGCGTATTATTCATCCACATGTTGAATTTGTGCTGGTGCCATTGCGCATCAATGTGGATACCACTCACCGTGTCACTTCCTGCCAGATCGCCATAGGTCATATCCTCAGTAACGGTGACATCACCGCATTTCCATCCGGTGAATACCCAGTCTTGATACGTAGGATTTTTGGGCAGGTAATCGAATACCCTGTCTCCCCACCGGACATACCAGGCACTTCCGCCGCCAACCCCCACCGTGGTGTACCCGATGGAATAGTTTTTCACAGTAAATTTTGCCTGAATGGTCAGATCCTCGGCGGGCATTGTGAAGGTCAGCACCGGATTGACCCAGCCGCCGCCCTCCGGCTTGTTGAGGAAAACCCACTCCAGAAACTGATTGCCCGTTGTCGGTGTTGCCGTCAGTGTGACCGTTTCACCTGCCTTGGCCTTTGTGCTCATAGGTGTTACCGAACCCCACTCTGGCATGCCGATCTTAACTACCGTGACGGTGTATTCGTGCTCCGTCCAGTGGGCGTAAAGCGTCTGCGTACCGGCCACCGTCACGGTGGTGTCGCTCTCGATCTTCGTGCCGCCGTTCTGTTCCGTGTACCAACCGGCGAAATCGTAGCCCTCATAGCTGGGAACCGGAAGCGTACCATAGGGTTCGCCGGTCATCAACGATTTGGTTTTGTCCGCTTCGGCCAGCGTACCGCCGTTGGGGTCGAAGGTCACAGTGAGGGGCCGCGCAACCGCACCGGAAACAAGGTACAGCTTCTGGTCATCCTTATACTCCACGTGGGCATTGGCGTCATCCGCGAAAAAGTAATTCGCGTAGTCTTTTTTGTAATTATTAGAAAATGCCACGGGGTAGCTGGTATTCGCAGTGGTGACGCCGATGGACGCGCCTTTGGACATGCCGATCTCGATGGTCAGCGTTTTGCCGGAGGGCAGATACACATTGTTGGCCTTGCCGGAAACCGTGTTGTTCTGTACGATGGGTTTGTTTCCGACCTTCAGCTGGCCGCTGTTGCTGGGATTGATATAAATGCCGCCGCCATTGCCGCTGGCTTTGTTATTCTCGATCTTACCGCTATAGAGTTGGCAGACCGAGCCGGAGCGGTAAATATACACGCCGCCGCCATTGCCGGTGGCCGTATTGCCGGAGATCTCGCCGCCTTGCATAATCAGCCACGACGGCTCCTGATTCAGATAGATGGCTCCGCCGTCCCCGCTGGTGTTTCCGGTGATCTTGCCGTCATAGAGGAAGAACTGGCATTGCTTGTCAAGCACATGAACCGCACCGCCCTCCTGCGTGGCCTTGTTGCCGCTGATCTCGCCGCCCCGCATGTTGAGTATCGTCGTCTGATTTGAATCTTGGCGCAGGCAGATGGCGCCGCCCCAGCGACTGGCGGTATTGCTGTTGATCTTCGCGCTGTCGGAAATGTTGATGGTGCCCCAGCCCATCAGAATTGCGCCGCCGTCCAGACTGGAGGAATTGCCGGTGATCTCCGCGTTGCCGGAAATGTCGATCTTACCATTGCCGCGCATATAGATGGCGCCGCCTCCGGCATCGTTGTTGCTTTGGGTCGCTGTATTGCCGGAGATGGTGCCGCCGGTCATATTGATGGTGCCGCCGGTGGTGGAGAAATACGCGCCGCCGTTCTTGGCGGTGTTATTCTTGATGACGCCGCCGTACATGTTGAAGGCGCCGCCGGTGGTGTTCGGCATGTTTGCATTGAATTGCCGGAAAATGGCGCCGCCGTAGTTATTGCCGTTGTTGCCGGAGATTTCGCCACCGTACATGTTGAATATGCACTGCTGGTCATCCAGAGCGATGGCTCCGCCGCCGCCTTTGCCGGTGACTTTGCCGCCGGTGAGCTTGCCACCGAACATATCCAGCGTGCTCTTATAGAGGTAAACACACGCGCCGCCCCAGACGTTTTTCGTCGCGCCCTCAAAGGTGCCGCCGCCCCGACAATCACAGAGGACAAGCCGGCCGCCGTTTTCGACCTGGATTTTAGCGGTACCGTTGCTGGAAAGGGTCTTGCCGTTCAGGCACAGGTAAAGGGTTTTGCCGTCCACCGTCAGATGGCTGCTGATGGTGGCGTTGCCCGTCAGATAGACGTAGGCGGTATTGTTCGTATACGAAATGCCGTCCGTGCCGTTCCACGGCTGATAGGCCACGTCGGAATGGCTGGTATGATCCCCCGCCGTGACGCTGCCTCCGCAGATGCAGTGCTTGTGCTCATCTGCCAGCAGGGCGATGCCCGTTTCATTGGACTGCACCGCAGGTCCCCCCTGCGCCGCAGGCTCCTGTTGCTGCTCCGGCTGTTCCGCCGGTTTCGCTTCCGGTTGTTCTTCCGGCTGTTCCGGGGTTTCCTCCGGCTGCTCCTGCTGACCCTCCTGCTTCTCCTCGTGCTGGGTGGGCTGCTCCACAGGGGCCGCCGCGCCGCCCTCTTCCGTGGCGAAGGCCGCCGTGGGCAAAAGGGTCAGTGCCATACACAGTGCCAATAGAATGGCCGCCGCTCTCTTTCTCATAGTCGTTCCTCCCTTGTATCGTTACTGGTTCTCCACATTGTGTTCCTGCTTGTCATGGCACACCTGCCAATAGCGTTTTTTATTATACCATACTTCTTTCCCGAACGCAAGCAACGTTTGCCAAGCTCTTTCATTTTGCCCTTTTCTTTGGAACATTTTTCCTTCATAGGGCGTTTTATAGAAAAGTATCTTCCCCAAATATGGTAGTTCCTCGACAAAAACGCCCAATTTTTTGTGTTTTTTTCGCGTTTTTTATAGACAAGCCCGTTTGCGGATGCTATACTTTCTTTTGAATAACATTATGTAAAGCGGTAGAAAGGCATTCTTCCCTCTCCCGACTTTGCATTGTCCGTGTATTCTGAACGGAGAGTGAGGAAAACAGCATGAAACTGTTACGAAGAAGCACCGCCCTGCTGCTGAGCTGCGCCATCGTTCTGGGACTGGTGGCAAGCGGATTCCTTATCCGCGCGATCGCCGACACGGCCATGCAGTGGTACAACGCCGATTACGACGCGCTGAGCCGCTTCTACGAGATCGGCGCGTCCTATGACCCCGGCATCATCGCCACCACCCCCGGCGATCCCGGCGGAAAATCCTACGGCATGTACATGTTCGCCAGCAATGCGGGCGTTCCCCACGACTTCGCCGAGTGGTGCAAGAAGAGCGACAAGAGCGTTTACCGCGATATCGGCGATGCGCTGGACAGCGCCTATCACCGCATTTCCGACGGCTACGGCTCCTACTTCGACGCCACGTGGCAGGACATGGCCAACACCTACAAGGGCACCTTCGGTCAGGCCCAGTACGACTACACCAAGGACAAGTTCTATAATAAGGTGGTCTCGCTGGTGGAGAACAAGGTGGACGGCTTCGATATCGACGAATACTCCGTGGCGCTGAAAAACGTGTTCTGGAGCCGGGCCGTGCAGCATGGCCCCACCGACGCCTGCTCCCTCATCAAGCGCGCCTTCGACTCGCTGGGCGGCTTCGCCAACCAGCCGGAGGGCGATCTGATCTCGGCCATCTACGCGGTATCCGGCCGTCTGGTCACGGCGGAGGAGCTGCGCAGCGAGGGGAAATCCGGCGCTGCCATGTCCGGCGACACCGCCAATAAATACGGTACCTCCGGTCTGATCCTGCGGTACTTCTACGGCAGCTCCGGCGACGTGCAGATGGGCGTTTACCGCCGCCTGGGCGTGAACGAGCCGGCCGATGCGCTGGTGATGCTGATGAACAACGGCTACGAGGACGCACCGAAGGCCGACGGCAATTATCAGCTGCTGCTGAACAGCGTCGACCAGAAGTACGCCGTGTCCGCCGCAGGCGGCAGCGCCAAGCTGGACGTCCGCTCCGCCGAGGGAACGGATCAGGTCTTCACCCTGAACTACTTCGCCGGCGGGTTCTACACCATCAGCACACAGGTGGACGGCAAGACCCTGCGGCTGAGTGCCGACAAGAGCACCGTTTCCCTGTCCTCTCCCTCCATCTCCGACGGGCAGAAGTGGGAGCTGACCCAGGGCAAGAGCGCCTATACGCTGAAAAATGTGAAAACAGGTACATATCTCAGCTATGAAAATGATACGCTGGTGATGGCGGTCTCCTCCGAGGAGAGCGGCGTGACCGAGTGGCAGCCGGTGGCCGTGGCCAACAGCGCCGACGACTGGACGCTGCGGGGCGTGATCTATCCCACCAAGGACAATATTCTGGTGGCCAAGAACTCCTCCTTCCCCGTTCGCGGTGTGATCTCCTGCTCCTCTCCCATCACCTCCGTCAACATCACCATCGCCAAGGAGAGCGGCGCGGCGGTCATCAGCAAGAACGCCTCGCCCAACGCAATGTCCTACGACCTGAAGAAACTGGACGATTCCGTGGCCTACAGCTCACTGGCCGCCGGTAACTACACCTTCACGCTGACAGCGGTGTCCAACAGCAAGAGCTTTGAGCTGGCCAAGTCCAGCTTCACCGTCCGCAGCAACAGCGGTCAGGCCCACGACGACGAGACCTTCACCATCACCTTCGATCCCAACGGCGGTACGCTGAACGGCAGCAAGACCAAGACTGTCTCCCTCAGTGATATCGTCTACGGCAAGCTGCCCACCGCCAGCAAGACGGGCTACTCCTTTATCGGCTGGTTCACGGAGAAGGAGGGCGGCGAGCAGATCTCCTCCGCCACCAAGATCATTGCCTCCGACCTGACGCTGTACGCCCAGTACGCGGATGTGTACACCTACACCTTCCTTGACGCCGACGGCGATATCTTCAAGCGGGGCACCGTGGCCGAGGGTGAGCTGATCCCCATGCCGGAGACCTCCCCCACCAAGGCGCCTGACGGCCAGTATACCTATAAGTTCAGCCACTGGGAGGGCTATACCGAGGGCAAGACCGTGATGGAGGCCAAGGACATGACCTTCAAACCTGTGTTTACCGCCACCAAGGTCACGGAGCTGCCCGACAATATCTCCGGCTACTGGACGGGTCTGACGCCCGGCAGCACCGTGGAGCAGCTGGGCAAGAACGCCAGGGTCTACGACGGCAAGACCGAAGTGACCAGCGGCACCCTCAGCACCGGCATGACCGCCGTGGTGGGCAATAAGTCCTACACGCTGGTGGTAACGGGCGACGTGAACGGCGACGGTAAGATCACCCTGACCGACGTGGTGGCGCTGCAGTCCCACGTGCTGGACAAGAAGACGCTGGAGGGCGCTTACCGCGAGGCCGCCGACCTGAACGGCGACGGCTATGTCACCCTGACCGATGTGGTCAAGGCGGCCCGCGTCATCATCGGCAAGGATACCATCGGTTGATAGGAGGATAACGCCATGAAACACAATACCTCTTCCCTTTTCAAGCTGCTGCTGACGTTGGTGCTGATCGTCGCGGCGCTGCTGCCCCAACGGGCAGAGGCGGCCTCGTCCTCCCTGTCCGGCGACAGCACCGTGCAGGCCGGCAGCACCGTCACGCTGACGCTCAGCATTTCCGGCAGCAACGTCATGGGCATCGAGGCCACGCTGGAGTATGACAGCAACACGCTGGAGTTCACCAACTACGATCAGAAGATCAGCGGCTGGACCATGGACTACAACAGCAACCACTTCCTGCTGTACGGCGTCAGCAACCCCATCAATTCCAGCACCGGCGTGCTGACCGTCACCTTCCGGGTAAAGAGCGGTCTGGCCAGCGGCACCGCACTGACCGCCGGGTTCAAGAACATCGTCGTCTCCGACGGCAGCAAGGACGAGACTGTCAGCGGCACGTCCTGGACGGGCTCGGTGGCGACCCCGCCCAGCAGCAACTGCGACCTCAGCTCCCTCACCTGCTCCAACGCCACCCTCAGCCCCGCGTTCAACAAATCCACCACCAATTACACCGCCACGGTGCCCTACGCGGTGGAATCCCTGAACCTTAGCTATAAGGCGGCGGACGGCTCGGCCCGTGTGTCCGTCAGCGGCAATACGCTGGTGGTGGGCAGCAATACCGTCACCGTTACCTGCACCGCCGCCACCGGCGCCAAAAAGAACTACACCATCACCGTCACCCGTGAGCAGGATCCCAACTACAAGCCCAGCACCGACGCGCTGCTGAAGGAGCTGACGCTGGATGTGGGCACGCTCAGCCCTACCTTCTCCGGTGCGGTGACGGAATACGTGGCCTACGTCCCCTACGAGACCCGGTCGGCGACGCTTTCCGGCGTGGCAAAGGACGAAAAGGCCCTGAAGGTCACCGAGGCCACCATGCAGCTGTCTCAGGAGGGGGACAATGTGATGACCGTCACCTGCACAGCAGAGGACGGCACCACCTCCAAGACCTATACCGTCCATGTGTACCGCATGCCCAAGTACGAGGGCATCATCCCCACCATGGAGATCGTCGATCCCAACACGCCGCCCGAGCCGCCCACCTATTCCATCCCCATGACGGTAACGCTGCCGTTGGTGGGTGAGATGGCTACCTCCACCGCCGCCATCATCGGTGCGGCGCTGCTGGTCGTCATTCTGCTGCTGGTGGGCTTCCTGCTGGGCCGTATCGGCCACAATGGCGGCGGATATGACGATGACGGCGACAGCGGCGATGACGATGACCGTCCACCCCAGCCGCCCCGCCCCGACCGTAACGCCGCAGCCCAGAACCGTGCGCCGCAGCAGAGCCGCCGCCCAGAGCCGGTGAAAGCCGCTCCCGCGGCACGGCCTGTCCAGCAGTCCGCACCCGCACAGCCCGTGCGGAAGGCCGCACCTGCCGCTCCCGCACGACCCCAACAGCGGAATGTCTCCAACGATACGCTGACCAGCCCCTTTGTGGAGGATCTGTCCGGCAAGATGCAGCAGGAAATCGCCCAGCGTCAGGCGGCGGAAGCCAGCCGTCAGGCCGCAGAGGCCGAGGCGGCCCGTCAGGCAGCGGAAGCGGCCAACCCCGCCGCAGCCGCCAACGAAAAGGTGGGCCGCATGTCGTTGGACGAGCTGTTGAACGACATACACAACATGTGACAAAAAAGAACCGCCTTTAGGCCGCCTGACACAAGAAAACACACGCCATAAAAGGCGGCTTTTGCGCAGGAACCTGCGTTGCGGCACCTTGCCAGACATAGAGTATGCCTGCGGCGCCGCGTCTTGGCTCTGCACAAAATCCGCTCTTTTCTGGTGCGAAGCAGTTTTGCCAAAGCAAGTTCGAGATAAAATCGGCTGCAAAAATACCCGCATACTGACGTATGCGGGTATTTTTTCGGGTGATTTTAGCCGGACAGGCACAGGCAAAACCGTATGTTTTCTTATGTCAGTCGGCCTTCGGGCGGTTCTTTTTTGTCAGTGAAAAGATAAGAGAGAAGAGGGAAGAACTGATGTGTGCCGCCGTTGGCGGCACAATTAGAAAGGAGCGGCCTGACCACAGGCCGCTCCTTATTTTTGTTGGCAATGCAATCGCCGGATTTCATGCCAGCCTTAATAATCCACCTTCATCAGACACAGTCCCTCCGGCGGGGCGGTGGGGCCGGCCTGCTTGCGGTCGCGGCTGTCCAGAATGGCCTGCACCTGCTCCGGCTCCCAGAAGCCACGGCCTACCTCCAGCAGCGTACCCACCAGAATGCGCACCATGTTCTGCAAAAAGCCGTTGCCATGGAAGGTAAACGTGATACGATCCTTCCGCTGCTGAATGTCGATGGTATCCACCGTGCGGACGGTGGATTTCTTCATGCGGGGATTGCCGCAGAAGGCGGCAAAGTCGTGCTCCCCCGTCAGGTAGGCGGCGGCCTGCCGCATCCGCTCCACATCCGGCGCGTAGGGCAGCAGCGTCACATACTTCCGGTCAAACACCGGCTTGACCTCCCCCACAAACACCGTGTAGCGGTAGGTCTTGCCCAGCGCGTTGTACCGTGCGTGGAACCGGGGCCCACAGGGCTTCACCTCCCGGACGGCGATGGCATCCGGCAGATAGCGGTTGCAGTAGTCCCGGATCTCCTCCGGGGATTCCTTCACGTCCAGCTGGGCGTTGGCCACCATGGCACGGGCGTGAACGCCTGCATCGGTGCGGCCTGCGCCGATGATCTCCACCGGCTGGCCCGCCAGACGGCTCAGCACCGCTTCGAGCTTGCCCTGAATGGTGTCCCTGTCCGGCTGGCGCTCCCAGCCGAAAAACCGTGTGCCGTCATAGGCAACGGTAAATTTATAGTTCTGCATCATCACTTCAGCTTCTTGATAAAGCAGCGGCGGCGCTTGTGCTGCTCGATGTCAAAGTCCTTCCACTGGGACTGCACCTTCTCGTTGGTCTCCAGCATGGGGCCGGTCTCGGCCTCCTTGATGCCCAGCTTATGGCAGCCCTGCATGGCGTTGTACAGGATCATGGCGTTGACGCCCTTCTTCTGGTAGTCGGGCCGCACGGCGATCAGCAAAAGGTCAATGGTGTCGTTCTTGTGGAAGGCCTTCAGCAGGTCGATCCACCCGGTGGGGAAATACTTGCCCCGGCTTTTCTGCAGAGCGCTGGCGATGGAGGGCGCGGCCACACCCATGGCCACCATATCCTCGTGCTCATCCATGATGAAGAAGGCCAGATTGGGGTTGATCAGCGGGGCAAACTTGGCGCTGTAGCGCTTGATCTGCTTATCCGACAGCTCCACCGTGCCGTACAGCGGCGCGTAGCAGGTGTTCACCAGCTGGAAGAACCGGGGGATCAGGCCAAAGTAGTCCAGCCGCGTCCGGGGATGGAACACATGCAGGTGATAGCGCTTTTCCACGAACTCCGACAGCTTGCGCCACCGCTCGATGATCTTTTCATCGGTGGGCACCTGAATGAGATTTTCGATCCAGTCCACATCCTTCACATAGCCCAGCCGGGTCAGGTGATCGATGTAGTAGGGATGGTTATAATAGGTGAAGAAGCAGCTGCGGCGGTCAAAGCCCTCCACCAGCATGCCCTCACGATCCAGGTCGGTGAACCCCAGCGGGCCGTGCACCTCGTTGCAGCCCTTTTCCCTGGCCCAGCGCTCCACCGTGGCGAACAGGGCGTTGGCCACCTGCTCGTCGTCGATGAAATCCACCTGGGTAAAGCGCATGCGGTTGGTGCCCCACTTCTCGTTGGCCTTGTGGCTGAGGATGGCGCCGATGCGGCCCACCATCTTGCCGTTTCGCATAGCCATCCAGCAGCGGGCTTCGCAATATTCAAAGGCGGGGTTCTTCTTTTTGTCCCAGTCGCTCATATCGTCATCAAAGGTGGCGGGGACAAACTGGGGCACATCTTTATATAAAATGTTGGGGTAATCCACGAATTGGCGCAGCTGCCCCTTCGTGGTCACTTCAATAATCGAAACCATATTGTTCCTCCTTGTAAACACAAGCCCAGTGTATCGCAAAATCCGGCAAAAAGCAACATAAAAAGAGTGGAAACGGCGCGGCGCATGTGGTATACTCATTACCAAGAATATTACGATATCGGTGGAGGTAGTCATATGGAGCTTTTCTGGTATAACATCAAGGAGATGGACGCCGCGGCCTACGACGCCGCCCTGTCCATGATGGACGCGGAGCGCCGCAGCCGCATCGGTGATTTTCCCAACGAGGACGACCGCAAGCGCAGCGCCGCCGGTGAACTGCTGCTGCGGCAGGCCGCGGCGTCCCGTCTTGGCTGCACGGCGGAGAGCGCGCCGCTGGTCTGGGACGAAAACGGCAAGCCCGGCGTGGAGGGCGATCCCTTCTACATCAGCGTCAGCCACAGCGGCCCCTATGTGGTGGCTGCCGCGGGAGATCACGTGCTGGGCGTGGACGTGGAGGTCATTCGCGGCGCGGAGGAGAAGTTCATGCGCCGTGCCTGCTCCGAGGCGGAGATGGCCTACATCCGCTACGGCGACGCCGGGTGCTTCCAGCGGTTCTGGGAGTGCTGGACGGCCAAGGAGGCCCTGTTCAAGCTGACGGGCAAGGGGCCACTGCTGGCGCTGAGCCGTCTCCAGCTGCCGGAGGGCGTGGCGCTGGATCACATCATGCAAAACGGCTGCGCCGTCACCGCAGCCATGCAGCTGTAAGTGAGGAGGAGCAGCCATGTATCGTATCGGTATTGATCTGGGCGGCACCAACATCGCCGTAGGCGTGGTGAACGACCGCTATGAGATCGTGGCCCGCCGCAGCGTCCCCACCGGGGCGGAGCGCCCGGCGGAGGAGG
>OMFR01001104.1_pt1 | contig 11591 bp, 8 predicted proteins | sample 1645691 | NCBI WGS metagenome assembly OMFR01 (sample SAMEA103958132, study PRJEB25191) | human gut metagenome | biome: human-associated habitat [ENVO:00009003]; feature: intestine environment [ENVO:2100002]; material: feces | place: Germany | collected 2013/2015
GGGCACCCCGCCCTACGAAAGCGCCACCGGAAAATATCCGTAGGGCGGCCTGCCCTCAGGCCGCCGACGTTGACCGGAAGCACTCCCGCCACCGGACACCACACCAAGCATATAGTATAGACAAATTTTTTCCATTTGTCAAATTATCGAAAAAGCGATTGCATTCTCTTGCAATTCTCCGCCGGGTGTGCTACTATTAAAATACAGAAAACGTAATAATGTACATGACTGACGCACAAATGTGAAGGAGGAACCACTATGCTGACCATGGCTATGCTGCACGACGCCCAGCGGGTACTGTCCGGCGTCATCAACAGAACACCCGTGATCCCCAGCACCGGCATCACCGACGAATGCCGTTTGTTCCTGAAGGCCGACTGCCTGCAAAAAACCGGCGCGTTCAAGCTGCGCGGCGCGTACTACAAGATCGCCACGCTGTCCGACGAGGAGAAGGCCCGGGGCGTCATCGCCTGCTCCGCCGGAAACCACGCCCAGGGCGTGGCCTTCGCCGCCCGCGATATGGGCATCCACGCGGTGATCTGCATTCCCCAGGGCGCACCCCTTTCCAAGATCGAGGCCACCCGCAGCTACGGCGCGGAGGTGGTGCTTGTCCCCGGCGTGTACGACGATGCCTACGCCGAGGCCATCCGTCTGCGGGACGAAAAGGGCTATACCTTCATCCATCCCTTTGACGATTACAGCATCATGGCCGGTCAGGGCACCATCGGTCTGGAGATTTTACAGCAGCTGCCGGACGTGGACATGATCGTCACCGCCATCGGCGGCGGCGGACTGGCCGCCTCCGTGGCGTGCTGGCTGAAAAAATTCTGGCCCCGCATCAAGGTCATCGGCGTGGAAGGCATCGACCAGGCGTCCATGAAAACTTCCATTGAGCAGGGACGCCGGGTGAATCTGGATTACGTGGATGTCTTCTGCGACGGCACAGCCGTCCACATCCCCGGAGAATTAACCTATCCCCTTTGCCGGGAACTGGTTGACGAGTTCGTGACCGTGACCAATAATGAGGTCTGCCAGGCCATCCGGGCCATGTGGGAATCCTCCCGCGTCGTGCCGGAACCATCCGGAGCCATGAGCCTGGCAGGATTCCTGAAACAATGGAACCGGGGCGAAGTAAAGCCGGAGGAAAAGAGCTTCGTGGTCATTTCCGGAGCCAATATGGATTTCACCCACCTTACCCAGATTGCCCGGCAGGCGGGCATCGGCAACCATGAAACGCGCTATCTGCGCATTTCCATGGATTCCAAGCGCGGACAGGTGCTTAAATACCTGCGCCACATTCCGCAGGATACGACGCTGGTGGATGTGCAATACGGCAAAACGGAGGGAAACACCCAGCACCCCGTGTTCGGCATTGCCGCTTCCGATGAAGACCTGGATACCATCCGCACGACACTGAAAAAGAAAGGAATCGAATTCGAAGACATCAGCGAGGACGACGACGTGCGCTTCCGCATGATTCACTACCAGCCGGAACTGTGTCAACACCCCCTGTTCGTCCACATTGAATTTCCGGAACGAGCCGGCGCCTTCCTTGACTTCATGGAACGCATCGCGGATCTGGCTTCCCTCTGTTATTTCAACTATACCTACACTGGGGAACGCGTAGGCCGCGCCCTGGTGGGCATGGAATTTGATACAGCGGAAGACCGGGAAACCATCCGGAAACGCATGGGCGCCTTTTCCAAAAACATTATCAGGTCCATTCGGGAAATTTCCCCCGAGGCTTTCCAGAGGATCATGGGAAGCAGACAGTTGACAGGCAATCATTGACAGCCCATCATCCAGGGAGCTTGAGAAAAATCGGCTCCCTGTTTTTCATGACCGCTTTTTTCTCCCATGATTCCGCCCGTCATCCTGGCCTCCCAATCGCCCCGGCGGCGTGAATTGCTGGAGAAAACCGGCATTCCTTTTTCCATTATTGTCCGGGGCACGGAAGAACTGAAAGAGGCTTCCATGCCCCCGCAGGAACTCTGCCTGCACAATGCCGCCGCCAAGGCGGAAACCGTGTTCCAGGAACATCCGGATTCCACCGTCATCGGCGCGGATACGCTCGTTTTTCTGGAAGGCTTTCCTCTTGGCAAGCCGGAAGATGAAGAAGAAGCCCGGTCCATGCTCCGGAAGCTCTCCGGACGCACGCACCATGTCTGCACGGCGGTTGCCATCCGTTCCCCGCTGGGCATGAAAAACCTGGCCGTGCTGACGGAAGTAACGTTCCGGAAGCTGACGGAAAAAGACATCCTCCATTACATGGAACTGGTGGACGTGATGGACAAGGCCGGCTCTTACGCCTTTCAGGAACACGGGGAGATGATTATTTCCTCCGTGCGCGGGGATACGGACAACGTCATCGGACTGCCTGTCAGGGATGTGATGAAATGCCTGAACGGCCTGGGATACCGGGTTTGACCCGTCCAGGAATCCGGACATTGTCTCCGGAAGAAAAGGCGTTTCCCGCCCCGAAACGGCCTTCGGAGCGCAAGGCAAAGCCCCAGGCTTCAGGAACAGGGGATTACCTGTCTGCCAGGAACGATTCCAGTTTATTGTAAAAGGCCACAGGAAGCACAGCTTCCAGCAAGGTCCCTTCCTCTACATATTCCGTAGAGAAAACCTTGCCTTCACTATGCATGGCGGCCACCAGGTCGCTGCGGGTATAGGGAATCAGGAACCGGGCGCGCCGGACACGGCTTTCCAGCATTTCCACGCAGGCATTCAGCAGGTCTCCCTCACCATTCCCTTCTTTCACGGACATGGGAACCACCCTGCCGCTGAAATGAGGCGCCAGCAGCGTTTCCAGGGCCCCGCGCCGTTCTTCCGGCACCAAGTCCACCTTGTTTAGAACCACGATCATGGGCTTGTCACCCGCACCCAGTTCGTTGAGAACCTCCAGAGTCGTTTCATAATGGCGCACGGCTTCCGGATCGGAAGCGTCCACCACCTGAATCAGGAAATCCGCCAGAACGGCTTCCTCCAGCGTGGACTTGAACGCTTCCACCAGACGGTGCGGAAGGTTGCGGATGAAGCCCACGGTATCCGTCAGCAGCAGCGGCTGCCCATGGGGAAGCTCTATCTTCCGCGTTGTGGTGTCCAGCGTGGCAAAAAGCATATCCCTGGCCATGACTTCAGACCCGGACACCAGGGACAGGAGGGAGGATTTTCCGGCATTGGTATAACCTACAATGGCGGCCGTGGCGACGGCCTGGCGCTCCCGTTCCTTGCGCTGCGTGGTGCGCTGACGGGTCACCAGGACCAGTTCCCTTTGAATAGCCTCAATTCTGGCGCGCGCCAGGCGACGGTCCACTTCAATCTGCTTTTCACCTTCCCCCCTGGCGGCTCCGCCGCCTCCCTTGCCGCCGCCGGAGCCCCCGCCCTGGCGGTCCAGGTGGTTCCACATGCGGGCCATGCGCGGCAGGGAATACTGCATGCGGGCCAGTTCCACCTGCAGGGTAGCTTCCCGTGTCCGGGCGCGCCTGGCAAAGATGTCCAGAATGACCTCTTCACGGTCAATGACGCATTCGTCAACAAGCCGTTCCCATTCCCTCTGCTGGGAAGGGGAGAGCATATTGTCAAAAACAACGCAATCCGCCCGGCAATCCAGCGCCAGCTGCTTCACTTCCTGCGCCTTTCCGGTGCCGCACAGGAATTTGGCGTGCATGTCCCTGGACTTGACGAGGTGCTTCCCTACGATGCCGATGCCGAGATTGGAGACAAGGTCTTCCAGCTCATCCAGCATGGCCTGTTTTTCCCCGGCCTCGGAGGGATCGAAGTAAATGGAAACGAGCATGGCCCGTTCCACCATTTCCGGTTTTTCGCGGATTTCAAACATACAGGGAAGTTAACGGAATTGCTTGCTGGAGGTAGGCTGGTAATCCTTCAGAGCGAAGTCCGCGGGCTTATGACAATCACAACTGCATGAAGAGAGGAAGCCGGCCACGCATGCCAGCGTCAGAAAGCTGATCAGTCTCATGCGGCTATGAGACCTGTCCGAAGTACCCTAGGCAAGCAAATTTTACTTCATCACCATTACTTTTCTCCAAATCCGGAACAAAGGCATTTGCCCGGACGGTTTTCCTTTTTTCCGGCCCGGGGGCAGCCGGCAAAACACGCGGCGGGGGCAGAAACCTGCCGGCGACAGCAATCCGCCGCCTTTCAAGGGACTTTATTCCCTTCCGGAATCAACTTGATTTTCCATCGTCTCCCGGCAGCCCTTCCTCCGCCTCCAGACTGTTCATCCATAAATTCCATTTTTCAATGAAAGAGCGGTCCATCTGAAGCAATGCTTTTTCCTGCTGTGCGGAGGAAATGGTTCCCGTCAGCCTGCCAAAAATAAGCAAAGGCTTGGAATACGTATCCGCCAGGGAAGAAAATTCCGCAGGCTGCTTCTGGCGGCATTCCCGCGCCAGAGCATGCAGGGAGTTGAACGGAAGCTCGTTCCAACTGACCTGGTACGCACCGCTTCCTTCCCGGCTGTCCTGAGGCTCCACGGTCAGCAGATGTCCCTTCATCCCTTTCAGGCGCACCCTGGAGCCATCTCTGAGCACCAGAGTTTTCCCCGGTTTCTTTTCCAACAGTACGGGCAAAAGTTTCTCCATGCGGGAGAACAACGGCAGCATCTGGTCCGTCATTTCCCGGCGCATGGCCAGACGGGCTTTCACCGCAGGAGAGGAAATGACTTTTTCAGCCTCTCCATAAACAGTGGAAACTTTCTCATAATCACCGGTTTCCTTCATGATGCCCTCCGCTTCCCGGCAGACGTCTTCATAACTTCTGGATTGGGCGGCCAGCAGGATTTCCCTCCTCTTTTCCTCCTCCAGTTTTTTTTGCATCTCTTCCGCCTTTTTCCTTTCAGACGCCTTCACGGCTTCCGCAGCCTCCCAGTCCCGCGCAGCCTGGTACTGCATCCTCAAATGATCCAGTATTCCTTCCAGCGCGGCATAAGCCGGAGACATGGAAGGAACTTCCCCAATGACCATCTGTTCCCGCAGGAAGTCCGCCGCGGACCGTTTGGCCTCTACTTCAGCCACCGTTTTTTCCGGCATGTCCTGAAGACGTTTCAAGCGCGCGTACTGGTCCGTATACTTCTCCAGGTTGCTGAGCCACGCGGAAGCCAGCTCACGGACGTTCCTGTCCCGGTCATCCGCCGCATCAGCGGCCACCCGGTCCAGAAAGCCGCCGTATTCCGTCCATCTCCCGGCAAAGTACCAGGATTTCAGCGCCATGCCCACATAATAATGCACGGCCAGGTCAGAATTGGAGCGCAGCCCCGGCATCCGGGAAGACCAGTCTGCGGAGCTCAGGTACATGACCAGGTTGCCAATATCCCTGGAACGTTCCAGTTCCTCAGGGTCCCCGCAGGCTTCCATCTTTCTGCCCAGTTCTTCCAGACGCTCCACCCCTTCCGGGAACTGGCCGCGCACCCACATGCACAGAACCTGGTTCAAACCGGCCCAAAGGGATGTGGACAGGGGGCAGTCCGGCTGAGCCGCCAAATCGCCGAACATGGCGGCGGCTTTCACCAGATCCCCACGGTTCAGGGATTCCTGGGCTTCGTTAAACAGTTTGCCGAAGCGTATGCTGCGCTCCAGCCGCGATTCCGCCGCCTCCCTGTCTTCCAAGGCTGCTTCCGCCGCAGGAGAAATAGGCGAAGGCGGAGTTACGGGAGAAGGAGCTCCATCCTCCCGCCATTCCGCCCATCCCCAAACGCCCAACGCCAGCGCCACTACGGAAACAATGGAGGAGGCAACGATGATGCGGCATTTCCTGCGCCGTGCGTGCCGGGCCTCCACCGCGCGCCGTTCCGCCCAGGTGAGACCGGATTCCTGCATGGCCCGGGCGTATTCCTCCTGCGCCTGTTCCACGGCATCCATCAATTCGGGATAGGAAGAGAACCTGTCTTCTTTATTAAAAGCCATCAGTCTGTCCACAATGAAACAGGTCATTGGAGAAATGTCGTTCACCACCTGCTCCAGGAGAGGGAGATCTTTCTTGTTCTCCAGAAGAATATCGGAAGACTGGGAAGCGTCCACACGGGGAGGCGCACCTGCCAGCAAATGGTACATGGTAGCACCCAAAGCGTACATGTCCGTACGGAAGTCCTCCTCTCCTCGCAACAGCGTTTCCGGCGCGGCGTAATAAGGAGTAACCCATATTTCCCGCTCCATGTCGGATTCGCTATGAAGCAGGGACAGGCCGAAATCCACGATTTTGGCGATTCCGTCGGGGGACAAAAGAACATTGGCGGGCTTGATATCCCTGTGCATAAGGCCCGCATTCCATGCGGCGTCCAGCCCGCGCACGATATCCAGCGTCAGGCGCAGCACCCTGTCTTCCGGCACACGTTCCTCCGCAGCAATCAGGGCATCCAGGCCATTGCCCTCCACCAGCTCCATGGCAATGTAAAAAAGGCCCTGGTCACGCCCAACGGCATAAAGCTGCACCAGGTTTTCATGGGAAACCCGCGCCATGATCCGGGCCTCCCGTTCAAAACGTTCGCAACGCAGGGCATCCCCGGCATAAGCATCATTCAGCACTTTCAGGGCCACTTCCCGCCCCAGAACGGCATCCTCCGCCCGGAACACCACGCTCATGCCGCCTTTTCCCAGTTTTCCGGTAATACGATAAGGCCCCATGCGCGTTTTTACACGCGTCAGCGCCTGGCAGCCCGGGCAAATGGCGTTGGCGTACGGAGGCAGCAGGGAAACATCCATGGGCTGTCCGCACGCCGGGCAATTGACGATGTTTTCTTTCTGGGGAACCATGAACGCAGGGCGGCGGAACGGGAATCAGAAAAAAGGAAGGAGGAAAAATGGCGCGGATTGTCCGCCCCCCTCCGAATATGAGCAGGGAGGGCCCCCAGCCAGGGCCCCTCCCGCAAATTTGATTAATCCCGTCAGGAGAGAGCCGGAAGGGAAGCGGCGGCTACGGCCTGTCCGTGGCGCTTGGTCTTTTCATCCGGCACGCGGAGCTGGATCTTCAGCTCGGGGAATTCGGTGCGCAGCACTTCTTCCGCCTTGTCAATGATGATCTGGCCGCCGTCTCCGGAAGCCACACGGCCCAGGAAGAGCAGGTTGCGGATATCATAGAACCTGGCGTAATGGGCAATGGCATAGCCGAAGTGCACGCCGATGGTTTCATAAATCTTGCGGGCGCGTTCGTCGCCTTCCGCCATGGCGGCCTGAACCTTTTTAAGCTGTTCCGGGAAGGGCATTCCTTCAAACTGGAAGCCGGCGCGGGGGGCCAGGCGGGCCACAGCCTGCTGGGAGAAATAAAGGGCGCCTACGCCCATATCCTTGGACCATTCGTCCACTCCGCCTTCCTCCGAGTAGTCCACAGGGGCAAAAGCCAGTTCATTCAGCCAGGGCTTGATGTGGCCTTCCGGATCCACGTAGCCGGCGGCCTCGGAGGTGCCCATGGCCACGCCGAGCACGGCGTTATCGTTCATGCCCATGGCCCCTGCGAGGGCGGTGACTTCACCGTCATTCACCACTTCAAAGGGAATGTTGTTCCATTTTTCCTTCTGGAGGGTGCGGAACACCTTGCCGAGAGTCTTTTCAATGTCTTCCTGGCTGACGCCGCGGAACAGGGAGGAGGTGCGTACTTCACTGTTGATGATCACGCCGGCGGAGGATCCGCCGATGGCGTCCACCCGGGGGAGATGAGCGGCGGCGCGTTCCAGAGAATCCTGAATTCCGTCAATGTGATACTGGGGATCCTTCTGGAAGTAAGGGTCCCAGACCACTTCCTCGGAATAAACTACTTCCCCATTCACCACGGCGGCGCATTTGCGGTCAGAACCGCCCAGGTCAAAACCGATGCGGCATCCGTCCAGGTTGCGGCCCAGTGTCATGGAGCCGGAGTATTCCTCGGGAAGTTCTTCCACGGAAACCTTTTTCACTTCAATCGGGGAGCCGTAAATCTTCTTGCCGATGAAATCCCAGTCGAATTCGCGGATACCGCCCTTGCAATAGCGGGAGGCCAGCATGTCCGCAATAGCGTCATCCCCGGCGACGAGGATGATATTGCCGCCCTTCTGCCACAGCAGGAATTTCACAATGCGCTCCACATAGGTTTCATTCAGGGCAATGTTTTCTCCGGTATGGGGAAGAAGCTTGCCGGACCAGCGGAAACAGGTCCCGTCATTGCGGGTCAGAGCGATATCCACTTGATGAGAAGCAGGATCGGCGGCGGCTTTGGCCTCAAAAGCTTGATTCCAAAGAACGGCCGGCACGAAGCCGGGGTCCAGCACAGGCGTGATTTTGGGTTGAATATTCATGGCGATAATCCGTTGGGAACGTAGCATACCCGCTTTTCCTTGAAAAGTATTCATTCCCTTTCCTTATGATTTTTTTTGCGGAATGAGGGGAGATAGCTCATTTTCTGCTGGAAAATCACCGTGTTTCCACTAAAGAGACAGGAGCTTTTCTTCCGGCGCGGTACTCTGGAAGGGCGGCCCATTCCACACATGCCTATTCCATGAATGAATTAACGGACCAGCTCATTACCCTGTTCTCTTCCATCCTGATTACCGTCATGTTCCTCGCCGTGGCGGTAAACATATTCCGCCGGAATCATGCGCCTGATACCCGGCATCCGCTGAAATGGCGCATTCCCGTAGGCCATCTGGACATGCTGGACATCGCCATGTGCGGCATCATCGTGCTTTACTTCAGCCTGGGGGCCCTGTTGGCGGCAGCCACGCCTCCGGGGGCTTCCGCTCCGCCCAGCACAACCAACATGGAGCTGGACAGCTACAAGGTTTTCAACGGAACCTGCCTGAATCTCATTCTGGCCTTCGTCCTGCTGGTGCGCATGTTCCATACGGGCCGGATGGAGGCGCTGGGATTGAAAAAACATTCCCTGAAAGTCCTCCTCTACGCTCCGGCGGCAGGTTATCTGCTTGTGCTGGCCATCCATTTCCTGCTGGACAAAGCGGGCCTGTTCCAGTGGATTGAACACGCCACCAACGCCCCGGCCGAACAATCCATTGTTTCCGTGCTGAGGCATTCCAGCGACATTCCCCTGATCACGGTTATCTGCTTCAGCGCCGCCATCGCCGCCCCTCTGGTGGAGGAACTTATTTTCCGCGGTTATCTGTACCCGATCATGAAAAAATACACGGGCGTCTGGTTTGCCCTGATCACCACCTCCCTCCTCTTCGGCATCATCCACGTCAGCCTGGTTCCGTTCATCCCCCTGGCAATCTTCGGAGCCGTACTGGTGCTGCTGTACGAATACACGGGCAGCATCTGGACGCCCATCATCGCCCATTGCATTTTCAACACCGCCACTCTCATCAACATTCTGTATCCCGGCATCCTTCTTCCGTATGGAACCTGAGCCCAGCATCCGGCAGACGGGAGAGGATGCGCTGGTAGCCCGCCTCCTGCCCCTGATGCCTTCCAATCCGTCCCTGGAAACGGGGCCGGGAGACGACTGCGCCATCATCCGGGGGTCAGGAAACCGCCAGCTGCTCCTGAAAACGGACTGCGTGGTGGAAGGCATGCATTTCCTGCCCGGAACGGACCCGGAGCTGATCGGGAGGAAGGCGCTGGCACGGGCCGTTTCAGACATAGGGGCCATGGGCGGCACGCCCCTTCACGCACTGGTGACCCTGTTCGTGCACGCAGACCGCCCCATCTCCCAGGTGGAAGGAATTTACCGCGGCATGGGGAGGCTGGCGCGGCAGTTCGGCATCAGCATCGCCGGGGGGGAAAGCTCCGGTCTGCCCGCGGACGGGCTTATCATCAACGTGGCGCTGACCGGAGAAGTGGAGGAAGGCAAAGCCGTACTGCGCAGCACGGCGCGGGCGGGGGATCTGATTGCCGTAACGGGAACGCTCGGCGGCAGCTTCCCCACCGGTCACCATCTTTCCTTCATGCCGCGTGTCAGGGAAGGAGGCATCCTGGCCGCCTCCGGCGTAGCCACCTCCATGATGGATCTTTCCGACGGGCTGGGCACCGACCTCCCCCGGCTGGCGGCCGCCTCCGGGCTTGGGTTCCGTATTCATGAAGAGCTTCTTCCCGTGCGCCCGGGGTTCACTGCGGCCCAGGCTGTAGGGGATGGGGAGGATTACGAATTGCTGGTGACCTTCCGTCCCGGCGACCGAGAACGGGCGGCACGACTGGCCGCGGAGCATTTTCCGGAAACGCCTCTCACCGTCATCGGGGAAATGACTGCGGAAACGGCCTCCGCCCTTCCCCCAGGTTACAGGCACTTCAGCTAGCCCGTTAAGAATCGGGGGCAGAGCCACGCAAAACGCCTGCGGAATTATTCCGCCGCCTTTTCCTCCTCTTTCTCCCGCTGCATGTAAGGCAGGAGCTGTTCATACGCGTCTTTGCCCAGATAACGCTTGATGGAACGCTCCGGCGTTTTGAAAATGTCCACCAGGATCAGGCAGTCCAATACGTCGCCAAAATGCTTGTCCACGCTGAAGGAAAGAATTTTGCCGTTCAATTTCAGATATTGGCGGAGCAATACGGGAATGCCCTTGCCATCCTCTTCTATATCAGCGACCAATTGAGACAGCCCCTGGGCATCTGCCAGCCCCAGAGGGAGGATGCATGATTCCGACCTCTTCAGATCCGCTTTACGGGGCGGATTGTAGGCCCTCACCTCATTCACCAGCACGGGCTCCATTTCATGCGCCTTCAGATAGGAGACGATGAGGGCGCGGGAAAGGTTGGTGTAATCCCGGGAAATGCTGACCGTGCCGAACAGGTAGCGGTAATGGTGGTTGCGGGCCATGAACTGGCCGATGCCCTCCCAAATGAAACCGAGAGCCAGCGGCCTCTTCTGGTATTCCGGAACAATGAAGGCGCGCCCCATTTCCAGAGAGCGGTCCAGCACCCGCAAAGCGGCAGGGGAAAAGGAAAAGTATTCTCCGTTGTACAGCCCTTTGACACCGTAGCGGGCAAGGATTTTGTCCGTTTCCCCCATGCGGTAGGCGCCCACAATTTTCTGGTGCGTTCTGTCCCACAGGAACAGGTGCTTGTAATGGTTGTCGTATGTATCCAGGTCACAGGCGTTGCCGGAACCTTCCCCTACCTGGCGGAAAGTATATTCCCGCAAACGCCCTATTTCAATAAGGATATTGGGGATTTGCAGGGCATCCGCCACGTACACGTCCCAATCTCCATTTTCCTGACGGGCATGCAGACACTCCGGGGGCAGCGCGTCGATTTCCGCCTGCATATCCTGCACGGAAACGGGGGAGGTCAGCGCGGCCATCTTCGCCTTCCGGTCCTTTTTGTGCACATGGGGGCGGCGGCTTTTTTCATAACTTTTGCCCAGCAGATAGGTGCGCAGGCGCAGATGGGAGACGATGGCTTCATCGGAATCATACTGTCCAAGCTGGCTGAACGGAATGGGCTTGCCTACCACAATGCGGTGTGTCCGGCGGCCGTCCCGACCCACTTCACGGGGAAGGAACGCCACGCGCGCCTTGCGGTTGATCAGGGAAATGCCCTGGAACAGCAGACTGTTGCGCCCCGGGAAATATACGGGCACCACCGTCGCTTTCGTCATGCGGATAATGGCGGCGATATTCGCGTTCCAGGGGTCGTCCGTCACCCTTT
>OMFR01001112.1_pt1 | contig 11512 bp, 17 predicted proteins | sample 1645691 | NCBI WGS metagenome assembly OMFR01 (sample SAMEA103958132, study PRJEB25191) | human gut metagenome | biome: human-associated habitat [ENVO:00009003]; feature: intestine environment [ENVO:2100002]; material: feces | place: Germany | collected 2013/2015
GGCATATCCGCATACATATATTATACATATATTATACATATATTATAGATAATCTTGCTGTAAAAATTTTTAAGGAATAATATAAAAAGTCCTTGCTTTTTCTATATAGGTGTGTTATAGTGTATTTACAGTCAAGAAAGGCCATAAACCACTAATAATGGCACAAGACAACACATTATTATATAGTATTGTTTAGGAGGTTATTATGAAAACTAAAACCATGATAGGCACAAGCATTATCATTTATACCAATAAGAAAACCGGTATTTCTTATGATCTTGTTTGTACTGAAACAGACCTTAATGATGTACTTCGGTATAAGTTAGTCAGTCGAGATGATGACCATACGCAAATTGCTGTTACTAAATCCACTTTTAAGCGTTGGTTCAAAAAAGACCTGTATATTGATCTAAATAAGGATAAGAAACTGTATCGTAAGAGAAATCCTTCCCGAAAGTTTGCTAACTGTATTGCAGAGGTAGAGGAGAACTGTTTCTTTTCATTCTATCCCCGTCCTAATATGTCTTATAATGTACTTAAACCCGATGAAGTTGAGACCCATTTCCCTAATCTCACTATTAATCGTAAAGAGGCAAAGGTTTATTCTGATTTATTCCCTAAGGGTCGTCGGGCGTATGTTAGTAGAAAGACAGGGAATGTAGGTATCCGGCACAAGGGTGTTTTGTATGAGCTGGATGGGTTTAAGGCATACGTTTAATCATTATATCTACTGTGATTAATATAGCGGGGTTATATGGCTTTCTTATTTGAGGTGTACAAAGGTAAAAAGTGTTATATGTCAACGACATATAAAGAATGTGCCTATAAGCGAGATATTAGGGCTTCATTACGAAAAGCAGGATATACCATTAAAGTAAATGGTAAGGTATTTACAGAAAGGAAAAAACATGAAAACAAATGATTGTATTGTAAACTATATTCCAGAGACTATGTTGCATAAGTACATAGGTCATATTAAGGTTCTTAGTGCTATTCTATTTTGTGTAGTTATAGCGTTGTTAATTGCCTTGGGTGTATCCTATAATCAGAGCAAGGTAATTAGCCAGCAGCAGGAGGCCCCAGCAGTCCACCAGGAGGATGATTTAACCGGTGCCCATGTAAATACTACCCCCTATACCACTTGGCAAGACTGGGACGAATCTACGGCCCCTAAAGTAGAGTATATGAATTAAGGAGGATGTATTATGACTGCGGTAGAGTGTAAATCCTAAAGAGTATTTTCAAAAGGAGATAAAAATGACACGGGAAGAAGCGATTGATACCTTGAAAAATGGGCTTTGGTGAGACAGAAAACGGTTGGACGAAGCGATTGATATAGCTATCGCCGCCCTCCGCCCCATCAGCCGGGAGCGGGTGGAGAAGGTGTGGAGGGGCAAGTGGAAATATAGTCATACAAGCGAAATAGATCATTTTGCTGTTGTTAAATGCTCAAAGTGTGGATACGAAGCGTTTGCGATCTCCCTTTTTGTGAAAGATGGAAATTTCTGTCCTTCCTGTGGCGCTCCCATGACGGACGAGGCCGTGGAGATGGTGATGGAGAGATTGGAGGCACTGAAAGATGACCAGGCCTGAATTTAGTGCTTTCGAGGATGTTTGCCCAAGTGCTCACTTTAACATAACCGAAGCAAGTAAATGTGCATTTTATAAAAGCATTCGGAGGGATAAACCAGACGGGACGTGGTGGAAGGAGACGCTGAAAGATGAATGATATCAATCAAGACATAACCCGCATGATCGTTGAGATGAGGGAGCTTGGAAAGTTGCCCGCACCGTGCAAAGGTGGAAGCCACAATAACCTGTTAAGATATAACAAGCTGCGGGACCGGATTCTTGATAAATTCTTGTCCGCATTTGATGAGGGATATAGGTTGAAAATTCCAACCGCCCGCCGGAGGGAGAGGAGGAAACCTGATGAACATTGAGAAACTAATTGAAGCTGCAAAGCTATATGGAATTGACGCCGCCGACGCCTTCACCGCCCCGCTGGCTGAAAACGAGAGGTTGCAGAAGATGTACCAGGAAGAAAAAGCAGTTTGCCATGCAACCCAACTTGAGTTGGAGCGGATGAAGAAAATAATGAGAAAGAATGGAATTATGGTTATCCCATCAGAATATCCCGGCAGCACAGAAAAGTGGAATATTCAGAAGCCACGCGATCAGAAGGAGGAATTGTAAAATGAATAAATGCAGCCTGTTTGATATGACCTTTTCAGAAATTATTGAGGATATTTTCGGGGTACCGTTTGATCGCCTGTGGGACTTGGCCTTGGCGGACAGAGAAAAGCGGTGTGTGGTAATGCCGGGCAAACCTGGAGATAAATTTTTATACAAGAGTGCCGCAGGGTTTTGGTGCAATGCGGTTATTAAGGATTACACGCCTGAAAATATATTTATCACGGCGGAGACTGAAATCCCGAACGCAGAGCCGTTAAGTCATACATTCTCTATTTCAGAAGTTGAGGCCGCATTACAAAGGGATAAAAAATGAGCAAATTAAGCCTTAATCAATTAACACAAGCACATGTAGATCGGCTTTATAATGCGTTATACGCATTGGCCGATATGGTACTACAATTTGGATATGAAACAACTTTTCGGCGGAAAAAGGTGGTATGCGATTCAGGTTTATCATCATTAGAATCTGCGTTTTCTGCATTGATGCTTTGTGGGTGTAAAGTCAATAGTAATGGGACAATTTCTGTCGATCAATTACTGAAATTTATGAAGGAGTTAGAAGAATGAAAACATATATTGATAGAGCTTTGATTATTCCAGCTTTAACAGATCGCTATGAGCCAGAAGATGCACGTTACCCAATGACATTAACCTTGGCACATATTGCGGAAGCATTATTAGGTATTCCTATTGCTGACGTTACAGAAGTACAGCACGGTCGCTGGGAGTTTTTGGGTCCGAATAGACTAATTAAAGATTGTATGTGCGGAACTTGTAGTGTTTGTCATGTCAGATCGAAGTATATTGTAAATACTGCAATTTGTCCTAATTGTGGTGCTCACATGGATGTAGTAGGAGACAGAGATGAATGAGTATATCACAAAGGTGAAAGTGATTGAGGCGATTGAAAAAGCTGTTGCTCCAGAAATTATTACAATAGGAGACCATGAAACTATCGGGGTATTTACAAGAGAATCCATTGAACAGATTGTATCAAATCTTCCCACCGCTGACGTTGCGGAGGTGATACTCTGTAAAGATTGCCAATATTATCAGGATGCAAAAACCAACAAGAAAGGGTTTCTGATTTGCCCAGCATCCGGAATGGAAATTAGCGAAACGGATTATTGCTCTTATGGCTCTCGCATGAGCCAGGAGAATAAACATAAAGTCAGGTGTGCAAAATGTAGAAAAATAAAAGAAATTGTATGTACAGTGGACGGGAAACCGTGGTGTGAAGATTGTTTTGATAAAGCAATGGGAAGCGGGACCAAACATGAAACTAATTGATGTTGATGAACTGAAAAGACAAGTAAAAGGACTACCCATGATGAGTAATTGGGGAGAAGCATTCATACCACGGCTTATAGACGAGCAGCGAATCATTGACCCCGTTCATGCCGCTGGTGGGTGCTATTTCCGAGAGTGTAAATATTTCATCGAAGCATCGGATTGGCCTATCCCTATTGGTGGTAGGAATACGCAATGTATAAAAGTCCAATCGACAAGAAAGCCTGATGATTTTTGCAGTGAAGGAAAGAAAAAGGAACCGGATTAAAGTGTAAAAGTAAAAGAGAGGAATTTATGGATTATTACATAAGCAAGTGTGCAAACTGCGGACAAATAAAAGACATACTTTGCACAATAAATGATGAACCATGTTGCGAAGACTGTTTTAACAATGTGCTATTACAAGGCATGTATGATAATTTTAAGGAGGAAATTATGAAGAAAGAAACCCCTAAGATTTGCGAAGTTATTGGAGTTAAGGTTAATCAAATTTTTAAGTTTTCAGACCTTATATTTGATGACCCCAAAGAGTATTTTATTAACGAAAATGGAGAAATTAAAAGTGTAAATGGAGAAGAAGTAACCTGTAAAGAAGTTTGCCGTATTGTTAATAACCATGATTATATTACAAGGTGTGATGAATTACTTTTTACTGACCAGGAACGGAATCTTATGAAACTTTTTCAAGATGCTTGCGTTGACACAGTATATATTAAAAGAGAAAAATATGGGGGATTAAGCTGGTATAGTTCTAATTCTACTAATTTAGAGAATCACCTTTTACCTTTTAGGCTATTCAAAACTCTCCCTAATAACACTACAATTTGTGTAAAAGATTATATTTAATATAAGGAGTGTTGTATTATGAAATTTCGTAAAAGTGATTTAACTGTCGAAGATTTTGAAAGAGGAAGAAAGAAATCTGAGCTTAAACAAGCTTTAGACGAGTTTATTGCCATGGAATCTGATGTTGTAGTAATAGACCCTAAAGAAAATGGGTATTCAAGTGCAGAATCTTGTCGTTCTTCTTTACGCAATGCCATTAAACGGTATGGGTATACAAGTATTAAAACGTCCTCTATTAATTCCTTAGTGTATATGTATAAACGAAACCTATAACACTATATATTGTGATTGCAATTAGTCTTATAATATGATATAGTATAGTAAACTAACTAAAGGAGGGGCTATATGAGAACAAAAGAACGGGATATACCCTATTGCGGTGTTAGATATAAGGTTATTAAAAAGGCTAACCCTGTACTTAATGAACAAAATACCGCTCATTTGATGCAATTTATTATAGACCGGTATGGGATTTACTATGCTAAGGATGTACTAAAACTACCTGCACCATGGACAAAAAACCCAATTTTAAGCACATATAAGTTTACAAATATATTTAGAGAGAATGATAGGGTGTCTAAGGCACTTATTAAGAATGTATCTAAAAATAAAGGATTGTCCCTTGAGGATAAAGTAGCTAATACTTTTTTGTTTAGATCATGGAATAATCCCTACACATTTACAGATTTCGGTGGTCCTTGGTCTGCGGAAGATATCTATAATGGACTTAAACTAAAGGAAACTGTTAGACCACTGTATAAAGCTATTATAGACGTGGACCCAGATAGAAAATGGTTTTCTGCTGCATATAATCAAGGTAGTACAAAATCTATGTGGAAGTACCCAGATGGTAAAACCCATACAAATAATGATAAGGGTGCTGAATCCGATATTCCTTTGAGAGTTTTTCATATTGGTCCTTGGCTAAAAAAGAATAATGTGTATGAACGGGTTATGAATGCACAGAGCCAAAAAGAAGTATATGATATTATACAAGAGCTTCCCAGTTTTGCATATTTTCTATCTTATCAAGTATTTGTTGATCTAACATATATTAAGGACTTTCCTTTTTCTGAAAATGAATTTACCATTGCTGGTCCCGGATGTAAGCGTGGTTTAAGCTATGTTTTTGAGGACACTGATGGTATGACACCCGAAGAGTGTTTGTTCTGGCTTAGAGATAACATGAATGAGATGTTTAATGGCCTAAGCTATGGTGACTGTTTGCCAGAAGGGTATGAATGGAATCCTGAACAATTATTTAAGGACCGTGCCGTTTATGATAGATACATTAATGTTATGTCTTTAGAAAATTGTTTTTGTGAACTTTCTAAGTATATGAGAACTTATAACAAAACCGGTAGACCGAAGGTTAAGTATAAACCCACAAAAGTACCTAAAAGCTATAATTTATTTGAGGGGTAAGCGTATGTTTGAATATAAATACCATAACTTAGATGATTTTGACGAATCTACAAAACATATTTTGCAAAGCAGCAATTATTTTTCTTGGGTTCTTGGTAATTTAATGGAAATGGGGATGCCAGCTAATTTACGTGGGTTCTTTTATCTTAGAACTGCTGTGGCTCTGGTTTTATCTGACCCTACATATATGAAAAGTATCACAGGGCGTTTATATAATGATACTGGTAAACTTGAGGGAACAACCGGTAGCCGTGTAGAACGAGCGATAAGACATGCTATCGACATTACTTTTGAAAAAGGTAATAGTGATGTTCTCTATATTATGTTTAGGAATAGTGTCAACCCTGATACAGGCAGACCTTCTAACGGTTCTTTTATTTCTGCCTTATCAGAGAAGATTAGGATTGATCTTATGAAAGGGGAGCTAACTCTTGACCAGTAATCGTATACATAATGATGATTTTTATATGGTTATAGCAGATGACTATGCAGAGTTTTACAGTGGGTGTCAAAAAGTAAAAGTTGGTTGTTGTATTGTAAAAAATAATCATATAATTGGGCTTGGTGCAAATCGTAGTATGCCTAATATTTGCTCTCGTGAGGGGTGTCTTAGAGTTGCATTGTATGGAAATGACGATAAGACACATAGAGACCCGTCTGACTGTCGTGCAGTCCACAGTGAAATAGACGCATTAGCAGATTGCGCTTCCTCTACGGAGAGCACAGAAGGGGCTACGGTGTATGTCACCAGATACCCATGTGAGGCTTGTGCCCGCGCTCTGGTGTCTGCTAAAGTGAGTAGGGTGGTATATGGCCGTAAACAAGAAATATCTCTCCAGACACAAAATATTTTTAATCAAGCAGGGTGTAGTGTATACCATGCTAAAGATTGGAATAAACCTGATAAAACAAACTAAATGGAGGTAGTATGTATGGCAATACTAACTTGTAAACAAAAAGAGGTACTAAAAAAAGCTCGTAAAGTATACGGTCCTAACCATCAAATCTTAGTATCTATGGAAGAACTTTGTGAACTTGCCACTATTTGTTCAAAGTATCCCAGATATGAAGATAAAAAGCAAGCTCGTAAAGAGTTGCAGCAGGGTGTGTTAGATGAACTTGCAGATGTTACTATCATAATGGACCATATAAAAGCGATCTTTGGTGTGTCAAATAGTGACTTAAAGAAAAGAGTTACTAAAAAGGTAGACAGATTAGAGCGTTGGTTAAACCATTCTGATAGTCCAAATTATACTTTAATGGATAGAGGTGTTGATAATGATACTGCTTATCCTACTAATGATGAATGCTGTGTACAATCATTAAGTGTTCCTCCTATGAATGATAAAGTAAAAGAATTGTATGACCTTGTACTGAAAGAACTAAAAAACGGTAAAGTATCTTTGAATGATATCAAGGAGTGATTATATTGACATTAACAGAATTTGAAACCCTTATTGGGCAAGGTTCGTATGTTAGATGCCAAGATAAAAAGCGTGTAGATTCTGCGATTGTCAATATAAAACTTGCACGGTCTCATATAAAAGCAGGTGGGCAGATTGGATGGTGGGTTAGGTCTGGGTATATCGTTGTTGATATAGATGAAGGTAAAAAACAGGCCCTAAAGGTTGTAAAAGAAACAGGACTAAAAACTCTAATGTGTAAAACCCCGCACGGGCTTCATCTATATTTTAAGACGGACCGGGAATTTCCACAACGAGTAGGAATGGTATTACCCTGCGGATTAAAATGTGATTTTAGGTGTGCTAATAAAGGATATGTATTATTGCCTTTTAATGCCGAAGGAAGATCATTTAATAAGGATTGGGAAGGTATAGCAGAATTACCCTTAGAATGGACCCCTATGCTAAGTCGAAAAGAAAGCCTCTTAGGCTTAAAAGACGGTGATGGAAGAAATTCTACTTTATTTTCTCACCTTATGGCATATAAAAACCGTGGCGCAGATGATGAACAAATACTTAATATAGCTAATGTTATAAATAAGTATGTTTTTAATGACCCTATGACCCAGGAAGAGCTTGAAAAGATAGTCGATAATACTAAAAAATATCAAGCAAGAGATACCGGGGATAACCCATATCTTATCTATGATGCCAAAGGAAAAGCCATTTCTATTAATGCTCGTGCAATATGTGATTACTTTGTGAATCGTGGTGATACTTTTGTATTAGGTGGTGAGTGCTACCAATATAAGGATGGGGTATACGTAGAAGCATCAAGCTCTATAAGGAATACAATTAGGGAAATGATTATGATAGATTATTTCATAAACCAAGGGAGGATAATGGAAATCTACCGATTAATCATTGACGATATAAGGTTACAAAAAACAACAAATGAGATTAATTGTTATAAGAACTTGATAAATTTTAAGAACGGGGTATATAATATAGATACCGGTGAAATAATACCCCATGATAGTAAGTATCTACAAACTATACAAATACCCCACGAGATAGGAAACTATGTTCCTTTTACTGATACAAGGTTGTATAAGTTTTTTCAAAAAACAAAACTGCTAAAAGAAGACATAAAAATGATTTTATCCTATATGGCCTATTGTTTAACTTTAGACTATGGACTAAAAACATTTATGATTCTTTGTGGGCAGTCTAATACCGGTAAATCAGTTCTATTACGATTTATTGAAACTATGGTAGGCAGACAAAATACATCGGCTTTAAGTATGCACGAATTAAGTCATAGATTCTACCCATCACAGTTATATGGTAGACTGCTGAATTCTTGTGGTGATAATGGGTCTTTACCTTTATCCTCTATTGAGAACTTAAAAAAGATTACTGGTGGAGATCAGATTATGCACGAGAAGAAAGGAAAAGAACCGTTTTTCTTTGTACCGTTTGCAAAGCTAATCTTTTCCTTTAATCAGCTGCCATTACAGTTAGAAGAAAAGTCTAACGCTTTCTATAAGCGAATGCGGATACTATACATGAATAATGAGTTATTTCTTAACAATATGTATGTAGACGATTTGTGCAGTAATGAGAGCGTAGAGGAGGTAATACCCTATCTATTAAGCTTATTACCTGTTAGTGATATCCCACGTACAAGAATGAGTAATCGTATGGTAGAAGGTTTACGGCAAGATTCCGATAGTATACACGCATTTATTAAAAAGAAGTGTGTGGTTGATTCTCAGTATTCAATATCTAAGGATAGACTATATGAAGCCTATACCCAATTTTGTATTGATTTTGGAAGAGAAAGTCATAAAAAACATGGGTTTATTAGGAATATGCGTTCTTTAGGGTTTAAGGAAACCAGAGCGCCTAAAACTCGTGAGGCACAATGGGCAGGCTTAACTCTAAAAAGTACATTAAGAAAACCTGTAAAAGATAGGTGATCTATAATGAAAAGGCAACAAACATTAAATGAAGAAAAAGGAAAACATATTAGTGACTTAGAAGCCTTTTTATCAGTAGCAAGAAAACTTATTATAGACAGAATAGAAGAAAACCCAAAGGCAGGAATAATACTTGCAAAAGGGAATAAGAATGAACGGAAAGTACGCTATTCCGATGCTTTAAGATATGCAGATAGTTTAGAATCCTTTTTAGGTACACGCGGTATGTTTTCCATAGGGGTATGCCAGACTTGTAAATACTTAGATAGAAAACCAATACCGGATAGCTATTACGGAAAATGTAAAATCCATAAAATTACGGTACATGAGTATGAAAGCTGCTTAGAGCATAGTAAAGAAGGTGGAGGTTATGGGGTATAAATATGCTACAATAGATATTGAGACAACCGGGTTAAATAGGTATAAAGACACTATAACTTGGATTGGTATTGGTCTATCTAAGGATATAGGCAGTAATGTTGCAATAAAAACATTTAATATCAATGATTATAGCCGTAAAAAAGAGTGCATTAAAATACTAAAAGACTTAAAAGAATCTGATACAAAAATAGTATGGCAAAATGGTAAATTTGATACTTTATTTATAGAGTATCATTTTGGCATTAAATTACACATAAATGAAGATGTTATGCTATTAGGTACTGCTTATGACTTGGCAGAAAAGCACGGACTAAAATATATGGCCCAAAAGTATTTAGGTGTAGACGATTGGGATATCTCTAAGAAAGAAAAGACTTCTGATACATCCGATAAAGTTAGACCGTACCTGCGTAAAGACGTTTTATACACATGGGAGTTATTTTGTTGGTTTAATGAAAATTTGACTGAACAACAATGGAAGGTGTATAAACATATTTTACGGCCAGCGTATAGAATGTACAGAGATGTAGAAAGAAATGGCATTTATGTTGATATACCTGCTTTACACTCTGTAAAAAAGAAGTATAAAGACTTAGAAGCGGAAGCAAATAAATGCTTAAAAGAAAGATATGATATTAACTGGAACAGTTCTGGTCAAGTAGCCGAAGTATTATTTAATAAAGAAGGTTTACCTGTTATTAAGAAAAGTGAAAAAACCGGTAAACCATCAGCGGATGCAAGTGTATTAAAAAAGCTCGCTGCAAAAGGGTATGATCTTCCTAAGATGATATTAGACTATAAAGCTGCTAATACACTTAATAAAATGTTCCTTAATAGGTGGGAGGATGATCTTGGTACAGATAAACGAATTCACCCAAGTTTTAATTTAACAAATGTAGTTTCAGGAAGAACGAGTTGCCTTGTTGGTAGCACTCCGGTTATGGTGCCAGGTGGGTATAAGCCTATTAAAGACATTGTTGCCGGTGATTTAGTTTATTCTTTCAATGATGAATTAGAGCCTGTACTATGTGAAGTGTCTTGGAGTGGGTGCACTGGATATAGAGATGATATTGTTAGGGTATGGTATAAAACCCAAGGAAATAGAAATACAAAGTATATTGATGTTACATCAGATCATTTAATAAGACTTATAGATGGAAGTTATAAAAGGGCTGATAGCCTTATACCAAAACAAGGAAAAAAGCCTGGGGACCATGTTCTTGCAATAGAACGCGGGTTAAAAAATAATAAAAGATATCAGGTTTACTTTTCTGGCCATAATTCAATGTTAGAGCATGTTTTTGTATATTCTCAAGTTTATGGGGTTATACCAGAACACATACATCATATAGACCATAACCCTTTTAATAATGTTCCAAGAAATTTAATAGGGATGACTGCAAAAGAGCATGCAAGTTACCATATTAGTATTAGAGATGCAGAATGGCATGCAAAAGGCGGAAAATCTTCTATTAAGTTAAGAGATAAAGAATATTATAAAAAACAACATGATATTTTAATGGAAAAAAGATGTACTAAAAAAGAGATTATACAAGCATTAGAAAAAGGAAACGGTATTGTTGGTGCATCTAAACTCCTTAATAGAGATTACTCTTTTATAAAAAATAGAATGGATTATTATGGAATAGAGTATGATGGTAGAAAAAGTAGCCTAAAAAATAATCATGTAATAACTAAAATTGAGCATCTTAATATTAGTGTGCCTGTATACGATATAACAGTACCAAAAACAAATTGTTTTATTGCTAATGGTATTTGCGTTCATAATTGCCAAAATCCAAATTTACAACAAGTACCAAGGACAAAAGACGTAAGGGCTATTTATAAAGCACCGCCTGGAAGATTGTTTTTTGAGGCAGATTACTCACAACTTGAACTTCGTATTGCTGCCGACTATTCTAATGACCAAACCATGCTAAAGATATATAATGAAGGTGGAGATATCCACACTACAACAGCAAAATTAAT
>OMFR01001117.1_pt1 | contig 11468 bp, 5 predicted proteins | sample 1645691 | NCBI WGS metagenome assembly OMFR01 (sample SAMEA103958132, study PRJEB25191) | human gut metagenome | biome: human-associated habitat [ENVO:00009003]; feature: intestine environment [ENVO:2100002]; material: feces | place: Germany | collected 2013/2015
ACGGCGTCGTCGCCGGGCAGCAGAAGGAAGATGCTCAATCCAAGGCACACCGCCGCAATGGCCGCAATGAGCAATATCCACGTTTTTGTTTTCACGGGGCAGTCACCTCGCCGGGAAAGATTTGCGATTCCATTGGCAGTATAGCAAAAGTCAATGAAAAACGCAAGAAAAAGTCCCAAATACTTCTTGACTTTTTATATCTGCAATGCTAAAATAGACAGGCCGCATTGAAGGGGCTTTCAGTCGGTGCGTCCAAAATCACCGCGCCCCCAGAGCGAGACTACACAATTAAAGTAGGTGAAAAATTAGACTTTATGCCTACAGTTGTCAAGGATTCACATGAAAGTAATTATGAACTAGTATACGAATCATCTGAACAAACCATTGCAACCTATATTGATGGAATATTAACAGGTTTAAAAGAGGGGACAACAGAATTAAAAGTTTTTGTTAAAGATAACCCTTCTGTATATGCAACTACAACAATTCAGGTTGTCTATACAGAGACATTAGATGTTGAATTTGATGTAAAAGATAGGATGTTAAAAGGACAGACATATAAAATTTCTTATGTTCTTCAAGAAGGTTGTATCGATCCGATTATAACATATAGATCAAATGATGATAAGATCTTAACTGTTGATAATGATGGGTATGTTTTAGCGGTATCTAAAGGTACTACACAAATTATTGCTAGAGTTACCTCAAGTGTTGATGGTATACAGTATCGTGAATATGTTTTTGATGTTACGGTTTTAGAAGAAATATATGAGATAGAATATGTATTAGATGGAGGTATCAATCATCCAAATAATCCAACATCATATACTGATTCTGATTTACCAGTTGGTTTAAATAATCCATCTAAAACAGGCTATACTTTTGATGGTTGGTATTTAGATGCTGAATGTACTGGTAATAAAATAACAGAGCTTGATGCATCCATGAGTGGTAAAGTTACTCTTTATGCCAAATGGATAGCTACAAAATATACTATTGATTATCAACTTGATGGAGGCCTCAATCATCCTGATAATCCCCAAGGATATGATATGTTGACTCTACCAATTGAGTTATTAGAACCAACAAAAGAAGATCATCAATTTTTGGGTTGGTATCTCAATGATCAATTAGTAGATAAATTAGAAGTTGGCCTAGAGGGAGATATTACTCTTTATGCCAAATGGGAACAAATTGCATATTTCATTACTTTTGAATTAGATGGTGGTGTATGCGATAACTTACCAACAAAATACTTTATTGATGAAATAACATTACTTCCAGTTCCAACAAAAGAAGGATTTAAATTTTTAGGTTGGTATTTCAATGATGCATTAATTGAACAAATCAATGGTGAGCAAAGAGGCGATATTACAGTTGTTGCAAAATGGGAACAAGAACAAGTGGTTGAAAAAGATTTAATTGTCGATCCAAATAATGAAAATGCATATGCGACAATAGAAGAAGCCCTAGATGCTGCAAAAGAAGGAGATACTATTTTGGTGGTAGCCGGTACTTATCAAGGCTTTACAATCAATAAATCAGTAACCATCAATGGTGCGAATTGGGGAATTAATCCAGTTTATGAAACTAGAAATGCAGAAACTATTTTTACTAGTGATATTTTAATCAATTCAAATAATGTTGTGATTGATGGAATCGCTTTAACTGAAAAGGGACGTATTGTTGGTTCAACTAGTGGTGTTAGCAATATTCAATTGACAAATATTTATTGCTATGAGTCAACAGTCAATTCTACTGCACAAGATAGTTTAACTGCACCTATTCATTTTGTTCCACAAACAGATGATGCAAATGCCATTTTTGAGGATATAGAATTAACAAATCTCAAATATGAAAAATCTACAGGAAGACCAATGATTTTTTATGGTATGCAAATAATCAATTTAACTATAAAGGGTTGTTCTTTTGTTGGTAATGGTGCTAACTATAATGATGGAATTAAGATTGATAGTACGGCTTCCTTTGGTGTGAAGGGAAATGTTTCAATTATAAATAATCATTTTGAAAATTATTCTCAATATACAATTTGGGTTAGATCTTATAGTGAAGGAACCTATGAAATCAAAAATAATACTTTCAAAAATTGTGGTCAAACAGCAGGAAGTCATGCTGCAGCAACTTTTGTAAAATATAGTGGTGCCTCAACAGGAACTGCTAAAATTGAATTCCAATATAATAAGGTAGATAATTCATATATGCTATTTAGATTAGATCAAACAGCTGATATGAGCGAAACTACTCATGATGTGCATATCAATTATAATAAATTATTGAATTCTTTAGCTACCTATTATATTAAAAATGCATATTCTTTTAATATTGATGGTGCTAATAATTACTATGATCAAACTCCAGTAGCAAGTAAATTTATGGGTGTTGATGGCTGGAATACGTATTATGAAAATGAAACTGATGTTCCTGAATATGTTGATGAAAGTGCTGATCTTTGGGAGATTCAATATATTTTAAATGGTGGAACTTTACCAGCAAATGCTCCAACTAAATATGATAGCGAAGTTGGATTAACCAAACTTCCAGTACCAACAAATGGCAATTTCGTTTTTGTTGGATGGTATTTCAATGATGAAAAAATTACTGCTATTGAAAAAGGAACAACAGGAAATATTGTGCTTAGTGCGAAATGGCGTGAAGATGCATTATATGTAGGAGTTGGAGAGGATTGGTATTACTCTACACTTCAAGCTGCTTTAGACGATGCTAAAGAAGGAAGTAAGATTATTATTTTAGCTGGTGAGTATAATGAAAATGTTACGATTTCCTTGGCTAACTTAACAATTGTTGGACCAAATGCAGGAACCAATCCAAATACTTTCGCACGAGAAGAAGAAGCTGTTTTAACAGGCGTTATTACAGTTCTTGCTTCTGCTAATAATTTTACAATGGATGGATTGTCCTTTACAAAGGGTGCTAAAATCGTTGGAAGTGAAAACAAAGAGTATCATAACTTTAAGTTTGTAAATAATTTAGTTTATGATACAAATGCTTCTACTACTGATTGGGTTATCAATCGTTATGTGATGAAAGGATTTGTAGAATTCAATTTACCAAGTGGAGGTTCAACAAATCATTTCTATTTTGCAAATAATAGATTTACGAATGTTAGTGATGTTAACTTATTAATCAATAGAGTTGTTAATTTATCAGTAGAAGGGAATGTATTCTTAGACTTTGATCGAGATGCTATTAGATGTGAGGGTGGCTATAACCAAGGTATTATTTCATTTACGAATAATTATTTTGAACAAAGTGTTCAAAATAATGGATACAATGCAATCTTTATGTATGCTTTATCCGGACCTAGTGGATCAAATACAATAGTGTATGTGTTAAATAATACTTTTAAACAAATAGGTACTGATCAGTCTAATGCGGTTCCATATAATGGTGCAATTTCTGCTCATATTTTCCAAGAAAATAAAACAGCTTGGGAAATTACAGGCAATATTTTTGATCATTGCTATAATTATATGTGGTTAAGAAATAATGGAGCAAGTACATCTAATTGGAGTTGCAAAGTAGATAACAATCAATTTTTAGGACTTCCTACTACTCATTATTTTGGAACATATCAAGGTTCTGATACTGAAACTACAAATCCACATTTGGCAGAATTTGGTGCTAATTATTATGAAAATAATGAGGGTGAAGTGATTACTGATCTAACTTCTTATGCTAGTTTATTTAAACATTTAAAAACATCAGGTACTACTTTGGCAACTAAACCAATTGTTGATGAAGCAAAACCACTTGAATTTTATGTTATCAATTATGAACTTGATGGTGGTACTTTAAAAGGAAATTATCCAACTGCTTATAATAGTTTAATTAGTGAACCTATTGTACTACCTACTCCTACAAAATTGAATTGTGAATTTTTAGGTTGGAGTTTAAACGGAGATTATGTAACTGAAATTCCTTCAACTTCAAGAGGTGATATTGTGTTAGTAGCTGAGTGGAAAGTATTAGAAGGCGAAATTTATGATGTAACTTATATATTTAATGGTGGATATTCAGAAGAATACTTAGTTGCTCATTCTGGCAATGCTCCACATTTAACGATTAATAATTATAATTATAATAATGGTACATTCTGGGGTGGAAGATATACGAATGATATCTTTATTGGAACAAGTAGTTATGATCCTGCAGCAACTTTTTCTGATCGTATTTATATAGCTAAAAATTTAGAAACTGGTTTATATGAAATTGTTCAAATTATTTCTTCTGGTGCATCTAGTTGGCCAGAAGGTGCTGAATATGTTATTACTATTTCTAACTCTTACAACAATTATTGGGCAAGTATTAACCCAATTACAACTAAATTGACAGTTGGTCAAATGGTTGCTTTTGATCAAGCGATTGAGGATATTACCGCAGATGAACCAGCTACAGTATATTTCTTTAGTGAAGTACCTGAAGATGATACTTTAGTTGTACCTTCAAGATATAGTGATAAATTGATTGTTCCTGGTTATTTAGGATATAAATTCTTAGGATGGTTTGACAATGCTGAAGGTTTAGGTAATCCAATAACAGAAATTTCTAAAGATGCAGAAGAGGATATAACTTTATATGCTTTATGGCAAGATGAAACTATTAATTTTGATGTTACTTATGTTTTAAATGGTGGTAATACAAAATGGGATAGCCGTGATGCTTTAATTGCAGAATTCTTATCAGATTTTTCTTCAATTGCAGGAAAGACTATAACTGCTGCTAATTTTACAACTGCTGCAAGAGAAGCAGAATTTAACGCTTTAATTAAAGATGATGCAATGTGGGCAAAATGGAAATGGTTATTTGAATTTATTGCAAGTACAGATAAACATGAAAAAGCTCCTGATTTCTATAATAAAGTTTTAAATGATAGAGATGGTAGCGATCCAGATAATAAATGGTTCTTAACAAGAGATTTTGCTGGATTTGTAAATAAAACAATAGGAAATTTCTGGTTCAGTGTTAGTCCTGTTGATTATAGTTTATTTGTAAATGCAGATGGTTTCTGGAACTTAATTGAAACAGAATATAAAGATGTAGATACAAATACATTGTTAACACCATATAGACCTTATTATGTATTTGAAGGTTGGTATGATAATCCAGAATTAACTGGAAATCCAGTTAAAGTAATTGAAAGTGATTGTACATTATATGCAAAATGGTCTAAACAAACGGTTACTTTAACATATGTTATTGGTGATGTTGATGCAACCATAGATCAATCAGAAGTTTTAGTACATGTAAGTGATTCATTTGATCTTGTAACTCCTACATATGATGATAGATATTTGAAATTTAATGGTTGGTATCTTGAACCTGAATGTATTAATCCAGTTACTAAAGTGAATGAATATACTAATAGCGATCTTATGGTTTATGCTTCTTGGACTGAAATTGATGGATATACTATTAATTATGTATTAAATGGTGGAAGTTTGATTTATGAGGATCGTGATGCATTATTGGCTGATTTCTTAAAAGATTATAATGAAGCAATGGGTAAATCATATCAAACAACTGCTGATATACCAACTGGAGCTTTTGCAGATATCGATTATCATACATTCTTTACAAAGGTATTATCAGATGGTACAAATATTCGTGGAAAATGGTTATGGTTAGCTGAATATTTATTAGAATTATCTAAAAGAGATTTAGCATCTAATAATTGTAATGTATTAGGTTTAACTGCTCTAATAAATAATAATGCTTATACTGGCGATGCTACTTATGGTTTATCCTATGCATTTAGAGCTTTCTTAATAGGAACTACTATTAGACCAGGTTCATCATATTCTTCAGTTGATCATTCTATTTATGAAAATGCTCATGGTTTCTGGGATAAATTAAGTGCAGCTGAAAATACGGAATATTTAAATAACAAAGGCACTGTTACTCTTCCAACTGCATATCTTGAAAATTATAAATTTGTTGGTTGGTACACAAATCCTGAATTTACAGGAGAAGTTGTTACAACTGTAGAAGATACAATTACTGTATATGCTAAATTTGTTGAGGCTACACCTGTTGAATCTGTTTCTATTGATAATAAAATTACAGAATTAAAGAGATATGAAACATATCAATTAGAATGGTCAATTAATCCATCTAATGCGAATATTCAAGCTGTTAAATTTGAAAGTAGTGATACTAGTGTTGCAACTGTGGATAACAAAGGATTAATTACTGCTGTATCAAATGGTACAGTAACTATTAAAATGACTTCACTTTCTCCAAGTGGCAAAACTGATGAATTTACATTTGAGGTTTATTCTCCTGATCATTTTGATATCAACTATGAAACAAATTCTTATGTGGAAATAGGCAAATCAATCTTATTATTAGCAGATTATGTAAAACGTGATGGTTCTAAAGTTAATTTGGTTTGGTCAAGTTTAACACCAGAAATTGCAAGTGTTGATGCTGGTGCCGTAACGGGTCTAAAAGCAGGACAAGCAGTTATTCGTGTTGCATTAGCAGACGACGCAAATATTTATCAGGATTTTGTTGTTACTGTATTAGATTCTAATTTATCTGATGCATTAAAATATGTTTTAAGTGCACATGAAAGTAATGCTTTCTTGAGTTATGATTTAGGTATTGGTGCTGGTACTCCTGCATATTATCGTGATATCGTTGGTAGCGTAAGTAAATTATTATATAATGAGCCACTTACAATTAACGATCAATATTATGCAACTGCTAATGCGAATGAAAAGAATCATGGTGGCAAGATGAGTAGTATTGAATTTATAACTGTTCACTATACTGGTAATATGGCTAAAGGTTCAACTGCTTCTGCTAATGCAAATTATTTTGCTACTAATACATCAACATCTATTCATTATGTTACTGGTAATGATGGAGTATTTAGTGTATTAGATGATTCATATGTTGCATATCATGCTGGTGATGGAACGAGTGTTAAATTTGAATGGTTCCCAACTGGTGTAACATATAAAGATGGTGATCCAGTATATCCTGTATTTGGTATTACTGCTAATTCTAAATTCTCTATCAATGGTACTGAGACAACAATTAGTGTTCCAGAAGGAACTACTGCAGCGACTAAAAAGGTAACAGATAGTAAATGGATAAACGATATGGGTCTTGCATTTAAGATTGTTGATGGACAATATTATATGGGTACAACTTGGTGGTGTTATTCACAAGTTGCAGAAGGTAGAATTTGTTCAAAAGGTGGTAATTTGAATTCAATTGGTATTGAATCTGCAGTAAACCCTGAATCTAATTTATGGTATACATGGCAAAGAACTGCACAACTTGTTGCAAAACTGATGTTAGAAAATGATTTAGATATTACTCGTGTTAAAGGACATCATTTCTATTCTGCAAAAGATTGTCCACAACCACTTCTTGAAAATGATCTTGAAATTTGGTGGAAATTTATTGAAATGGTTGAACATGAATATGATATGTTGACTAAATATAAAGATTATCAATTTACTTTTGAATTGGATACAGAAACTACTGCGGTTAATAATAATGGTCGTGTCGTTGAGCAACCATTATATACGGAGGTTGTTACTTATACTGTAACTATTGATAACGGAACAACATCAGAAACAATCACTTTGTCAACTATTGTTGAAGGGATGTATTGTAAATAATAAAAATTGAGCGATTTGAGTTATTCAAATTGCTCTTTTTTATGTTTATTACTTTCACTTGCAAAAAAACCTAAAATTTGATATAATTATTAAAGAAAGTCGGTGATAGATTGCAACGATATTTTGTTAAAAATGAAGCTATTATAAATGATATTGTTAAAATAATGGGAGATGACTATTTTCATATTACTAAAGTGATGCGGATGAAGTGTAGTGACAATGTTATAATTTGCAATGAAGATAAATCATGGCTTTGTTCAATTAAGGAAATTACTAATGATAGTGTTTACTTAAAAATTTTAGAAGAAGTAGAAGAAAAAAAAGAATTGCCAATTGAGATAACAATAGCACAAGGAATTATACGTAAAGAGAAAATGGAAGAAGTAATAGATAAGATAACGCAAATGGGTGCATTATATTATATACCTATTCAAATGGATAGGTGTAATGTGAAAATAAATAGCGAAAAAATTGATAAAAAAATAGAAAGAATGAATAAAATTGCTAAAGAGGCTGCTGAACAAAGTCATCGAAGTAAAATACTTAAGGTAAAATATCCAATTGATTTTATTGATATGATTTATTTAAAAAATAACTATGATTTATGTTTATATGCCTATGAAAATCATATGAATACCAAAACCTTAAAAGAGGTATTCTCAAATAGAAGTTATAGTAAAGTCATTATTTTAGTTGGACCAGAAGGTGGAATAAGCGATAAAGAGGCTAAAATCCTAAATGAAAATAATTTTATTGCTGTAAGTTTAGGACCAAGAATTTTAAGAACCGAGGTAGCACCAACATATATTCTTTCTGCAATTTCTTATGAGTTGGAGGAATAAAATGGATTTTTTAACAATTACTTTAGGCTGTAAAGTAAATTTATATGAAACAGAATCAATCATTGCATATTTAGAAAATAAAGGTTGGCAATATAAAAAAGATAGTAATAATGTAGATGTTGTCATTATTAATACATGTACGGTTACAGCAACTTCTGATCAAAAAAGCAGACAAATGATTCGTCAAGCCAAGCGAAATAATCCTAAGGCAATAGTTGTGGCAATGGGTTGTTTTGCACAAACTCATCCAAATGATGCTGAAAAATTAGCTGAAATAACAATTGGAACAGGGGATAGATTAAAAATATATGATTTAGTTAATGAATATATAATTAACAAGCATAAAATAAATTACGTTATTGATTTGAATCATTTCAGTACATATGAGGAAATGAAATTAAGTAAATTGACTACTCATACTAGAGGATTTGTTAAAATTCAAGATGGTTGTGAGAATTTTTGTAGTTATTGTTTAATTCCTTATGCAAGAGGAAAAATTAAAAGCCGAAAACCTGAAGACGTGATTGCTGAAATTGAGCAATTGGTAATGTTTGGAACCAAAGAAGTAATTATAGCAGGTATTAATACGGGTACTTATGGTAAAGATTTAGGAAATATTAATTTAGCAAAATTAATTGAATTAATAATGACAAAGACTAATTTGTGGCGATTGAGGTTATCTTCAATTGAATTAATGGAAGTATCAGATGAACTTTTAGCTATAATGAAAAAGTATCAATACCGAATAGCAAATCATCTGCATATTCCTCTTCAAGGTGGTAATGATCAGACTTTAGTGAGGATGAGAAGAAAGTATTTGACATCTGACTATCGCAATTTAATTGTGAAAATTAGAAATAATTTTCCCAATATTGCAATTACGACTGATTGTTTAGCGGGATTTGTTGGTGAAACAGAAGATGAATTTAAGGATTCATTAGCATTTATAAAAGAGATGAATTTTGCTAATATGCATATATTTCCCTATTCTAGAAGAAAAGGGACAAAGGCTGATGAAATGTGTGGTCATTTGGATAATTCAATTATTAAAGAACGCGCTAAAAAATTAACACTGATTGCAAAAGATATGAGGGAATCATATCAAAAGAAATTTATTGGTCAAATTGTAGAAGTGTTATTTGAACAACAAAAAGGTGTTTGTTTTGTTGGACATACGAGTAATTATCTAGAAATCTACTGTACAAATGGAAATCCCAATATTATTAATGAAGTTAAAAAATGTTTGATAACTCATTTTGAAAAAGGTAAATTATATGCTAGAATAGAAGGAGAAATATAATGAATGAATTTAAAGATTATCATTTAAAACCATATTTATATAAAGCATTGAATTTTATTCATTTTAAAAATCCCACACCAGTTCAAGAGATGGTTATTCCTTCTGCTCTTTGTGGTGAAAGTTTGATGGTTGAAAGTGCTACCGGAAGTGGAAAAACCCATGCTTTTTTGATTCCTATATTACAAAATATTGATGAGGAAAAAAAGGATGTACAAGTTGTCATTGTTTCTCCTACAAGAGAATTGGCTACACAATTATATAAAGTTTGTATAGAACTTACACAATTTAGTGAGAAAGAAATAGAAGTCGCAAAAGTAATTGGAGGAATGGATAGAGAAGTAGAAATCAAAAAATATGAAAAAAAACAACCTCATATTGTTATCGGTACAATTGGAAGATTAATGGATTTGGTTATAGATGCTAATGTTTTGAAAATACATAATGCTCAAACGGTTGTAATAGACGAGGCTGATATGATATTTGAGGAAAAGGAATTGATTGAGGTTGATAAAATTATGGCTAAAGTTCAGGGTAAACCGCAATTTTTGATTTTTAGTGCTACAATTCCTAAAGGACTTAGACATTTTTTAAATAAATATTTAGAAAATGTTAAAACCATTGTCATAAAGGAGAAAAATTTAACTACTGCTAATATTGAACATCTAATGTTGCAATGTAAAGCAAAAGATAAGGAAAAAGTATTGTTACAACTACTTCATATTATTCATCCTTTTTTAGCAATCGTTTTTGTTAATACCAAAGAACAAGTAGAAAAAATTGCAATGCTTCTTTCAAAAGAAGGCTTTAAAATTGGCAAATTACATGGCGCAATGGAAGATAGAATTCGTAAACAAATGTTAAAAAGAATAAATGCTTTAGAATATCAATATATAGTAGCAAGTGACATAGCTGCTAGGGGAATTGATATAAAAGGTGTTAGTCATATAATTAATTTTGATTTACCAAATGACATTGAATTTTATATTCATCGTACAGGTCGTACAGCAAGATATAATAATACAGGGTATGCATATTCTCTTTATGCCTATGAGGATGACGATTACATTAAAAATTTACAAAATAAAGGTCTCAAACCTAAATTTGTTAAGATTCAAAATAATGAGATTGTAGAAACCAATTTTTTTGTTAAAAAAGAAAAAGGATTTATTAAAACAATTGAAAATCAAGTGCATAGTAGTACTAAAATGCCAAAAAAAGTAAAACCAGGATATCGGAAAAAAAGACTGGAAGAAATTAACAAAAAGATAAAAAAAATAAAAAAAGAACATATTAATGAAATATATAGAAAAAAATGATTGGGACAATAAAAAGTCTGAAAAAACAAGTAAATATGATAATATATTGGAAGCTTTACTGTAATAATGAATGTGTGGCGCAGGAGGGCTTTCAAGGGAGTGAAGGGAGGTTTTTTTATGGAACTTGAGATGTATCGCAGGTATTCACAGATGGCAAGAGGTATTGAGAAGGCTGAGCTGGTGTTTAAAAATGGGCGTGTGTTCAGCTCTGGTACAGGAGAATTTATTGATGGTGATGTGGCTGTTGCAGATGGAATTGTGATCGGAGTCGGTACATATGAAGGAGAGACAGAGATTGATCTGGAAGGAAAAGTAATCTGTCCGGGATTTATCG
>OMFR01001123.1_pt1 | contig 11437 bp, 9 predicted proteins | sample 1645691 | NCBI WGS metagenome assembly OMFR01 (sample SAMEA103958132, study PRJEB25191) | human gut metagenome | biome: human-associated habitat [ENVO:00009003]; feature: intestine environment [ENVO:2100002]; material: feces | place: Germany | collected 2013/2015
CGGACGAAGCAGGTCCTGCTGAGCCGTGCTGAGCGCCATTTTCAGATCGCTCTCCTTGTCGATCAGCCGCTCGACGACATCGGCGTCGACACGCACGAAACGCGTACCGGCATTCTTGTTCTCGAACCAGCTGATGAAATGACCGTCGAGCTGGCCGTCCATCGTCAGCACGTCGTACCCTTTGCCGCGAGCCGCCTCGACGAATGCGTTCTGCGTGACCGGATCGGTCGTATACAGGCAGACCACGTTGCCGTGACGGTCCGTCTGGTTTTCCTTGACCAGCGCATTGTACTCGGCGAGCGTGAAATACTTGCCGTCGGTATTCTTCACTAGCGTGAAGTCGGCGGCCTTCTCGGCGAACTTCTCGTCGGTGAGGATGCCGTACTGGATGAAGATTTTCAGGTCGTCCCACTTCGCCTCGTAGTCCGAACGCATGGTCGAGAACAACTCCTGCAAGCGGTCTGCGACCTTGCGGGTGATGTAGCTCGAAATCTTCTTCACGTTGGCGTCGCTTTGCAGGTAGCTGCGCGATACGTTGAGCGGAATGTCCGGCGAGTCGATCACGCCGTGCAGCAGCGTCAGGTACTCCGGCACGATGCCCTCGACCTGATCCGTCACATAGACCTGATTCGAATAGAGCTGGATCTTGTTCTTCTGGATCTCGAAGTTGTTGTGAATCTTCGGGAAGTAGAGGATGCCCGTCAGGTGGAACGGATAGTCGATATTGAGGTGGATCGAGAACAGCGGCTCGTCGCTCATCGGGTAGAGTTCGCGGTAGAACTCCTTGTACTGCTCCTCGGTGATGTCGGCGGGCTTGCGGGTCCACAGCGGCTCGACGTTGTTGATGATGTTGTCCTTGTCGGTGTCGACGTATTTGCCGTCCTTCCACTCCTTGACCTTGCCGAAGGCGATGGGCACGGGCAGGAAGCGGCAGTACTTCTTCAGCAGGGCCTCGACCTGCGCATCCTCGGCGTATTCGAGCGAATCCTCCGAGAGGTGCAGCACGATGGTCGTGCCGCGGTCGCGTGCCTCGTCAGTCTCCTCCATCTCGAACTCGGGCGACCCGGTGCAGCTCCAATGTACGGTTTTAGAACCCTCTTTATAGGATTTCGTGAAAATCTCGACCTTGTCCGACACCATGAATGCCGAGTAGAATCCCAGTCCGAAATGTCCGATAATGGCCTGGTTCTTATACTTCTCCATGAACTCCTCGGCGCCCGAGAAGGCGATCTGGTTGATGTATTTGTCCACCTCCTCGGCCGTCATGCCGACGCCGCGGTCGGTCACGGTGAGCGTTTTCTTCTCCTTGTCGGCGGCGACGCGGATCGTCACGTCGCCCAGATCGCCCTTGGCCTCGCCGATCGACGAGAGGGTTTTCAGCTTCTGGGTGGCGTCCACGGCGTTCGAAATCAGCTCGCGCAGGAAAATTTCATGGTCCGAGTAGAGGAATTTCTTGATGACGGGGAAAATGTTCTCCGTCGTAACTCCGATTTTTCCGTTTTTCATAGTGCTATCGTTGTTGTTGTATTTGATTTCCTGCCCTTCCTGCAACAAACGGTGTGCCAGTACTTTTTTTCTGCCATTCTGTCAGCCGGACCTGCCAAAACGGAGCGTCCGGTTGTATAACGGCGCGAATTTTTATACCTTTGGAGGCGTAACGGCCCTTTTTACCGGTCGGGAGATTTCGAATCGCCCGGCCTGTCCGTACCTTTATATAATTAAAACCTTTGCAAATGGATTTTCTGAAACTGGCGAAAAAGCGGTACGCCTGCCGCAAATACCTCTCCAGGCAAGTGGAGCCGGAGAAACTGGAGCTGATCCTCGAAGCGGGCCGCGTGGCCCCCACGGGCGCCAACCGCCAGCCCCAGCGGCTGGTGGTCGTGCAGTCGAAGGAGGGCATGGAACGCCTTGCGCGCTGCACGCGCGATTTCGGCGCCCCGACGGCCGTCATCGTCTGCGCCGACACCTCCGAGGCGTGGACCCGTAAGTACGACGGCAAGAACATTTCGGACATCGACGCGTCGATCGTCACCGACCACATGATGCTTGCCGCCGCGTCGCTGAACCTCGACACGCTGTGGATCTGCATGTTCAAACCCGAAGCCGTGCGCGAGGAGTTCGCCCTTCCGGCGAACGTCGAACCCGTGAACATCCTGCTGATCGGCTACGGCGACGGCCCGGCGGCCGATCCCAACCGCCACGACACGCTGCGCAAACCGCTCTCCGCGACGGTCTTCCACGAGAGGTTTTGAGACAAAAAAGAGGATCGCCGGTCGATCCTCTTTTTTACCCCTATTTCGCATACAGGCGGAAAGTCGTGCGCCACGACTCGCCCGGGTCAATGGCCCGAAACCCTTCGGCCGCGGGATCGGCGGCGTTGGGGGCGTTCGTGGTCCATGTCTGCGGCTCGGGACAGCAGTAGGGCACTTGCCCTCCGTTGTTCCACAGCGTCCAGTAGGTCGTCTGCTCGTCGACCTCGTAGCAGGTTCTCACGCCCGTGCGCAGGTGCTCGACCAGCGCGCCGCGGAACGGTTTGCCGTCCACGTCAATCTCGCGCAGCGTAAAACCCGCCTCGATCGGCCCGCAGCCGGTGACCTGAAGCCCTTCGCGGCGCAATTTGGAAAATTGCTCCGACAGCGGCAGCCTGCGTCCCGTCGGGAGGTTGCGGCCATCGAGTTCGACCTCTTCCCCGACAGCCAGGCGCATCACGTAGTCGGCGTCGATCCCGCCCGCAAAGGGAATCGTCAGCGGGGTGTGAAAACCCACGCCCAGGGGCATGCGGGTCTCGCTGCGGTTGAAGAACACCACCTCCTGCTCCAACCCTTCGGCCGTGAGCCGGTAGGTGATCTTGCACTTGAACTCGTGCGGGAAATCGCGGTAAACGGCATCGTTCCCCGCATTGGCGTAGTAACGGCATTCGATCATCACCTCCCTGTCCGTCTCGCGGGCCTTCGACACCAGGAACGCCTCGCTCTTGAGGACGCCGTGGTGGTAGTTCCGTTCCCTCTCGATGGTGATGGGATACTGGTACGTGCGTCCCTCGAAGACGTAACGGCCGTCGGCGATGCGGTTGGGCGGGAACAGGATCGGAAGCCCGAAGACCTGCGGACGGCTCCGGAACGTCTCGATCTCCCCGGGTCCGGGCGTGCGCAGAATCTCCGCGCCCAGCCGGGTGTTGGCCAGCCGCACGAGGTTGGCCCCCATCTCCGGAATCAGCAGCGCCGTATACTCCCCCTTGGAGAACTCCACGCCTTTCAGCCCGTGGAAGTCGATGGCGCGCAGCATCAGAGAAGCTTCTCGATCTTGGCCTTCAGGGCATCCTTCGGGCATGCGCCGACCTGCTTGTCGACCAGCTCGCCGCCCTTGAGGAAGACGATCGTCGGGATGTTCCTCACGCCGTACTTCATCGTGATGTCGTCGTTCTCCTCGACGTCGCACTTGCCGATGACGACCTTGCCTTCGTATTCCGCAGCCAGTTCGTCCACGATGGGCGACATCGTGCGGCAGGGACCGCACCATTCGGCCCAGAAGTCGATGACCACCGGCTGATCGCCTGCGACCAGCGCTTCGAAATTGTCTTTGTTGATTGCCAATGCCATAGCTTTGAGTTTTTTGTTGATTATCAATTAAAGTATGCTTATGCGATTGAGTAGTGGATGCTGTTGTCGTCCAAATATCCGACCAGAGATTGCGAGAGGCTCACCTTGTGGCTTTTCGAGAAGAGGCGCAGCGAGACCTGCGCTCCGCGGTCGTAGACGTTCAGGCGCAGCAGCGTGTCGCCCTTCGACTCGCGGACCCTCTCCGTCAGGTCGTGAATGAACGCTTCGGTCACCTCCTCGATCGGCAGCTGCACGATCATCTCCTTGATCGTGTCGCGCATCTCCTGCAACTGAACCATCGAAATGATCTTGAATTCCAGCTCCTTGTCGTTGTAGGGCTTGGCCTGCACGCGGCCCCGGACGAAGAGGAAATAGTCCGGGAAAAGGTATTTGCGGAAGTTCTCGTAGTCCTTGCCGAAGAGGGCGAACTCGTGGCCTCCGTTGTAGTCCTCGAGTTTGAACTTGCCCCACGGCTTGCCGGTCTTGGTCATCAGGTTCTGCACGCCCACGACCATGCCCGCCACGGCGATCTCCTGCCCCTTGAGGGCGTCGAGGTTCTCCAGCTCCGAAAGCTGGGTCTTGCACATGTGGTCGATGATGATTTTGTAATCGTCGAGCGGATGCGCCGAGAGGTAAAGGCCCACCATTTCGCGCTCCTTCGTGAGTTTTTCCAACTGGCTCCAGTCGGCGCAGGCCGGAAGCACCGGGCGCTGGATGTCCACGTGCTCGCCGCCGCCGAACAGACTCTGCTGGGCGTTGTTCTGCTCGGTCTGGAACCGCTGCCCGTAGCGCATCAGCTGCTCGATGAAGGTGATGCCGCTCGAATCGCGCAGGTCGACGCCGAAATACTTGCAGCGTGCGAAATCCGAGATCGAGTCGAACGCCCCGGCGTAAGCCAGGTTTTCGAGGCATTTGCGGTTGACGAGCGAGTAGTTCACGCGCTCGACGAAGTCGTATATGTCCTTGAAAGGCCCGTTGGCCTTGCGTTCGGCGATGATGCTCTCCACGGCCGCCGCACCGACGCCCTTCACTGCCGCGAGGCCGAAGCGCACGTCCCCGGCGGCGTTGGACGAGAAGGTCCGCATCGACTCGTTGATGTCGGGTCCCATGACGCTGATGCCCATGCGCTTGCACTCGTTCATGTAGAGCGTCAGCTGCTCGATGTTCGTGAGGTTTCGGCTCAACACGGCAGCCATGTACTCCGAAGGGTAGTTGGCCTTGAGGTAGGCCGTCTGGTAAGCCACCCACGAGTAGCACGTGGCGTGCGACTTGTTGAACGCGTAGGAGGCGAATTTCTCCCAGTCGCCCCAGATCTTTTCGAGCACCTTCGGATCGTGTCCGTTCTTCCTGCCGCCCTCGATGAACTTGGGTTTCAGGTGGTCCAGCTTGTCCTTGAGTTTCTTGCCCATGGCCTTGCGGAGCGTGTCCGACTCGCCGCGGGTGAAGTTGGCCAGAAGACGCGACAGCAACATGACCTGCTCCTGGTAGACCGTGATGCCGTAGGTGTCCTTGAGGTACTTCTCCATCACGGGGATGTCGTACTCGATGGGGCTGCGGCCGTGCTTGCGGGCGATGAAGTCCGGGATGTAGTCCATCGGGCCGGGCCGGTAGAGGGCGTTCATCGCGATCAGGTCCTCGAAGGTCGAGGGTTGCAGCTCGCGCAGGTACTTCTGCATGCCCGCGGACTCGAACTGGAACGTCCCGACGGTGCGGCCCTCGCCGTAGAGGCGGTAGGTCGCGGGGTCGTTGATGATCGTGAAGTCGTCGATGTCGATCTTCACGCCCTTGGTCAGGCGGATGTTCTCCACGGCGTCCTTGATGATCGAAAGGGTCTTCAGCCCCAGGAAGTCCATCTTGATCAGTCCCGTGTCCTCGATCACCGAACCCTCGTACTGCGTGACGAGCATCTTCTCGCCGGTCTCCTTGTCGTCGGCCGTCGAGACGGGGACCCAGTCCGTGATGTCGTCGCGGCAGATGATCGTGCCGCAGGCGTGCACGCCCGTGTTGCGGACGTTTCCTTCGAGCATCTTGGCGTAACGGATCGTATCGCGCAGAATCGGGTTGTCCGACTGTTCGGCGGCTTTCAGTTCGGGGACGTAGTCGATGGCGTTCTGCAGGTTGAGCTTCTTGTCGGGAATCTTGTCCGGCACGAGTTTGCAGAGGCGGTCCGACTCCGAGAGCATCAGTTTCTGCACGCGCGCCACGTCCTTGATGGCCAGTTTGGTGGCCATCGTGCCGTAGGTGATGATGTGCGCCACCTTCTCCTTGCCGTATTTCTGCGTCACCCAGTTCAGGACCCTTCCGCGGCCGTCGTCGTCGAAGTCGACGTCAATATCGGGGAGCGAAATACGGTCGGGGTTCAGGAAACGCTCGAACAGCAGGTCGTAGGCGATGGGGTCGATCTGCGTGATGCCGAGGCAGTATGAAGTCCTGCACGATCAGGAAGTAGCCCGGGAAACCCATCGTCTTCATAATGTGCAGCTCGAATTTCAGCCGTTCCTCCTGCTCTTCGGTCAGCTGCTCGCCGTAGCGCCTGTGCGCGCCGTCCATCGTCAGCTTGGCCAGATAGTCGGCCTCGAACTTGATGCGGTAGAGTTTGTCGTAACCTCCTAATTTCTGAATCTTCTTGAGTCCCTCCTCCTCCGACATCACCACGTTGCCGTTCTCGTCGCGCGTGAATTCATCGAAAAGGTCCTTTTCCGTGAGCCGGGCGCGGTATTCGGCCTCGGTTCCGAACTCCTCGGGAATCTCGAAGTTAGGCATGATCGGCGCATGGTCGATCGAGTAGCACTCGATCTGGTTGCAGATGTCGACGGTCGTCGACATCGCCTCGGGGTCGGTCTGGCCGAAGATCGCGGCCATCTCGGCCGTCGTCTTGAGCCACTCCTGCTTCGAGTAGAGCATGCGCTTGGGGTCGTCGAGGTCCTTGCCCGTCGAGAGACAGATCAGCCGGTCGTGCGCCTCGGCGTTGTCTTCGTCCACGAAGTGCACGTCGTTGGTGCAGACCATTCTGACGTTGTGCTTCGCGGCCAGTTCGCGCAGGTGCTTGTTCACGTGCAGCTGCATGGGATAGGCCTCGTGGTTGGCCCGCTCGACGGTGGCCTTGTGGAGTTGCAGTTCGAGGTAATAGTCGTCGCCGAAGACCTTCTTGTGCCATCGGATCGACTCCTCGGCCTTTTCGAGGTCGTTGGCCGTGATGGCGCGCGGAACCTCGCCCGCCAGACAGGCCGAACAGCAGATCAGCCCCTCGTGGTATTTCTCGATCTCCGTGCGGTCGGTTCGCGGACGCATGTAGAAACCTTCGGTCCACGCCTTCGAGACGATCTTGATGAGGTTGTGGTATCCCTTGAGGTTCTTGGCCAGCAGGATCAGGTGGTAGCCGCTCTGGTCGGGCTTGCCCTCCTTGTCGTGGAGCCGGCGGCGCGCCACGTAGACCTCGCAGCCGATGATGGGCTTGAAGGCGAGTTTGCGCCGGCACTCCTCCAGTTGTCTTTCGCATTTGGCGATCTCGGCAGCGGGGTCGGCGCAGGTCTCCGTGCCGTCGCGCAGGGCGGCGATGCGGGCCTCCGCCTCGGCGGCCTTGTCCTTGCATTTGCCCTTGACTTTCTGGACGTAGTTGTAGAACTCCTTGATGCCGAACATGTCGCCGTGGTCCGTCACGGCGATGCCGGGCTGTCCGTCGGCCATGGCCTTGTCCACGAGCCGCTGGATGCTGGCCTGTCCGTCGAGGATCGAATATTGCGTATGTACGTGAAGGTGTACGAATTGGGGCATTGCGTCAAAATTTTGCTACGACAAAGATAATATAAATCGGGGGTATAATCAAATGCCGGACGACTTGTTTTGCCGGGATGCGGCCCCTCTCCGGTTCCGGACGAAGATAATGTTTTTTTATTGAAGAATTCATGGCAGGGCTATTGCATTTTACCGATAAAATGCTTAACTTTAAATACCGAACCAAAAACCGAAGAATTATGCAAGACGACACGTTGGTTGTACTGGCGGAGTACAACACCATCACAGAGGCCGAGATCGCCAAGTCGATGCTCGACAGCGCCGGTATCTGGTCGACGATCCGCAACGAATACATGTCGGCCATCTACCCGATAGGGACCATGCCCGCCCAGATTGTCGTCCGCGAAGAGGACTACGAGAAGGCGAAGGCGATGCTCCACCACCGATAAGAACCCCATGAAAAAGCTCCGCTGCACGGCGGAGCTTTTCGTTCAGTTGTTGTGGTAGTTGACCCGGTATTCGTAGGCCGTCCGCTGGGGCACGCCGCGCACCTTGCGGGGCGTCCATTTGCCCTTGCTGCTGCGGATGACGCGGAGCACCTCTTTGGTCAGCCGCTCGTCGGGCGACTGCACGACCTCGCCGATGGCGATGCGCCCGTCCGGCTCGATGTAGAACCGCACGTGCACCACTCCCTCCACGCCCTTCTCCGTGAAACGCCCGTCGTAGCGGACACGCATCTTGGCCCACGCGTGGAAATTCTCGTCCGGATTTTCCCCCATGAAGAGCAGCGGATCGGCGTCCTGCGCCCTCCGGATCTTCTCGACCGGAATGCGGATCGTCATCCGCGAGGTGTAGGAGACCGGACTTCCGTCGGCCAGCGTCGCGGGACTCCACGTTCCGCCCAGACGGTCGTACGCCTTCTCCATCGCCCGGCGGGTGGCCGCCGTCGCCGGAGCGAACTCCGCATGGTCGCGGCCCTCCTGCGTATTGTCCATGTAGCGCCACTCCGCGACGTTTCCCGCCTTGTCGATTTGCAGGGCGATGCCCACGACCGGAGAGATCGAGTCTGCCGGAATCTGCTGCTCAATGGCAATCTTCTCGACCGTGGCGGCCATGCGCGTCATAAAGACCCTGATCACCGCGCCGTTGAATGCGGGAGGCGTCACCTCCGACTGCGCGAAGACCGCTCCCGTTCCGGCAAGCAGAGTGAATAATATCGACAACAAGCAGTTTATCATAATATTATAAGATTTATTTAAAGCCCCGCTTTAAGTATTCCAGATGCGCCACGAGGCTTCGGCCTGCTCGACGAACATCGTCCGCCCGTTCAGAATATGCGCCCCGCGCTGACGGCCGTAGTCGAGGAATTGCGTCAGCGGCGGATTGTAGACCAGGTCGAGCAGGTAGTGCTCCGGCGTGACATAGGCATAGGGGATACGCGGCGCGGCATCGACGTTGGGGTAGGTCCCCACGGGCGATGCGTTGACAATCAACCGGCTGGCTTCCACTGCCTCACACGGCAGATCGTCGTAGGTGTAGTTGCCTTTCGCCGCTTCGCGCGAGACCAGCGCAAAGGGGATGTCGCGTTCGGCAAGGGCATACTGCACGGCCTGCGAAGCGCCTCCCGTGCCGAGCACGAGGGCCTGCCCGGGCTGGGCCGCGCCCAGCAGTTCGTTCAGCGCGGCCCGGAGGCCGATGACATCGGTGTTGTGGCCCGCGAGACGCCCGTCCGCCGTGCGGCGGATGCAGTTGACGGCCCCGATGGCCTCGGCCTCGGGCGACACCGAATCCAGAAAGGCCATTACGTCGCGCTTGTAGGGAATCGTGACGTTCAGCCCGCAAAGCTCCGGGAGACGCTCCAGCAGACCGGGCAGGTCTCCGATCGACCCGAGTTCGTAAAGCGAGTATTCACAGTCGGTTATCCCCTCTCTGTTGAACTTTTCCGTGAAGTAGGCGGCCGAAGCCGAATGCCCCAGCGGGCGTCCGATCAGTCCGAAGCGTCGCATGGGTTACTTCTCCTCTTTTTTGACGATGATGCGCGCCAGCAGTTCGATGCCGTAGATGGCCAGAAATCCAACGACGCAGAGCAGAACCGCCTGCACAAGCTGCGACGGCTGGCCGGTGAGCTGTTCGAAGGTCCCGGGGGCGACGTTGTGCTGGACGAGCGGCTGTGCGACGCCGTGGCTGTCGAGGTAGGTCTCGGCGGTCTCCTTCCACGGCCAGACCTTGTTGAGCGAGCCGACCATGAAGCCCATCAGCACGGCCACCGTGACGTCGTGCCAGTGTTTGAGCAGCCACGACAGCAGGTGCGAGAAGGAGATGATGCCCGCCGCGGCTCCGACGACGAAGATCACGATGACGGGAATGTTCAGATCGCCCACGGCCTGCATGATATATTGGTATTTGCCCAGCAGCAGCAGAATGAAGGCCCCGGAGATGCCGGGCAGGATCATGGCGCAGATGGCGATGGCGCCCGAAAGCATCACGAACCACCAGTCGTTGGGGGTTTCTGCGGGCGTGGCGACGGTGATCCACCAGGCCGCAGCGGCCCCTGTGACGAACGCGAGGAGGCTCCGCCAGTCCCAGCGTCCGATTTGCCGGGCGACGAGCAGCGCCGAGGCGATGATCAGCCCGAAGAAGAACGACCAGATGGCGATGGGGTGGTAGGTCAGCAGATAGGTCATCAGGCGAGCCAGCGAAAAGATCGCAATGGCGATGCCCAGCAGCACGGGCAGCAGGAAACTTCCGTTGATATGGCGCCAGAACTCGCCGAGGCGGAGTTTCAGCAGCAGCTTGAGCGCCGTGGCGTTGACGCTGCGGATCGAGTCGAGCAGTTCTTCGTAGATACCCGAAATGAAAGCGATCGTACCGCCCGAGACGCCGGGAACTACGTCGGCCATACCCATGGCGCACCCTTTGAGCGCAAGTACGATGTACCGGGAAAAATTCATGGTTTGTTTGCGTATTTTGGTTTTAAACGCAAAGATACGAATAAGCCGGATACAAAAGCAAACTTGTTTGCGATTTTGTTCAGGCGGAGTATCTTCGGCGCAGCCAAAGATAGGGGATAAAAGACGAACGCCCGCGTTCCGAAAATTAAGTTTTCATCAATTTTTCGGGAGCCTGCCGTTTTTCGCACCCGCCTGCGTCCGCCGCTGCCGGACGTTCTCCTGCTCCCCGGCAGGTTCCGGGGACATCCCGTGCGGATAAGCCTCCGCCGCGGAGGGATTTCCCGCAGTCGGCACCGCTCCTTTCGGAATGCCGCGCTGCGCAGGGCGCACATTCGTCCCAAACAACCGCTGCCGGACGTTTTCCCTCTCCCCGGCAGGTCCGGGGACATCCCGGGCGGAAAAGCGTCCGCCGCCTCCCGGGAGCTGTCGCCGGACTCCGGCGCATCTTACGGCGGAACCGGGCCGGCGGCCGATTCCCGCGCGCTCCGAAACGGATCGGAACGGGCTATTCCTCCGGCTCGGGGCACGCCTTGCTGCGGCGGATGAACTCGACGACCTCGTGCAGACCGTCGGCGAATTTCGAAAAATCCTCCTTGTAGAGGAATATCTTGTGGCGGTCGTAACTCGATGTGCCGTCGGGGGCCGTGATTTTGCGGCTCTCGGTGATGGTCAGGAAATAGTCGTCGCCGCGCGTGGCCCGGACATCGAAAAAATAGGTCCGGCGGCCCGCCTTTACGGCTTTGGAAAGAATCTGGGCTTCGTAATCCTCGCCTTCGCGACGGAGATGGGTTGGGGATAGCATGGGTTTCGTTTTTGGGTTGGTTTCAGCTTTTTCAGCGCACGCTCGTATCTACGAATATACGCAAAAAAAAGTGAATTTCCAAAAACTTGCAGGGCTATTTTACGGCTCCAGAACCGGCTGACCCGATTTGTCCCAATCTTCGAGAATCGCCACGGCCCGGGCGTAGGCGGGGCTTGCGGCGGGGTTGATGACCCGAAAATAGGCTCCCGTGCCGAACAGCCGCTGCGCCGCGAGGGCTTTGAGCTGCATGCGCACGAGAGGTTCGGAGACGGCGAACCCTTCGGCGTCGAACTTCACGCCGCGGCTTTCACCGAGCGCCGTGAGCCTTTCGAGAACCTCGTCCGAGGGGG
>OMFR01001124.1_pt1 | contig 11426 bp, 8 predicted proteins | sample 1645691 | NCBI WGS metagenome assembly OMFR01 (sample SAMEA103958132, study PRJEB25191) | human gut metagenome | biome: human-associated habitat [ENVO:00009003]; feature: intestine environment [ENVO:2100002]; material: feces | place: Germany | collected 2013/2015
TTTTCAATAGGTATTAGTTTTTTTTTAAGGTAAAAAGATTGTTTTCAGGATAACGGTGCAAATATAGGCGGTTTTACCGATACTATCCAAATTATAAAACATGTCATATAACATCTTTTTGAAAATTCTTTGGATTTATTATCATTTGAAGCAAAATCTCCTGTAACTTGTCCGTTACAGGAGACAAATATAAGATAATTTTTTAAGGAGCCCTAATTTCTGTTTAAAAATCGGCAGAAAATTACTTTTCCGGGTAATTTTCATCGGTTTTTCCACGATGTTTTAACACTTTGGCATCAATGAAGAATACAATCTCCTCGGCAATGTTGGTAATATGATCTCCCGAACGTTCCAGTTTACGGAACACGCTGACTAAATCTACGCAAGTATGTACAGCTTCCGGATGTTCGATAATATAGTCTGAAAGAATCCCTGTTGCATCCGCATTGATTTCATCTAGCAAATTATCCTTAGCAAACACTCCTGCCGCCAAATCATTACTCTCTTCATTCAAGGCACGTTTTGCCAGTTCCAGCATCGACAACACCTCTGCCTGCATCTCTGCCAGGCGAAGACGAGACAACAGCTCCGCATCCAATACCGGTTCTTTGCAACGAAGTACAAAACGGGCGATCCCTTCCGCAAAGTCACCCAAACGTTCCAGATTTGTGTTAATCTTCAACATAGCCAACACAAAACGAAGATCAATCGCCACCGGATTATACAATGCGATAATATCTTCCACATCACTATCTATCTTCAATTCAAAAGCATTCACCCTGCGCTCGCGAACCATCACCTGTTGAGCCAGCTCCTTGTCAAGGGTCAACACAGCCTCTCCGGCACGGTCAAGCTGGTTGTACACCAAGGTCCACATTTCATCAATTTCCTTCTTCAATAGGATGAGTTCCGATTCTATAAACTTTACCATAGTCTATTATATATAAATGATTAATATTCTATCAATTGGGTTCCAGATACCCGGATTACCCAAAACGTCCCGTTATGTAATTCTGGGTAGCCTCTTTCTCCGGATTGGTGAATATCTTTTTCGTCTGATCGAACTCCACCATTTCTCCCATATAGAAAAACGCCGTCTTATCACTGACACGGGCCGCCTGCTGCATATTATGCGTAACGATTACAATCGTATAATCCTTCTTCAGTTCATGAATCAACTCCTCCACTTTCGCCGTAGAAATAGGATCGAGCGCAGACGCAGGTTCATCCATCAGCAATACCGAAGGAGAGACAGCCATCGCACGGGCGATACAAAGACGCTGCTGCTGTCCGCCGGACAATGCATAAGCCGATTCCTTCAACTTATCTTTCACCTCATCCCAAAGAGCGGCATGCCGCAGGCTTTCCTCCACAGCCTCGTCCAGAATGCCGCGGTTTCTTACTCCCGCCAGCCTTAATCCGTAGGCTACATTCTCATAAATGCTCATCGGGAAAGGGTTGGACTTCTGGAAAACCATACCCACCTCCCGCCGCAAACGAATGGCATCCAGGGAAGGGGAAGTCACGTCCACCCCGTCAATGCGGATAGAGCCCCCCGTAACGCGCGCCTCCGGAATACGGTCATTCATCCGGTTGATACAGCGCAGCAGCGTGGATTTCCCGCACCCGGAAGGGCCGATGAATGCCGTTACCCTGTTCTTGGGAATCTTCATGGTGACGTTGAACAGGGCTTGCTTGCTCCCATAACAAAAATTCAGGGAATCCACCTCTACGGCGGTCTGGTCGGCTGCTGCTGGATGCGGAGTCATGTTTTTCTAATGGCGCGACCTGCGCCTCTGAACGCATGGTATCCCAAAAACAGGGCTTCCTGGCTACTCCGGGTTTGTGACGATTTCTTAACCAGGATTCTCTTCCCCACCATGGGGGCGGGAGAGTATCACTACCCCGTCTTCCGCAATGAACGGCCCCGCCGGCATAGAAACGGAAGACGCAACACATCAGAAAAAGACGCCATGAAATTCGTCGCCAAAATCCTGACCATCGCCGCCGCCCTCAGCTCCCTGAGCATGGGCTCCAGTCAAGTGACCGTTGACAACAGCATCAAGCCGTATGCGCCCTCCAGCGGCGTTTCCGGCAACCTGAACGCTGTCGGCTCCGATACGCTGAACAACCTGATGACCCTCTGGGCGGAAGGATTCAGCAAAAAATATCCCAGCGTCAAAATCGGCGTTGAAGGCAAAGGCTCTTCCACAGCGCCGCCCGCCCTCACGGCAGGCACGGCCCAGCTCGCCCCCATGAGCCGCCAGATGAAGCGGGAGGAAATCGCAGCCTTTGAAGCCAAATACGGCTACAAGCCGACGGAAATCAAAGTGGCCCTGGACGCCGTGGCCTTCTTTGTCAACAAGAACAATCCCATCCAGGCCCTTACCCTGGCGCAGATCGACTCCATTTTCTCCTCCACTTTCAAGCGCGGCGGCTCCAATATCACCGACTGGGGCGATGCGGGGGTTCCCTCCATGAAAGGGAAAGCCATCTCCATCTACGGCCGCAACAGCGCCTCCGGCACGAACGGGTTCGTGAAGGAAATAGCCCTGAAAAAGGGAGACTATAAAAACTCCGTGAAGGAACAGCCCGGTTCCTCCGCCGTCGTGCAGGGCATCAGTTCCGACGAACAGGGAATCGGCTATTCCGGCATCGGATACGTCACCTCCGGCGTAAAAACCCTCTCCCTGGCGGAAAAAAGCGGACAGGCGGCGGTACAGCCTTCCTATGATAACTGCATCAACGGAACATACCCGCTCTCCCGTTACCTGCTGATTTACGTCAACAAGAAACCGGGAGAACCCCTGGACACCCTGACCAGGGAATTCATCAAGTTCATCGTATCCAAAGACGGCCAGGAAATCGTGACCAAGGACGGTTATTACCCGATTCCCGCCAAAGTCAGCGCAGAAGTGCTCAAGAGCATTGAATAAACACTCCCTTCCCGTGCCGTAAACACATGCCGGGGCAGGACTCCGGCCCACCCGCCGGAGTCCTGCCCTTCAACTTCTCCTCTCTGCCGTCATGAGTTCCAATGCTCCCTCCCCCGCACCTTCCAGAAAGCCCAAACCCGTTCCGGAACGCTTTCAGGTGGCAAAAACCACGCTGTGGTTTGACCGCATCATGACCAAAACCATCATCGGCGGAGGATTCACCGTCATTGTAGCCGTTTTCGGCATTCTTTTCTTCCTGCTGGCCGTCACGGTTCCCCTCTTCCAGAACGCGGACGTGGACGAACGGCAGCACCTCAAGCCTTCCTCTCCGGTTCCGGGGACCTGGGGCCTGGACCCTTCCGGCACGCTTCCCTTTGTCTATGGCAACGGAAAAAACATCTTCTTCCTGGACAAAACTACCGGGAACCTGTCCTCCGTTCCCGTTACCCTGCCGGAAGGCGAAACCGTCTGCGCCCATTCCTATAATGCATCCCTCACCGCCTACCCTATCGCTACGGAATCCGGCAAGGTAGGCCTCATCCACGTCCATTCCGGACTCAACGTCCACGGCCGGACGAATGCCCACGGCCCGGACAAAGCCGGAGCGGAGGCCGGCCCTCTCTACCCCCTGACGGAAAGCGGCTCCGTCCCCGGCAAAATATCCGGCATAGCCTATGCGGACGCGGGAGAACGGAAAATATTCACCGCAACCGTGGAGACGGAACAAGGCACGCGCCTCCTGCTGATGACGCTGGAAGAATCCCGCTCCCTGCTTCATGAAGGGGAACTGGCTCCTTCCGGATTCCATGACCTGACGGACCAGCTGGAAGGCCGCCCCACGGCCATGCTGCCCGGAGCCTCCGGAGACAGCCTCGTCATCGCCACGGACACGGACAAACTTCTTTACTTTTCCTATGATGAAAACGGGGAAACATGGGTCAGACGCCAGACTATCCCGTCTCCGCTGGGAAAAGGGGAAAAAATGACTTCCGTCAACTGGCTTTTCGGAGACATGTCCCTGGTCATAGGAGGCGACAAGGGAAGTCTTAAAATTTTCAGCCTTTATCCCCACACCCGTCCGGACGGCACCTCCCTGCGCCTCTTCGGCCAGACCAGGCAATTCTCTCCCCTGGACGGTCCGGTGCAGCACTACGCGGCTTCCGGCATCAACCGTTCCTTCCTGGTCTCCACTCCGCGGGAACTCAGGCTCTGCTACGGAACCACGGCCGATATCCGCTGGAACAGCGGTCCTCTGGAATTCGTTCCGGTCCAGCTGGCCGCCAATACGGAATTCAATTCCGCCATTGCCATAGACTCATCAGGAAACATTCATTTCTTCTCCATGGAAGACAAGCACCCGGAAGCCGGTTCCAAAGCCCTGGTCGGGAAAATATGGTATGAGGGGTACGATTCCCCCAAATGGCTCTGGCAATCCGTGGGCGGCACGGACGATTATGAATCCAAGCTGTCCCTGATGCCCCTGGTCTTCGGCACGCTGAAAGGCACCCTGTACGCTCTTGTCTTCGCCGTTCCGGTAGCGGTCACGGCCGCCATTTACACGGCCCACTTCATGGCTCCTGCCGTCAAACGGGTGGTAAAACCCGTCATGGAAATCATGGCCTCCCTCCCTTCCGTAGTGCTGGGTTTCTTCGGAGCCCTTTACCTGGCCCCCAGAATGGAAGACAAGGTTCCCGCCCTGCTCTGCATGGCCATCCTCATTCCCGGCCTGGCAACCCTCATCGCATGGTTCTGGACCACCCGGCCCGCAGCCTGGCGCAACAAATTCAGCCGCGGCGTGGAATACATTGTCATGACTCCCGTCATCCTGCTCTGCGCCTGGTTCTGCTGGGAATATCTGGGCTACTGGCTGGAACAGCCCCTCATCAGCCTCTGCCGCAGCGTCATGGGCCTGTGGGGCGCCGGGGACTTCCAGGCCGCCAGTTTCTCAGACCTGTGGCGCAACGGATTCGGCATGCCCTATGAACAGCGCAACTCCCTGGTAGTTGGATTCATCATGGGCTTTGCCGTCATCCCTGTCATCTTCACCATTTCCGAGGATGCCCTGAGCAACGTTCCCCCTGCCCTTATCGCCGCCTCGGAGGCGCTGGGGGCCAGCCGCTGGCAGATGGTCCGCACCGTGGTCCTTCCGGTGGCTTCCGCGGGCATTTTCTCCGCCCTGATGATAGGTCTGGGCAGAGCCGTGGGGGAAACCATGATCGTGCTGATGGCCACGGGAAACACCCCCATCATGGACTGGAATATCTTCAACGGCATGCGCACCCTCTCCGCCAACATCGCCACGGAGCTGCCGGAGGCGGCGCAGGACTCCACCCACTACCGCGTCCTCTTCCTGGGCGGCCTTATCCTCTTCTCCATGACATTCATTTTGAACACTCTGGCGGAAATAGTACGCCAGCGTCTCCGCAAACGCTTCAACGTCGTGTGAACCATCCATCCCTTCCCATCCATCCACCTTCCATGAAACAGGACTTCAGCCTACCGCCCGCCCCCAAACGCCCGCTGGGGGAAGTCAACATCTGGCTTACCTCCATCGGGCTCTCCCTGGGCCTCATCATGATTTTCGGCCTGCTGGGTATCATCGTCGTCAACGGTCTGGAAGCATTCTGGCCCAAAACCATTCATGAACTAACGATTGCCCCCTCTTCAAAAGAAGAACAACCGCTTGTCCTGTACGCCGGCATCACGAAAGACCAGACGCGCCATGTTCCCGCAGACCCCGCCCGCCCCGGCTCCACGGCCAGAGACGTGCGGGAATACCAGCTCTTCACCGGCAGCAAGGAAATCTACGGACAATCCTACCGCTATGTGGACGCGCACAACATTACGGCCTCCGCCACTCCCAAAGGACTTCTGTGCATGGAACGCATGGAGGGAGGGAAAGCCCTGGTCAGACCTCTGGAACTCAAGCTGTCCTCCGGGCAAACCATCCCCGCCGCCTCACCGGAATTCATGGCGGCTTTCCGTCGTGCGCTGGACCGGGAAACGGAACTGAGGGACAGGATCAAAGCCATTGACACCAGGGACATAGGCTCCGTCAATACCCGGCTGGCAGATGCCAAACTGGATATCAAGGCCATAGAACGTTCCTACGACATCCGGGAAGAAAACGGACGGCGTACGGCCGTCCCCAGGAAAAACCCCATTCTCACGGATATGGACGACCCGGCCGGGGAACTGGACCGGCTCCGCGCCAAAGTGGAACAGCTCAACGCCGAATACGCCCGGTACACCGCGGAAGCAGCCAGACTGAGGGAGCAACAGGGACGAGACTCTCTTGTGTATGCCCTGGGAGACGGGGAAAAGAAAGAAATCCGCATGGATAAAATCGTTTACGGCTACCAACCGAATGACCTGGGATTCTCCGGCAAATGCGGCGTCTTCCTCCACAGCCTGTATCATTTCGTCATGGATGATCCGCGGGAGGCCAATACGGAGGGCGGCATCTTCCCCGCCATCTTCGGCACTTTCATCATGACTTTGCTCATGAGCGTGCTGGTTACGCCCGTAGGGGTCATCGGCGCCATCTACCTGAGGGAATACGCCAGGCAGGGGCATCTGGTACAGGCCGTTCGCATCTGCGTGAACAACCTGGCGGGCGTGCCTTCCATCGTCTTCGGCGTTTTCGGCCTCGGCTTCTTCGTTTACTATCTGGGAGGAACCATCGACGAACTTTTCTACTGGAAAAAGCTGGCTGTGGACAACACGCCCACCTTCGGGACCTCCGGAATCCTGTGGGCTTCCCTCACGCTGGCCCTGATGACGCTGCCCGTAGTCATCGTCTCCACGGAGGAGGCACTCTCCGCCGTCCCCCGCGGGCTGAGGGAGGCGGCCCTGGCCTGCGGGGCCTCCAAATGGCAGATGATTAAACGCATCATCCTCCCCAGCGCCCTGCCGGGCGTCATGACCGGCCTCATTCTGGCCATGGCCCGGGGCGCCGGAGAGGTAGCCCCGCTCATGGTCACGGGGGTGGTCAAGCTGGCCCCCTCCCTGCCCATCGACGGGGAAGGCCCCTTCATCCACCTGGAACGCAAATTCATGCATCTGGGCTTTCATATCTACGACGTGGGCTTCCAGTCTCCAGACTCGGACGCCGCCCAGCCCATGGTTTTCGCCACCACGCTGCTCCTCATCCTGCTGGTGGTGGTCATGAATCTCACGGCCATCCTCATCCGCAACCGCCTGCGCAAAAAATACGCGGCCTCCAGCTTCTAACCCCATTCTCCTTCATCATCCCATGACTGAACCAGCCGCCGCAGACGACGAGCCCATCATTGAAGTGGAAGACTTCTCCTTCTTTTACGGGAGCAAACAGGTTCTCTTCAACATCGGCATGACCTTTGAAACCAACCGGGTAACCGCCCTCATCGGGCCCTCCGGCTGCGGAAAATCCACTCTGCTCCGCAACATCAACCGCATGAACGACCTGGTCCCGGACGTGCGCCACCAGGGGGATATCCGCATTGACGGCACCAGCCTGTATGACCCGCGCGTGGAAGTCATCTCCCTGCGCAAGCGCGTAGGCATGGTCTTCCAGAAATACAACCCTTTCCCTAAAAGCATTTACGAAAACATCGTCTTTCCCCTCCGTGTGGCCGGCCGCAACAGGCGCGCGGAACTGGACGAAACAGTGGAACGCAGCCTGAAGGGAGCCGCCCTGTGGGATGAAGTGAAAGACAAGCTGCATGAAAGCGCCTACGGCCTTTCCGGAGGCCAGCAGCAGCGGCTGTGCATCGCGCGCGCCATTGCCAACCGCCCCCAGATCCTGCTGATGGATGAACCCTGCGCCGCCCTGGACCCTATCGCCACCTTAAAAATAGAGGACCTGATGGAAGACCTGAAAAAAGAACTCACCATTGTCATCGTCACCCATAACATGCAGCAGGCCACACGCATCGCGGACCGGACCGCCTTCATGTACATGGGCCGCCTGGTGGAATACGGGGAAACGTCCCAAATCTTCACCAATCCCACGGAAAAAGAAACGGAAGCCTACATTACGGGCCGTTTCAGCTAAAAGCCCTTTCCAAACCATTCTCCTCATGACATCTCCCGGCAATCACATCCTCCCCCACTACGACGCGGCCCTGAACGCCATCCGCCTCCGCGTCAACGCCATCTGCGGCAGCCTGCTGAAATACATGGACATTCTGGAACAGGTCATTTCCGGCCCGGACAGCGACGGGGCCAACAGCATCATTGCGGACAGCGACCCGCTGCAGGAAGAAACCCAGCAGGTTCTCTCCCTCTGCTCCTCCGTACTCACCCAGTTCCATCCGCTGGGGCGCGACCTGAGGCTCGTCATCACCTTCTCCCGGTGCGGAGACAAGCTCCAGGAATGCATGGAGGAAGTAACGGGCATCGCCAAGCATGCCAAGGCCTCCATCAGGCATCAGGAATCCCTCTCCCCGGATATTGTGCTCCCTCTGCTGGAAATGGCCGTATCCGAATTCAGAGACGCCGCCCGGTGTCTGGAAACGCAGGATGTGGACGCCGCCAGGGAAATACGCCTGCGCGACAAAAAACTGGACAAAGCCCATCGCAAAGCGCTGGCCCTTCTGGTCTGCCCCGAACGGGCGGGAGCCCCTGCCCTCAACGTCAATCTTCTCTTCATTATCCGTTCTCTGGAACGTATCGGAGACATTGCCAAAACCATCGCCGCCACCGTCGTCTTCCTGAAGGAAGCCACGGACATCCGCCACGGAAAAGAAAAATAAAACAATTCCTGCCCGCACGGCGATTCCCTGTTGCCTGAGCCGAAAGAATCTCCGGGGCGATCATCATAGCCGGGGGGAAAAAGAAACCGCCATGCAGGGCAAAGAGAGGTCATGATAAACGACATGATCCGATTTTCGTGTGTCAAAAGCTTCCTCCATAAGGCTTAACGGATCAGCTTTTCAGCAGTGGCATTTCTTGCACATCATCCTCCAGATAATTACAACTGATAGATTATCAGCATATAGAAAACAGACATTCTAAGGATATGCGATAAAGGATGGATTTGGACAAAACAGACAGTTTTCCAAACGCCGCAATCACTCTCCGGAAAAAGGAAAATTCATAACGTCAACCGGAGAAAGCCTATCCAATTACATGCTCTAGGAAGGCCAGGGATCAAGACCTCTGTCCCTCACACCATTCATCCTCCCTCCCGGTCAATAGCTTGAAAACAGAGGGGAACCGGGCTTTTGCTCTCAGTTTCTGCCATTTTGCGACTGTTCATTCAATACTCTTCTACCATTTTTATTTACATAAAAAAACAAATAAAAAAATAATATCTCATATTCATTAATTCACATTGACATTTCCGAAGGATAAGAGTAAATAATCCCTATTATTCCTATCGGAATAAAAAGAAATCTAAATCCATCCCTGTAAAGTACGACGCGATGAACATTTACACCTCCATATCGGAACTGGTCGGGAAAACACCTCTTCTGGAGCCAAGGAATTATGCTCAGGCACATCGTCTGAATGCCCGGCTCCTGCTCAAGCTGGACCACTTGAACCCGGCAGGCAGCATGAAAGACCGTATCGCACTCGCCATGATCAACGAGGCAGAAGCATCGGGCCAGCTCAAGCCAGGAGCCGTCATCATTGAACCAACCAGCGGCAACACGGGCATTGGCCTGGCGGCTATTGCCGCTTCCCGGGGATACCGCATCATTCTTACCATGCCGGAAAGCATGAGCGTTGAACGACGAAATATTCTAAAAGCCTACGGAGCCGATATTGTCCTGACAGAAGACAGCCAAGGGATGAAAGGAGCCATCGCCAAAGCCCAGGATCTGGCGGCCGCCACTCCGGGCTCCTTCATTCCCAGTCAATTCACCAACCCGACCAATCCCAGAGCCCATTATGAAACAACAGGTGTTGAAATATGGGAAGATACGGACGGAGAAGTAGATATCGTCGTAGCCGGAGTAGGTACCGGGGGAACAATAACCGGCATAGGCAGACTGCTCAAGGAACGCAAACCCGGAGGAATCACCGTCATTGCCGTGGAACCGGCAGATTCCCCCGTATTATCCGCCGGCCAGGCCGGAAGCCATCAAATTCAGGGAATAGGAGCCGGCTTTATCCCAGAAACCCTGGATACGGATATCTATGATGAAGTCATCACAGTTTCCAACGAAGATGCCTTTTCCACAGCTAAAGAATTGGGTGTCAGAGAAGGCATTCTGACTGGGATTTCCAGCGGAGCTGCCCTATGGGCGGCCGTCCAGGTTGCTAAAAGAAAAGAGAACACAGGGAAAAATGTAGTAGTGATCCTCCCCGATTCAGCGGATCGGTACTACTCAACTCCTCTGTTCATTTGACATCCCGTTCTTTTCTACCGGATACGGCTATCCACCTCCAACCAGCTCCAACATTCATGAACGCTCATTCCCCAACCGCTACAGACACGTTGCGACAAGCCGCAGCGCAATACGAAGGAAACCTTGTTTTTGCTACATCATTCGGGGCAGAAGACCAAGTGCTCACCCATATGATCTCCCATCTTGGTCTGAATATTCCTCTGGCGACTCTGGACACGGGGCGCTTGTTTCCGGAAACCTATGAACTCTGGGCAAGAACGGAGGAAATATACGGCATTCGCATTATTCCTTATTTTCCGGTAGCGGAAGAAGTGGAAAACATGATTCTGGACAAAGGCGTCAATCTGTTCCGCAACAGTATGGAATACCGTCACGAATGCTGCAATATCCGTAAACTGCGCCCTCTGGAAAGACTACTTGCCGGGAAAAAAGCGTGGATCTGCGGCTTACGCTCCACTCAGTCCATCACCCGGAAAGGGCTTCATATCACAGAAAACGATGAGGCGAACGGCATCATCAAAATCAACCCACTGGCCAACTGGTCAGAAGAAGATGTCTGGAACTATATCCGCGCCTACGGCGTTCCCTACAATCCTCTTCACGATGCAGGATTCCCCAGTATCGGGTGCGCCTGCTGCACAAGATCTGTCAAGAGGACGGAAGATGTACGCGACGGACGATGGTGGTGGGAAAAAAAAGAACACAGGGAGTGCGGTTTACATCGCAAACCAAGACATTGATAACCAAAAACATATAAAATGAACAGCATTTACAGACTCAGCCAGCTAAAGCAGTTGGAGGCAGAAAGCATTCACATTTTCCGGGATGCCATCAGCCAGTTTGAAAATCCCGTACTTCTTTATTCCATCGGGAAAGATTCCTCTGTACTGGTCCACTTAGCCAAAAAGGCATTCTATCCGGGCAGACTCCCATTCAAGCTTCTTCATATAGACTCCACATTCAAATTTCGCGAGATGATAGAATTCCGGGACAGATTCGTTCAGGAAAATGATCTGGATCTGATTGTCCACAGTAACCAGGAGGGCATTGCCGCCGGCGTTAATCCTTTTACTTACGGCAGCCGCAAATACACGGATATTATGAAAACACAGGCATTGATTCAGGCGTTGACCGCAGGAAAATATGATGCCGT
>OMFR01001140.1_pt1 | contig 11282 bp, 7 predicted proteins | sample 1645691 | NCBI WGS metagenome assembly OMFR01 (sample SAMEA103958132, study PRJEB25191) | human gut metagenome | biome: human-associated habitat [ENVO:00009003]; feature: intestine environment [ENVO:2100002]; material: feces | place: Germany | collected 2013/2015
CACAGACATATACCATACTTTGGAAAGAATGCAGTTTTTATCATGGATCTCACTTTCGATCACCCGAAGGAGCTCCGCAAAAAACGGATCCGTTGTGGAAGAATCGGTTCTTGTCATCAGGATATTGATGTACCAGGTTTTCTCCTGCTTTGCGGAAACGCCTTTTTTCAGATTCCGGGCCGCCTCGTTGGGCACATAATTCATCTCGATAGCTGTCTTCCATATCTTATCCCTGAGTCCGGAAACAGAACATTTATAATTGGGATTATTCAAAACTCTGGAAACCGTCGCCGGTGAAACCCCTGCCTTTTCTGCAATCTTCTTGATGGACATGTACCCGTCCCCTCCTTCTGAAAAAAGTCTGCCCGCTGCCAGTCCTGTACGCTGCTCAACGTCATCTATGTAACTCAGCATCATCAGTGTAACAGAATTTTTTATCATTCCTTATTTCATAGTAATTAAATATGTTTTATATGATAATAAGAGTTTTGAAAAAAGTCAATCTTATTTTGTGAAAACGTGTTCTTTTTTTGCTGCATCTTCCAGTAGACCACCCGGATTCTGCGCCTTGCCCATCTCATTTAGCATTACATTACCAAGCAAGGCGCACTACAAAAAAATACCTTACACAGAGTTACTGTGGAAGGTATTTTTTGCGATCATCACTTATTATTGTCCTTTAATTTTCTTTTGATATATTCTTCTATCAATTCCAATAATTGTTTACCCGTTTCTATCTGTTCTTCTGCTTCTTCTCTTGTTGCAATATAAAAATCATCATAATCGCTGGCATGTCTGATTTCTTCTGCTTCTACGATTTTTCGTCCAAGTTTTCTGGGAAAAATCTCTGTTTTAATATAATTCTTATTGAAATTTGCTAATGCATCTTTATGACGTTTATATGCATTTCCATCTAGTGCATGTATTGCTGAAATTGCATGATAAATACCATAATATGCCCGATTATTAGCACCTCGAAATTCTTTTGCATTCAAAAGAATTTCCGCAGCTTTAATATCACTTTGGGCAGTTTCAATCCGATAAAAAATAAGATCTTTCTGCGTTCCTTTTTCATCAAGCTGCATCAAATAATTTTACCCCCTCTTTCTTTACATTTGCATAAAATGGATAAACATCAACCCAATTCAGAAAATGTTTTTCACTTTTTGCAATTGGCTTAATATCAAGATCATGATCCATATTAAAATCAAAAGTTTCTCCTGCCAATTCATGACGATACTGCTTAATATCTATATCAGACAGATCAAGGAGAATCATAATATCGATATCAGAATCTTCTCTATAATCTCCTCTGGCATATGAGCCGTATAAAATAACACTTTTCAAATGTTTCCCATATATTTTCTGTAATATTTTTGTGTATTGTTCCAACAATGTCTTCATCGATACCGGCATAATCCCGCCCCCTTCTATCTGATAAAACATCTTTATTCGATAACCACTATTTCTTCCATTTAATTATACGCTTTTATATCATTATTCCGCAATGAAATTTTTTCGACATAATTCTCCAGACATACAAAAACAGACTGAGAACCTGATATATATTCTTATCAAGCTCCAGTCTGTTTTGCGTGCTCAAATATATAAGATATAACTATGAGCAAATAACAAATGCGGATTGCTAATATCCCTTGAATTATTTAACCGTTACCTTACAGGTCAGTTTTTTAGAACCACTCTGAACGGTGATAGTTGCAGTTCCTTTTCTGATGCCTTTTACAACTCCTTTGGATGTGACAGTTGCGATTTTTTTGTTGGATGATCTATAAGTGACCTTCTCATCAGTATTTCTTGGTGTTGCAACGGCTTTGATGGTGAAGGTTTTTCCTCTGTTCACGGTCTTTGTTTTTGGTACACCGGTGAGTTTTGTTGTTTTGACTTTTGGCATTACCTTGATAGTAACAACTGATTTTTTGCTTCCGGCTTTTACTGTAATCTTTGCAGTTCCTACCTGTTTTCCTGTGACAACACCTTTGGAATTTACAGTTGCGATGTTCTTGTTTGAAGTGCTGTATGTAACCTTATCCTGACTTGTAATCGGGTCAAGAACTGGTTTCAGAGTTACTGTTTTTCCTTTGTAGATGCGGGTGGATTTCAGGTTTGTGATGTAGCGGGTGGATACCTTGCCTTTCTGAACAGTTATCATTACAGCAACTGATACTCCACTTTTTAAATTAATATCCACATACGTTTTTCCGGATCTGTTTTTTGCAGTAAGTTTGAATGTACCATTTTTGCTAACATTGGACACTGTTACAAGATTCTTATTTCTTGCTGTTACACTCTTTACATAATCTCCTTTTGTAAAACCAGAAGCACGGACTGCAGTTGTGGACTGACCATATTTCAGGGTGATCTGATCTACATTAACATGGACCGTATAAGTCAGAATTTCTCCAAATTCTATCTGTCCGCACCGCTTACAAGTTCTCTCATTCTGATAAGCCTCTGATGCATCTATCGGGTAGCTTTTTCCAATCTGGTATCCATGAGCACCTGTTGCAATCTCCCGCAATTTCCATTCTGACCATTCATGCCCCAGTATAGGAGTAATCAACTCATCATTCGGATCAGAAATCTCCTTTTTTGCCTCTTTGTCCAGAAAACACTTTCCGCATTTCATGCACTGATAGTATTCACGTCTGCCTGAGTTCCAGCAATTGGCAGCTAATCCCGGAACTAATTCCAGTTCATGGCCTGTTGCAGGATATACTACAGATTCTAATTCATTACCATCGTATGGATCATCATAATTTTTTCCACAAGATTCACAGTGCCAGTACTCCCTGTTTCCATCTTCAGTACAGGTTGCTTTTTTCCAGTCAACCCAGGTAAATTTATGTTCAAGCTTCTCGATTTTTGTCTCACCGGAAACTACAGTTCCTGCCTCATTGCCGAAATCTTTTCCGCATACATTGCAATGCCAGTATTCGATATTTCCCTCGTTTATACAAGTCGGCTCAACACTTACATAATGTGTTAACGGATCTGCGACATTATGGAATGCGAAGTTTTCTCCTGCTGCGTAGGTTTCGACTGTGGAACCTTTATGGCCTATGATCACAAGTGTACTGTTCTTCTCAGTATCTGAATTGTAGCCGATCGCACGTTTCTCGATTTTTACAGAATTTCCTGGAATATAAACACTTCTGAGCGCCTGACAGTCTTTAAATGCATCGGTGTCAATCTTGGTTACATTTTCTGGGATGGTGATGTCTGTAAGTTTTTCGCAGGATAAAAGTGTACCATATGCAACACTTGTCAGTTCTTTTGGTAACTGAATTGCTTCAAGACTGTAACAGCGTGAAAATGCATATTCACCAATTTCTGTTACACTGTTTGGAATTTCCAGGGTTTTTATTCTCTGACAATAATAAAACGCATTATTACCTATTTTTTTCAGGTTTTTAGGTAATTTTATACTTTCAATATAGTCATCATCATCAAATGTATTTGCCTTTATTTCGGTGATACTATCCGGAAGTTTAACAGTTTTTAGATTGTCATTACTTGCAAATGCATATTTTCCTATATCTGTTACGGATTCCGGAACTATCATCGTACTGTATTGACCATTTGGTAATTTGAACTCTGTTACACCAGTATTATTAAATGCGCCAGTTTCAATCGTTGTCACTCCAGCTGGCAGATTAATTTCCGTCAGTCTTCCACAGCCTGAAAAAGCCGCTTCTCCAATTTCTGTGACACCGTCTGGAATTACAATACTGTTCAATCTTCCGCACCCTAAAAACATAGAATTATTTATACGTTTAAGTCCGGATGGAAGTATAACACTTCTCAAGTCTGAACAGTCGGAAAATACTCCTGTTCCTATATCTGTCAGACTATCCGGAAGTGAAACTTCCTTTATTCCAGTGTTATAAAACGCTGAATCCCCTATACTTTCAAGACTGTTTTGAAATGTAACGCTACCCAAAGCTGTGCAATCATAAAACGCTCCAGCTCCCACACTTGTTACACCTTCCGGAATTTCAATAGCTGTTAGGCTACTGCAATTATAAAAAGTATTCGCTTCTATACTTTTCAGATTTTTGGAAAGTGTTACATTGCTGAGCTTCTCACAATTTCCAAATGCGTTCTCTCCTAAAGTTGTCAGGCTATCCGGCAAAACAATATTGCTTAAGCTGCTGCAGTTCTCAAACGCAGCCTTTCCAATTGATGTCACACTGTTGGGAATATTAATACTGCTCAGACTATTGCAATTATAGAACGTACTTTCTTCAATAGTTGTAAGTCCCTCCGGTAATACAATATTATTCAGCTTTCCACATTGGCTAAATGCTCTCTGTTTTATTGATGTTACACTTTTAGGAATATTAATATTGCTCAGACTGCTGCAATACTGAAATGCACCTTCACCTATAGTCGTTACTCCATCCTTTAATACAACATCTTTCAGATTGCTGCATCCATAAAATGTCTCTCTTTCTATTGTTGACACACTCTTAGGAATATTAATACTGCTTAAACTATCGCAATTGCTGAATGCGCATTCTCCAATACTTGTCAGGTTTTCCGACAATATAATTGTACTTAAATTACTACAACCTGAAAATGTATAATTTCCCAAACTTGTTAAACTTTTTGGTAATGTAACACTGGTTAAATTCTTACAATCCTGAAATATACCATCCCATGACCCACAATTAAGAGAAGTAATTCCTTCTCCAATTTCTATGCTTTTAATCCTTTCATCATTTCTAAACTGCCAGGAAAATGCCACACCACTACCTTCAATCACAAGCCGTCCATCCCCATACAGCTTATAAGTAGCATTACTTCCACAGCTTCCACTGTCAACAACTTCCGAACTGTCGCCCGCACCAGCTATCACAGCTTCTCCATCTGAAAAACCATTTTCCACTTCTGCTTCCAGTTCTACATTCTCAGAGCTGTCTGCTTCTGTCTCTACATTCAGTTCCTCTGCACTGTCGTCAAACATCTCCAGATTACTGGCATCGTCAGCCTGCGCATTCTCCTCGGATCCTTCACTTTCAGTTTCTTCCTCGCCTTCTGCGTCTGACGCTGCAGCGACAGTTTCCTCACTTTCATCCGCTCCTGCAGTTTCATTTTCCGCTGCATCTACTGCAATTTCCGCTGTTGTCTCTGTCGCTGTATCTCCGTTTTCTGCTCCTGCTATTTTTGTTTCATCCGCCTGAAATTCCTCAGCCGCATACACAGACACTGTCTCCACCGGAGCCACCGCTGTTGTCAGGATCATAGCCGCAGACAGCAGCCATGCAATGTTCTTTTTCTTCATAGATTTCCCCCATTTTCCAATTCACATTTATAATAAAATTATAAATTTCCCATCACATTTAATCAAGCTTTGTTTAGAATATTTTTGTCATATTTTGTCTGTTTACAGACATTTTTTAACATTTTTTCTACTATAAAAACCCGGCAGCTGCACATGTGAAAACTCTCCATGTTTCATCTGCCGGGCTTCTGTTTTTATTTTCTTTTGTATTCTTTCACTGTTATGGCGATTTTACGTACGCCTGCTTCATCGTTACTTCACCGTTATCTTACAGTTCAGTTTTTTCGCTCCGCTCTGCACGGTGATCACGGCCGTCCCTTTTCGGATTCCCTTTACAACACCTTTGGAATTTACCGTAGCGATCCTGCGATCCGAGGAACGGAAAAGAATCTTTTCGTCGCTGTAATACGGCACGGTCACTGCCTGGATCGTATATGTTTTTCCACGAAGTATGGTTTTTGTTTTGGGCACGCCGGTCATCTTTGCGGTCCTTACTGCGGCAGTATTGTTCAAAAAACGGAACCCATTTTTCTTTGCGTAAGTCTGCGCAGTAGAACCCTTTTTTCCGGCAATGACAAAAGTTTTATTTTTTCCACTATTGAAATTATAGCCGATCGCTTCTTTTTCTATCACTGTTTTACTGTTGAGGATCGTAATCTTTTTCATTGCCTGGCAATCATAAAAAGCATTGCTTCTGATCTTTTTCACGCTGGCGGGTATCGTAATATTCCCCAGTTTTCGACAGTTACCGAATGCACCGTTCCCAATCTCTGTAAGCTTCTTCGGTAACGTCACTTTTCTGAGATCTGAACAAAGAGAGAACGCACTCTCATCAATAAGCGTAACACTGTCAGGAAAACTTATTCCTGTCAAACCACAATGCCGAAAAGCAGCTCGTTCTATCCTGGAAACGCCCTGTCCCAAAGTAACTTTTTTCAGTTTCATATCTGCCTCAAACAACGATTCCGGTAATGTTTTTACACTTCCCGGAATACTGACAGATTCCAGACTGCTACAGTAACTGAAAGCATATTCCTCAATTTTTGTCACTGTTTTCGGTATATCCAGGCTCGTAATTTTACTCTGGTAAAAAGCATATGCGCCAATGCTTTTCAGTCCATTCGGAAGCTTGATGCTGGTGATCGAAGTATCACCAAATGCCCGAACGCCGATACTCCGCAAAGTTCCCGGCAATGAAATTCTCTTCAGATTTTTACAGTTTGAAAAAGTTCTGTCACCGATTCCCGTGATCCCGGATGCAACTGTTACCGTTTTTATCGTTTCGGATCTGTATGAAAAATCATCGGTAACTTTAACTTCCCCTTTTCCCTGTATCTGAAGATTTCCATTGGAATACAGCCGGTAAGTGGCATTGCTTCCGCAGGATCCTTTCGCAACAAGTTTTGCAGTGCTCTGCGTGCCTGCTGCCGATGCTTCCTGTGTATGATCAGCCGCATAACCAGTCTGTGCATGCACAACCACAGAAGGTACACAGGCCCCTGTTATGATCATTACTGTTGATAATATCGCCGCAATTTTTTTCCCAAACATATAGCTTCCTCCCTAAAAAAAACAATCAGCTATATCACAGAAGGACCGGCATACATCCGGTCCTCTCTGCTCATGTCAAGCGGATATTGGCAATCCGCATTCGGTTAAAATTTATTTGTTAATCCAACCACATACATATCTTCTTTATACTCAGGAATCTTCACCAGAAGTCCCTCTTCTGTATCCTCAGTTTCTACTTTAACTGCCGGATCAAAAGATCTCAGCTGGCCATGATAACCTTTGATCAGGAACTCATTTGCTCCCTCTTTCAGATGATCTGCAAACACATTGAGATTTCCCTCTTTCTGTGTATAATGCAGCTCAATTCCATTCTCCAGCATCTCAGATTCGCGGTCGCTGCAGCGTGTGCCATAAATACCATCATGGTTAACTTTCAGCCATGCGCCAAGAATCTTCAGCCTCTTTACCTGTTCTTCCGGAATTGTTCCGTCTGCTTTTGGTCCGATGTTCAGAAGCAGGTTTCCATTGTTTGCAACAGTTCCTACCAGAAGTGAAATTAGATCCGGAACAGAAATCAGTTTGTCATCACCTTCATTGGCATTATAACCGAAGGATAATCCCATTCCACGGCACATTTCCCATTTCTCTTTTCGATTCACAGAACCGGATTTGTACTCCTTGGTAAGGAAGTCATGGTAACGGTCATTGAAACGGTCGTTTACTACACCTTCCGGCACTTTGTTATAATAATGTGCCAGGAAATACGGCATCATCTCTTCGCTCTGTTTCGGCCATCCGATATCGTTCCAGAAAACGCTTGGTGCATAATCATCTACCAGTTCATTCATCTGGTTGTATGAATAATCTGCATATGCAAATGTCGGGCTGGCTGTTCCAAACAGATCATCATCCTCAAAAATAGGATCATTTGCATACTGCCAGTCAATCAGTCCTGAATAATACAGCCCCATACGGATACCTGCATCCCGGACAGCCTCTGTCAGCTCACCGGTGATATTTCTCTTCGGTCCCATTTCCACAGAGTTAAAGTGTGTATACTTACTCGGGAACAGGCAGAATCCATCATGATGCTTGGTTGTCAGAACAACATACTCTGCACCTGCTTCTTTAAAAATCTCTGCCCACTGTTTCGGATCCCAGTTTTCAGCTTTCCACATAGGAATAAAATCTTCATATTTGAAATCTTTTCCGTATTTTTCCATATGATGCTCATATGTCGGGCCTTTTCCTATGTTCAGAGAATTATAATACCACTCTGCGTAAGGATTATCCGCAAACCACTCTTTGGAATCAACTTCTCCCAGTTCCCATGTATGTGGCGCAAAAGCCGGTACAGAATAAATTCCCCAGTGAATAAAAATTCCGAATTTACAGTCCTCATACCATTTTGGAACGGTATGTGTATTTACAGAGTTCCAGTTTCCTGTGTATCTTTTGTTTCCCATAGTGTAATCCCCATAACCTTTCTGTTATACATAAGTTTTTGCTGATTTTCCTGTATTTTTCTGCCGGAACAGTTCCGACAGTATCCCCCGTTTATTCTCCGATAATTTACTCTATCGTAATCTTCAGTACCACCGGCATATCCCCTGCATCAACCGCTCCTCTTCCGCAGGAAATATCCAGTTCTTTGTTTCTTGCATATGACGGATGCAGATCTGTTCCAAGAATCTCAATATCCCTGATCGTAGATTTCAAAAGTTTCATATCATTTCCAAGAGATTTGATATGGATCTCTCCGTCTTCCGGCCAGTGAAGTACCGTTGCGTAAATATGGTTGCTCTTGCTTGTGAAACGGATATCCTCAGAAGTAAAATGCTTGTCATAAGTATCTGTGAAATGGCCTTCCGGAACCACCGTCGGACCCTCTCCAAATACTTTCCAGTATCTGGTTCCGTAAATTGCCTCTCCGTTTACTTTCAGCCATTTTCCCATTTCTCTCAGGATATGTGCATCTTCTTCCGGAATCGTGCCATCCGGCTTCGGTCCGATATTGAGAAGAAGTGCGCCATTTTTGCTGACTACATCGATCAGATCCAGAACTACATCTGAAGGTTTCTTGTAATCATTTCCGATGGTATAGCCCCAGGAATTCTTCGCTACAGAAGTATCGTTCTGCCAGAGATCCGGTGTGATATGGTCTAACTGACCTCTCTCCAGATCATTGACCGCACTGCCGTAAACATATGCGTCAAATTTTGCATCAATAGCAGTTTCTTTTCCCCACTGAGCAGAACGGTTGTAATAATATGCCGCAAATTTACGAAGATACGGTTTCCATGCATACTGCTGGATCCACCAGTCAAAATATACGATAGATGGATGATATTTATCTACGATCTCGCAGGTACGTACAAGCCAGTCCTGCATATGCTCTTCCGATGGCGGATTGTCATAGATATCACTCATATCCCGGGTGATTCCTGCTACCGGTCCGTAAAGATCCGCATATTCCGGATCATTGACATCTGCCTCCGGGATCTGACGTCCTCCGTTAAAGAACCAGTAATGCTCCGCTCTGTGAGAAGAAGCTCCCAGAACCATGCCTTCTTTTTCAACTTCTGTCTTCAGCTCTCCCAGGATATCACGCTTCGGTCCCATCTCAGCAGCATTCCAGCGGCAGAGGTCACTGGCGTACATCTGAAATCCATCGTGGTGTTCTGCAACCGGAACTACGAATTTCGCTCCTGCCTCTTTAAAAAGTGCTGCCCATTCTTTTGGATCAAATTTTTCTGCCTTAAACTGCGGAATAAAATCTTTATATCCGAATTTATCCAGAGTTCCATATTTCTCTATATGATGCAGATTTTCTTTGGAGCCTTTCACATACATATTTCTGGGATACCACTCGTTTCCAAATGCCGGAACACTATATACACCCCAGTGAATAAAAATTCCAAACTTATCTCTTGCATACCACTTCGGAGTAGGATGCTCACAGAGAGAATCCCACGTATCGGTATATGGTCCCTGTGCGATCACTTCATCGATCAGGGAAAGATATTCTTCTTTTTTCATTTCACAGTCCTCTTTTGTGTTTTTATTCATATTTAACAGATGTTTATATGTTACCATCAAATGTTTTAGTTGTATACGCTTAACAATTCACAAATAAAACGTTTCGTTTTTGTGCAATATACATATCAAAAAAAAGCTCCGATGATGTTTTTATTTAAACTTCATCAGAGCCTTTTCTGTTTTTATATAGTATTCTCTTCGATCACTTTCTCGATCCGTCTCTTTACTTCTTCCGCAATCTCCGTTGTATGCATATCCTTATATTCCTCATAATACATTGGAGGAAGGATATGTACCTGCACTGTGATCTTCTCTGTGGAACCGGTATCAAAAGCTTTAAAAGAATCGATCAGCGCAACAGGAACGATCGGACATTTTGTCTTTGTCGCAGTCTTAAAACTGCCGCCCTTGAATGTTCCCGGGTGATTTCCGCTCTTACTTCTGGTTCCTTCCGCAAAGATCAGATAATTGCGACCTGCCCTTACCTCGCGGATCACATTGACAATCACCTGCATGGACTGCTTCAGGTCCTCTCTGTCAATGATAAAAGCCTTCATGCAGGCAAAAACCTGCTTCAGGAATGGAATATCTCCCACTTCTTTCTTAGCTACTACAGAGAAAGGAACCGGGCAGGCTTTAATGATCGCCAGTACATCAAACAGTCCCTGGTGATTCGGAAAAAACATAAATCCGTTTTCCTTGGGGATGTTTTCCTGCCCATGCACATCAATATGGATATTTCCACCTTTGATCGCATGATCATCCACATGTCTCAGGAATGCATATTTCTCTGCTTCAGGATAATCGTCGGTATGCGCCGCATACCAGCAAAGTTTGATCCACCAGTAGGGAACAAAGATCAGATTCCTGATCACCATCAGCAAAATTCGCTTCATTCTTATGTCCTCCTGCCTGTTTTTATCCGTTCAGTTTACTTGCAATTTTGTCCTCATATCCCGGATTCTTTTTCAGAAAGACTTCGTAAGCCTTGGTATAGTCTGTATAAGTTTTGGTGGTCATAAATTTCTGATAATCTGCCGCAGCCTGCTGGCTGATCTCATCTGAGATCTCAGCCGGCGAATACAGATAATATTTCTTATCCTGCACTTTTACAAGGTAAGTACTGATGCACGGATATTCCTGGTCATTCTGCAGTACAAGATTATAGCGGATATAAACATACGTATAATTTTTACTCTCAGAAATGGCCTCACAGCTGTCAATATTTACATCCTTTGCTCCATGAGCCTGGAAATATTTGACCGTGGATGAAATCTCTGTTTTTGCCTCATCAGAAATCTTATCCGCACCATAACATTCCTGCATTTTTTTGTCCTTGCCTTCTACCGCAACCTTGATATAACTTTCCACAAGCCCCTCCGGGGTTCTGTGGCTGATTCCCCCACAGCCTCTGGCTGCCAGGATG
>OMFR01001143.1_pt1 | contig 11270 bp, 9 predicted proteins | sample 1645691 | NCBI WGS metagenome assembly OMFR01 (sample SAMEA103958132, study PRJEB25191) | human gut metagenome | biome: human-associated habitat [ENVO:00009003]; feature: intestine environment [ENVO:2100002]; material: feces | place: Germany | collected 2013/2015
GGGGGCAATCGTCGGGCCGCTCTCGAGCAACTCGGTCTGGTTGCCAGCATGAAGGATATTGAGACAGATGCGAGTCTCGCCCTTGATGGGCACAAAATCATTCTTAATGCCGTTGGCATCCATGAGCTCGGCCATATAGGCGCCCATATGACCACCAAGCAAGCTGGTTGCCACGACATCGTCGCCCAGCTGGCCCAGGACGCGGGCCACGTTGAGGCCCTTACCGCCGGCGGTCTTTTCGGGCGTCACGCGGTTGACGAAAACCCCGTCGTTCAACTCCAACCCGACCGGAAAATCCAGCTCCGCCGACAAGGCGAGCGACTTCTCGAAGTCGGCGCGCGGAATCGGATGCCGGGCCACGACGCGGCCGTCACGCATCAGGCAGTCGGCGCCGTTGAGCGCCGCCACGCCGTCGTAGGGAATCGCCTCCAGATCGGCCAGATCGGCCGCCGCGCGCCCCGTGACGATGAACAGCTGCACGCCGCGCGCATGGGCCTCACGCAACGCATCGAGCGCCGAAGCGGGCACCCGGTGGGTCTTGAAGCTGATCAGCGTTCCGTCGACGTCCAAAAATATAGCCTTTATCATTACCGGTAGTTTTTCATCGCCTTGTCCATCTCGCGCCGGGCGTCGTTCTCCTTGAGGTATTCGCGCTTGTCGTACGACTTGCGGCCGCGGGCCAGCCCCACGACGACCTTCGCCAGGCCGCGCTCGTTCAGGAACAGCCGCAGGCCCACGATCGTCAGGCCCTTGTCCTGCGAAGCGCGCTGCAACTTGTCCAGTTCGCGGGCCGTGAGCAGCAGCTTGCGGTCGCGGCGCGGCACGTGGTTGTTGCAGGTCCCCCAGGCATATTCGGCGATGTTGATGCCGCGCACCCACAGTTCGCCCTTGTCGAAATAGCAGAACGTGTCGACCATCGACGCCTTTCCGGCGCGGATCGACTTGATCTCCGTTCCGACCAGCACGACGCCCGCAACGTATTCTTCCAGAATCTCATAGTCGAACGTCGCACGCTTGTTCCGAATGTTTATCTTCTTTTGTTCGCTCATATATTCAATAACGGCACACGAATTGCAATTTTAATTCGCAGGGGTGGGAATCGGTCAAGGTAACTAATTCTTTTATCTTTGATATGTTTTACACATCTTTCTGTTTATTTTCTGTTTGCACACGGTATGCGCAGTGATGCGTGTACGACCCGAGACCCGCCCCTTTTTTTCTTATAAAATCGGTCGTCCTATCTTATTGGCTATCGTCTTTTTAACCTGATTGTAAGCCGCCAACCGCTGCATGATATCCTTTTGTTCGTCGTCGGGAAGTTCGTCGTCCAACTTCGCCTGCAACTCCTTGATCAGCGCCTCGACGACTTTCGATTTGTAGAGCGTCACGGCCTTCGGGACCCCCACGGCCAGCATCTCGGCGTCGGTTTCCAGGTGTATTTCCTTGCGCCGCCACAGCTCGCTAAGCACATAGTTGTCGTCCGCCGTGAGGATGTCCACCGACATGTTGCACACCTCCGGGTCGATGTGGTTCAGGAAAACGTGCGCCGGGACCTCCACGCCGGTCCCCAACTGCGTCCACTGTTCGCGGTAAACATTCATGATCTTGGCGTAGACCGGATTGCGGAACTCGATGTTGTCGTCGCTCAGCTCCGCGAAGATCACCTCCGCGACGTTGCACGCCACCATCGTCCGCCCCTCCTTGAAGTCGAACGAGCAATGGCCGTATTTCAGGAGGTATTTCACGATCTCGCGCTCCAGCGTCTCGAAACTGCTCCCCGCCTCGACCTGTTTGACGAACTCCACCCCGGGCTGCTGCGCCTCCCGCTGCCGGAGGGTCGTCTGACGGCGCAGGAACTCGTCGGTCTCGCGGTCGCCCGACGTGGTCATGCGCTTGCGTGCCACCTCCGAAATGAGTATCTGCTCGTCGATGTCCATGATCCGCGCGCACTCCTTGATGTAGACCGAGCGCTGAATCGGATCGGGAATCACCGACACCGACTGCACCATGTCGGCGATCAGCGCCGCTTTGCGGATCGGGTCGCCCTCGGCGTCCTGCAACAACAGTTTGGCCTTGAACTCCAGGAAGTCCTGCTCGTTGGCGCGGATATACTCCTGCAACTCGGCGGCCGTGTGGCTGCGAGCGAACGAGTCGGGGTCCTCGGGCTCGGGCAGCAGCACCACGCGCACGTTCATCCCCTCTTTCAGGATCATGTCGATACCGCGCAGCGAGGCGTGAATGCCCGCCGAATCGCCGTCGTAGATCACCGTGATATTCTTCGTAAAGCGGTTCAGCAGGCGTATCTGCTCCGTCGTAAGCGACGTGCCGGACGAAGACACGACGTTCTCGACCCCTGCCTGATGCATCGAAATCACATCGGTGTATCCTTCGACCATGATGGCGAAATCCTGTTGCTGAATGGCCTTCTTGGCGAAATAGAGACCGTAAAGTTCGCGTTTCTTGCTGTATATCTCGCTCTCGGGGGAGTTCTGGTACTTGGCCACCTGCTTGTCGGTGCGCAGCGTGCGGCCTCCGAACGCCACGATGCGCCCCGAAATGTTGTGCACGGGGAAGATCACGCGGTCGCGGAATCGGTCGTAGAGCGACCCGTCGCTCTCGCGTTGCAGCGAAAGCCCCGTCGAGACGAGAAACTCCTGCTTGTAACCCGCCGCCAGGGCGTCCTTCGACATCCGGTCGCCCTTCGCCGGACAGAATCCCAGACCGAATTTCCGGATCGTGGCGTCGGTCATGCCGCGCTTCTGACGGAAATAGGCCAGGCCCACGCTCTGTCCTTCGGTCTCGCGGTGGAGGTAATTGGCGAAGTACTCCGCAGCCCAGCCGTTCAGGGCGAACATCGACTCGCGGTCGTCGTTGCGTCGCACCTCCTCCTCGGTCATCTCCTTCTCCTTGACCTCGATGCCGTAGCGCTTGGCCACCATCTTCAGCGCCTCGGGATAGGTGATGTTCTCGTGTTCCATCAGGAAGGTCACGGCGTTGCCGCCCTTGCCGCATCCGAAACACTTGTAGACGCCCTTCGAGGGCGACACGACGAACGACGGGGTTTTCTCGTTGTGGAACGGACAGCACGCCTGGTAGTTCACGCCCTTGCGTTTGAGCGTGACGTAATCGCCGATAATATCCACGATATTGGCGGCGGCGTAAATGCGGTCTACTGTTTCCCGGTCGATCATAGCCTACAAAGGTACGAATAATCGAATTAAGAATTAAAAATTAAGAATTAAAAATTATTCTCCGCCCGCCGTCTTCCATCCGATGTCCCCGCACTTCTTCGGCATGAGATTCGAACACGAGGAAATAATTCGCGACTTTTAATTCTTAATTTTTAATTCTTCACTACCTTTGCATCTATGGATTTCAAGTTAGTATCGGACTATGCCCCGATGGGCGACCAGCCGGAGGCGATCGGGCAGCTCGTCAGCTCGATCGAACACGGGTCCAAACACAACACGCTGCTGGGCGTGACGGGTTCGGGAAAGACTTTCACGGTGGCCAACGTCATCGCGCGGCTGAACCGTCCGACGCTGGTCCTGAGCCACAACAAGACCCTCGCGGCGCAGTTGTACGGGGAGTTCCGCAACTTCTTCCCGGAGAACGCCGTGGAATATTTCGTGTCGTATTACGACTACTACCAGCCGGAGGCCTACCTGCCTTCGACGGACACCTATATCGAGAAAGACCTCCAGATCAACGCCGAGATCGAGAAGATGCGCCTCGGCACGGTCGCCACGCTGCTGTCGGGCCGCCGCGACGTGATCGTCGTGTCGAGCGTCTCGTGCCTCTACGGCGCGGGCAACCCGGCGGACTTCCACGCCACGGCCATCAACATCAAGGTGGGGCAGGTCGTCAGCTACAAGCATTTCCTCTACAAGCTGGTCGAGGCGCTCTACACCCGCACCGAACGCGAGCTGGAGCCTGCGACGTTCCGCGTCAACGGCGACACGGTGGACATCATGGCGGCCTTCGGAGAGTTCGGCAACCAGTGCTTCCGCGTGATGTTCTTCGACAACGAGGTGGAGGCCATCCAGTCGATCGACCCCGTCACGGGACAGCGCATCGCCTCGCTCGACAGCATCACGCTCTACGCCACGAACCTGTTCGTGACGACCAAAGAGCGCATCAACGCCGCCGTGCAGCAGATCTACCTCGACCTGGGCAAGCAGATCGAGTTCTTCGAACGCGCCGGGCGTCCGATGGAGGCGCAGCGCATCAAGCAGCGCGTGGAGTACGACCTCGAAATGATCAAGGAGCTGGGCTACTGCCCGGGCATCGAGAACTACTCGCGCTACTTCGACGGCCGCGCCGCCGGGACGCGCCCCTTCTGCCTGATCGACTATTTCCCGAAGGACTACCTGATGGTCGTGGACGAGAGCCACGTCACGCTGCCGCAGGTCCACGCCATGTTCGGCGGCGACCGCGCCCGCAAGGAGAACCTCGTGGAGTACGGCTTCCGCCTCCCGGCGGCCAAGGATAACCGCCCGTTGACCTTCTCGGAGTTCGAACAGTTGCAGGGCACGTCGATCTACGTGAGCGCCACGCCCGCGGACTACGAGCTGATGAAGAGCGAGGGCGTGATCGTCGAACAGCTGATCCGCCCCACGGGGCTGGTGGACCCGCCGCTGGAGGTGCGCGTGACGCTGAACCAGATCGACGACCTGATCGGGGAGATCGACAAGCGCGTGAAGAACGACGACAAGGTGCTCGTGACGACCATCACCAAACGCATGGCCGAGGAGCTTTCGAAATACTTCGACCGCGTGGGCGTACGCAACCGCTACATCCACTCGGACGTCGACACGCTGGAGCGCATCCAGATTCTCGAAGACCTGCGGGCCGGGATGTTCGACGTGCTGGTAGGCGTGAACCTGCTGCGCGAGGGACTCGACCTGCCGGAGGTGGCGCTCGTGGCGATCCTCGACGCCGACAAGGAGGGATTCCTGCGCAACGTCCGGTCGCTCACGCAGATCGCCGGACGCGCCGCGCGCCACTCGCAGGGCAACGTGATCCTCTACGCCGACACCTGCACCGACTCGATGCGCTACGCCATCGAGCAGAGCAACCGCCGCCGCGAGAAGCAGGTGCGCTACAACATGGAGCACGAAATGCTGCCGCGGCAGGCGCAGAAGAGCGGCTCGGGACAGAGCGCGCTGCTGGCGGGCCGCGTCGACACGTCGGAGGTCAACATGACGGCCTACCCCATCGCCGAAGACCACTACGCGGCGGCGGCCGACGTACAGAAAAACTACACGGCCAGCGAGAACATCGACGCGCTGATCGACAAGGCCCGCGAGGAGATGGAACGCGCGGCCAAATCGCTGGACTTCCTCGCCGCGGCGAAATTCCGCGACCGGATGTACGAACTCCAGAAACTGCGGGAGGAGAACCGGAATCAGAATTCACAATTCACAATTCACAATTCATAATCGGGCATTCTGCAAAAATCGGCCTGAAAGTCCGCTCCCGACGACACGAAAAGTCGTTCGGCTATGAATGGAATTCAGATTCTTGTCTATTCCGGTTTTTCCGCGTGGCGGAAGGTGAAATATTTGGCTGCGAGGAAACTGTAAACCGTCGTCAGCAGCGTCGTGACCATCTTCGCCGGCGTGGGCCACACGCCGCAGACTTCCACGAAGAACTTCAGCCCCGCATAGGTCAGCAGCACCGACCCCGCCACCGAAAGCAGGTAGCGCAGAAGCTGCGTCCCGGCCCCGATCGGCGACCGGCGGAACGCCACGTAACGGTTGAGCCAGAAGCCCACGAAGAAGGTGAACGGAAAGACGAGAATCATCGCCGCGATGTGCGGGGAGACGACCACGAATCCCAGGTCGACGTAGCGGTGCGCCACGATGAAATTGTAAAAGAGGAAATAGCAGACGGGATCGAACAGGATGTAGGTCACACCGCCGCAGACCACGTAACGGAACACCTGCCGGGGCAGGACCGCGGCGACGGGCCGGATGTAAAACCAGTCAATCACCCGGATTATCAACTCTGCAAGGGCCATCAGCGGGCGGTGTAGGTCCACATGTCGGGGAAACGCCCGTCCTGCACGCGGATGAACTGCGCACAGGCTCCGGCATCGTCCGACGAGAAGGGCGAAACCATGAATTTCCCCCCGAAACGGTAAATCCGGCAACGGAGCGCCGACTCCTTGGCCTCGGTCTCCCGCACGGCGCGCCGGGCGTTCTCTTCGGTGCTGAAAACCCCCAGCACGACATAGTGGCGGCCCGAAAGCAACGCCGTCGGGACGTCCTGCTCCTGCGCCGGATGCGTTTCGGCGATCTCCGGTTCCGGGGCTGCGTCGGGAACGGAAGCCCCCGAAGCCGCGCCCCCCGCCTGCGCAGCGGACTCCCCGGCCACAGACCGTTCCGTCGGAGGAGCCTCGACCAAAGCATCGGGAGCTTCGACGGTCCCGAAGCTGTCGGACGCAGCGGCGCCTCCGGATAGAGCAGCAGGAACTCCCGCCCGCCGTAGACCGCCGCAATCCCGATTGCCGCGATGCCGACCCACAGCGGCCAGTCGAAACGACGCTGCACACGAACCCGCACGGGTTCGCGCCCCTGCGGATTCAGCCGGAGGTCGAACGCCTCGTCGGGGATAAAATTCTTGAATTTCAGCTCTCCGACGCCCTCGACGGTCAGCAGGTCGGCCCGGTGCACCCGGGCGATCCAGCGGTCGTAAACGGCCTGCGCCTCGGCTTCGGGATTTTCGTATCCGCCGGCCTCACGCATGACGCGGGCAATCTCGTCGACCAGTGACACGCCCCGCTGCTGCGAGGTGAAGGCCACCGTGCGGCTCGGCGGCAGTACGGTTCGCCGGTTGAGCCGCCTGGCTCCCTGCCGCTCGGTGTAGAGCGAGCCTACGCCGGGCAGAAAAATCTCCCCGCCGCCGGCCAGCAGGTTGCCGACAAGCCTGCCGATCTGCTCTTCCATCGGGTTCGCGTTCATTTTTTCTTCTTTTTAGGCGTTGCGGCCGGGGCTTTCGGCACCGGGGCCGGAACCGTTCCGGGCCGGGTCGCGCCCCGCCAGATCATATAGATTCCCAGCAGGATGAAGGGAATGCTGAGCCACTGGCCCATGTCCAAAGCCCAGCCCACTTCGAAAGGCTCCTGCTCGGTTTTGATGTACTCGATGAAAAAGCGCGTGAGGAACGTACCGATCAGGCCGATTCCGAACAGAATGCCCGGACGGCGGCGCGCAATGTCCCTCCTGTAATAGAGCCAGCAGAGGATGCCGAAAGTCGCCAGGTAGCAGAGCGCCTCGTAAATCTGCGTCGGGTGCACCGCCGCAGGGGCGAACTCGGCCACCCACTTGTGCGAACGGACGAACTCGAAGCCCCACGGCAGGGTCGTCGCCTGGCCGAAAATCTCCGAGTTGAACAGGTTGCCCAACCGCACGATCGCACCGCCGATGCCCACCGGAATCATAATGCGGTCCAGCGACCAGATATAAGGCAGTTTGTTGCGGCGCGAGAAGAGCCACAACCCGATCAGCAGGCCTATGGCCGCGCCGTGGCTGGCCATTCCTCCGTCGCGAAATCCCGTGATGATGGTCCACGGCTTCGAAAGGTATTCCATCGTGTCGTAGAACAGACAGTGGCCGAGCCGCGCGCCGAGGATCGTGGCGAGTGTTCCGTAAATGAAAATCGACTCCGAGACCTTTGCGGGAAGTCCTTCGCGATTGACGAAGTTATCGAAGAATTTCGCGCCGATCAGAATGGCCAGCGCCCACATCAGCCCATAATAACGGATGTCGAGCGACCCGATGCTGAACAGCACCGGATCGAAATTCCAGACAACGGAAAGAGGTTGTAGAATCATTTATTTAAGTTGTTTCTTTATTATTCAGCCCCGATTCCTTTTCGGGCGGTCACAGTCGCCGCCTCCGGCGTCGCATTCGAATCTGCCACCCCACCCCTCTTTCGGGGAGGGAGACGGCGTACGCCCCGCGCCTCTCGTCCGAAAGCCGTCTCTCAAACGACCCACGTAAAAGACTTGTCGCGACGCAACCGGAATTCAGACCGAAATGCTAACGGATCTTACTCCGGATTTCGTACATTCTATTTCATCTCCTGCAAATTCACCTTCTTCAGCGTGAAGGAGAACGTGCTGCCCACGCCGAGTTCGCTGCGGACCGTGATCCGTTCGCCGTGCGCTTCGACGATATGTTTGACGATGGCCAGCCCGAGTCCCGTGCCGCCCTGCTCCCGCGACCGCCCCTTGTCCGTACGGTAGAAACGTTCGAACACACGCGGCAGGTCCTCCTTGGCGATGCCCGAACCGTTATCCTCCACCTCGATCAGAATTTTGTCCAGCATGTCGCGGAAGCGGATGCGGGTCTGCCCGCCCTCCTTGCCGTAGCGGATCGAGTTGATGATCAGGTTGACGAACACCTGCCCGATGTAGTGTTTGTCAGCCAGCACCCAGAAGGGCGAAGGCAGGTTGTCGGTCCCCTTGACCGAAATCCGGATCTCCTTCCTGTCGGCCTCCATCTCGGCCTGCTCGGCGATCTCCTTGGCCAGCGCCACCACGTCGAATCGCTCCAGATTGAGCTTGTTCATGCTGCTTTCGAGTTTCGAAATGGTGTCGAGGTCGTTGACGATGTTGATCAGACGGTCGATGCTCTTCTCGGCGCGTTCGAGGTATTTGCGGTTGATCAGTTCGTCCTCCAGCCCTCCGTCCAGCAGCGTCGAAATATATCCCTGGATATTGAATATCGGGGTTTTCAGTTCGTGGGCCACGTTGCCCAGATATTGCTTGCGAAAGCACTCGGCCTCTTTCAGCCGGGCGATCTCCCGGTCGTTGGTGTCGGCCCAGGCCGTCAGCTCCTCGCCGATGTTCTCGACGCGCTTGTCCTTCAGTTCCGAGAAGATCTCGTTGGTGTGCACGTCGCGCGAAAGCACGATCGAATAGATCGGCTTGAGTTTGTAAGCCACGTACTTGCGGATGATGAACAGCGCCGCGAGCGCCACCACGACGAACACCCCGACCGACGTGCAGAGCGTGATCCACCATTCGATATGCTGTATAACCATACCCACGGCGACGATCGCCGTGGCGAGCAGGGCGATCCACAGCGACGCGCCCTCCTTTGTCTTGATGTGTACCATAGGCTTACTTCATGTAGTTTTGCATCAGCCGGGCGATGTATTTGCCGACGATGTCGAATTCGAGGTTCACGACCGAACCGACTTCGATGCGGCAAAAATTCGTGTGCTCGAAGGTGTAGGGAATGATCGCCACCCGGAAACTGCTCTCTTTCGAGTCGCAGACCGTGAGGCTCACGCCGTTGACCGTCACCGAACCTTTCTCGACCGTGCAGAGTCCGGCGCCCTGCGGCTCGTACTCGAAGGTGAAGTACCAGCTTCCGTCGGCATCCTCCTTCGCCGTGCAGACCGCCGTCTGGTCGACGTGCCCCTGCACGATGTGCCCGTCGAGCAGGGCATCGGGTTTCATCGACCGTTCGAGGTTGACCAGATCGCCTTCGCGCAGCAACCCGAGGTTGCTCCTGTCGAGCGTCTCCTTCATGGCCGTCACGGTGTAGGTGTCCTCCGTGATGTCCACAACTGTCAAACATACGCCGTTATGTGCTATGCTCTGGTCGATTTTCAACTCCTTGCAGAAATCCGCCCGGAGCGTGAAATCCTTGTTCTGACGGTCCGTGCGGATCGAAACCACTTCCGCCGTACGTTCCACGATGCCTGAAAACATACTCTTCAACTGTTTATGATCAATTTTCCCTTTACTTTGTAGACCGAGACTATATCGTTGACGTTCAAAACGATGTCATCGTAATTCTCCCGATCCCCGGCCACCAGGCGGACTTTGCCCTCCTCATCGGCGGCCCGAACTATCCGCAAAGTTACAATTTTTCGGCAGACTATCACATATTCACCCCCGGGAATAATTGCATCGCGGTCCACGGCTTTCAGCAGCACGACCGTTCCGGGCGGCACGATGTTTCCCATCGCACGCCCCGTATAGCACATCGCCAGGTCGCACGCCCCCACCGGAGGCACGACGAGGTTGCTCTCGGCGTCGAGATGCTCCAGATGTGCGATGCCCTGTTCGACATCCACATTATAATAAGGTATCTGCGCGCCGCGTATCCGCTCCTCGGAGAACATCTGCCCCTCCCCCGTCAGCAGCCAGAGTTTGTCGACCTGGGGGAATTTGCTGACGATACGGTCGGCGACGTCCAGCGAAATGCCGTTGTTGCCCCGCTTTATCTGATAGAGGTTTTCGCCGCGCGCCAGGCCGATATATAGCGCAAAATAGTTGGTCGACATATTCGCCCACTTGATTACGGCCTCGATTCTTTGCCAATTATTCTGCTTTTCTCGCATTTTTTTTTCGAATATTAAAAAAATTTTTGCATCTTTGCACACCCGGTCCCGTAGTTCAATGGATAGAATATAAGATTCCGGTTCTTACGATATGGGTTCGATTCCCGTCGGGACTACCAGGCACAGGTGCGCAACAAGCGCACTTGTGCTTTTTTTTATCGTATCTGGGCGAATGCAAAGTCGGGCGTCACTTAATTTATTCAACAAAAATAGTAACAAATTTCGATCATACAACAAAAAATAGCATATTTAATCGTCCGAATGCCACTTTTAGACACGCCTGCCCGTAATACGATAAAAGGAATCCGCACTCCCGGTGCGAACTCCTCTTATACAATAAATGTGCGATTTATAAAATCAGACTTCAAAAAGAGAGGCGCACGCCCAGTCTCAAGGTCAGCGTCAGAGGTGAATCCGTACGCGACGTACGCAATCCGGTTTCGGTGAAGTAATACGATCCTTCTGGCTCGAAATAAAGCCCCACCATACCGCCTACACGGTATTGCGCCCCCACGGCTGCAAGCGCCGACCACTGCACGCCCGGTTCGTCGACGGTCTCGGAGCCGAGCCGGGCCGAAACGCATTTCTCGACCATGCCGCCCGCACCCATATATAACGAGAAGCGGCCGCGCTCGAGGAACTGCCAGTTGAAGCGGAGGGGAACCCCTATGAAATGGAGTTTTTGCGCCACGTCGTCCGAGGTGTACTGCATCCTCACGTCCGAACGCAGCAGGGTGTAGTTCACGCCGCTTTCCAGCGACAGTCCGTGGGCGAACTCCTTGCGCACGGCGATGCCGAAGCTCAACGGCTGGTGGTGGCGGAACGAACTCTCGCCGTATCCGCTGCTGCGCAGGGGCGCCAGGCTGTTGCCGTTGCCGATCACCGACGAAGCATCGTTCTTTATCGAG
>OMFR01001147.1_pt1 | contig 11235 bp, 10 predicted proteins | sample 1645691 | NCBI WGS metagenome assembly OMFR01 (sample SAMEA103958132, study PRJEB25191) | human gut metagenome | biome: human-associated habitat [ENVO:00009003]; feature: intestine environment [ENVO:2100002]; material: feces | place: Germany | collected 2013/2015
CCCCGCCGTGAAATAAATGAATATGCCGCATAATCGTGCAGCACCTGAATAAGCTTATGTGAATAAGCGAAAGGGGCTGCACTCTTTATGAATGAACGGAGAATCATACAAACAGGAATTGATGTTTCACGCTATCAGGGGAAAATCGACTGGGCGCGTGTGAAAGCCGGCGGCACAGGCTTTGCAATTATCAAATGCACACAGGGTGTAAACACCGTTGACCCGGAGTTTCACCGCAACATGCGCAATTGCGCCGCCGTCGGGCTGCCCGTCGGCGCATATGTCTACAGCAGGGCACGCACTGCTTTTGCTGCCGCCGAAGAGGCGGAACGTGCCGCAGAGGAGTGCGCACCGTATCACCTTGATTATCCGATTGCAATGGATTTCGAGGCGGCTCAGTTCCTTGCAATGCCGAAAAAAACACGCGGCGCGATAATCGATGCATTCTGTACGCGAATCGAAGCACGCGGCTATAAGCCCATGCTTTACAGCAGCAAATACTGGCTTTCGGCTCTTATTCCTTCCGAAACGACCCGCCGCTGGGACGTTTGGCTTGCTCAGTACGCACCAAGGCCGACTTATTCCGGAGATTTCACCATGTGGCAGCGCGGCACCGGAAATGTTGACGGCATTGCGGGCAGAGTGGACATCGATATCTGTTACCGCGATTATGTTGACGAAAGCCCGGATCGCATTGTTTTTGCACTCACAAGCCCCATGATGCAGGGCAAACCCGTGTCCGCACTTCAGGCCATGCTCAACGCCGCAGGCTATACGGCTTCCGACGGGCAGCGGCTCAACGTTGACGGAAAACTCGGAAAGCGCAGCTTTTCGGCATTCGTCGAATTTTTAAATGCGCATAAAAAATATATTGAGTGATGTTTCCGCAGTCTCCGCCTAACCGGCTTTGATTCGGTGCTTTCGGAATTATCAGGCAAAATGCACACGGCGCAACAGTCGGGAGCGGGAAGCGGAAAGCTGCGGCCCGTCCCCGATGTTTTCTTTTTTCCGGACATCCGCGGAAATTGAAATTTTTATCACGATTATTAGAAAAACGGCCGCTTTCCGACTTTTTCGGGTTGACCGAAAGGCGGATATGAGTTATAATTGTGGAATAAATTCGACGGCGAAAAGAGTTGATTTGCCGTTAAATTCGGAGAGAAACACTATGGCATATCGCTATTTTGCAGTTGACGTCGGCGACAAGCGCGTCGGGCTTGCCGTCAGCGATGCGCTCGGAATCACCGCGCAGGGCATCGAAACCTATAACCGTACCGGAGACGATGAAAAGGACGGGGAATACATTCGCAAATGTGCGGAACGCTATGCCCCCTGCCGCATTGTGTTCGGAATGCCGCGCAATATGGATGGAAGCTACGGCTTTGCTTCCGAAAAGGTTCGTGCCTTTGCCGCCGTTGTATTGAACGGTTGGCAAGGCGAGCACGATTTTTTTGACGAAAGGCTTTCCACCGTTGCTGCGGAACGCGCTTTGTTTGAAGCGGAACTAAACTGGAAAAAACGCCGCAAAGTTATCGACAGACTTGCCGCACAGGTCATTCTCGAAGGCTATATGACGCTCCATCCGCTGAGATAACGTCCGCTCTATAATAATTATTTACACTTTGAAAGGTAATGTTATGATTGAAGAAAACATAAAAATTAACCCGCAGCCCGAGGAATTTGATGATTCCGCCGAGCTTGAACCCGTGACTTTTGTGACCGAAGACGGCGGTGAAGAAAACTTTTGGCATATCATGACCTTCCCCTATGAAGGTGCGAAATATACTGCACTCGTTCCGGAGGATCAGATTGACGAAGAAGAACCCGAAGTGATTTTTGTGAAAATCGCAAAGGACGAGCAGGGCGATGCTTACATTCCCGTCGAAAACGAAGTTCTGCTTGAAGAACTTTTCGAAGTCTTTGCCGAGCTTCTTGATGACGAACCCGAGGAACCCGAGAATGACGCTTGGGTTTGACTCCGGGCGCATTTCGAACGATTTTTTGCGGCGGTTTAATCGGGGCTGAGTGACTTCAACCTGCTTTACCCCCGCAATTCAAACCGTCAAAATCTGTTGTGATGAGTATTTGGGAATTGTTTTTGACAGCCGTTGCACTGAGCATGGATGCAATGGCGGTTGCTGTTTCTGCCGGTCTTTCCAATGCGGGCGGCAAAGGAGTCAAATTTCGCGAAGCGGGCCTGATGGGGCTGTTTTTCGGAGTTTTTCAGGCGGTAATGCCTCTTTTGGGGTATTATATCATACCGCTGCTTGCAATGATATTCGGCAGCGGCGTTACGCGCTTTGTTGAAGGAACCGACCACTGGATCGCATTTGTGCTGCTTGTTTTTCTCGGCGGCAAAATGATAATCGAAGCCGTTCGCGCCGAAGAGGAGGCCGAACCGTCAAACCCGTTCGCACTCGGCACACTGTTTGTAATGGCAATTGCCACCAGCATTGATGCGCTTGCAACAGGCATCGTTTTCCGCAGTTTCAGCTTTTCAACCGGCAAGCTGCTGCTTGCTGTCGGCTTCATCGGCAGCGTCACGTTCATTCTGACACTGCTCGGCGCACTCGGCGGCAAAAAACTCGGAGAAAAGTTCCGCAAACATGCGGAGATAATCGGCGGGATCGTCCTTGTTTGCATCGGCGCAAAAATTCTTATTGAGCACCTGTTCTTTTAATTGTGGGCATATCCGCGTTTTGACTCTTTTAAAACAGCAGGGGCGTCGAAATTTTTTCAGGAGGTATGCATGATCTGCCCTGTCGTTTCAAAGGAACATTTTCGCAGCATGCGTATAACGCTTGCGTTTTCCGTAATTGCGCTTTCGTTTTGCATTGCTTTTGCCGTGCTGACCTTTGCAGGCATACTCGCACAGTATACCGCACTGTGTGCAGCCTTCTTTGCGCTTGTTTCAAGCGGACTTTTCCTGCTCTACCGTTTCAGCCGCGATATTTCCCTGCGCAAGCTCGAACTTACGGAATCTGAAATTCGGGTGTTCGGCAAAACAGGAAAGCTTCTTAAAACCTTCCCGTATTCCGCCGTGCGCGAATTGCGCGTCGTGACGCTGATGGTGGGCAATTTCGGCGGTATGTACGGCAAACTTAAACCCGAAAACTTCATTTGCCTCAGTCTGGACGGTCAAATCCCCGCTCCCGAAACGCGTCTTACCGAACTTTACGGCAGCTTGGATTGCCTTACCTTCGCCTACACTAAAGAGGCGATGACTTTCCTCAACCAAAAAATTCCGCCGGCAGTTTGATTCAAATTATCGCTGCAAAGTCCGGTTCGTAAAAAACGAACGGCAGCGATTCTTTTTGAAAAATCCGAGCGTTCGGATAGCTATAATAAAAAACGGTTCCCGCCCGAACACGCGGTATTCATAAGACAGTTAGCAGCCACAGCAGTATGAACGACTGTAGCTGTTCTTGTGTCTTATTCTGTTATCTGATAAGATAGAATCAAGCGAATCTGCAACTCGAAATATGGAGCTGGGAGTGATAAGCATGTGCGAATGGTGTGATTATAAAGAATCTGAATGGCTGCTGTATAAATCATTATATTGGTCTGTTTATTTAGCAGACGTACAGGACTATGTCGGCAGATGTATTTTGGTATCGAATAGACATTGCGGAAGTCTTTCGGAATTGGATATCGCTGAATGGATTGAATTGAAAACGATCATAGATAGATTGGAATATATCTACAAGGACATCTTAGAAGCTGAATTAAGTAATTGGAGTTGTTTATTGAACAACTTTTACAAAGAAGTAACACCGAATCCTCATGTGCATTTGCATGTGAGACCACGATATAAAAATGCAATATCAATTAACAATCACTCATATATAGACACCGAATTTGCGCATCACTATGCTCTAAACAAAGAGGTTATATTGCTTGATGATGATAAACAGACTTTGTATATACGAATGAAGGAACAGTTTGTTTTATAAATTCCGAACAAATAAAAGCGCACTTCTATACATCGTCTGGTATAGTGTGTTACGAGCGAAACTTGGCTCTCCCTTTGGGAGAGCTGTCGGCGCAGCCGACTGAGAGGGTAAAATATGACCATACCAAAGGACAACAGCCAACTGGAAAACGCCCGGCGGTTGCGCAGAGAGATGACGCCCCACGAACGAAAGCTCTGGTATCTTTTCCTCCGCAAATATCCGGTGAAGATTTATAAACAGCGAATCATCGGGAGATTTATCGCAGACTTTTATTGTGCTTCTGCCAAGTTGGTTATTGAATTGGATGGTTCTCAACACTATGAGCCTCAGGGGATGGCCTATGATTCTGAGCGTTCCGCATTTTTGACAGCGCTTGGATTGGAGGTTCTGCGATTTTCCAACCGAGACGTCGACAGGAATTTTCGCGGCGTGTGTACACAAATTGATATTACCATTCAAAAGCGCCTGTAAGGCCCTCTCAGTCACCTTCGGTGACAGCTCTCCCAGAGGGAGAGCCAAGGGGAATGCCTGCAACTGCGCCATACGGTCATAATAGTGTAAGAAATGGAGCGTATCTGCACCGATACGCTCCATGAACTGTCTTACGAACATCCCGAGAAGGCGCGGAACCGTTTTTGTGTTTTTCCGCCTGCTTTCCGCGGGAGTATGTTTGTTATTGTGCGTTATCTTCCGGAAACGGGAACATTGCTTTTCAGGATAACGTCATGCGAACCGCCTTCAACTATGCTTGTTGAAGAAACGAGCGTCAGCTTTGCATTTTTGCGCAGGTCCGCAAGGTTCAGCACGCCGCAGTTGCACATTGTTGAACGAACTTTGCCGAGGGTGACTGCAAGATTATCCTTAAGACTGCCCGCATAGGGAACATATGCATCAACGCCTTCTTCAAAGCTGAGCTTTGCCGCGCCGCCCATGTCGTAACGCTGCCAGTTGCGTGCGCGGTTCGAGCCTTCGCCCCAATATTCCTTATAGTAGTTGCCGTTAATGCGGATTTTCGGAGTGGGGCTTTCGTCGAAGCGGGAGAAATACCTTCCGAGCATCACGAAATCCGCACCCATTGCAAGCGCAAGGGTGATGTGGTAATCGTGAACAATGCCGCCGTCGGAGCAGATGGGAACATAAATGCCCGTTTCCTCATAATACTCATCGCGTGCGCGCGCAACATCGAGCATTGCGGTCGCCTGTCCTCTGCCGATGCCCTTCTGTTCGCGGGTAATGCAAATCGAACCGCCGCCGATACCGACCTTTACAAAGTCCGCTCCGCATTCCGCAAGATAGCGGAAACCGTCGCCGTCAACAACGTTGCCCGCACCGACTTTAACGCTGTCTCCGTATTTTTCGCGGATGAAGTCAATGGTCAGCTTCTGCCACTCGGTGTATCCCTCGGAGGAGTCTATGCAAAGTGCATCAACGCCTGCTTCAACAAGCGCGGGAACGCGCTCCGCATAGTCGCGGGTGTTGATGCCCGCGCCGACAAGGTAACGCTTGCTGCTGTCGATCGATTCGAGCGGATTAGCCTTGTGGTTGGAATAGTCTTTGCGGAAAACGAAAAACTTAAGATGCCCCCTGTCGTCCACAATGGGAAGGGAGTTGATTTTGTGATCCCAAATTATATCGTTTGCAATCTTAAGGGTAATATCCTCGGTTGCATAAACAAGGCGGCTGAGCGGAGTCATGAACTCGGAAACCTTCATGTCAAGAGGCATTCGGCTGACGCGGTAGTCCTTATCGGTAACAATGCCGACGAGCTTGCCCGTGCCCGTTCCGTCCGCCGTGATTGCAACGGTGGAATGCCCGGTGAGTTCGTGAAGCTCAAGAACGTCTTTAAGCGTTGCATCGGGACGAAGGTTGGAATCGCTCTTCACAAAGCCCGCCTTATGTCCCTTTACGTTGCGCACCATCTGAGCCTGATCCTCAATGGATTGGGAGCCGTAGATGAAAGAAATTCCGCCCTCCTGTGCAAGCGCAATCGCCATCGTATCGTTTGATACGGACTGCATGATCGCGGATACCATGGGAGTGTTGATCGAGACGGCAGGTTCTTCGCCTCTGCGGAATTTAACAAGAGGGGTGCGCAGGCTGACGTTTGCGGGGATGCATTCCTTGGAGGAATATCCTGGAACAAGCAGATATTCGCCGAAGGTGCGTGAAGGTTCGCTGTAGATGAATGCCATAACAGTTTTTTCCTTTCTGTTTATAAGTTTCCGGTTTTGTTCGGCAGTCCTTCCGGGCTTTTTGCGGTCCTTCCGGGCTTGGTATTTTCAGCCCTTTCGGGCTTTTGCTTCAGGAATTTGATTATTCGTTCGATTGACTGCAATGCGGTCGGTAATTTCAGCAGTTCGTTAACCTTGCATTTCGTGCATTCAGCTCGTGTTCCGCGCAGTCCACAAGGTTCGTCATGAGCATTGCAACGGTCATCGGACCCACACCGCCGACAGCTTTTGTGATATAGCTTGCTTTTTTTGAAACATTTTCAAAGTCAACATCGCCGTAGAGCTTGCCGTCTATATTTGTCTGTCCGATGTCGATAACAACCGCACCGTCCTTGACCATATCCGCCTTGATAAGCCCCGCCGAACCCGCAGCAACGATAAGAATATCGGCATTTTTGGTTATGTCGCCGAGATTCTGAGTCTTTGTGTGGCAAACCGAAACCGTTGCGTTGCGGTTCAGCAGACAGATTGCAATCGGTCTGCCCACCAATACGGATTTTCCGACGACGACCGTGTGTTTGGACATTATGTCTATGCCTGTTTCATCCAGAATACGGATAACAGCGCGCGGGGTGCAGGCAATGACGGCAGGCTCGCCGTTCAAAAGCTTGCCCGCGTTGCAGAAATGCAGACCGTCAATATCCTTTTCGGGGTCAATGGCATCAAGAACGGTTTTTGTGTCCATGCTGTCCGGCAGAGGCATCTGAACCAGGATGCCGTGAACCGATTCATCCGCATTAAGCTTTTGAACAAGCTCTATCACCCGCTGCTGCGAAACATCTTCCACAAGATGATAGGTCACGCATTCCATGCCGAGTCTTATCGCGGCATTTTCTTTCAGCGTGACATAGCGTTTGGTCATTTCCTCCGTGCCCACATGAATGATGGCAACACGCGGAATAACACCCTTCGCCTTAAGCACCGCCACCCGCGTTGTAAGTTCCGAATAGACCTGCGCTGCAATTGCGCGGCCGTCGATTATCTGTGCGCTCATATTTTCCCCTTTCCGTCTGCATTTTCCAATCCGACCGCATTATTCGCGGTTTTGTGCGGATTGAAATTGACTCATTATACACCAAACGGCCGAATAATTAAAGCCCGATTTTTCGGTCTGGTGCATATATTTCCGCAAACCGCGCCTCATTTATGCGAAACGGCGCGATTTGCCCGGCTTGCCGTGTTTTCGGAATGTCCCGAACATTTCGGGTTCTTTGCGGGAAGAGGCTTGTGTTTGCCGCGCTTTTCCCGCAAAGTCCGTCTTCGGCCGAAGCGTTTTAAGTTACAGTCTGAAGTAATCCACTGCACCGCGGAAGATCGCCGATTCGTCCTTTCCGGGTACGTTTTTGTAAAGATTTTTTCCGTATCTTTCGCTGTGTGCCATCTTTCCGAACACTCTTCCGTCCGCAGAAGTGATGCCCTCAACGGCAAGCACGGAGCCGTTCGGATTTATCTCGGTGCGCATGGAGGCTCTGCCGGATGCATCGCAGTAAACCGTTGCAATCTGTCCGTTTTCAACAAGCCTGTTCAGCAGCTCATCGGGGCAAACGAACCTTCCCTCGCCGTGGGACACGGGAACGAGTGAAACTTCGCCCGGCTCACGGTACATAAGCCACGGGGACAGGTTGGAAACCGTGCGGGTATGCACAAGGCGCGAACGATGCAGCCCGATCGTGTTATATGTCAGAGTGGGACAGTTTTCATCCGTGTGAATGATTTTTCCGAAAGGCACAAGTCCGAGTTTTATCAACGCCTGGAACCCGTTGCAAATGCCGAGAATCAAGCCGTCGCGACGGTTGAGCAGCCGTTCGATCGCCTCCGCCGCACGGGCATTGCGCATGAAGGATTCAATGAGCTTTGCGCTGCCCTCGGGTTCGTCTCCGCCGGAGAAACCGCCGGGAATGAACAAAATTTGTGAATCCTCCAACCTGTTCGCAAATGCGTTGACGGACTCTTCAATGCCCTTTGCGGTGATGTTGTTGATAACAAGCACTTCCGCTTCCGCTCCCGCAAGGCGCATTGCCCGTGCGGAATCCATTTCGCAGTTCGTACCGGGGAAGACCGGAATCAGCACACGCGGGCGCGCATATCTGCCGTTCGGCTTTATCATCGGTGCATTCCTTCGGAAAGAACCGATTTCAACAGGTGTTTCGTCCGTTGTTTTATGTCTGTAAACCGGTTCAAGCTTTTTGTCGTAAATTTCGAACAGCGGAGCAAGTGCAACGTTTTCGTCCCTGTATTCGAACGCAAATTCCGACATTGTTGAGCCGAGTTCGAGCCCGTTCGGGATTTGCTCCGCGCAGCCTTCCGCAATTTCAAGTATAAGCGCGCCGTAATTGCGGCGGAACAATTCTTCCTGCGGGAATTCGGGATTCAGGCGAACGCCGATTCCGTTGCCGAGAGCGGCTTTGAACAGGCCTTCCGCCGCGCCGCCCTTATCGACTGCCCATGCGGAAAGCACGCTGCCGCCGCGTATCAGGCGCGTTGCAAGCGCAAAATTGGTGCGCAGAGAGTCCGCTGCGGGAAGACCGTTTTCGTCCGGTTTCGCCGGCAGGAAAACAAGCCTTGAGCCGGGCTTTTTAAATTCCGGAGAGATGATATTCTCTGCCTTATCCGCTGCAATTGCAAACGAAACAAGCGTCGGCGGAACCGTTATGTTTTCGAAAGTTCCGCTCATTGAGTCCTTGCCGCCGATTGCCGCAAGCCTAAGCCCGAGCTGTGCGCGCAGCGCTCCCAACAGCGCGGCAAGGGGTTTGCCCCAGCGCACGGGATCACTGCCGAGCTTTTCAAAATATTCCTGGAATGTCAGCCAGCAGTTTTCTGTTGATGCACCCGCCGCAACAAGCTTGGCAACGGAAGTCACGACCGCGCAGTACGCCGCGCCGAACGGATCTTCCGCCGAATAATGCGGGTCAAAGCCGTATGCCATGACGGAGCATGTATCCGTTTCGCTTCCGCGAACGGGCAGCTTTGCGGCCATTGCCTGAGTCGGCGTCAGCATATTCTTTCCGCCGAAAGGCATAAGCACCGTTGCCGCGCCGATGGTTGAATCAAACCGCTCCGCAAGCCCCTGCCGAGAGCAGATGTTAATATCCGAAACACATTCCGAGAGCCTTTCCGCAAAGGTAGTTTCGGCTTTTTTTCCCGTTTCGGGGCAGTTTTTTCGAGCGAGGCAATCCGAAAGGCCGCACTTTTGAACCTTGGCGCGCATTTGCTTCACCGCACCGTTTGTGTTCAGGAATTCGCGGGAAAGATCGACGATTTTTTCCCCGTTCCAATGCATGACCATGCGCCCGGTATCCGTAACGCGGGCAACAACGGTTGCTTCAAGGTTTTCGCCGTTTGCAAGTGCAAGGAATTTTTCGCAGTCCGCCGCCGCAACAACAACCGCCATGCGTTCCTGAGATTCGCTTATCGCAAGCTCCGTGCCGTCAAGCCCGGCATATTTTTTCGGAACCCTGTCAAGCTCGATATCCAGTCCGTCCGCAAGCTCGCCGATTGCAACGGAAACGCCGCCCGCACCGAAATCGTTGCAGCATTTTATCAATGTTGAAGCTTCCGGGTTCAGGAACAGCCTTTGCAGTTTGCGTTCCTCGGGCGCATTGCCCTTTTGAACCTCCGCTCCGCATGTTTCAAGTGATGATATGTTGTGTGACTTGCTTGAGCCCGTTGCACCGCCGCAGCCGTCGCGTCCCGTTCTTCCGCCGAGAAGGATAACGGCATCGCCCGCAGCGGGTTTTTCGCGGCGGACATTCCGTTCGGGTGCCGCACCGACAACAGCACCGATTTCCATATGCTTTGCAAGATAGCCGTCATGGTAAACTTCATCCACAAGGCCCGTTGCAATGCCGATCTGATTGCCGTAGGAGCTGTAGCCCTGCGCCGCCGTTGCAGCAAGTTTTCTTTGGGGAAGCTTGCCGCGGATGGTGCTTTCAATCGGGGCAAGCGGGTTTGCGCCGCCCGTCACGCGCATTGCATGATAAACATAGCTCCGCCCCGAAAGGGGATCGCGTATCGCGCCGCCGATGCAGGTTGCCGCACCGCCGAAGGGTTCGATCTCCGTCGGGTGGTTGTGCGTTTCGTTTTTGAACATCAAAAGCCAGTCCTGCTCCTTGCCGTTCACCACGGCGGGAACATGGATGGAGCAGGCGTTGATCTCCTCACTCTCATCGAGCTCGGGGAGCAGACCGCGGACCTTGAGCGTTTTTGTGCCGATGGTCGCAATATCCATAAGCGTCTGCGGGCGCTGGGCGGCCTTTTCCGCGCCGTAGACCTCCTCGCGCGCGGCGAGATAGCGCGCATAGGCGCCCTTGACGGCGTCATCGTCGATGTGGATCTCGTCAAGGTGGGTGGAGAAGGTCGTGTGGCGGCAGTGGTCTGACCAGTAGGTATCGACCACGCGCAGCTCGGTCACGGTGGGGTCGCGGCGCTCGGTCTCGCGGAAATAGTCTTGCAGCGCCTTGAGGTCGGCGATATCCATGGCAAGCCCCATGGAGGAGAGCAGCGCGGAGAGCGCGGCCTCGTCCATGGCGGTAAAGCCCTCGACGGACGCAACGCGCTTTGGCTCGGCAAGCTCCTCGGCGAGCGTTTCGGGCTTTGCAAGGCTCGCCTCGCGGCTTTCGACGGGGTTGATGACATAGCGCTTGACCGCCTCGACATCGGCATCCGTCAGCGTGCCATAGAGCGCGTAGACCTTCGCCGTGCGGATGCGCGGGCGCTCGCAACGGTCGGACGCTCATGCTGGGTTGCCAGCTGGATGCACTGGACCGCAGAGTCTGCGCGCTGGTCGAACTGACCGGGCAGGGGCTCGACGGCAAAGACCGCGCAGGCGTCCTGCGTGTCCGCCGCGTCGGACACAAGGTCCAGCGGCGGCTCGGAGAACACGCTCCTGCAGGCATTTTCAAAGAGAGGGGCCTCGATCCCCTCTACATCATAGCGATTCCAGATACGCGCGGCGCGCAGGCCCTGCACGCCGAGAAAATCGCGGCAGTCCGTCAGCAGCGCCTCGCACTCGGGCGCGAGACCTTGCCGCTTTTCCACATAGGTCCGAAATA
>OMFR01001148.1_pt1 | contig 11228 bp, 8 predicted proteins | sample 1645691 | NCBI WGS metagenome assembly OMFR01 (sample SAMEA103958132, study PRJEB25191) | human gut metagenome | biome: human-associated habitat [ENVO:00009003]; feature: intestine environment [ENVO:2100002]; material: feces | place: Germany | collected 2013/2015
TGATTTTTATAAGGATTTGGATAAAAAATATAAAGGTAATAACTTGAAATCGTGCACCTTTGCTGCGTGAACCTTTAAAATATACTATTCATGAGAACAAGTAAAATACAATTTCCAAAACGGTTTTCTTTTTTCTTCCTCTTATTTTGTATATTGGGAATAATGGGATATGCCCGCTCCCAGCAGAATACTATTTTTCATGCTGTTGTTGCAAAAGATGGTACGGGAGATTATACTACAGTTCAGTCGGCTATTGATGCAGTCCCAGAGAATTTGAAAAGTCCTTGGCTGATATTTGTTAAAAATGGTTCATATGAAGAACAGGTGATTATTCCCCAAAACAAGCCTTTTATTCATCTTATCGGACAGGATAAAAATAAGACGATTATCCATCACTGTCTGAATGTCGGTGGAAAACCGGAAGAGGGAACTGAACCTGCTAAAACAGCTTACTGGAAACATTCTGTTCATAACCCTTCTTCTGAAGTTCATAAATTGGAAGGTAGTGTTGTTTATATAAAGGGAGATCATTTTTATACGGAGAATATCTCTTATCTTAATGACTGGGGGGTAGATAGCCAAAATGGTCCTCAAGCTTTGGCTATGAGTAGCCAGGCTGATTGTGCTGCATACAATAATTGCATTTTTCGATCTTTCCAGGATACCTGGATGACTTCCAGAACTGACTCTCACCGTCTTTATGCGAAGGATTGCTGGATTGAGGGAGCGGTAGATTACTTTTATGGCAGTGGAGATGCTTTGCTTGAAAATTGTACGTTATATAATTTGCGCAGTGGTTCGGTAATAGTTGCTCCTTCCCATAAAAATGTGAGGTTCGGATATGTATTTCGCAACTGTATAGTGGATGGTAATACCGCTGCTGCCGATGGTAAACAAAAGTTAGGACGTCCGTGGCATAATTCTCCTCGTGCTGTTTATATACATACCACCATGCGCATTCCTCTTGCTCCCGAGGGGTGGACAAACATGGGGGCTATTCCGGGGTTATTTGCAGAGTATGACAGCCGCGATGCCGAGGGTAATGTACTCGACCTTAGCCAACGTAAGACTGAATATGACGGACGTGGCCCGGATAATCCGCCGAAAGGTTCCTGTCGTGCAACAATCACCAAGGAAGAAGCGGATGGCTATGTATACGAACGTATAATTCCGGGAGATGACGGATGGAATCCCCGTGCGATGATGGAAAAATTGCCATCTCCCGCAAAGTTGAAAAAAAAGGGGGATAAAGTTAGCTGGAAAGCAGTACCAGCTGCTGCCGGATATGTTATTTTCAATAATGATCGTGTCATAGGCTTTGCCAAAGAGCCGATCTATACTTTGCCATCTGAAGTAAAAGGAAATTTAAAAGTATGTGCTGTCAATCGTTATGGTTCATTAGGAACAGAGAGTGTTCTTTAGTTAATGAATTGTAATGGCGCTATAACATATTGACATTTTTTGCATATGGAATCCCGGGCTTGTGAAAGTCTGGGATTTTTTTGTTAAAACTACTCAGTTATAGCCTTAAACTGAATTATTACTCCCTTTCTGGATGATTTTACTCTTTAAATACTCTTCTAATTCTGAATTTTGCAAAAGAATTAATAACACAGGTTAAGTTAAGAAATGAAAAGCTTTACGAAAAACACTGTACTTATTGTTTAACTAAATAATACTATCATGAAACAAGAAATCGAAAAGATGAAGAGCAGGTTGCTTCTGCTGGCATTCATTTTAATGGTGCCTATTGGAGTGTTTGCTCAAAACATTACGGTAAAAGGTAATGTGACTGATTCGGAAGGAGAACCGATTATTGGTGCCACTGTTATGGAAAAAGGCAAAAGCCAGAATGGTGTCATCACTGACTTAGATGGTAATTTTACTCTGAATGTGTCAGGTAAAGAAAAAAAGATCGTTATTACCTATATAGGTATGAAAACGGAAGAAGTGGATGCAGTAACCGGAAAGACTTTGAAGATTGTCTTAAAGGATGATTCGCAAACACTGGACGAAGTAGTAGTAGTTGCCGTAGGTTATGGTAACGCACGCAAGAAAGATTTAACTGGAGCTATTTCTTCCGTAGGTGAGAAAACATTGAAAAACATCCCAACTACTTCAGCTTCAAGCGCCATTACGGGACGTCTGGCGGGTGTAAGCGTTGTTACAACTGAAGGTTCACCGGATGCAGCCGTTAATATTCGCGTACGTGGTGGTGGTTCTATCACGCAGAGCAATGAGCCGCTGTTCATTGTAGATGGATTCCAGGTGAGTAATATTAATGATATTCCTCCGACGGATATTGAAAGCATTGATGTGTTGAAGGATGCTTCTTCTACTGCCATTTATGGTGCTAAGGGAGCTAATGGTGTAATTTTGGTTACTACAAAAGGTGGCCGTGCCGGTAAGACAGAAGTGACATTCAATGCATCATTGGGTTTGAACCGTTTCTATAATGAAACTGAGGTTCTTTCTCCCTATGAATATGTTTACTATCAGCGTGAATTGGATCCGGCTAAGAATGCAGGCTTTTTTGATCGCTATGGACAGTGGGAAGATGTCGATATTTATAAAGGTAAAGAAGGACTCAACTGGCAACGTAAATTGTTTGATCGTACCGGATTGAAGCAGAGCTACAACGTAAACATTAATGGTGGTAGTGAGTCTTTGATTTATAGTATAAGTTACACACGTGATGATGAAACTTATATTATGCAAACATCCAAATATCGTCGTGATAATCTGAACTTGAAGTTAAGCAAGAATTTTAATAAAAAGTTGAGATTGGATCTTAATGCTAAAATGAGTAATAATGTTATTGACGGCCCCAGTGTATCCAGTGGTTCCAAACTACGTGACTGCGTGAAGTATCCTCCTATTGGTACGCTTACTGACCTAACGGAAGACGACCTGGCTGGTGATAATGAATTGATCCCTGAAAATATCAGTAACTTGAACGACCCCTTCTACAATATTACCAACGAGTATAAGAAGCAGTCCAAGTTCAATAATACCTATAATGTTGCTTTAATATGGGACGTTATTAAAGGATTACAGTGGCGTGCAGAAGGTACTTATGGCTTTACTTTTGATCGTACTGATAATATTTATCTGAAGAATACAGGTGAAGCGAATGGTAAGGCCGGACAACCTGTTGCCTATCGCCAATATTGGAATGGTTCAAAATGGACATTTCGTACTTTGCTGACTTATAAATTTAAGTTGAAAAAGCATCATTTTGACGTTATGGGCGGTATAGAAGCTAATAACTCTGAAAAGGATGATATGAAAGTCAATTCAGACTATTATCCGGGTGATTATTTGGCTAATGACATTCTGGCTATGTGGAACAATGGTACTGCAGAACCCACTTATACAACGATTAATGAACCCGACCGCAGCATGTCCTATTTCGGTCGTGCCAATTACATTCTGAATGATCGTTACTATCTGACTTTTACGTTGCGTGCAGACGGTACTAATGTATTTGCACCTGGAAATAAGTGGGGTATTTTCCCCGCTGCATCTGCTGCATGGCGTATTTCGGAAGAAGGGTTTATGAAAAATCTGGGATTTGTGGATAATCTGAAACTGAGAGCCTCCTGGGGGCAGACCGGTAACGAGCGTATCGATGCGCTCCTCGATCAGATGCTGGTCGAACTTACGGATCAACAACGCCTGGCGGTACTCCTCGACCAGCGAATCGATGTCCTGCTCGGCATCGGAGAAAAGTTCTTCGGCCTCGTGCAATTTAAGCTGTTTGTGCACCCACTTTTCGACATAACGGTTTACGAAAGCCACGCTGTCCTCGCCGACCACTCCCTTCGGAATCGCAGCCTTAACCTCTCGCGCGTACAATTTTCTACCGGCAGCCTCGGCCAACACGACCCGACCTCCGCCCCAATAGCGGGGCACTTCCTGGCACCCTACCGCAAGTACGAGCAGCAGAACAGCTCCTATTTTGGCACAAAAACTCATAACTACAAGGGACAAAGATAATGAAAGCCGAGAGCCTAACCAAATTTATTTGAGTTAAGCCGAGGCGCATCCTATCGTCTAAAAAAGATACTTTTTACCCGAACCTAACGTACCGTGCATCCCGAATATTACATTACGCCCTAATTTATCGTATCGAAAAAACCGGATGCTCCGGTGCAGATAATCCGGGGAAAACCGGCACAGACAATACTTCTGCATGATACCCGCCGACGATCCCGCTCCTGCGGTACGCCGCAAAATAGCCCCCGACCGTCACAACAGGTTACCGGATCGTATTTTTATCCAACTTTTTCACCCGGGCCAGCAAACGGTAGATCATATAGCCCGATGCGGCGAAAAGCACGAGCGCAACGACGTAAACGATCGTATAAAGTGTATCGCTGCCGATAACCGAACGTATCGTGGCCCCGTCCAGTCCGACCATAATCAACAGGAAAGCCGCGCCGTTGTTCATGGCATGGAGCAGAACGACCGAAAAGATCGAATTGGTCTCGATGTAGATGAAACCCAGGATCAGGCCCATCACGAAAGCATTGACCGCCAGCGCCGGATGTCCGTGCAACACGGCGAAGAACGCCGACGAGAGGAACAAAGCCGCTACGACGCCGTACTTGGCCCGCACCGACTCGAGAATGATGCCCCGACAGAGGAACTCCTCCAACAGAGGAGCCATAACCACCAGCGTAATGATCGCCCAGAAGCCCCGGCCGTAAACTGCGGACGAAGGCATCGGAAGCAGCTCCACCACCGGTTCGATGACGATACCGGCAGCCAGCATCATCACCAGTCCCCAAAGCAGCAGAACCGGATTGAGGCCCCGCGCCGAAAAGCGCAGCGTCTTGCGCGTTCCGTGCCGCAAGCGGCGATAGAACAGCGTGAAAAGAATCATCAGTCCCATCGTCACCAGGTAGGTGAAAGCCGTAAAACGCGCCAGAGCGTCCTGTTGTTCGGGCGTCGGAGCGACGTTGCCGCGCAACAAGTCCCAGTCCGGAAAATCGAACCCGGCGAGACGGGCGGCAAGCAGTCCGACGAATTGCAGCAAATACCAGATTCCTACCAGAGCCAACAGGTCGATAAGGGTCGGAAATCGATATTTATGAGCCGGTTGCGGCGTTTGTCCCCGATCGGATGTTCCGGGAGTATCCCCAACAGGAGCTTGCGGACGGACATCGGACGGAGTCGTGGAATCGGTATGTACCATAGCTTCTATGTTTTATCTTCGGTATAAAGACCTGTTTTACGCTTCGAAGATAGGCATTTTTCGGGTATCGTTATGGTTTTTCCCGATAAAATTCGTATTTTTGGCCGATTATAACCCGTTAAAATCAGCAAACATGGCAAAGGTCATCGCATTGGCCAATCAGAAAGGCGGCGTGGGCAAGACGACCACGGCCATCAACCTCTCGGCGTCGCTCGCGCTGCTGGGCAAGAAAGTTCTCCTGCTGGACGCCGATCCGCAGGCCAACGCCACGTCGGGACTGGGCTTCGATATCAACCTGGAGGGCATTTACGAGTGCATCACCGGAGCGAAGACGGCGGCCGACGTAATCCTCCAAAGCCCGGACGTAAAGAACCTCTGGCTGCTCCCCTCGTCGATCGACCTGGTGGCCGCCGACACCGAACTGCCGAAGATGGAAAACGCCCACCACGTGATGAAACGCATCGTCGACTCGGTGCGCGGAAAGTTCGACTACATCTTCATCGACTGCTCGCCGTCGCTGGGCTACACCACGGTCAACATCCTCACGGCCGCCGACACGGTGCTGATCCCCGTGCAGTGCGAATACCTCGCCCTGGAAGGGCTTTCCAAACTGCTCAACACCATCCGCAAGGTCAAGGGCGGACTGAACCCCGGCCTCGACATCGAGGGCTTCCTGCTGACGATGTACATGCGCAACCGCCTGAACAACCAGGTGGTGAGCGAGGTCCGCGAGCACTTCGGCCCCCTGGCCTACGACACAATAATCCAGCGCAATATCCGTTTGGGAGAAGCGCCCTCGCACGGAAAACCCGTGATGCTCTACGACGCCGGGGCCGTCGGCTCGGAAAACTACCTGGCCCTGGCCCGGGAATTTCTGAAACGCAACCGCAAACGCAGCAAATAAACGAATACCGATATGAAACAGAAGGGATTAGGACGCGGACTCGACGCCATTTTCGGCAGCGATCCCGTGGATGCCAAGCTCAAACCGATGAGTCAGATGGCAGAAATCGAAATCGCCGACATCATACCCAACCCCACGCAGCCGCGCACGCAGTTCGACGAGGAGGCTCTGGACGAACTGGCCGACTCGATCCGCCAGCTGGGCGTCATCCAGCCCGTGACGGTGAAAAAGGGCGACGGAGGCAAATACGTCATCATCAGCGGCGAACGCCGCTGGCGGGCCGCGCAGCGGGCCGACCTGAAGACCCTCCCGGCCTATATCCGCGAGGTGGACGACGAGAACCTGCACGCCATGGCCCTCGTGGAGAACATCCAGCGGCAGGACCTCAACGCCATCGAAATCGCGCTGGGCATGCAGCGCCTGATCGACGAGTGCAACCTCACGCAGGACGCCCTGTCGGAGAAGGTGGGCAAGAAGCGTTCGTCGGTGTCGAACTACCTGCGCCTGCTGAAACTCCCCGACGAGGTGCAGCTCGCCCTCAAGGAGGGGCTGATCTCGATGGGACACGCCAAAGCCATCGCCGGGGCGCCCGCCGACCAGCAGCTGCGCGTGCTGAAAAGGTGCATCAAGAAAGGCCTCTCGGTCCGCCAGGTCGAGGAGCTGGTCCGCTCTCTCTCCGAAGCCCCGGGCAAAGAGGCACAGAATGTGGAGGACGAAGAGTATCCCGAAAGCTACCTGAAACTGGTCGAGCAGCTCGAAAAGTTCTTTTCGCAGGAAATTTCGATCAAACGCGCGAAAAACGGCGGCGGCAAAATCGTCATCGGCTTCACGGACGACAGGGACATCGAACAGTTCATCGAACGTTTTGCTAAACGCTCCTAATTAAAATATATGGTGACAATCCGGTTCAGACTCCTGCTCCTGGTCGCAGCCCTTTCGCTGGGACTGCCCGCCGGGGCGCAGCTCCACCGCGGCGCACGCACGGTCGTCCGCGGCGGACTGCTCGAAAAACCGGATTCGCTCAAGGGCCGGCGCGATTCGCTGCGCCTGGCGGGCCTCGTACGGCAGATCGACTCGATCGCCGCCGCCGAATACGCCGCCGACTCGGCGGCCGTCGCGGACCTGCGCTCCGACGACCTGCATTACCTCGACTCGCTGGCCCTGGCGCGCTTCGACGCCGCACAGCGGGGCGTGGACACCACGACCAAACGCAAGGTCTACAAAAAAGGCTGGTTTATGAGCGACTCGATGTCGCTCTCGAAGGTGTGCTGGATTTCGACCGTGGTCCCCGGCTACGGACAGATTTACAACAAACAGTACTGGAAACTGCCGATCCTCTACGGACTGGTGGGAACCGGACTGGGACTGTACATCCACGAAAACAAGACCTACAAGCCGCTCAAGCGCCAGTTCGAATCCTATACCGACGTGAACCTCTCGCGCACGCCCGAGCTGGACGCCCTCCAGTCCAAGATGATCCGCAGCAACACGCGGCGTCAGGTTTACCTGGGGATCACGATCGCCTCGTACATCTACTTCATCGGCGACGCGGCCGTGAGCTACTCGACCAACGACGTGTCGAGCGTCAAGAAGGCCACCACGCTGGCCTGCATCTTCCCCGGAGCGGGACAGATCTACAACAAAAGCTACTGGAAAGTGCCTTTCGTCATCGGCGGATTCGCCTCGATGATCTACTGCATCGACTGGAACAACCGCGGCTACCAACGTTTCAAAAAGGCCTACAATCTGTTGAGCGACTACGACCGCAATCCCGACAAATACCCCGACGGGCCGACCGACGAGTTCCACGGACGCTATTCGGCCTCGTTCATCCGCAACCTGCGCAACAACTACCGGCGCAACCGCGACCTCTGCATCATCCTCTCGGGTGCGCTGTACGTCCTGCAGATCGTCGATGCGCATGTCGACGCCCACCTCAAGGACTACGACATTTCGGACGACCTCTCGATGAACCTCGAACCGCTGGTCGACTACACCTACGTCCCCACCCTCGGGGGTAACCGCCCGGTGTTCGGCTTCAATTTGAGCCTGAAATTTTAGACGATGAAGAAACTCCTTACCATAGCGCTGCTCCTGGCCGTCGCCGCTTCGGCGTCGGCCCTCGACCGCAGCCCCCGCAAGAAGAAACGCGACAAGAAAGCCAAAACCGAAACCGTCGTCCCGGCGCCCGTTCCCGAGGCCGAACCGGTTCCCGTCCCCGAGCCGGAACCCGCCCCGGCCGAAGAACCCGTCGTCAACGACATGACGCTGGGATTCTCCCCCGAACAGACAGACTCGCTGCTGGCCGCATGGCGCGAACGCCAGCGGCAGGACGCGTTCAGCGAATTTTTCAAACAGTACATTCTGGAGGACTCCACCGAGGTGGCCGACAGCACGCCCGACTCGGTCTACTCCCGGCGGCTGCTCGACCTCGCGTCGCCGATCCAGTTCCCCTACAACAGCATCGTAAAGGGCTACATCAACCGCTACACCAACTCGCGCTACGGCACGATCAGCCGCATCCTCGGCATGTCGCAGTACTACTTCCCGATCATCGAGGAGGAGCTGCTCCGCGAAGGCCTTCCCGTCGAGCTGCGCGCGCTGCCGATCATCGAATCGGCGCTCTCCCCCACGGCGGTGTCGCCGATGGGCGCCGTCGGGCTGTGGCAGTTCATGCCCACGACCGGCAAGAGCTACGGACTCGAAATCAACTCGCTGGTCGACGAACGCCGCGACCCCTACCGCGCCACGCAGGCCGCCTGCCGCTACCTGAAAGACCTCTTCGCCATTTATAACGACTGGTCGCTGGCCATCGCCGCCTACAACTGCGGCCCGGGCAACGTCAACAAAGCGATCGCCCGCTCGGGAGGCAAGAACTTCTGGGAGATTTACGACTACCTGCCCCGCGAGACGCGCGGCTACGTGCCGGCCTTCATCGGTGCGTCGTACGCCTACGCCTACCACCGCCAGCACGGCATCGAGCCGACCGAAGCCCCGATTCCCCTTTCGGTGGACACCGTCCGGATCAACAAACTGATGCACCTGGGGCAGATCTCCTCGACGATCGACCTGCCGATCGAGACCCTGCGCCAGCTCAATCCGCAGTACAAACTCGACATCATCCCGGCCACGACCAAGCCCTACACGCTGGTCCTGCCGCAGCGGTATGTCATGCAATACATCGCTCACGAGCCTGAAATCCAAGCCAAAGACTCGATGTACCTCAAGGAGTACATCAACCCGGCCAACATCGACAAGAAACGCCAGGAGCGCAGCGGATCGGTCTACGTGGTCAAAAAGGGCGACACGCTGGGGGCCATCGCCCGCCGTTACCGCGTGACCACGGCGCAGATCATGCGCTGGAACAAGCTCAAGAGCGCCCACAAACTCCGCATCGGACAACGGCTCCGCATCGAAGGCAGGTAATGAACACCGATCACGATACCATCGTCGCCCCTGCAACCGCCGCCGGAGGGGCTATCGCCGTCATCCGCATCAGCGGCGGAGAAGCCTTCGCCGTCTGCGACCGGATATTCCGGGGCCGGCGGCCGCTCGCCGAGGCAGACGGCTACACGGTGCATTACGGTACGATAGCCGAGGGCGACCGCGTGATCGACGACGTGCTGGCGGCCGTTTTCCGCGCCCCGCACTCCTACACGGGCGAAAACTCGGTCGAAATCTCGTGCCACGGCTCCTCCTACATCGTCTCGGAAATCCTCCGGCTGCTGACCGCCGCGGGCGGACGCATGGCCCAGCCGGGCGAATTCACCATCCGCGCCTACCTGGCCGGGAAACTCGACCTCTCGCAGGCCGAGGCCGTGGCCGACATGATCGCCTCGTCGTCACGCGCCGCGCACGCGCTGGCCTCGACGCAGATGCGCGGCGGATACTCCGAAGAGCTCGAATCGCTGCGCGAAAAACTGCTGAACCTCACCTCGCTGCTGGAACTGGAACTCGACTTCTCGGAGGAGGATGTGGAGTTCGCCGACCGTACGGCGCTGCGCGCGACGATGCAGCGCATCGCTGCGGAGATCGACCGCCTGCGCAGTTCGTTCGCACTGGGCAACGCCATCCGGGAGGGCGTCGCCGTGGCCATCGCCGGAGCGCCGAACGTCGGCAAATCGACGCTGCTCAACCGACTTCTGAACGAGGAGCGGGCCATGGTCTCGGAGATCGCCGGAACCACGCGCGACGTGATCGAGGAGTGCGCCAACATCGGCGGCGTGCTTTTCCGGTTCCTCGACACGGCCGGCATCCGCCCGACCGACGACCGGCTCGAACAAATGGGCATCCAGCGCACGATGTCGAGCATCGAACGGGCGCGGATCGTCATTCATATGGTCGACGCCTCGACGCTCACGGGTCCGGTTCCCGCCCCGGATTTTCCGCTCCGTCCCGGGCAGAAACTCCTGACCGTCGTCAACAAGACCGACAAGGCTCCGGCCGCATGGCGGCTTCCCGAAGGCGTTGTCGGCATTTCTGCCAAACACGGCGAGGGTATCGACGCCCTGTGCGACGCCCTGCGGGAGTCCGTCGACACCGAAGCGCTCTACCACGGTGATCCGGTCGTCTCGAACAGCCGCCATTACGAAGCGCTTTCGGCGGCCCGCGAAGCACTCGGCCAAGCCCTCGACGGTCTCGCCCACGGCCTTCCGACCGATCTTCTGAGCGAAGAAATCCGCCAGGTCATCACCCACCTCGGCGCCATCACGGGCCGCGGCGCCATCGCCCCCGACGAAATCCTGCAAAACATCTTTTCGAAATTCTGCATCGGAAAGTAACTTAACGAAGCAAAATTCGGAAAATCGGAGAATAAAAAACACTATCAATCAGCAATTTACAGCGATTCGAAGAAAAATTTTCTGACTCCCAAAATCTCCCCTCGAGGCGCGTTTTTGCAACGTATTTGTAACGTTTGCACTTGCATGTTGCAAATTTTATCCCTATTTTTGCAACACACCAATCGAAACGCACGCCTATGGAGATTAAGCTTATCAAACGCGAACTGAAGAACGGGCGAACCTCTTTGGTATTGGAATACTACCTGGGGTACACCCTCGGGGCCAACGGCACCACAAGGCCCAAGCGCAAATTCGAGACCCTCGAATACTTCCTCTACACCAC
>OMFR01001149.1_pt1 | contig 11220 bp, 7 predicted proteins | sample 1645691 | NCBI WGS metagenome assembly OMFR01 (sample SAMEA103958132, study PRJEB25191) | human gut metagenome | biome: human-associated habitat [ENVO:00009003]; feature: intestine environment [ENVO:2100002]; material: feces | place: Germany | collected 2013/2015
CTCCACCTCGAACTCTCTCTCAGGGAAAAGACCGTCAGGGGAATAAATCTTGAATCTCGCCTTACCGGAGTAAAGACGTGGGGCTGTGATATCGTCAACAGCCGTGAAAGAAACCGGTTTTCCCGAAAGGGAAGGATGTGTCTCTTGGAAAGGTGCGAACGTCTCTATCACATCACCCGCTCCGTTATCGGACAAAGCGGAAACCAGTTCGATCTTGTATTCGCTGTTGGCCTTGACATAATATCGCTTCTGTTTGCCGTCCATCAGATAGACATTTTCGCTGGACACCAGCAATGACTGACGCAGCCCTTTATCGAAGAAGGGGATGGCATTATATTCTTTCTGTAAGAGACTGAGTTTTCCCGACGCGCTTCTACCGGTTCCCGCATGTGTAACGGTGAAGACATAAGTAGTATTAAAATTATCGAAATACTCCAGATTCTCCGTGATGTCGGGAGCCGTCACCGTGTATCTCCATATCCCTCCCGCGAGTTGATCCGCTTTCTCTATCTTGAACGGGTTGGCGGCTTCGGCATGGAAAACGGGTTCCAGGTCATGGGGCTCTGTCTTCACATAGAAAGTGACCTTGGCTCCTGCCTCTTCCGCCGTAAGCGTTCGTCCGTCTTTCATTATCACCTTACCAGGTTGCCCATAGCTCTCGCCGTACTGGTTGACCTCGATAAACTCCAGCGGCTGGCTGCACGCCTCGTCCGCGAAGATCTGTAGGGTGACATTGATATCCTTGGACTGCTCAAAGCCAAGGAACCATTTCATACGGCCCGCTTTCACATAAGCGGCTTTCAGCGCATTCTGGGCATCTTCCGGCCTTTCCGGCCACGAACGGTCCGTGTCCACCTGCTCCGTGACCGTAAAGGTCACGATTTTCTCGTCGGTCGCCGAGGGTTTTATAGAATAGCTGATCCATGCGGGCAGCCCCTCTACCGTGAACCCCTCGGGCCAGGAAGTCTGCACTTTCGCCGTCAGGCTACCCCCCTCCCTATAAAAAGTGAAATGATCATCGCTGACCCCCAGCATATATTGCCCGTCATACAATACATCAGACATAGTGGACTCGTTCCATACTACAACATTGTACATGATGTTGGCGGCCGGTCCTTTCCTAGCATCCTCTTCCGTATCGAATCCCGGGCCACCCACCTCCGTGATGTTCACCAAGTAACGGTGGTTCCGCAGTAAGGGCAGGTACTCGTATGTCGCGTCGGCCTCGGTTCCCGTACGTTTCAAATAGTCTATCCGGAAGAATGTCTCCTTGTCGGGACGACTCTTGTCCGCGCCGGTCAGTCCGACAACGATATAGGGGCGTCTCAAGTAATTTTCCGTATCCTCTTCCGGGAGCGTCTCTCCGTTGGCTCCTTGCGTGGCACCCGTCGGCGTGTTGACCGCCTCCGGGACATAGACTTCACGCAATAATATTTTCTCATCCACTATGGCGGATGTCTTGTCGGTCCTTCCTGTCACGGCCGGAGCGGGATCAGGAATGGAAGGCTGTTTCGCCTTTCTATTGGCCTCATCCCAGTAAATCCCGTTCTCGAACGGAGAGACCCGTCCCGTCGTATTGGTATTATAAAAAAATACCTTAGTCAGTGTTATCCCCTCAATGCCCTCGGCTTTCTCGTCAAACGTGGAAGCCCCTTCCGACGTGTCACTCAGTTTAAGCCCCACATCTACACGTGCCACGGCACGGATCAGGTAGATGGTCCCGAGTTTTGGAACGGCGCCGGAACCGTGATCCACCTTGACCGGATCCGAGACTCCCCACATCGGGAGCTCTCCGTCCTTCCATTCCCCCTTGTCGGGCATGGAGAATGTGAAAAGTTCCATAATCTCTTCCCGTGTTTTTCCGGTCCACTCTTCTGCCCCGGCCTCGTCTGACGCGGCGATATTGGCCAGCATCACGAAAGTGCTGGTATTGCCCGAAGGGGTATTTTTCGCCAGCAGGGTCATGGTACCCTTGCTTTTCTTATCATCCGGGTCACCGGAAGGAATGAAAGATGTCACTTTGGCCTCGTATGAGAACTTATTGTCTTTGTCAAACACAAGTACCCTGATCCTCTCCGCCGCCGTCTCGTTCTCTCCCTCCGGCGTAAGGGAGCGGGTCAAGGGATTCCGAAGGCCAAGCCCCTCGACGGAGATGGTGACAGATCTCCAGCCATCCTTGGCCGGTACTTCCGTCCCTCTGTCTCCATGCTCATCAAAAGGGTCGCTGCACCCTTGTATGAGAGGTATTCCCATAAATATCGCCAAGAAAGCGAATAGCAAAGTGTAATGTTTGATTCTCATATGTATCTGTTCTTTAAACTGTTTCTCTTTTTGATGACATGAGTGGCGTCTTTGTTACCAGGGGATGGCCACCTCCGTATCCTCCCATTCATCCACGACAACGTCGTACTCCATGTTCTTGGTCCCTTTCAGCGTGGAGAAGACACGGTAGATGGTATTACGACGAATATTGTAATACGCCTTGTCATCTTGCCCAAGATCCGGGTTATGGAGCTCGATCTTGTACGTCTCATCGGGGTCTCCCGTCCGGTAATCGATGGATAGTACCAAGGCCAGCGCTTCCTCTTTCCCGTAGACTCCCGGAGCCACGTAGATATAGCGAGGTGTCTCTCCCGTATATGGGAGCAGCCTTCCTTTACATTTGGCCACAAAGGCGGATTCTCCGGAGCCCTCGTTGGCACCTTCGTGAAAACTGGGCCTTTCCGGTAACAACAGGGGATCTCCCGTGTAGTCCACCCCCCTGATATCCGGGTTACCGCCACCGGTGGCGGTATATTCCCCGGCGGAAGGCAGGACGGAATAACCGCTGGTCTCATTATTCAAGGAGAGTTTCGTCACTCTGGAAAGCGGTAACAAGGGAGACAGGTAGTTTCCCGCGTCATCAACCGTCGTAAGGATAAACTCGACACGGGCATGCGTGCGTTCCAGGAGTATGCTAGGTGAAAGGGTTACCCTGTCATTGCCGCCTATATTGTCCGGAACGTGGAGATTGCGTTGGCCCACCATGGGAAGATACTTCCGGTTTTCTCCTTGCAGATCGTCGGACGTGAAAATCTCGGTTTTCTCCGTCAGCAGTCTCGGATCCGGAATCATATGCTCTTCCCGGATCTTTTTCAATCCGGATTCGCAATTGACCAATAAGACAAAATTATAATTACCACCCATCAGCTCCAGGTCCAGGGCTATATCGGGGTCCCCTACGTTTATTCCTCCCATCTCTCTCATCTCGAAATGGTCAATGCCGGTTATACCTGCCAGCGGATTGACCGTTCCCTGGGGATAATAGAAAAGGACTTTTTCCGGAGAGTTCCCGGTATTCCTGTAAGCGAAGAGGAGAACATGTTTGACAGTTTTCTCATATTCCTCTGCACCGATATAGTTCTCTTTCCATTCTCCGGATAAACGTGCAGGAACTCCTACCGTCCGGGAAGTACCTCCCCCTCTATTCATTTCCGCCACGATCCGGATAGGAATACCCGCGAGGGATCTTTTCATATCTTCCGTATCTGGCGAGCATCCGGTCAATTGTACAATTACCACGCAGGCCGCTGTCAACAACCTTATCACAGTTCCGTATTTCATTATATATCGTTTTTTATAATAATCTCAACTCCTTTCTGATACCACACGGATCTTAAATCTGTCCTGAGATGATATCAGCACCTAGCTCTACGGGACGGGAGACGACATTCCAATCCAAGACGGTCGCCTGTACCAGTGTCCATGTTTCCTTCTCGTATTTGAGTTTCAGAGTTATGGGAAAATCATGGTCACACTCCAGGCTATACGGTGGTTCGCCCGAATCACCCCGGAACATGATGATGTCATCCACCAGATTGGCGGTATAAAGGATCTCCCCGGTTGTCTTGTTGACTAGGGATACGAGCGTGTTCCTGCCTTCCTCCAGCTTCATCAGCGTAAAGTCAGCCTTTAACACCCCTTCCGTGTCACGTGTGGCTTCGGCCACGTACTCAAAACGTTCGCAAAGGGCGATCTGCCCGTTAAAGTCATAAACACCGTTGTCATCTTCTATCCTTATGACGAATTTCTCGTCCATAGGGAATGGATCGGGGATGGACTTGATGGTAAAATGTACCCGGTATGTCAGTTCCCGCATGTTGAAGGACACCCGCTCATATACGCTTCCCATATCCTCCCGGTTCTCCAGCGATACGGAAGCGAGCCCGACATACAGAGGCGCAGGGACTGAAGAGACCCTTCTGTCTTTCAACCGTAGCGCAACCCACATTTCCTGCTTGGCCGTGACGCCTTCCTTGAAACCAGAAAAATCATAAGCCTCCAGGTCACGGCCTCCCCATGCGACAAACGTAAGTTTCCCCGTATGCCGCAAAGTGACGGGCAAGGAATAATCCGCCGAAAGAACCGCCTTCTTATCGGAGAATTCGCTCACCAGCACATCTTTCTCGTCAAAGGCAAATACCCGGACCTGCCTGATATCTGACGGATAATTAGGAAATTGTTCGCAAGGGGTCTGGCTGTAAAAATGGAAATTGACGCCTTGCGGACAATCACTCAAATTGTCGAATACGGCTGAATCGCAACCAATAAGACAACAGGCCAGCAGCATGATAAATGTGACAGGATGTACGCTTCTGATTCTCATTTGATATAGCTTATATTTGGATTATTAACCGTTTGAGGTTAATTTATTTGTCTGTTGGAGAAAGAAGGGGGAAAGACTCCCCCTTCCCTCTCAGAAGGTTATGTAAGAAATTGTTGACTGAGTTTACCTCTTATCTAAATATCATTCAAGAACGACATCACGTGAGACGAGGTTCCACTGGAGCACCTTGGCCTCGACACGCATGTAGGTCTCTTCTTTCTCGATATCCGGATTTTCAGGATTTGTCGGTTCAGTAGGATCTGGATCAGGCTTCGGCAGATACGGATCCTTAGGATCGGAAGGATCCCACGGCATACCTAGGCCCTGGAAAGCCGTAATTGTCAGCAGATAGGTGTTATTACGACGAACATCAGCGTTCACAACCGTCTTTCCATCAGCGGTTGTTTGACGGTTCCACAACGCGCGGTATGCGCATCTTCCGTTTGTATAGGTATAAGCGTTTTGACCCGGGTTCAACTGGCTTTTCCGTGCGGCTTCCTTGCTAGCGTAGATAAGCCCATCACCTTCTCCTCGATAGAACGTCTCGCCCTTTACCCCGTCTTTACTGATTAACTTACCTTGATCCGCGTCCCAATCCCATACCTGTTTTGGAGTATAAGTGGCGTAGACCTTGGCATAAGGCAGGCGGTAGTAACCGAAATTTTTATTCTCAGGTGTGAGCGCCTCCTTTTTTACGGAATTCTCCAAGAAATAAATACCTGCCACCTTTTTAGCCTCGGTAGCATTTGCCGCAACCTTCTTGGCCACGTACATGCCAAGCTTATCCGCTGTTGGAGTCTCTTCCGGCAAGAGGTTTCCCAAGCGGATCAAATGCTCCTTGGCAGTACCGTTCGGATTTTGGGCGTCACTAAAGTCTGTATAATCATCAATGGCGGATGTGAAATCTTTGTAAAGCCCGTTTCCCTCTGTGATTGTACGATCTCCCGCATGGTTGCGGAAAAGATATGTCTTTGCGGCACCGTTGATAGCCGCATACGTGAGGTTATCAAGATCAACACTACCTTTTCCGTCAGCGGTTGTTGCGTCCAAATCCGCCCCTTTTGCGACCATGCCCTGCGACACGACACGTTCCATGTCAAAGGAGAATACATTCTGAGCCTCTCCCGTGCCTGTCTTGACTGTTTCCTCGGAGATATTGTCCTGGATGGTTTTCTGCTCGGCCTTCGAGGTCATCACGAACTTATTATCCGTGGCGAGAGTCTTGATGTCGGTCACCGCGGTAGCCGTACTTCCATACACATAGTTCGTGGCCGTTGCGATACCGGGCTCAAGAGTTCCCCTGTTAAACAACAACGCCATTGCTTGGGAGCCCGAGTTGGCTTTCCATGGAGCGACCGTGTAAGTGCCGGTCGTTGCCGTTGCCCAGAATTTATTCTCCTCGTCAGCGCTTCCTAGCGTCCAGTCCCGAGGCAGACCGGGAGAGATAAGCCGTAAAGACTCAAGTGTGCTCTCCTCATTTCTACCTGCGTAATCTCCCTGGCTGTCATTTACCGCCCTGGTCATGACATCTTTCATGGTAGATATGTACATTCCTACGAATGTGCTTCCTTCGGTAGGATCCCCTACCGGAGGAACATCGTCATTATTACAAGCCGTCATGCCTAAACCTAGGACAGCAACGCCTGCTAAAATAAATTTGTTTACTTTCATAACTTAAAAGTTTAGTGAATAAATAAATTAACTGTTGTTATATAAAGTCTTAACTTTATTCATAAGCGTTTTCGCCATAGAAAGCCCTGGCACGGTCATCCCCTTGCTTATAGGCCTCCTTCAATAATTCTTCCGCTTTTCTCCAGTCTCCCTTGATATGATAGGCGATCGCCATCGGGAAAAGGGCCCGGCTGTCGTTCTTCACGTCGTTCAACACCCGTAAGGCACTGTCTGCCTTTTTCCCGTATTTTAGCAAGGCATTGGCATAGTTTAGTGTCACTACCACATCCTCAGGAAACTGTTCGTACGCCTTTTGGAAGACTGGGAGAGGATTTTCCCCCCGCATGAGATAGATTTCCGAGAGTTGGTACATCTCGTGTGAGCTCAGACATTCCGGCCTCGTGGCAAATATTTCAGGTAACTCCTCCTGGGTATAAGCCCTTACGTCGAAACTGAAACGAAAGGTCGTACGGCGGAGTTGCGGATAAAACTCTTTCAGGAGGATGCCGTAGGTCCTGCCGTTGTCCAAGTTACGTATGGCGGACTCTCGTTCCGTATCCGTTGGATATCGGTCTATGATAGACAGCAATTTCTCTTTATTGGATAGGGGAGAAATGCCTACGAGCTTTTTAAGGCCCTCCCAATCCTCTCCAGCACCGACCGTCCGGTAAGTCGCGGCCTTTTTAAGCCCGGGGTATTTTCCGGAGATATAATTCGAGAGCGCTAGGGTACGCCCTTCCGCCAGTGACTGGTTATATTCCGCTTTACCCTCGGGAGAGGCGAAGCCCTCAATGAGGACCTCTTTTAACTCGGCCCCTTTTATTTCCAGACTTCTTGATATGAATTCTTCCAGCCGGGCGAGCTCCTGTCCGTTATTCGCGAAGGCCTTTCTCAGTTCGTAGCTCGCCACGGGAAAAGTGACCTTGCTGTCAAAGGAGTCTTTATAATACTTGACCGCCACCTTTTCCGGCTCGAGGAAATCATACGCATAATCCTCCTCCTTGAAAACAGGCAGGTCAATGACAGCCACGGTACCTTGATTCTCACGTATGCCACAACCCACACAACCGAGCAGTTCCTCTCTCACCGTCACATGGGCATCCGCCATCCAGCGTTCGAACGAGACGGATTCCTGAAAGGAAACCCCCTGCTCCTCTATGTCCGAAAAAGGATGGAGCTCATTGTCGAACCGAGATGTCCTGGAATTCTCACCGAGAGCCTTCGACCGCATAATGGCCTTATATCGTATCCTGCCTGCGATACCGACAGGCGCGAAATCGATCCTGTCATCCCCACTGGCGGAAACCAGTGATGGATAGATGACAAGAGCGTCCTGTGACTCCAACCGGGTCATGGCGTCCACATGCAGGGAAAGACGCAGGCTTTTTCCGTTCGCGCTCCGCTTGACCCTCACGTCATATCTCCAATGTAATGGTGATAGGTTCCGCTCAACGACCTCCTGGGCCTGCCCGAATATAGCCGTCAAACCAAGGCAGGCACAGACTGCTGACAGCTTTATGTAATAATGCATCGATCTCATTGACTTCATGTTTTTATATCCTACACCTATTTTGCCCAAGGCCTGTTTTATTTAAGTATATAAATAATGGAGAGAGAGACTCTTGTCGGGCCGAGGTAAGCCGTACATTTGAACTTGTCATATCTCACGTGCGCGTATCCTATCCCCAAAGCGGCTTCCAGGCTGAACCTGTCGGATAGGATCCAATGATAACCAGCGCTGATGCCGCCACCGTAGAAATAGCCCTCATAACGGTGCGCCTTCATCTCTTTATGCTTGTTCTGAAGAATAAAAGGGATGTTTATCCCACCGACATTCATCTGGCCTCCATGCGCATGCAGTCCGAGAAACCAACCGTTGAATCTCTCGCAAGCCCAATATCGTATCTCGGGTTGCACAAGCCAATGGCTCCATTTCCTTGTCTTGTATCCATCTGCGGTGGGATCGTTCTCATAGAAGAAAAAATTCATGCCCACTTGGGTATCCAAGGTCCATTTTTCCCCCAGAGAGAACTCCAGCGAGAGGTTGGGAGTCAACAGCGCATCGTATACGAGATTGTTCTTTATCGCGACCCTTTGTGAAAAAGCTTGCAAACTGAATAACAGGAAGAAGAAAAAAATACTTTTTTTCATTTTGACTCTGATATTATTTTTAGCGACCGAACCACTTGGTTCATAACGTTAATTTTTGATGATACAAAGTTATAAAAGTATAATACTACACTTGTTACATAAAACGGACAATTTGTTATCTATAAAAGTCATTTTGAATAAGTTATCTCTATAATATCAACGATAAGATATAATTCTTGATCTTTTCTGCTATTCCAAATGTGGTAATGGTATAAGATTTCATCATACCACAAATCCTCAAATCATATCTGTAGCCGTGTCTTTTTATTCCATTTATTCCATGCACGTGTAGTGATATCATCAAAACGTACATTTAGAGCGGTATTCCCTTTCGAGGCTGATTAAAAGAAGGGCGTGAACAGCTTGAGCGTCCATTCCATCGTGATGTTCATCGGCTGTATTCCTCTTTTTCCGGAATCCAGCTGTCTACCAAATCCCTATGCCCATCCATCCACTGGCGTACGGCTCTAGTCTCGGTCCCGCTGGTTTCCTCTATGGCCCGCATCAGGGAGCTGATCTCGGTATCGGACAGGTGGATATTTCCCAAAAGGGCGGCAGCGAACGGATGCTCCTTACTGAATCCTTTCCTAGCGATGGAATGGATTTGCTCGGCCTCCCCATAAACGTTTCTCGAGTCTTCCAGCACCCTCAGGCGAAAGCGGTCAAACATCCAGTGCGGGGTCCAGCCGGTCACGACGATCCATTCCTTCTTGTCGATGGCCTTCTTCAGCAATGCCGTCATGGCGGGACCGCTGGAGATCATGAGCCTGTAATCCAGGCCGTATTCAGGGATGGCTTTCTCCGTGCATTTCATGATGCCGGTACCAGCGTCAATCCCCACGATCTCCCCGGAAAACCGCCGGGTATGGGCACCCAGTTCCTCAATCGTGTGGATCGGGACATATTCAGGTACCACAAGCCCGATACGGGCGCTGTCGTATATCTGCCCGAGGATTTCCAGCTTACCATCGTATTTCTGAAAATAATCGGCATGGGTCACCGGCATCCAACTGTCCATGAACACGTCAGTCTTGCCTCTTGCCAGAGAGGTGAATATGGGGGCGATGTCCGCATTCAAAAGTTCGGTCCTGTATCCCTGTTCCGAGAGGATCTCCTTGGCCAGATAGGTGACCGCTATCCCTTCCGCCCAATTCGCGTAGGCGATGCGGATTTTCTTGTCGGATATGTTACCGCACGAGAAGAATATCGTGACGGCCAGCAGGGTCGTGAAAAGTATCGTTCTGTTTCTCATAATCATTCTGTCTTTTATTATATGTGTCATTCCTTTTGTTTTTTTCGAGCCATTCCCTGCGTGATCCGGTCAAGTACGATCGCCAGTATCACGACGGCAATACCCCCCTCAAATCCCATGCCTATCTTCATCTGGGTGATACCTTTCAAGACCACTTCCCCCAGGCCTCCGGCTGAGATCATGGCGGCTACCACCACCATGGAGAGCGACATCATGATGGTCTGGTTGATACCGGCGAGAATGGTGGGTAATGCCAATGGCAGCTCCACCTTGAACAGGAGCTGGCTGGGAGTGGCCCCGAAAGAGCGGGCGGCTTCCACCACGTTCTTCGGCACCTGCCGGAGGCCCAATGCGGTGAGCCTCGCTACCGGAGGCAGGGCGAAAATGATCGTGGCGAAGGCTCCCGGTACCGTTCCCAGTCCGAAAAATAGCACCGCTGGTATCAGATAGACAAAGGCCGGCATGGTCTGCATGCAGTCAAGCACCGGCTGCAAGATCTTGTTGCAGCGTCCGCTACCCGCCATCCAGATCCCCAAGGGGATTCCCAGCAGCAGCGCCATGCCGGTGGAGGAGAGTACCAGGGCCAGGGTCTGCATGGTCTCCTCCCAGAATCCCATCCCGTAAATGAGCGACAGCCCCAGGAGGGTGAAGATCCCTGTCCCCCTGCCACTCTTGTATAACGCAAGGAAAGTGAGTATCGCGATGGTTATGTAAAAAGGTATCCCGAGCAGGACGCACAGTATCCCGTCGATAACACCTTCCACTCCCAGACTCAGCAGGTCAAAAAACGATGCGCCGTGCTCAGTCAGCCATTCCACGGCCATTTCTATATATTCTCCTATATTTATCATAATTCTATTGCGTTTTGAATGATTTCATTGATTTCTTCCTTGTCTTTTCCCGTCACCTCGATAATGAGCGACGAGAGCGGTACCATTCCCTCGAACTCCCGTTTCTCGTTGACCACCCAGATGGGCGAGTTGGTCTTCGTCATCAGGGGGAGTATGTCCTCCACCACGGTATCACCCAAGATGGAGTGTACCTCTTTCCTTACGATGGAGTCGATGTTCAGGATACGCTCCTTCCTTAATTGGAGAAGTTCCTTCAGATGGACCTCGCCTACCAGTATGCCATCCGGATCCACTACGGGCAACACGGTTATTTTACGTTCTCTCATCTTCCGGATCAGGACCTCCGGTCCCTCTTTTCCCTGCCTTGCCACCATAGGCTTGTCCACCATGATGGATGCGGCGGTGATAATCCTGCTGCGGTCCACGTTCTCCACGAAACACCTCACGTACTTATTGGCGGGATCGGTCAGGATCTCCTCGGAGGTACCGATTTGCTGTATCTCCCCGTCACGCATGATGGCGATACGGTCGCCGAGCTTGACAGCCTCCTCCAGGTCATGCGTGATAAATACGATGGTCTTTTTCACCTTCGACTGCAAGGCCAGCAGCTCGTCCTGCATCTGTACCCGTATCAGCGGGTCCAAGGCGGA
>OMFR01001152.1_pt1 | contig 11187 bp, 6 predicted proteins | sample 1645691 | NCBI WGS metagenome assembly OMFR01 (sample SAMEA103958132, study PRJEB25191) | human gut metagenome | biome: human-associated habitat [ENVO:00009003]; feature: intestine environment [ENVO:2100002]; material: feces | place: Germany | collected 2013/2015
CGGCAGATCGCCGAGAAGCAGCGTGCCATCGATGCGCTCGAAAAGCAGATCGCACGCGGCGAACAGGAGCTCACCTCGATCAAGAAGGGCAAGAATTCGGAACAGCAGAGCGTGCAGCGGCTCTCGCGGCAGATCGCATCGCGCCGCCAGTTGCTCGACGAAACCGAAAGCCAGCTGTCGCTGCTCGCCGAACAACTCGCCGCGAGCGACAGCACGGCCGGCGCACTCAACGTCCGGCTGGAACGCTACCGCGCCCAATATGCGGCGATGGTACGCGAAGCCTACCGCAACTACAAGCACAACAACTACCTGACCTATATCTTCTCCTCGCGCGACTTCACGGACGTGGCGCGCAAGATCACCGCCCTGCGCGAGGTCGCCTCGCTGCGCGAACGCAAACTGCGCGACATCGAGGCGCTGACCGCCGAGGTCCGCACCGAAAAGGAGACGCTCGACCGCCGCAAACGGTCGCTCGACTCGGTGACGCGCAGCCTCTCGGCGCAGCGCGAGAAACTCCAGCGCGACGCCCGCAACGCCAAGGCCAGCATCCGGTCGATGTCGCAGAAGGAAAAGACGGCCCTGCAACGCAAAATCGCACAGGAGCAGCAGCTCGACGTGGCCATCGGCGAACTGCGCAAGCTGACCAAAGGCAACACCGAGGGCGCTTCGTTCTCGGCGAAAACCTCCGGGCTGCGTCTCCCGGTGACTGCCGGACGCGTGAAGCGCTACAAGGAGAACATGGCCGAGATCACCGGTCCGAAGGGAGCGCACGTCATCTCGATCTACGACGGCAAGGTCGTCGACGTGAAGCGCAACCGCATCACCAACAAATACGACGTTTACGTCGCTCACGGCGAATACATAACCTCCTATGCCAACATGGGGACGATCTGCGTCGAGAAGGGCCAGAAAGTGGCAAGAAACGCACAGATAGGAACCATCGGCTCGGCGGTCAACGTGATGACGATGGAAACCGAATACAAACTCGTCTTCGGCATCTACCCGCCCAACCCCGGACAGAAGATGCGGGCGGAGGAGTGTTTCCGAAAATAAAACCGCCGTTTCATGCGGTTCCGTGCGGTGGCCGGCACGCCGTCCGCCCCGGGACGGACAACGACATAACAACAACGAAAAAAAATGGCTGTCAGATACTTTACCGACGACTGCACCTACCGACTCCCGCAAAAGCGCCTCACGGCACGATGGCTGCACGAAGTGGCCGCAGGGGAGGGCTACGCGCTGGGCGACGTCACCTATATTTTCTGCTCGGCGCAGCGGCTGCTGGAGATGAACCGCCAATACCTCGGGCACGATTACTTCACCGACGTCATCACGTTCGATTACAGCGACCGCAAAGACGCACGGATCGTCTCGGGCGACATCTTCATCGACGTCGAGACCGTTGCCGACAACGCCCGCCAGTACGGCGCGACGACCTTGCAGGAGATGCGCAGGGTAGTGGTCCACGGGGTGCTGCACCTCTGCGGGCAGGGCGACAAAACGCCCCGCACCAATGCACAGATGCATCGAAAGGAGGACAAATACCTGAAATTCTGGGAGGACCCCCGGCAGTGACCGCGATGAAACACGCCCGATTTATCGCAGCGACCGTCCTCGCGGCTCTCCTGCTGGCCGGATGTACGGGCCGCCGCACGGCCGGAGACGCCGCAGACAAGGCTTCCGCCGACGACGGCACGTCCGAAACCGCAGTTTCCACGCCGGAGCCGACAGGAGAGGAGACGCCGGCAGGGGAGAGGTCTCCGCTCGCCGCATCCCGTACCTGGACCGGCAGCGACGGCAGCAGCAAACGGTGGGGACCCTTCGCGGAGAACGACACGACGTTTCTCTTCGTCCACGAGTACCTTATCGGCAGCGACACGAACCGCTATAAGGTCTTTATCCGAAAAGGTCCGCAGCCGAACGACATTCCCAATTTTGCAAGCCTTTCGCCGCAGAACGAGTCGGCATGGAAGGATTTCACCGACCTGCTGCACACGCTCAAGAAACGCCGTCCCGGGCCGCTTGCACACCATGCGGCGCTGGCCGGACTTCCGCACAGCTGGACGCCGGTCCGCTCTTTCCGGGGGAGCTACTACGTAAACTGTTTCAATCCCTATCCGGTGTGGATTTCGGATTCGCTTTTCGTCCGTCAGACAATGGACGGCCCGCAGCCCTCACGCATCAGTGCGGCGGAACGCATCGCCCCGACGCATTACCGCCTCCGGACAACGGCCGGAGACGCCGGCATCGACCGGGTCGACATATACCTTGTGGACACCGTGTGCAGGATGGCTGTGTTCGCCTTCAGCAATGACCGGAAAACAGAACGGTTTCAGTCGCTTTATGTTCCCTTTGAAACGGGACTTGAGATGGATATGATCGACTTTCACTCGCTGGAACTGCCCGACGAGAGCGAGGTGGAGTGGGACGAAACCGACTTCGAAGCGTTGATTTCCGGAGCCGTACCACTCCGGGAGACAGATCCGAAAACAGACAAAACGAATAACGAATGACACTCGATTACGACATTATCGTCATCGGCGGAGGACACGCCGGATGCGAAGCCGCCTCGGCCGCCGCACGGCTCGGCTCGCGCACGCTGCTGCTCACGATGGACATGGCCAAACTGGCTGCCATGTCGTGCAACCCGGCAGTCGGAGGAGTAGCCAAAGGTCAGATTGTCAGAGAGATAGACGCATTAGGCGGCCAAATGGGCCGTATCACCGACCTCACGACCATTCAGTTCCGGATGCTCAACCGGTCGAAGGGTGCGGCAATGTGGAGCCCCCGGGCGCAATGCGACAAAACCCGTTTTTCGGAGGAGTGGCGTCGCACGCTCGAAAACACCTGGAACCTCTATATCTGGCAGGACGCCGCGACCGAACTGCTGTTCGCCCCGGCTCCGGAAACAAACGCGGCGCCGTCGGACAATCTGCCCGACGAAACCACAACGTCGTTCAATTCCGCGCCCGGCACGATTTCTTCGGCAGCCGAATCGGATGCGGATTCAGATCCGACACTCCGAAATGCACCGTCGGCCGCCGGAAAACTCGCCATCCGGGGCGTTCGGACCCGCATGGGCGTCGAATTTTCCTGCCGGAAAGTCATACTCACCTCCGGCACATTCCTCGGAGGAGTGATGCACTGCGGAGCCTCGCACGCCGAGGGCGGCAGGGCGGGGGACGCCGCTTCGCACGGCATTACGGAGAGTCTCCGGGCCATCGGTTTCGAGACCGGACGCATGAAGACCGGAACCCCGGCGCGCCTCGACGCCCGGACCATCGATTTCGAAATCCTCGAACCGCAATACGGCGACGAAAACCCCGCCAAATTCTCCTTTTCACCCGAAACGCAACCGGTTAAAGAGCAGCTTCCCTGCTTTCTAGTCTACACTTCGAAAGAGGTTCACGACATCCTCCGCACCGGATTCGACCGGTCGCCGCTGTTCAACGGCACGATCTGCGGCATCGGTCCGCGCTACTGCCCGTCGATCGAGGACAAACTCCGCACCTTTGCCGACAAAGACCAGCACCAGCTCTTCCTGGAACCCGAAGGCAGTTCGACCAATGAATATTACCTGAACGGCTTTTCGTCGTCTCTGCCCTGGGAAGTTCAATGGAAAGCCCTGCACAAAATCCGCGGATTCGAGGATCTGCACATTTTCCGGCCCGGATACGCCATCGAATACGACTATTTTCCGCCTACACAGTTGCACCATTCACTCGAAACGAAACTGGTTTCGGGTCTTTACTTCGCCGGGCAGGTCAACGGTACGACAGGATATGAGGAAGCGGCGGCGCAGGGCCTGATAGCGGGCATCAATGCCCACCGGGCAATGAAAGGGGAGAGTCCGGTCGTTCTGAAACGCGACGAAGCCTATATCGGCGTACTGATCGACGACCTGGTGACCAAAGGCGTCGACGAACCCTATCGCATGTTCACCTCCCGGGCCGAATATCGCATTCTGCTCCGACAGGACAACGCCGACATCCGTTTGACTCCGCTGGGATACAAAATAGGTCTGATTTCGCAAAAACAATACGATCATTTCACCAAAAAAAACACACTCGTAGAATCGCTTATTTCATTCGCCCGCGAACAGAGTGTCAAAGCAGCCGAAATTAACGACTATTTAAAATCGGTCGATTCAGAGCCTTTATCGCAGGGAAGAAAGCTTTACGACATTCTGATGCGCAATAACGTCACATTCGATTCGCTGCAAAACGCACTGCCCAAACTGCGGAAATTCATCGCGGCAAACGAAATAACTCCCGAAGCGATCGAAGAGGCGGAAATCCAAATCAAGTATAAAGGATATATCGAACGCGAAAAATTCATCGCAGAGAAATTGCGACGCCTCGAAAACATCCGAATTCCGGAAAATTTCGATTTTCATTCAATGAATGCTCTGACCATCGAGGCCCGGCAGAAACTCTCGCGCATCCGACCCGAAACAATTGGTCAGGCATCACGGATTCCCGGAGTTTCACCTGCCGACGTCAATGTATTGCTTGTAAAATTCGGGCGATAGGGTATAATGTTCCACGTGGAACAAGCGCAAGAAAAACACACCGGATACCCACACAAAACAACTAATATTAAAAAGCCACTCCCGAAGGAGTGGCTTTTTAATATCAATATTTCGCTATTTTACAGCACAACCGTACACCAGTCGTATTTATCCTCCGCACGACCATACTGAATATCCTGCAAGCGCGTATAGAGTTCCATGCAGTTCTTTCCTACCTCGTCGCCATAATCATACGATTTTTCGGTCTGCATATCGTAAATATATCCGATAGGGGAGATAACCGCTGCCGTTCCGCAGGCGCCGCACTCCTCGAAAGATTCCAACTCCTCGACCGGAATATGACGCTCCTCAACAACCAAACCCATATCGCGTGCAATCTGACGAAGGCTCATGTTGGTAATCGACGGCAAAACCGAAGGCGACTTCGGCGTGATATACTTGCCATCCTTGATACCGAAGAAATTGGCAGCTCCGCACTCTTCAATGTATTTATGCTCGGCAGCATCGAGGTACATGATATTCGAATAACCCATTTCATGTCCTTTTTCGCCCGACAACAGGCTGGCCGCATAGTTGCCTCCGACCTTCACATCGCCTGTTCCACGTGGAGCAGCGCGGTCCTGCTCCCGGTCGATAGCAACCCGAATCGGTTTGATTCCCGATTTGAAATAGGCTCCGACGGGCGAACAGTAGACGATCAGCAAGGCTTCCCGAGCCGGTTTCACGCCCAATCCGACCGTCGTTCCGAACATCACCGGACGCAGATAGAGTGAAGCTCCCGTACCGTAGGGAGGAACGAAACGCTCGTTGCGCTTGACGACCTCGATGCAGGCATCGACAATCATTTCAATCGAAGGAACCGGCAAGCACAAGCGTTTCGCCGAGGACTGGAGACGCCGCGCATTGTCGGCAACGCGGAAAAGTCGCACTTTTCCGTCTACACCGCGGAAGGCCTTGAGACCCTCGAAAAGTTCGATGCCGTAGTGCAGGCATGAAGCCGACATGTGCATCTGGATATATTCGTCATCGGTAACCACCATATCGCTCCATTTCCCGTCGGCAAAGGAGTAGCGAACATTGTAATCGGTTTTGCGATAGTCGAAGCCCAAAGCGCTCCAATCTGTATTTTCCATATCCTATGTTTTTAAAAGATTTATCGAAAATTAGCTATATCAACGATCAACCCACAACAGCCCCGTTGTGGGTCGCCTCGCCGGGTTGCAGCAGGCGCAGTTTTCCGGAAGCGTCCTCCGCCATCAGAATCATACCGTTCGAAAGAATACCTTTCAGTTCGCGCGGAGCGAGATTCACCAGGACGAGCACCTGCTGTCCGACTAACTCTTCGGGCGTGAAATGTTCGGCGATTCCCGAAACTATCTCGCGTTTGTCGATACCCGTATCAATCGTCAGTTTCAGCAATTTCTTCGTTTTGGCGACTTTTTCGGCCGCCAGAATCGTCGAAACGCGAATATCCATTTTCTGAAAATCGTCGAATTGAATCGTATCTTTTTGAGGTTCAACATCTTGAGCAACTTCAGCGGCTTCATTGGCTGCTTTGGTCGCCGCAAGTTTATCCAGCTGACGCTGAATCACGTCGTCCTCGATCTTTTCGAACAGCAGAGCAGGTTCCCCGATGGCGTGTCCCGCCGGAATTAGGTCCATTGCACCGAGGCGTTCCCAGCCGAATTTACCGACAGCCAGCATCCGGAGGATCTTCTCCGCGGAGAAGGGCATGAACGGCTCGATGGCGATGGCCGTGTTGGCCGTGATCTGCAAAGCGATGTTGAGAATCGTCTCCACACGCGCCGAATCGGTCTTCACGACCTTCCACGGTTCGGTGTCGGCCAGGTATTTGTTGCCGATGCGCGCGATGTTCATGGCGTCCTTCAGCGCCTCGCGGAAACGGTAGTTTTCGATATTTCCTTCGAGCGAAGCCTTTACGGCGGCAACCTCCGCGATCGACTGACGATCGTAATCGGTCAGTTCACCGCAGGCCGGAACCTTGCCGCCGTAGTATTTCTGGGTCAGCACCAGCGCCCGGTTGACGAAATTTCCCAGCACAGCCACCAGTTCGTTGTTGTTGCGGGCCTGGAAATCCTTCCACGTGAAGTCGTTGTCCTTTGTCTCCGGAGCATTGGCGCAGAGCACATAGCGCAGGACATCCTCCTTGCCGGGGAACTCCTCGAGGTACTCGTGCAGCCATACGGCCCAGTTGCGCGAGGTCGAAATCTTGTCGCCTTCGAGGTTCAGGAACTCGTTGGCCGGCACGTTTTCGGGCAGGATATAGTCGCCGTGGGCCTTGAGCATCGACGGGAATACGATGCAGTGGAAGACGATGTTATCCTTGCCGATAAAGTGGACCATCTTGGTGTCCTCCGACTTCCAATAACGTTCCCAATCGGGCGTAAGGTCTTTTGTAGCAGATATATAACCGATAGGAGCGTCGAACCACACATAGAGCACCTTGCCCTCGGCCCCCTCGACGGGAACCGGGATGCCCCAGTCGAGGTCGCGGCTCACGGCACGCGGCTGAAGACCTCCGTCGAGCCAGCTCTTGCACTGCCCGTAGACGTTCGTTTTCCACTCCTTGTGCCCGTCCAGAATCCATTCGCGGAGGAATTCCTCGTAACGGTCCAGCGGCAGGTACCAGTGTTTCGTCTCCCGCTTCACGGGTACGGAACCCGACACGGCGCTGTGCGGGTCGATCAGTTCGTCGGGCGAAAGGGTAGAGCCGCACTTCTCGCACTGGTCGCCGTAAGCGCGGTCGTTGCCGCACTTGGGACAGGTCCCCACGATATACCGGTCGGCCAGGAAGGTCTGCGCCTCCTCGTCGTAATACTGCATTGATGTCTTTTCGATGAACTTGCCTTCGTCGTAAAGTTTCCGGAAAAAGGCCGACGCCGTCTCGGCGTGGGTCTTGGACGAGGTCCTCGAATAGATGTCGAACGACATGCCCAGCCCCTCGAACGATTTTTTGATCAGCGCGTGGTAACGGTCCACGATCTGCTGGGGCGTCACGCCCTCCTTGCGGGCCTTGATCGTGATGGGTACGCCGTGTTCGTCCGATCCGCAGACCGAAATCACGTCGCGCCCCCGAAGCCGCAGGTAACGCGTATAAATGTCCGAAGGTATGTAAACTCCAGCCAGATGGCCGATATGTACCGGACCGTTCGCATAAGGGAGCGCCGATGTCACGAGGTAGCGTTTGAACTCTTTTGCCATAAATGTAAAATAGATACAGTATTACTAATTTCTGTCAAAATTACTAATTTTTAAGAGAATCGGGAACGAAAAGCACATATTTTGTGAAAGGTTTAAAGAAAAGAAGGCGCACCCGCCGGGCACGCCTTCTCGATCTCACCGGAAAATCCGGCCTTTATTCGAACTGCAATTCGTCGAGCAGCCATCCGGCTCCGGCGAATTTGTCGATAACAAACAGCACGTAACGCACGTCCACGGCAATCGTCCGCTGCAATTCGGGTTCGAACGCCACATCGCCCGACATGGCCTCCCAGTTACCGTCGAATGCCAGTCCCAACAGCGTCCCTTTGGCATTCAGCACCGGGGAACCGGAGTTGCCGCCCGTGATGTCGCAGTCGGCCAGGAACGCCACGGGAAGCTCTCCCCGTTCGTTGGCGTAACGGCCGAAATCCTTCGCCGCATACAACTCCTTGAGGCGGGCGGGAACGGTGAACTCCGTTGGATTCTGCGGATTCTCCTTCTCCATCACGCCCTTGAGCGTCGTATAGTAGTTATAGTGAATGCCGTCTGCCGGATCGTAGGGCAGCACGCGCCCATAGGTCAGACGGAGTGTGAAATTGGCGTCCGAAGCCCAGGCCTTGTTCGGCTGCATGCGCATCAGCCCCGCAATGTAGAGCCGCTGTCCGTCGGCGAATTTCCGCTTCCCGGCCAGCTGCGCCGCCGCCAGTTCCCGCATTTTCGCCGTATAGGATTTGTTCAGCAGCACGGCGGGATCGTTCGAAACGTCCGTTCCGGCGGCGGCCGCAGCCAGCGCCTTCCGCTCGTCGGCGAACACCGAATTGTCGTAGAGATAATCCACATAGGCGTCCGTATCGCCGCCGAACCGCTTGCCGATCACCTCGGCGAACACCGAAGGCAGCTCCTTGCAGTTCTCCCCGACGATCCGGAACATCCGCTTCGCCACGCGCCGGTCGGTCGGCATGTTGTAGTCCTTGTAGAACGCTTTCAGCGCCTCGGTCAGCTCCCCGCCCTTCTTCGAAACGGCCAGGCGCGCCGGTGCGAGAATCTCCACCGAACGGCCTATCGCCTCGCTCAAGTACTGGCTCGAAGCGAAATAGGGGGCCGTCTCCTCCACCGATTCGCGGATCAGGTTCAGAGCGTTCGAATAACCTTCCGTAGGCAGCGTGTTCTTCGCCGCCCAGGCGGTGAAAGCCGCCTCCTGCTCCTGCTTGCGGCCCTTCACGTCGAGCCGGCGGATACCGCGCGACTTGCCGATCGAGTTCTTCCAGTAGTTCGACGACTGGGCGTACTTCGAAGCGTACTGAATGCGGACCTTGGCGCTGGCGGCCATGTCCTCCTTCAGGATGTCCTGACGGGCGCCGCGAATGTCGATGCGCTGCGGACCCGAAACCTGGAACATCTCGTCGATCTCGTACGAAGTCATGTAACGCTCGGTCGAACCGGGGAAGCCCATGATCATCGTGAAATCGTCGGCCTTGTAACCGTCGAGCGACACCTTGAGGAACTCTTCGGCCTTGTAGGGTACGTTCTCTTCCGAATATTCCGCCGGACGGTTGTCCTTGCCGGCATAGATGCGGAAGATCGAGAAGTCGCCCGTATGACGCGGCCACATCCAGTTGTCGGTGTCGCCGCCGAACTTGCCGATCGACGTCGGGGGAGTACCGACCAGACGGATGTCCCGATAAACCTCCATCACGAACGCGAAGTACTGGTTGCCACCGAAGAACGGCTGGATGTTGATCGTCATGCCGGGATTCTCGGCCCGCAATTTCTCGTACAGCGCCTCGATGTTCTTATCCTCCATTTCCGAACGCTCCTCGCCCTTGGCGATCGAGGGGATGTTGCCCAGCACCTCGGGCGTTACGTCGATGATTCGACGGATGAAAGTGACCGTCAGCCCCGGAGCCGGCAGCTCCTCCTCGTTGGACATGGCCCAGAAACCGTCCTTCAGGTAGTCGTGCTCCACCGAAGAGAGGGCCTGAATCGAACCGTAACCGCAATGGTGGTTGGTGAAAACGAGTCCTTCGGGCGATACGACCTCGCCCGTACAACCGTTACCGAAAATGACGATCGCATCCTTGAGCGATCCGTGATTCACCGAATAGATATCTTCGGCCGTGAGCTGGCAGCCCTTGGCTTTCATATCCCCGATGTTCATCTTCTGAAGATAGGGCAGAAGCCACATACCCTCGTCTGCAGCGGCAGTCAGCGATACGACTGCCGCAGCCAGGCATAAAATCAGTTTTTTCATCTCTCCTTAAAATGTTTGTTTACTTGGTTTATAAAAAATATATAGTTGAATTTCTCTGTTCGCACTTCATACGACCGGCTCCGCATCCGCCCAACCGGATCGGAATGCCGCACTCTCTCCGTTCCTTCCCCTGTTCTCTTTTTTCGTCCTTCGCCGCAACCGGCCGGGCAGGTTCTCCCTCATTTCCCCTCTTTGGCCGCCGACCGGAAATCCGCCGTTCCGCCTCCGTAACCGCACAGGCCGTGCGACCGGAGGATCGCCCTCCGGCGAGCGAAAAACCTACTTGATGGCGATCATGTTGAGGATCGAACGCTCGGCACGGCGGCGTACCTCCTCGTCGAGCGATATTTCGGGCCGCTCGTCGCGCAGCGTGGTGAAGATATTCTCCAGCGTAATCATCTTCATATACCTACAATTGTTGCATCCGCACGCCTCGTCGTCGGGAGGGGCCGGGATAAACGTCTTCTCCGGATAGCGGCGCTTCATCTCGGTCAGAATCCCCGCTTCGGTCACCACGATAAACTCCCTGGCGGAACTTTTGCCGCAATAGTCCAGAATAGCCGCCGTCGAACCGACGAAATCGGCCACCTGCACGATATAGGCCCTGCATTCGGGATGCACCACCACCTGCGCTGCGGGATGCTGCCGCTTCAGTTCCAGGATTTTCTCCAACGAAAACTCCTCGTGCACATGGCAGGCGCCGTCCCAGATCACCATATTCTCGCGTCCGGTCAGCTTTTGGATATAGGAACCCAGGTTCCGGTCGGGTGCGAAGATGATCGGCTGGTCGGCCGGAATCGACTCCACGACCTTCAGGGCATTGGACGAGGTGCAGCACACATCCGTCAAGGCTTTCACCCCGACCGAAGTATTGACGTACGAAACCACCTTGTAGCCGGGATATTTCGCCTTGAAAGCCGCGAAAGCGGCCGCATCGCACGACTCTGCCAGCGAACATCCCGCCTCGAGATTCGGGAGCAGCACCTTCTTTTCAGGCGAGAGCACCTTGGCCGTCTCCGCCATGAAATGCACGCCGGCGAAGAGGATGATCCGGGCGTCGGTCTTCTGCGCCTCGATGGAGAGCGCCAGCGAATCGCCCAGGAAATCGGCTACCTCCTGCACTTCGGGCAGCGTATAGTAGTGCGCCAGAATTACCGCGCCTTTCTCTTTCTTCAGCCGGACG
>OMFR01001153.1_pt1 | contig 11185 bp, 10 predicted proteins | sample 1645691 | NCBI WGS metagenome assembly OMFR01 (sample SAMEA103958132, study PRJEB25191) | human gut metagenome | biome: human-associated habitat [ENVO:00009003]; feature: intestine environment [ENVO:2100002]; material: feces | place: Germany | collected 2013/2015
GTCTGTATCTGGAAGCCTTTCAAGGCAGCTATCAGTTGTGCGAGGAAGATGGTAAACAGTTGATTATAATAACATATCCCATAAAGTCCTTTTCGTAAATGTAGTTTTTCCTACTTTTGTTGAAATACTTCTTCTTTTGACGGTATGCTTCTTCTCTTTTAATGGGCTGGCATATTGCTATGCTCGCGTAGGAGATGACGGTTCTTATGTGAGCGGTTTCGTGGATAAGAGCGGGGCTTATAATCCTGACATTCGATAAATAGGTAATCTGTGCTTATTAATTGCGGAACAAAGTGTTATCTTTGCATCCGCAATTAATTTTTTATAGGAAATGATACAAATAGGTGACGTAGTGGTCAGTTTTGATGTGCTGCGTGAAAAGTTTATATGCAATCTGGATGCCTGCAAGGGTGCTTGTTGTGTTGAGGGAGATGCCGGGGCTCCGGTGGAACTGGATGAAATAGAAAAGCTGGAAGAAGTACTGCCTGTGATTTGGGAAGAACTTGCTCCCGAGGCACGTGCCGTTATAGAGAAACAAGGGGTAGTGTATACTGATTGTGAGGGTGATCTGGTGACCTCCATTGTCAACAACAAGGATTGTGTTTTTACTTGTTATGATGAGAAAGGTTGTTGTTATTGCGCTATTGAAAAGGCATATCGGGACGGAAAGACAGATTTCTACAAGCCTGTTTCCTGTCATCTGTATCCTGTGCGTTTGAAAGAATACAAAGACTTTGCGGCGGTAAATTATCACCGTTGGAAAATTTGCAAGGCCGCCGAAGTATTGGGCCGCCGGGAAAAAGTGAGGGTTTACGAATTTTTGAAAGAACCGTTGATTCGCAGGTTTGGAGAAAAGTGGTATAACGATCTTTGTGAAGCCGCCGAGGCTTATTTGAAAGAGTATGGGAAATAATCCGGTAAAATTCAGCTATAAACAGATTTGGTTCATTGCCTATCCGATTCTTATCAGTCTCGTTATGGAGCAACTCATCGGCATGACCGATACCGCCTTTATGGGGCGTGTCGGTGAAGTCGAATTGGGAGCTTCGGCCATTGCCGGAGTCTATTACATGACATTTTATATGATTGCTTTCGGGTTTAGCTTGGGAGCGCAAATCATTATGGGGCGGAGAAACGGAGAAGGAAATTATGCGAAGATAGGCCCGATATTTTATAAGGGAACCTATTTTTTGCTGGGAGTAGCGTTGGTGCTGTTTGTCTCTTCTCATTTCGTTTCGCCTTTGATTCTCGAACGATTTATCGATTCGCCTCATGTTCATGAAGCTGCCGTAAGTTATATTCGCTGGCGGGTATATGGATTTTTCTTTTCATTCGTAGCCGTGATGTTCCGCGCCTTTTTCGTGGGAACAACCCAAACAAAGACTCTGACACTCAATTCGATTGTCATGGTATTGTCGAATGTCGTGTTTAATTACATTCTGGTTTTCGGGAAATTGGGATTTCCGGCTATGGGAATTGCAGGAGCCGCCATCGGTTCTTCTTTGGCCGAGTTGGTATCGGTAATTTTCTTTGTCGTTTACACTCGTGTACGAGTCGATGTCAAAAAATATGGATTAAATCGCTTCGGTTTGCGGAATGGAGAACCTTTGGGAAATATTTTGAATATTTCTGTATGGACGATGGTTCAAAATTTTATATCCATGTCTACGTGGTTCCTGTTTTTTATCGCTGTGGAACATCTGGGCGAGCGATCGTTGGCCATAACGAATATTATTCGTAACGTATCGGCCCTGCCTTTTATGATTGTCATTACGTTCTCTTCGACATGTAGTACGCTCATCAGTAATTTGATAGGAGCTGGAAATACTCGCTATGTACGGGGCACGTTGAATCAGTGTATCCGTATGGCATATTTGTTTGTGTTTCTGATTATATTGTTTTTTATCCTTTGTCCCAATTGGATCTTGCGCATTTACACCGATATGCCCGATCTTATTTCGGCATCGCTTCCGTCTCTGTTTGTCCTTTGTTCTGCCTATATTTTTATAGTTCCGGGGAATGTCTATTTTCAGTCGGTTTCGGGGACAGGCAATACTCGTGCTGCGTTTATTTTGGAACTGATGGCGCTGGTGCTCTATGTCGTCTATGTGGCGATTATGATATTTTATCTGAGGGTCGATGTTGCTATTTGCTGGACGACAGAGCATATCTATGCCATTGGAATCCTTTTATTTTCGGCGGCTTATATGAAATGGGGAAAGTGGGAAAATAAAAAAATCTAAAAAAATAATCGGGCTGTTTTTTAGTATAGAAATTATTTAATATTTTATATTTAGTACGAATGAACTAAATATAAAAGTCAAATGGGTTGCTGTTTACGATAATTTGTGTATATTTGCAACCGATGCAAAAACGGATTATACATCGATATAGTCAAGGGTGTTTGCTCCTACTCTTGGGTTAGTTATATGGGAAATTTTATGGTAAGAAAAATTCTGTTGTGTATATTCGCATGTACCTTTGTAATGTCGGAGGCACAAGAAGAGTCTGTCCGTCCATATCAGTTGCCCGATATTCCCGATAGTTTGGTGACGCCCGATGTTAGAAGCGAATATTTAATTGCCCATTATTGGGATAATTTTGATATTGAAAACCGCGCATATTTGGATGCGAGGGAAATTCCGGAACAGGCTTTCGTCGATTTTACCTCTATTATGCGTATCGCTTCACGAGAGAGCACATTGAAATCTATTGATATTTTATTGAGGCGGGCTTCGAGCGATGAAGATATATTGTTGATGTATGCCGATATAGCCGATAAATATCTATATAGTGGAGAGGGGCATTTAGTTAGCGAGGAAGCCTATTTGCCGTTTGTAAAAGCGGTGCTCGATTCGAAAAAAGTGGATAAGTTACGTAAGTTGCGTTATTCCTATCAATATGATGTTTTGACTAAAAACCAATTGGGAATGGAATTGACCGACTTTGAATATAAATTACCGGGAAAAGAAAAGAAGTTCCGTGTTAAGAAATTAAAAGCTCCTTTTGTCCTGTTATATATTAACGATCCCGAATGCGATGATTGCTCGTTGACTACTTTGAGGTTGAGTGTTTCGCAGGCCTTATTGAAGGAAATAAGAGAAGGACGACTCGTTATTTTGTCGGTTTATCCCGATGGAGAGACGGACGAATGGTTGGGCAGTGTTGAGAAATATCCCAAAGAGTGGGTGGTGGCTTCTATGGAAAATGGAGACCGTTATTTCGATTTGAGGATTATGCCTGCTTTGTATTTGGTGGATAAAGATAAGAAAATAATATTGCGCAATACTTCGCTGGAAGAAGTAGAAAAGATATTGAAGGAAAATAAGTAAAAAGACTTTGTGGTTTTGATTCTGTGTAAACGATGTGAATCGTCCATTTGAGATCCCCTCTGTGCGTGAGCATAGGTTTTTTTGACCCAATAACACCTGAAAAAGGAAGAATCGACCACAAAGTCTTTTCTATTTAATCTATTTGAGCAATTCGGTTGTTATTTAAATATTGAATTAACAAAATTGAATATGAAGAATTTCGCTAAAACGGTCTCCCGCTTTTTGTTGTGTGAACGATTGTCCGATTGGGCAAAACTAGGGTTACGGGTGTTTATCGGTTTCATGATGCTGACTCACGGCATCGCCAAAATAGAACAGTTCGATACTTTGAAATCTACGTTTCCTGCAACTATGGGAATGAGTAGTGAGCTGTCGTTAATCCTTATCATATTGGTAGAGGTTGGTTGTTCCTCGTTGGTGCTGTTGGGATTTATGACAAGGTTGGCGGTTTTACCGTTGATGTTTTCTATGATTATTGCAGCTTTTTTTACCTTTTCTCCGATTAGCCTGTCGACGGCAGAATTACCGATGCTTTATTTGGGAATTTATACTTTTATACTGCTTGCGGGTCCCGGACGATATTCTGCGGATGCCTTCTTCGTGAAGACTTTTCATTTAGAAACCTCGTCAGAAAGCATGGAAGAAGTTTAATTTTGAAAGACAGGTATCACCGGAACCGGAATTAGAGAACGAATAGATGAACGTAGCCGTATTATTATCTGGGGGAGTGGATAGTGCCGTTGTTGTGCATCGGCTGAAAGAGCAAGGGATAGACCCGACTTTATTTTACATTCGCATAGGAATGGACAATGACGAAGGCGACTGTTCGGCCGAGGAGGATATAGAAATGTGTACTTATATTGCGCGTAAGTACGGACTTCCGTTTGAAGTCGTATCTCTCCATAGGGAATATTGGGACCATGTTATGGAATATGCTTTGCGAACGGTGAAACTCGGATTAACCCCTAATCCCGATATGATGTGTAACAAAATGATCAAATTCGGTTTCTTTGAGGAACGTTGGGGGCATGCGTTCGATAAAACGGCTACCGGCCATTATGCTACGACGACCGAGAGGAATGGTAAAATTTATCTCTCCACGGCAAGAGATAAAAAGAAAGATCAGACCGATTTTCTGGCACAGATAGACTCTGTTCAGGTCTCCCATTTGCTATTTCCTATCGGCGATTTATTGAAACAGGAGGTTCGGGAGATGGCTGTTTCGGCTAAGCTCCCTAATGCTTCCAGACGTGACAGTCAAGGTATTTGCTTTTTGGGGAATATCGACTACAATGCGTTTATCCGTCGACATTTGGGCGAACGACAAGGGGCGATAGTAGAGCTCGAAACCGGTAAGATATTGGGATTTCACAAGGGATATTGGTTTCATACGATAGGACAACGGAAGGGACTCGGATTGAGTGGCGGTCCGTGGTACGTCGTGGCGAAAGATGTCGATACCAATACGATATTCGTATCGAACGGGTATGGAACGGAGAAACAATATGGGAAGGTTTTAAAGTTGGCGGAGTTCCATTTTATTACAGATGACCCGTGGGGAGAGATGGAATCGCCTGTCGAGATAACTTTTAAGAACAGGCATACCCCCGATTTTACGTCAGGTCTCTTAATTAAGGAGGGCAAGTCGTATTCTATCTCTTCGAAGGAACCGGTACAGGGTATCGCTCCCGGACAATTTGCTGTCGTGTACGATAAGGAACGCCATATTTGCGTCGGTAGTGGAGTAATTACTTTGTAACGATGCTTCTTGTATTCGGAATAGAATAAATAATAGTTCCCTCTGAGCCTGAACAAAAGAGGAGGAGATCTTTGCCAAACCGAGAGATAAGATACGATTCGGTATGAAAAACAAGCGTATTTGTTTTATTCTGCACACACCTTTCATTATATTTGTAGAATATAGGATACGGTTCGGCAGAGTCAAGTCGGAAATGTGATTTCCGTTTGTCTTTGCACTCGCCTTTCGCTATATTTGTATGATTAAAAATGTGGTGACGTGGATACTCGTATAAAATTAAAGGTGTTGGGGTTGACTTACAGTCAAGTACAAAAAGGTGCGTATGCTTTGGTGCTTGCCGAAGAAAATGGGCCTCGTCGTATTCCTGTCGTGATAGGAGTGTCCGAGGCTCAGTCTATAGCTATATCTTTGGAAGGTATTGTTCCGCCTCGTCCGATTACTCATGATCTTTTTGTGAGTTTCTCTCACGGGTTCGGTATTCGTTTGAGAGAGGTTTGTATTTATAAATTTGAGAATGGAGTTTTTTCCTCGGAAATGCTTTTTGACGATGGTACGCGTGAGATTCGTATCGATGCCCGTACTTCCGATGCAATAGCCATAGCTTTGCGTACACGGTCCGACATATATGTCATGCAGAATATTATAGACGAGGCAGGATTTGTTTATGAAGAAAATGAAGGTAAAGAAGTCGTAGAGACAGAAGAACTCCCCGAAGAAAAGAGTTTGTCGAATTGTTCCCGTAAGGAACTTAAAGAACGCTTGGAAAAGGCTATTGCTTCCGAGGCTTATGAAGAAGCCGCTCGTATTCAAGATGAGCTGAATAAAAGAGATAATAACTTGTAAGAACACCGATATTTTTTTAGATTTGCATGAAATAAGCCGCATGTCGGTAAGATGCTCGGACAAGTGAGGTATTCCAGTGCTCGATCGGCTTTATTTTTGACAGATAATCTAAACCATGTCCTGTAAAAAAGGAAATTATTACAACACAAACGCAAGAATATGGAAAGTGTAAAAATTCGACTGATAGTCATGAATTTTCTCCAGTTTTTTATCTGGGGATCATGGCTCTGTACATTGGGATTATATATGACGACACCCGTTGAAGACGGGGGCTTGGCTTTCGACGGTGCACTCGTGGGCAGTGTGTTTGCTCTATCGGGTATAGCTTCTCTTATTATGCCTGCGCTTATAGGCGTGGTTTCCGATAAGTGGGTGAATGCCGAACGGTTGATGGGAGTTCTGCATTGGGTCGGAGCTATTTCTCTTTTTTGTGCGGCGTTCGTTACCGATTATGATTTGTTCAAAATAGCGATGTTGGTCAATATGCTGGCCTATATGCCCACTCTGTCATTGTCATATACCGTTGCATATAATGCTATCGATAAAGCCGGATTGGATCGCATTAAGGACTATCCTCCCGTGAGAGTTTGGGGAACGATAGGGTTTATCGTCGCTATGTGGATAGATAACCTCACCGGGTTCAGCTCCAATAATGGGCAGTTGATTATGGCTGCGTGCGCTTCTGCCGCAATGGGACTTTATTGCTTCACTTTACCGGCTTGTCCTCCGGCTAAGGCGATGAAGAATAACGGGCTCATGTCTGTGTTGGGATTGGATGCTTTGGTCTTGTTTAAGAATTACCGTACAGCCGTATTCTTGCTTTTCTCTTTTTTGTTGGGGGCAGCCCTTCAAGTGACCAATATGTATGGCGTTCCTTTTCTCGATAGCTTCAAGGCGACTCACCCCGAGGCTTGGGCTGTGAAATATTCGGTCATACTCTCTTCTCTTTCTCAGGTATCGGAAACTCTTTTTATTCTGGCGATACCGTTTTTTATGAGCCGATACGGTATTAAGAGGGTGATGATCATCAGTTTCATGGCATGGGTATTGCGTTTTGGATTCTTCGCAATCGGCGGTCCCGAGGGCTTCCCGGTCGTATTCTTGGTATTATCGATGATCGTATATGGTATGGCCTTCGATTTCTTCAATGTGTCGGGTTCTCTTTTCATTGCCGATGAGGCTCCCGCTTCCATAAAAGCCAGTGCTCAGGGTATCTTCATGATGATGACGAATGGACTGGGCTCTATCGTGGGCGGTTACGGTGCTGGGTTGGTTATCGCTTATCATAGCGAGAATGGCGTGGTGACCGACTGGCCGGCATGTTGGACTATCTTTGCGGCTTATGCTTGTGTAATCGGTATTTTGTTTGCATTGACGTTCCACTATAAACATCAAGCCAAAGTCAAGGCAGAGAAAGTTTAATCTTTTAACGAGGTCCTATGCAGATATTTTATGCTCCCGATATTGAAAGTGTGCATGAGCTCCCTGAGGCGGAAAGCCAGCATTGTGTCAGAGTTTTGCGTATGGGCGAAGGTGACGAGATTGGAATTGTCGATGGGGGAGGAAATAAATATCTGGCCGAAATCGTTCTGGTGCATCCGAAGCGTTGTGGCATACGGATATTGAAAAAATCGAAAGTTCCCAATCCGTGGCGGGCACAAGTGCATGTAGCGATTGCGCCGACGAAGAATCTCGATAGAATGGAGTGGTTTGCCGAAAAAGTCACGGAGATAGGCATTGATTCGATTGCTTTGTTGAAATGCCGATTCTCTGAACGGAAAGAGTTAAAACTCGATCGTCTGAACAAAATTCTGATTTCGGCGATGAAGCAATCCTTAAAAGCTGTTTTGCCCCGATTGTCCGAAATGGAGGCCTTTTCGGACTTTGTCGCCCGTCCTTTCGATGGACAGAAATTCATTGCTCATTGCTATGCGGAGGGCGAGCGGAAAGAACTCTCCGAGGTATATCGCCCGGGAGAGAATGCTTTGATTTTGATAGGTCCTGAGGGCGATTTCAGCCTCGAAGAGGTAGAGCAAGCTATTGCTTGTGGATTTCAGCCGGTGATGTTGGGGCAGAGCCGGTTGCGTACGGAAACGGCCGGAGTAGTTGCCTGCCATACGATACAAGTGTTGAATCAGTTAAAATCGAAATAATGAAACTCGAAAATCTTAAATATACCGATAGCGGTAATTTCTTTCTGTTGGCAGGTCCTTGTGTCATAGAAGGAGAGTACATGGCGATGGATATTGCGGAAAAGATCGTCGGGATAACAGAATCGTTGCAGATACCCTATATTTTCAAGGGCTCTTATCGCAAGGCCAACCGTTCTCGCCTTGATTCGTTTACCGGGATAGGCGATGAGAAGGCTTTGAAAATATTACGGAAAGTCGCCGATACATACAAAATACCTGTCGTTACCGATATTCATACGGCCGAGGAGGCTAAGATGGCTGCCGAGTATGTCGATGTGTTGCAAATTCCGGCATTTTTGTGCCGCCAGACCGATTTGTTGGTGGCTGCTGCAAAAACAGGGCGAGTGGTGAATATCAAGAAAGGCCAATTCCTGTCGCCCGAGGCCATGAAGTTTGCCGCTCAAAAGGTCGTGGATGCGGGGAATAACGATGTGATGATTACAGAACGGGGAACTTCTTTCGGTTATCAAGATCTGTTGGTCGACTATCGGGGCATTCCGATTATGCAGAAGTTCGGTTTCCCGGTTATTCTCGATGCTACCCATTCGTTGCAAAGGCCCAATCAAGATTCAGGCGTGACCGGAGGAATGCCGGAATTGATAGAGACTATCGCCCGGGCAGGTATCGCTGTGGGTGTCGATGGGTTGTTTATGGAGACTCACCCCGAACCGTGTAAAGCTAAATCGGACGGAGCCAATATGTTGCCGTTGGATCTTTTGGAAGGCTTGCTGACAAGGTTAGTGTGCATTCGGCAGGCTGTAATGTCTTTGGGTAGTAAAGATAAGTAACATATAAAAGCTGTTTGACAATGGTTTCTCGACTCAGGTGTTTTATAGGGGGTATCTTATTTTGTTTTTTCACGTCGTCGTTTGCTCTTCATGCGACGGAAAACGATGATTTGGTGAAAGCCATGATGGAGGTATATGCCGAGGAATTGGCTGCCAATCCACAGGATTACAGAACGTATTATAGCCGGGCTATGGCTTATTTCGGACAGGGGGATATGAAAAAGGCTTTGTCGGATATCGACAATGCGATTAAATATTTTCCTCGAAAAGAGAAGGACGATTTGGCACAGGCTTATTTGTTGAGAGCCAAGATTCTGTCGGAAAGGGGAGAGACCAAGTCTGCTTTGACCGATTTGAACAGTGCTTTACGATTAGTCCCTAACCATCGGTTGGCTCTGAAAGACCGGGGAGATCTGCTGTGCCGGTTGGGACAATACGATATGGCTAAAATCGACTATAACCATTTGTTGCGCATGGATACTCGCAGTCAAAGCGCATTTATGGGATTGGCGCGAGTCGAGGCTCATACCGGTCAGCCTGTGAGAGCGAAAGATTTATTAGCTCAGGCTGTCAATCTCTCGCCCAAAGATCCGAAGATTTATTTGGAGCGCAGCGAGATTTATAAGGAGATGGACATGATGCCCGAAGCAGTCGATGATTTGGTCTATGCCGTCTCGCTCGATGACGGGCATTCGGGAGCGATACAAAAGCTGGTCGCTTATAGTAACGAGTCGTATAACGGCGTTATCGAAGGGTTGAATCGGAATATCGAACGTTCTCCCCGGCAGGGTATGCTTTATTATGTGCGTGCCACCATTTATAAAGACCATTATGATTATGCATCTTCTTTGCGTGATTGGAATACGATCGTGGAGGAGAACTTTTTCAATTTTCATACGGTCTATTATAACCGGGCCTTTTGTCTGTCGAGGTTGACCCGATTCGACGAAGCGAGAGCCGATATAAAAAGAGCGATAGAGAAAGATTCGCAGAATGCCGAATATTATCGATTGTTGTCTGAAATCGAGAGGGGAGACGGCAATCTTGTTGCCGCCGAACAAGCTGTTCGGCAAGCGGCGGTATATGACCCGTCGAATGTGGCGATTTGTCTGGAAAGGGGAATGATAGCCTATGACGAAGGCGACTTCGGGCAGGCGATAAGTTGTTATAACGAGGCTGTCGTCGCAGCTCCCGATGAACCGTATTCTTATTTGGCACGGGCTTATACGCAAGAATATGGTATGGAAAATCGTATAGCTGCTGAGGCGGATTACCGCAAAGTACTTAGCTTGGACGGTACGTCTGCCGCTTATGGCGATAATTTGAAAGGAATCGCATTTGCGAAACTTCATTTGAAAAAACAGGCCGAGGAGTGGGAGCGTTCGCTTTTGGCTTCCGGGTCGGTTCGTAATATCGATTATTTTTATTTAGCTTGTATGTACGCCGGTTTTGATGTCGACAAGTCGATTTCTTATCTCGACAAGGCGTTGCAAAACGGATATGGCGATTATTATCGTATTCATGTCGACCGCTACTCTCCGGTATCGCTATTACCCATCAGACATTTGTCGCAGTACAGCGATTTGCTGTATAAATATCGTGCCTTGTTCGGTAAATAGTTGCAAGTCCGCGCCGTTTTTTTATTTTACGGTTCTGATGCATTGTCTTTATGTTTGAATATTTTCTGTCCCCATGATGTTTTTAGGATTCCTTTCATTATAATGGGTGTCAATATTCCTGCTATTGCTGCCGGTATAACAATATTTGCTATTATCTCGTTTAAATTCATAATGGGTCGAATTGTTCTCTGTGGATTAATTGTATTACAAAGATATTTAAATAAATATGTTTTTAGGACGCCATATTTAAATTTTTTGTTGAGCCCGGTAAAATCGTATAAATCTTTGGATAAGGATTTTTCTTAGAAGCTGTTTTAAATTTATCGGGACGGGTTGTCTTCGATATGTGGCGTATTTTTATGGGCTCGTAGTTTGTGCTGTTTGAGAAAACGGGCATATCCGGCTTTTAGGAAGTCGTCGATGTCAGCAGGCAATTCGTTTTCTTCCGATGGCAGGTTGTCGTCAAGAGCCATCATATCGAAGAGTTCCTTTGCGTGTTCGGATAGAGAGATAGAGGTTTCGGGGTGGATATCATCGGCAGTCGTCTCGTCGGCCGTATTTTTCCGTCCTTTCTTCTCGGCTTCTTTCTTCGAGGGCTTATTCTCGAATCGCTTGGCATATCGTTCGAGGGTGTTGATGTAGCCCATCAAAG